>Ga0209793_1000355_pt1 | contig 59530 bp, 54 predicted proteins | sample EBPBio122009_DNA_FD_185863 | JGI IMG/M metagenome (GOLD analysis project Ga0209793, IMG submission 185863) | Wastewater treatment Type I Accumulibacter community from EBPR Bioreactor in Madison, WI, USA - Reactor 1_2/2/2009_ DNA (SPAdes) (version 2) | ecosystem: Engineered > Bioreactor > EBPR >... | reverse complement strand
GACTATGCTGCCGGCGAGTGGCTGGGGTCCACATCGCTCGCTCCAAGATGGCCTGAACAACCCCTTGGAATCACGAGTGCCCCAGTCGCTCAACCCTTTCGGGACGGGCTCTAAGCACGGACGGCCGAGTGAATGCCGTCGGCGCCGATCAGAATATCGCCGCGCGTGGTCTCGCCGGCCCCGCCGAAGCGGGTATCGCTGAAATGCGCGGTGACACCGCCCTCGTCCTGGATGAAGCCCTGCAGCCGGCGGCCGGTGCGGATCGCATCCTGACCCAGCCGCTCAGCCACCGCATCGCGAATGACGCACTGGAGCCGGCCGCGATGGATCGAGAATTGCGGCACCGGCGCGCCCGCATGCAGGCCGCGCGGCTCGCTCCACACCGTCTGCCCGAAGCGATTCATGTAGTGCAGTTCACGCGTGCGGATGCCGGCCTCGTCGAGCGCGGGCAAAAGGCCGAGCTCGGCCAATTCGCGAATGGCATGCGGCAAGGTATTGATGCCGACGCCGACCTCGCGGATCTCGCCGGACTGCTCGTAGACGGTCGCGCCGATGCCACGGGCATGGAGCATCAAGGCCAGCGTCAACCCGCCGATACCGCCGCCGACAATGATGACCCGCATGACGTCGCCCCTCAGCGATCTGAATATTTTAAGTTTGAAATATCTCGACTCGCCTTGTCAATCGCACTTGTGTGATGAGGGCCGGCGCTCAGGTTGACCTGCCTCCAGCACGGTCGGCAATCGGCGGGAAACGGAGATTTCGATGGGCTTTGCAACGCTTTGACATTTGATCGCCGAAGCCGGCAACCGCCATCACCTCGGATGGGGCTCCGCAGGGACAATTCGGTCGGCCGGGCGGTTCCCATGATCGCATTCAGCGGCTCAGGGTTATCTCACGGATAGATCGGCGGCGCGCGCACAGTCCTGCCAACGACTTTCTCGGTGGGAACGAGTTCGATTCCTTCCACACACGGAATAGCCCCGAGTTTCGTAGACACCATCGGGCTGCATCTCGTGCTGTCGTTCGAACCAGCCCATACTGCAGCGCAGCGACGGACCTGACCGCTATCGCGCCTGTCCCTCCGCGGCGAGGCATGCGAGCGCCTGCAGCGCCATAACGCGCTCTTCGTTCGCCTTGATCACGATGACCTCGAATGTCCCGAGAAAGCGCAGGCGTTCGACGATCGCATCGCGTATGGGAGCCGCGTGCTCACCGATGCCGCCTGTGAAGACGAGCGCGTCGATCCCGCCGATGGCGGCGGCCATGGATGCCGTGAACTGCGCAACCTTGAGCGCGAAATGGTCGAGCGCGAAGCGGGCGCGCGGGTCGTCGCTTTTCAGCAGCGTCTCGACATCGTTGGAGAGGCCCGACAATCCCAGCAGACCCGAGCGTTCATAGAGCGCATCCGAGACCTCCTGCGCGTTCATGCCCAGGCTCTGGAACATGTAGAGCACGGCCCCTGCATCGAGCGCGCCGCAGCGCGTGCCCATCGGCAGGCCATCGAGCGCCGTCATTCCCATGGTCGTGTCGATGCTGCGCCCGCCCTGGATGGCGCAGAGGCTCGCGCCGTTGCCGAGATGGGCCGCGACGACACGGCCCGCATGGAGATGCGGATGCTGCTCGGCCAGCACCATCTCCAGCCATTGATAGGACAGGCCATGGAAGCCATAGCGACGGATGCCCTTGTCGCGCAGCCCCTGCTCGAGTGCGAAATGATGGGTGAGAGGGTCGTGCCGGGCGTGGAAGGCGGTGTCGAAACAGGCGATGTTCGGCACGTCGCCCATCAGGCGCCGGGCAGCGGTCACCGCGGCCAGATTGTGGGGCTGGTGCAGTGGCGCGAGCGGCGAAAGCGCCTCCAGCGCCGCGAAAACCTCGGGCGTGACCACGACCGGATCGACAAAGCGTTCGCCGCCATGGACGATGCGATGAACGACCGCCTTCATCCGCCAGGCATCGTCGTGGCGGTCGACGAAGGCGAGGACGGCCGCAAGAGCCGTGTCATGGTCGCAGGCCGGCGGCAGCGCGATACGCTCCCGGGTGCCGTCCGCGAGGCTCGCGTCCATGACGGGTTCCGGCTCGCCAAGACGCACGGCCTTGCCGCGCGCGAGAACGTCGAGATCGCCGACGCGAAAGACCTGGAACTTGAGGCTGGACGAGCCGGCGTTGAGGACGAGGACGGTGTCGATCACTTGATCCGTCCCGTGCGGCGCGCTTCCGCCAGGAGAACGGCCAGCGCACAGGAGAGCAGGCGCGCGCGCAGATTGTCGGCGCGGCTCGTCAGGATGATCGGCACGCGTGCGCCGAGCACGATTCCCGCAGCATCGGCGCCGCTCAGGAAGGTCAATTGCTTCGCCAGCATGTTACCGGCCTCGATCTCGGGCACGAGGAGGATATCGGCATGGCCGGCTACGGCCGAGGTGATGCCCTTCTCCTTCGCCGCCGCGGCGCTGATCGCATTGTCGAAGGCAAGCGGTCCGTCGACGATGGCGCCGGTGATCTGGCCGCGATCGGCCATCTTGGAAAGAGCAGCGGCGTCGAGCGTTGCCGCCATATGAGGATTGACGGTTTCGACGGCGGCCAGCACCGCGACCTTCGGCAATTCGTCGATGCCGTTCAGCACGACATGCCAGAGATTGACGGCGTTCTGGACGATATCGGCCTTCGTCATGAGATCGGGGGCGATGTTGACCGCAGCGTCGGTGATGATGAAGGGCTTGGGATAGCTCTCGATATGCATCACGAAGGCGTGCGAGATGCGCCGCTCGGTCCGCAATCCGGAATCGGCCCGGACGACCGCGCCCAGAAGCTCGTCGGAATGGAGCGAACCTTTCATCAGCGCGTCGAGTTCGCCCGCGGCGGCCAGCGAGACGGCCTTCGCCGCGGCTTCGTGGCTGTGCTCGGTATCGACGATCTCCCAGAGAGAGATGTCGATGCCGGCCTCCTCTGCGGCAGCGCGAATGCGGCCGGCCGGGCCGATCAGGACAGGCGCGATCAGCTGCTCGCTGACGGCATCGGCCACCGCCTCGATCACATTGGCCTTGACGGGGTGCACCACCCCGGTCCGCACGGCCGGAAGAGCCTCGCAACGGCCGAGCGCGAGCCGAAAATACTCGGAGGAGGTCAGCGTCGTCATGGCGTCTCTCTAGCTTTGCGCGACGAGCCAGCGGGCGATGCCGGGCCAGAACCAGGGCAGGCTGAGTTCCGCGGGGCGGTCGCCAGCGGCCTTCGGAGTGGGGTTCGTCTTCTCGCGGGCGGTCATGTCAAACGGAGCCTCCTCCCGTCAGGTCGGAACACTAGGAAGCCGACAGGGCGATGACAATCGACCGGCCGCTTCCGCTCCCGCGGCAAAACCGCCCTCACGCGAAGATCACTTTCCGGAATCGGGCGAGCGCGAAGGCGAAATAGGCTGCGCCGATCGCGATGATCTTGGCGATCTCGGGCCAGACCACGTCGAGGCCGGCGCCGCGGTAGAGCACGCCCTGCGAGAAGGCGACGAAATGCGGCGTCGGCGAAAATATCCGCATGATCCATTGCAGCCAGAGCGGCATGCTCTCCATCGGGGTCGTTGCGCCGGACAGAAGCTGCGTCACCACGAAGACCGGGATCGCGAGGAGGCCGAACTGCCCCATCGTCGTCGCCAGCGTGCCGAGCAGGATGCCGAGCGCGGCGACGGAAAAGGCATAGATGGCCGTCCCCAGCACGAAGAGCAGGAGCGAGCCGGCGATCGGCACGCCGAGCGTCCATTCGACGACGAGCACCAGCGAGGCCACCGCTGCAACGAGGATGACCAGGGCGTTCGCCACCATCTTCGCGAGCATGATCTCGACCGGTGTGACCGGCATCACCAGGAGATGCTCGACCGTGCCCTGCTCGCGCTCCCGGATCAGGGCCGCGCCGGTCAGGATGATGGTCAGCAGGGTGACGTTGTTGAGCACCTGCATCACAGAGCTGAACCAGCCGGAGTCGAGATTGGGGTTGAAACGCGCCCGCACAACGAGATTGATCGGCAGCGCCGTCGCGGTCTCGCGCCCGGCCTGCCGGTTCGCGATCTCCTGCGCGATGATCTGCTGGATATAGACCGCGCCATTGCCGGCCTGGGTCATCGCGGTGGCATCGATATTGAGCTGCAAAGCCGTCTGCCGCCGGGCCAACAGGTCCGCCTGGAACTTGGGCGGGATCTCGAGCACAAAGACGAGCCGGCCGGAATTCATCTCGGCATCGATCTCGGACGCGGCGATGCGCTTCGAGACCTTGAACAGGGGCGGACCGAAGGCACCGAGCAGCGAGCGCGAGAACTCCGACTGGTCCTCGTCGACGATGCCGATGGTCAGGTCGCGCGCCTCCAGCTTCACGCCGGTCGCGACCGTGTAGACGGCGATGCTGAAGGTATAGACCACCAGCACCAGCATGATCGGATCGGCACGCAGGCTGCGCAGCTCCTTCACGACGAGGCGCAGGATGTTCTGGAGGTGGATGATCAGTGCCGCCATCTCAAACCTCCTGCTTGCGTAGCGCCAACTGCGCGACGACGAGGAAGAGCAGGAAGAAGAAGCCCAGCATCACCAGATTGGGCCAGAGTTCGGCCGCCCCCAGCCCCTTGGTGAAGACGCCGACGCTGACCGGCTGGTACCAGGCCGGCGGCAGGCTCATGCCGATGATCCGGCCGCCACCCGAGAGCGACGCGACCGGCACCATCAGGCCGGAGAAATTGACTGCGGGAATGATCGACAGGATCGCGGTCGCGAAGACCGCCGAGACCTGCGTGCGCGTGAAGCTGGAAATGAGCTGGCCGAAGCCGGTCGTGGCCGAGACATAGAGCAGGGTCGCCAGCACCAGCACCCAGGCCGGGCCCTTGATCGGAACCGCGAAGACGGTGAGCGCGATCAGCGCCAGCATGACGAAGCTCGCCATCGCGACCGCGATATAGGGCAATTGCTTGCCGAACAGGAATTCGAAGCGGCTGATCGGCGTCGAGCGGAAATTGGCGATCGAGCCGGTCTCCTTCTCGCGGACGACGCCGATCGCCGACATGATGGCCGGGATCAGGATCAGCATCAGCATGATCACGCTCGGCACCATCGCATTGGCGCTCTTGAAGTCCTGATTGTAGCGGAAGCGGGTCTCGATCGTGACGGGCGCCGGCGCGTGGCTCGATGCCGCCTGCGCTGCCGCAAACCCCTGCGCATATTGTGTCGCCAGGCCCGTGACATAGCCGCGCGTGGTCTCGGCCCGGAACGGCATGGCACCGTCGAGCCAGACCGAGAGTTCAGGCACGCGCCCTGCCATCAGGTCGCGGCCGAAGGAGGGCGGGATCTCGATCGCAAGCTGGATCTCGCCGCTTCGCAGGCGCTGGTCGAGTTCGGCGGCGGAGCGGATCGGCGCCTGCTCGTCGAAATAGCGCGAGCTGGAGAAGGCCTCGACCAATTGCCGGCTCTCCATCGAGTTGTCCTGGTCGAAGGCCGCGAATTTCAGGTTCTCGACGTCGAAGGAAATGCCGAAGCCGAAGGCCAACATCAGCAGGAGCGGCCCGAGGAAAGAGAAGCTCAACCGGATCGGATCGCGCAGCAGCTCCATGGTTTCGCGGCGGGTGCAAGCCCAAAGCCGACGCGGATCGAAGCGGCGGGCCGGGGGCGCCGGCCGGGTTGCGGCCGCAGGCACCACAGCCGCCTCCGGAGGTGTCTCCTCGATGCCCGCGGCCTCCTTGAGATAGGCGATGAAGGCCTCTTCGAGCGTATCGACGCCCCGTTTTTCCACCAGCTCCGGCGGGGTGCCGACCGCCAGAACCTTGCCGGCATGCATGAAGGAGATGCGATCGCAGCGCTCCGCCTCGTTCATGAAATGCGTCGACAGGAAGATCGTCACGCCGTCGTCGCGCGAGAGATCGATCAGCGTGCGCCAGAAGGCGTCGCGCGCGATCGGATCGACGCCCGAGGTCGGCTCGTCGAGGATCAGCATGGCCGGCTTGTGCAGGACGGCGACGGCGAGCTGCAGGCGCTGGCGGATGCCTAACGGCAGGCTCTCGGGCCGCTCGTCGGCGACATCAGCCAGATCGAAGCGGGTCAGCAGCTCCGCGATCCGGCCGGGAATCTCGGCCGGCGACAAATGATAGAGCTCGGCATGGAGCACGAGATTCTGGCGAACCGTCAGCTCGCTGTAGAGCGAGAATGCCTGCGACATGTAGCCGACATTGCGGCGCGTCGCCATGTCGTCGGCGGCAAGCGGCTGGCCGAAAAGCCTGGCCGTGCCCTCGGTCGCCGGCAGCAGGCCGGTCAGCATCTTCATCGTCGTCGACTTGCCGCAGCCATTCGAGCCGAGGAAGCCGAATATCTCGCCACGCCCGATGCGGAAGCTGACATGGTCGACGGCAACGAAATCGCCGAAGCTGCGGGTCAGACCCTCCGCCTCGATCGCGGGCGTCGCATCGTCGCTCACGACGCGCGGCCGCAGCACGACCTCCCGGTGCTGCGCGCGCTTGGCTTCCGGCAGCAGCGCGACGAAGGCGCCTTCCAGCGTCGATTGCCCCGCCTTTTCGCGGAGTTCGGCGGGCGTGCCGGTGGCGATCGCCTTGCCGTCATCCATCGCCACGAGCCAGTCGAAGCGCTCGGCCTCCTCCATATAGGCGGTGGCGACAATGACGCTCATGCCCGGGCGGCGGGCGCGGATCGTGTCGATCAGGTCCCAGAACTGGCCGCGCGAGAGCGGATCGACGCCCGTCGTCGGCTCGTCGAGGACGAGCAGATCGGGATCATGGATCAGCGCACAGCAGAGCGAGAGCTTCTGCTTCATGCCGCCGGACAGCTTCGCGGCAGGTCTGGCCTCGAAGGGATCGAGACCCGTCGCCTTGAGCAGTTCGTCGATGCGGCTGCGGCGCTCAGCCGCGTCCTGCCCGAAGAGCCGGGCGTGGAAGTCGATATTCTCGAAGACTGAGAGCGTCGGATAGAGATTGCGGCCGAGCCCTTGCGGCATATAGGCGATGCGCCCGCGCCGCGCCTCGCGCTCGGCCTTGATGCCGAGATCGCCGCCAAGCGCATGGACGCTGCCCTGCTGGATGACCCGCACTCCGGCGACAAGCGCAAGCAAGGTCGATTTGCCGACGCCGTCCGGACCGATCACCCCGATCATACGGCCGGCGGGGATGTCGAGGGTCAGCGCGTCGAGGGCGATCACCTTGCCGTAGCGGTGCGTGACCCCCGCGAGGCTGGCGGCGGGGCCGGCCTCCGTCATGGCAGCTTCACGGCGAGCGAGTCAGGCCATTTCGCGCTCGGAGAGGTGCGGACGAAACCGAGGCCGCGCACGCCCGTCTTCACCTGCCGATGATATTTCGCGAGCAGGTTGCGATCGACCTGCAGCTTGGCGCGGAAGACCAGCTTCTCGCGCTCCTCGGCGGTCTCGACCGCCTTCGGCGTGAACTGTGCATCGGCCGCGACGAAGCTCACCGTCGCCGGGATGACATATTGCGGAACGGGATCGAGGATGATGCGCGCCTCGTCGCCCAGCGCGAGCTGCCCCGCCTGCGCGGCCGGCAGATAGATCGTCATGTAGACGTCCGAGAGGTCGAGGATCGTGACGACGCGCGTGCCCGCCGCCACCACTTCGCCGGTCCGGGCAAGCTGATACTGGACACGCCCGCTGCGCGGCGCGAGCAGCACGAGATCGACCAGGATCGCCTTGACCTGCTCGGCATCGGCCTCGGAGGCGTGGATCGCGAACTGGGCCTGATCGCGCTGCGCCTGGGCGGCTCGCAGCGCCGCGTCGGCCGCATCGGCCTTGGCCGAGCGCTGGTCGTCGACCTGCTTGCTGAGATAGCCCTTTGCGACCAGTTCCTTGCCGCGCTCGGCATCGGTGCGGGCGAGGATCTGGTCGCTCTTGCGCTGGGCGATCAGCGCCTCGGCCTCCGCGAGGGCCTGACGAGCGCGCAGCACCTGCGCCTGCGCGGACCGCAATTGCGCTTCGTATTCGGGCGACGCGATGCGGGCGATGACCTGCCCGGCCGTGACCTCGTCACCTTCCTTCACCGTGACTTCCGCCAGACGGCCGGCATATTTCGAGGACACGTCGACCTGCGTCGCCTCGATCCGGCCGTTGGTCTTGACGATGCCGTCCGGCATCGTGTCGCCTCGCAATCTCTCGATCAATGCCTTGATGCGGGACTGCGCCTGCACACCAGGCGCCGGCAGAACGAGCGTAGCGAGAAGGATTGCTGCAACGGCCCGAAAGCGAGGCATCTTGCATCTCCGAAGACAGTAGGCGGAACAGGTGTAGGCCATCTCCTTAACATGCGGGAAGCAGCCGGCCAGGCCAAGCAACCGCTGCGCGACGTCCTCTGCGAGAAGGGCACGGTCGAGCGTTCCCGTCGAACCGACGAAGAGGAGTTCTACCAGCCCCACCGACACCGACGACGTTGACCCCGCGGCCCCGTGACGCGTCCGCCGGACAGGCGCCTTGCGAGGCGCTGCGAGAAGGGCTGCGAATAACGCTTCGGATGTCTCACTAGCCCGCAGACATTGCGGGCAGGAAATCCCGGCGCATCGGCGTGAAGACATCGACGAGCACGCCGGCTTCGATATTGACCGCACCATGGATCGCATCGGGCGGCACGGTGAAGCTGTCGCCCGCGACGAGGCGTTCGGTGTGGCCAGCGATGGTGATGTCGAAGACACCGCTCTCGACCAGCGAGCACTGGATATGCGGGTGGCTGTGGGCCGGGCCGATCGCGCCGGCCTCGAAGCGCACGCGCACCATCATGACCTCGTCGCGATAGGTCAGGATCTTGCGCGTCACACCTTCGCCAGCCGGCTCCCAGGCGAGGTCGGCATCATGGGCGAAGGGCTCGTTCTTGCGATCCATGTGTGCTCTTTCTCAGCGCGCGAGCCAGCCGCCGTCGACGGGCAGGACGACGCCATGGACATAGGCGGCAGCATCGGAGGCGAGGAACACGGCGGCACCGCCGATCTCCTGCGGCTTGCCCCAATGCCCGGCCGGAATGCGGGCGAGGATCGCCTCGTTGCGCTCCGGGTCGGCCCGCAGGGCCTCCGTATTGTTGGTGACGAAATAGCCAGGCGCGATGGCGTTGACGTTGATGCCCTTGCCCGCCCATTCGCAGGCGAGAAGGCGGGTCAGTCCGGCCAATCCGCTCTTCGAGGCGGTGTAGGAGGGGATGCGGATGCCGCCCTGGAAGGAGAGCAGCGAGGCGATGTTGATGACCTTGCCGCCCTTGCCGTCGGCTAGCATGCGCTTCGCCACGCCTTGGGTCAGAAAGAAGGTCGACTTCAGATTGACGTCCATCACCGCGTCCCAATCGGCTTCGGTGAAGTCGATGGCGTCGGCACGGCGGATGATGCCGGCATTGTTGACGAGAATGTCGAGCCGCGAGCCGTCAGCCTTCGCCGCGGCGTCCGCCTCTTCAACGACCCGTGCGACCGGCTCCAGCGTCGCGAGGTCGGCAGTGATCTCATGGAACGGCTTGCCCGTCGCCGCGACCAGCGCTCTCGTCTCGGCCATGCTGGAACGGCCGACCGCGACGATGCCGGCGCCTGCCTGAGCGAGCGCGACCACGATTGCCTGACCGAGGCCGGTATTGGCCCCGGTGACGATCGCGGTCCGGCCGCTCAAATCGAAGGCTGAGGACATCAGCGCAGGTCCCCGGTCGCGACCATGTCCATGTCGGTATAGTCGACATTGTCGCCGCCCATGCCCCAGATGAAGGAATAGGCCTTCGTCCCGACGCCGGAATGGATCGACCAGCCGGGCGAGAGGATCGCCTGCTCGTTGGCGACGACGAGGTGGCGGGTCTCCTGCGGCTCGCCCATCAGGTGGAAGACGCGGGCCTCAGCGGGGACGTCGAAATAGAGATAGATCTCGCAGCGCCGGTCATGGACATGCGACGGCATGGTGTTCCAGATGCTGCCTTCCTCCAGCGTGGTCACGCCCATCACGAGCTGGCAGGTCTCGCAGACACCGGGGATGATGTACTGCCGGATGACGCGCTTGTTGGCGGTCGCCTGCTCGCCGAGTGCGAGGGTCTTGGCGTCGGCCTCGCGGATCACTCTGGTCGGATGCACCGCATGGGCCGGGGTCGAGAGCAGGTAGAACTTAGCCGGATTCGCAGCATCGTCGCTGGCGAAGGAGACCTCGCCCGCTTCCTTGCCGATATAGAGCGCGTCGCGCTTGGCGAGAGCGTAATCCTTGCCGCCGACCAAAACCTTGCCGGGTCCGCCGACATTGACGATGCCGAGCTCGCGGCGCCTGAGGAAGGCATCGGTGCCGACCGCCTTCGGCGTGGGTAGAACGACCGGCTTGGCTCCTGGCATGGCGCCGCCGACGATGACGCGGTCGAGATGGCAGTAGGTCAGCCGGACCTCGCCGGCCACAAACAGCGTCTCGATCAGGAAGTGACGCCTCAGCTCCGCCGTGTCGAAGCCCTTGACGGCCTCGGGGTGCGAAACCTGGCGAATATCGATGGTCATGATCGGTCCTTCAGTGGAACAGGCGCGGCAGCCAGAGCGACAGGCCGGGCACATAGGTGACGAGCAGGAGCACGGCGACGCTGGCGCCGTAGAACGGCCAGATCGTGCGCATGGACTCGCCGATGGAGATGCGGCCGATGGCGCAGGCGACGAACTGCACCGAACCGACCGGCGGGGTGTTGAGGCCGATGCCGGCGTTGAGGATCAGGATCACGCCGAAATGGATCGGATCGACGCCGAAGGCCTTCACCACCGGCAGGAAGATCGGCGTGCAGATGATGATCATCGGCGCCATGTCCATGAAGGTGCCGAGCACCAGCAGGATCAGGTTGATCATCAGCAGGATGACGATCGGGTTGTCGGAGACCGCCTTCATCGCGGCGATGGTGGCCTGCGGCACCTGCAGGAAGGCCATCAGCCAGCCGAAGGCGCCGGCCGTGCCGATCACCAGCAGCACCATCGCCGTGGTGCGGACCGCGCCCAGGGTCGCCTCGACGAAGGCCGTCCAGGTGAGCTGGCGATAGACGAAGATGGTGACGAGGATGGCGTAGACGACGGCGACGCAGGAGGACTCGGTTGCCGTGAAGACACCGGAGCGGACGCCGCCGAAGATGATGCCGATCAAGAGGATGCCAGGCAACGCCAGAACGACATAACGGCCGACGGTGGCGAAGCCGGGGAAGGGCTCGCGCGGATAGCCGCGCTTCACCGCGACGGCCCAGGCGGCAACCATCAGCGCGGCGCAGAGCAAGAGGCCCGGCACGACGCCCGCTGTGAACAGATCGGCGATCGAGAGATTGCCGCCGGCCGAGAGCGAATAGATGATCATGTTGTGCGAGGGCGGGATCAGCAGCGCGATGATCGCCGCATTCGCGGTGACGTTGACGGCGTAGTCGGCGTCATAGCCGCGCTTCTTCATCTGCGGGATCATCAGGCCGCCGACGGCGGAGGCATCGGCCACGGCCGAGCCGGAGATGCCGCCGAAGAGCGTGCAGGTGACGACATTGACCTGGCCGAGTCCGCCGCGCAGATGGCCGACGAGGCTCGCCGCCATCTGGATCAGCCGCTCGGCGATACCGCCACGGATCATCAGGTCGCCGGCATAGATGAAGAACGGTATCGCCATCATGGCGAAGGCGTTCATGCCGGAATTCATCTGCTGGAAGACGACGACCGGAGGCAGGCCCATAAAGGCGACGGTCGCGACCGAGGCGATGCCGAGGCAGAAGGCGACGGGCACGCCGATCAGCAGCAGGACCGAGAAGACGCCGAAGAGAATCCAGAGTTCCATCGCTCAGGCCTCCTGGCTTTCGCCGAAATGGACGAAGCCGAGCGGCGCCTGCTGCTCGCCGGTGATGAAGAGGAGGAGCTTTTCCAGCGCGAACAGCGCGATCAACGCGCCGCCGGCCGCGATCGGCACATAGTCCCAGCCGCGGGAGATTCCGATGATCGGCATGCGGTCGTCCCAGGTGCCGGCGGCGAGCTGCCAGCCATAGCCAAGCATGGCGAGGCCAAAGGCGCAGACGAGAGCCTCGCCAATGACGATCAGCGCGGACCGCACCGGAGGCGGCGACATCACCAGCCCGACCTCGAAACCGAGATGGTCGCTCTCGCGCACGCCCACGGCAGCGCCGAGCAGGATGAACCAGGACATAAGGAAGAGCGATCCGGCCTCGACCCAGATCGGCGTGTCGTTGAGCACATAGCGGCCGAACACGCCCCAGGCGACCATCACGGTCATCAGGACGAGGCCGGCCCCGGCGGCGATCAGCGCGAACAGGCTGAGCTTGGCGTCGAGGCGTGTCAGAAAGGCGGTGAAAGCGCGCATGGGATGTCCGTGAATGCGGGTTTCTCATCCTGAGCCCTCATCCTGAGGAGCCGCGAAGCGGCGTCTCGAAGGATGGTTCCAGCGGTCTCTGGATCATCCTTCGAGACGCGATCTGCGATCGCTCCTCAGGATGAGGGCTTTAGGAATCGGGGCGGCCCGGAAGCCGCCCCGCCTGGACGAGGCTCAGTTCACCGCCTGGATCGCGGCGACCATGTCCTTCAGCTTCGGGTCGGTGACGAACTTGTCGTAGACCGGCTTCATCGCGTCGATGAAGGGCTTCTTGTCGACCTGGTTGATCTGGGCGCCGCCGGCCTTGACCTTGGCTTCCGACGCCTTCTCGCGCGCATCCCAGAGCTCGCGCATCTTGAGTACCGACTCCTTCGCGGCGGCCTTGATGATCGCCTGGTCGGCGGCGTTGAACTTGTCGAAGCTCTTCTTCGACATCACCAGCGCTTCCGGCGAGAGCGAGTGCTCGGTCACCGAGTAGAACTTGGAGACCTCGAAATGGCGGGTCGATTCATAGGACGGCCAGTTGTTCTCGGCCCCGTCGATGACGCCGGTCTGGAGCGCCGAGTAGACCTCGCCGAAGGGCATCGGCGTGGCGTTGGCGCCGAGCGCCGAGACCAGCGCGACGAACATGTCGGACTGCTGGACGCGGATCTTCATGCCCTTCATGTCGGCGGGCGTGTTGATCGGGCGCTTGGAGTTGTAGAAGGAGCGCGAGCCGGAATCATAGAGTGCCAGGCCGATCAAATCGTGCTTCTCGAACTCCTTGAGCAGATTGTCGCCGATCGCCCCGTCCATCGCCTTCCGCATGTGATCGACCGAGCGGAAGATGAAGGGCAGCGAGGGGATGTTGGTCGCCGGTATCAGGTTGTTGAACGGCGCCATGTTGATGCGGTTGATATCGATGACGCCGAACCGGGTCTGGTCGATCGTGTCCTTCTCCTGGCCGAGCTGGGCCGAGTGGAAGACGTTGATCTTGACGCGCCCCTGGGTGCGCTCCTCGAGCAGCTTGCCGAGATAACGGACCGCCTCGACGGTCGGATAATCGGTCGGGTGGATGTCGGCCGAGCGCAATGTCACGCTCTGAGCGAGGGCGGAGGTCGCGGCGGCGGCCGTGAAAGCCAGCGCGGCGGTATAGGCAAGGAAACTGCGGCGTGCGGTCATGGTGCGTTCTCCCGTGGTTTCGAAGGCCCCCGCCGTTTCCCGGCTTGTTCGCTGGTGCCTCGAACGTAAGCTTGCTGCGCGCCCCCTGCGGTTGCGGCAGTGATTGTATGGTAGTATGTTGCGGTATGGCACGCAGCGGGCCCTGGAGGTTTTTGACTTGAGCCTTTCGTTGGCGTCATCCGCCCTTGCCTCGGGCGCCTCGGCGGCCGGGCGTGTCGAAGCTGAGCTGCGCCGCGCGATCATCGCGCTCGAATTGCCGCCGGGCACGCGCCTGTCGGAGCAGGAGATCGCATTGAAATACGGGGTGTCGCGGCAGCCGGTGCGCGAGGCCTTGATCGCGCTCGCCCGGACGCGGCTCGTCGACGTGCAGCCGCAGCGCGGCACGGTCGTGGTCAAGTTCTCGGTCCGCAAGATGATGGAGGCCCGCTTCGTGCGAGAGGCGGTGGAGGTTGCCATTGTCCAACAGGCTTGCGAGTCCTTCGCCGCACAGAGCCGCCAGCGCATCAGCGATCTCCTCGACATGCAGGACAAGGCAGCGGAGCGGGACGACCACGCATCCTTCCAGCGCTATGACGAGTTGTTCCATGTCGAGCTGGCCGAAGGCGTCGGCATGCCCCTGGCCTGGGAGGCGATCAGGGATATCAAGGCGCATATGGACCGGGTTTGCCAACTGACCTTGCCCGGGACTGCCGTGATGTTGGCCCTGGTGGAGCAGCACCGGAGCATCATGGCCGCTATCGATGCGCGAGATGCGGCACAGGCGGGAATCGCCATGCGCCATCACCTCACCGAGATTCTCCGGGCCCTTCCCAAGACAGAAGCCAGCTATCCCGATCTGTTCGAGTGAGGCTGCGAGATCACCCTGAGCATTCGTTATGACGCGGCCGCGACCACGGCCGCCCACGGGCTGGTCGGATGCGCCATCCCGATGAAGCCGTGCTCGGCTGCCATCACGGCGGAGGGAATCGAGAAGTTCACGGGATAGAGCGTGTCCTCGACGATCTCGACAGGGAACGCAGTCGCGACGGTCGCCGCGACATCCGCCTCGGCGCGCGCGTCGATCTTGATGCGCGGGGTCGAGGCATCGATGCGAGGGCGGTGAAAGGCCTCCTCGAGCGACAGGCCGAAATCGGCCAGTCCCGAGATCAGCTGCAGAACCGTCGGGAAGATCGTGCGTCCGCCGGCAGCCCCGATGGCAAGCACGGGGCGGCCGCCCTGGCTGAGCACGAGCGGGCACATGTTGGCGAGCGGCTTCCTGCCCGCCGCGATGCTGTTGGGCTGGCCGGGGCGCGGATCGAACCACATCATGCCGTTGTTCATGATGATGCCGCTCTGCGGCAGCGCGACTTTTGCGCCGAAGCGCGACAGCAACGTGTTGGTGAGCGAGACCATCGTGCCGGAGCGGTCGACCACGCTGACATGGGAGGTGCAGCCGGCTTGAGGCGTCGCGGCATGGCCGAGCGTGTTGAGCCGCTTTTCATAGGCCGCGCGGATGGCGGTCGCGTAGAGCAGGGCAGCCTGGGCCGGCGAGGTCTCGCGCGACAGCGGCCCGTCGGCGAGGCGCTGCGCGGCGTCGAAGAAGGTCGGGCCACCGCTGAGGCCCGGCACCGCGGCGATGTCGAAATCGCGATAGCGGCCGGTCAGAGCCGGCGCCCAGACCACGTCGTAGGCGGCCAGATCGCGAGAGCGCAGCGGCGAACCGCCCGCTTCGAGGTCGGCGGCAATGGATGTGGCGCTCTCGCCTTCATAAAAGTCGCGCGCTCCCGCCTTGGCGAGCCGCCGCAGCAGCTTGGCCTTGAGTGCCATTGGCTTGAAGCGGCGCGTGTCGGTGCCGGCCTTCGGGCCATGGCCGTCGTCAAGCAGGATCGCCGAGAGCACGGGGTCGCGCGCAAGGCCCGGGGCCTCGATCGCAATGCAGAGCGCGGCGAACCAGTCGATTTCCAGGCCGCGTTCGGCATGCTCGATCGCAGGCTGCAGCGCCTCTTCCCAAGAGATCGAGCCATGGCGTTCCAGCGCGGCGGCGAGGCCTGCGATCGCGCCGGGCACGCAGATCGCGCCATAGCCGGAGACGTTGCGGTCCCCCACCACCGAGGGCCAGCTGAACCAGTTGCCGGCCTGCGCATCGGCCAGCGGATAATCCGCCGGGACGAGCCCCGCGGCGGAGCGGACGTTGAAGTCGAGCGTCTCGGTCGCGCCGGTCCGGCCGTCGGCATGGACGAGGAAGCCGCCGCCGCCGATGCCCGAGAGCCAGGGCTCGACGGTGCTCAGCACCAGCGCGGCCACGACGGCCGCGTCCATGGCGTTGCCGCCGCGCGAGAGAACATCCGCCCCGGCTTGCGCCGCATGGCGGTTCTGGGCGGCGACGAGACCGTGCGCCGAATGCACGGCAGGCCTCCGGATGCTGAAAGTCTGCATCAGCGCGACGCCTTGAAGCGATGAGGCGCGCTCGCCTCCGGCAGTCGCATCGGCACGCTGAAGCGCGCGGCATTACCGCTGGCGGCATGATGCGCCGCGAGTTCGCCGACCGTCGCGATCCAGGTTCCCGGCGAGGTCGTGATCACGTCGAGCAGCTTTTCCAGCATGCGGACACGGCCGGCTCTTCCTGAGATCCAGTCATGGATGGTCAGCATCATCATCCGGCCTTCGCGATGAAGGACATGCCATTCGTCGAGCCAGGCTTCGAGGATGCCACCTTGCGGCGACGGCGGGGCGCGATCGGTCGGGCTGCCGGTAAAGCGGAAATAGATCGCGTCGTCGACAGCCCAGAGCACCGGTACCTGCGTGACGCCGTCGATCGTATAGGGATGATCGAAACCCATCAGCGAGCTGTCGTAGAGGCCGCGTCGTTTGACCTCCGCCAGCATGAAGGGTGTCATCTCCCAGGCCGGCGAGCGGAAGCCTTTGGGCACGATGCCGGCCTGACTCTTGAACAGCGCCAGCGATTCGTCGAGCGCGCGGGCGAATTCATCCGGCCCCGCCTCGGTGGCGATCTCGTGGAAATAGCCGTGCAGCCCGATCTCGTGGCCGCGTTCGACGAAGGCCGGCAGCAGGTCGGGATGGTTCTTCGCGACCATGCCCGGCACGAACATCGTCGCCTTTATGCCGTAGCGGTCGAGCAGGTCGAGGATGCGCCAGATCCCGATGCGTGGCCCGAACAGACGTTGTTCGATCTGGCCGAGCGTCTGCGGAGCGTCCGTTGCCAGGTTCCATTGATACGGGCTTTCGGCGTCGACATCGACACTGAAGCAGAAGGCGCTGCTCTTACCCGCCGGCCATTCATAGGCGGAGACGGGAAAGCTTGCCGGCGCGAGCGGAGGCATGACTTGGTTCATGGCAGGCCCCTCACAGCGCGCTCTTCTTGTCCTGATGGACCGCGAGAGAGCCGATCGAGTTGCCGCCATCGACCGTCAACGTCGCGCCGGTGACATAGGATGACGCGTCGCTGGCGAGATAAAGCAACGCATTGCCGACATCCTCGCGTGACGACGGCCGTCCCAGCGGAATCTGCGCGATCGTGTTCTGGATATGCGCCTGCGTCAGGCCGCTGACCGTGCTGCCGGCCGCGAAGCCGGGCTCGAGCGCATTCACGCGGATGCCGTACTCGGCCAACTCCACGCCAAAGCCCTTGGTCAGGCGGTCGAGCGCCGTCTTCGAGGTGGAGTAGACGGCGGCCGTCCGCCGCATCTTGCGCGAGGCGCCCGACGAGATGTTGATGATCGAGCCCTTGACGCCCTTGCGGACCATCTGCGTCGCCAGCTCTCGGCTCAGAATGAAGGGCGCGCGCAGGTTGACGGAGAATATCCGGTCGAACTCCTCCGTGGGCGTGTCGAGCAGGAAGGCGCTGGGATAGATTCCGGCATTGTTGACGAGGATGTCGACGGCGCCCCAGCGCTTCCCGATCTCGCCCGTCAGCGCCTTGATCGAAGCTTCGTCGGTGAGATCCGCGGCCTTGACGAAGCTGTCGCCGCCGAGGCCCAGCGTCCTGGCGAAGGCTTCGAGCTCGCCTTCCTTGGCGTCGGTGAGCGCCAGCGTGGCGCCAGCGTCGTGAAGCGTCTCGGCGATCCACTTCCCGATCACGCCGCAAGCCCCGGTGACGAGTGCGCGCTTGCCCGTGATGTCGTCGAACATGGTGCGATCCTTAGCGAAAATGAGGGTCGAGGCGATCGCGCACGGCATCGCCGGTCAGGTTGACGGTGAGCACCAGCGCGAACAGGCAAAGTCCGGGCAGCGTCGCGACCCACCAGGCGGTAGCGACGTAGTTGCGGCCGGTGGAGAGCATCGAGCCCCAGCTCGCGGTCGGCGGCTGGACGCCGAGGCCAAGGAAGGAGAGCCCGGCCTCGAACAGGACCATCAGGCCGAACTCCAAGGTCGCCACGACGATCAGCGTGCCTGCGATGTTGGGCAGGATATGCCGGAAGAGGATGCGCGCATTGCCGCCGCCCGAGAGCACCGCGTTCTCGACATAGGCCATGCCGGCCGTCGCCAATGTCTGCGCATGCGCCACGCGGGCATAGCGCGGCCAGCGCGTAAGGGCGAGTACGAGGACGACATTGACCAGGCTGGGCCCCAGCACCGCGACGGTGATGATGGCGAGAAGCACCGCCGGGATCGACAGGAACACGTCGGCAATGCGCATCACCGCAGTCTCGACCCAGCCGCGCCGGTAGCCGGCGATCAGCCCGAGCGCGGTTCCGCACGCTCCCGAGAGCAGGACGGAGAGCACGGCGACGAGCAGCGAGACGCGCGTGCCGTAGATGATCCGGCTGAGGAGATCGCGGCCGAGTTCGTCCGAGCCGAGCCAGTAGTAAAAGCTGCGCGAAACCGTCCCCGGCGGCTTCAGCCGCCCGACGAGATTCTGAGCATTGGGATCATAGGGAGCGAGCAGGGGCGCGCAGATCGCGGTCAGCACGAAGACCGCGAGAATGGCGATCGGCCACCAGCGCTTCAGCGGGAAGCGGCGGCGAGGCAGCGAAGGAACTGGTGCGCTCATCGTCCGCCCCCCAATGCGATGCGCGGGTCGACGACGCTGTAGAGAAAGTCCGAGAGCAGATTGAGCCCGATCGTGACCAGGGCCCCCAGCATGACGACGCCCTGCACGACCAGGAAATCGCGTGCGAGGATGGCCTGAACCGTGACCTGGCCAAGGCCAGGCCAGGCAAACACCGTCTCGACGATGACCGCGCCGGCCAACAGGTTCGATATCTCGAGCGCGGCGACGGTGATGACGGGAATCGCTGCGTTCTTCGCGACATGCCGCAGCAGGATGCGCACCGGACCGACACCTCTTGCGCGGGCCGTGCGGACATAGTCGCGCGTGAACTCCTCGATCAGCGCCGCCCGCGTGATCCGGGCGAAGGTCGCCATCGAAAGCAGGCCGAGCGCGATGGACGGCATGATCAGGTGCGAGAAGCCGCCCGTCGAAGACGGCGGCAGCCAGCCGAGGGTCACGGCAAAGAGCAGGATCAGAAGGATGCCGCTCCAGAAGGTCGGCATGCTCTGCGCTGCGAGCACGAAGCCGGCGGCCGCCTTCGCCGCGGCGCTATCGCGGAACAATGCGAGCAGGATGCCGACGGGGATGCCGATGCCGCAGGCGACCGTCAGCGCGCCGCCGGCGAGCATCAGCGTGTAGGGCAGGCGCGAGGCGATGATGTCGATCACCGGCACGCGCTGCACCACGGACTGGCCGAGATCGAAACGGGCGAGATCGGCAAGGAAGCCGAGATACTGGACGATGAGCGGCCGGTCGAAGCCCAGCGCGTGGCGCAGGGCTTCGATATCGGCTTGCGTAGCGGTTTCCGGCACCAGGAGATAGGTCGGATCCCCCGTCAGCCGCTGGACGAAGAAGATCAGCGTCGCCACGCCGAAGATCGTGACGAGCGCCTGCCCGGCGCGCTGGAGGAGGAAGCCGACCACGCCGCGTCAGTCCTTCCAGCTCATCCGGTTGACGAAGATGCTTTCATTGGGCGTGGGGGTCCAGACGAGGTTCTTGGACGTCCCGTACATCTGTGCCGCCTGATAGAGCGGGATCACGAAGTGCTCGCTGGCGATGCGTTCGTGCACGGTCTTGTATGCGGCGAGACGCTTGGCCGGATCGAGCGTCTGGCGCCCGGTCTCAAGCGCGTCCTCGATCGCCTTGTCCTTGGCATTGGCCCAGCCGCTGGCGCTGTGCAGGATCGGGAACAGCACGCCGTCCGCGTCCTGGCAGCCGCAGGACCAGCGGCTGAACGCCATCACGGGGATGGAATCGGGGCCGCTCTGCATGCGCTTGAGCCAGGAGCCCATGTCGGTCATCTCGATCTTCACGCTGAGACCGGCATCGACCAGCATCTGCTGCAGCGCCTGAACGACGCGCTGGTCGTAGACGGGTGCGGTCACCAGCGCGATCTCCTGCTTGGCCTTGGGGCCGACCGCGGCAAGCTCCGCCTTGGCCTTGGCGAGATCGAAGGGCAGATCCTTGATCCCCTCGACGAAGCCCTCATGCGCGGGCGAGAGCATCTGGGCCAGCGGCTTCTCGGTGCCGCCGAGCACGCCGTCGGTGATCGCCTGCTTGTCGATCGCCTGGGCGATGGCACGGCGCACGCGGGGATCGTTCAGCGGCTCCTTCTGCACGTTCATCGCGAGATAGGCGACGCGCTCGGTCAGCACCGGTACGGGCTTGGCGCGCTGCGAGGTTTTCAGCTGGGCGGCGAGATCGCCATCGAGATTGGCGGCGAGGTCCGAGGTGCCGGCCATCAGATTGGCGACGCGCGTCGCGGCATCGGGAATCGCGCGGAAGACGACGCTCGGGAACGCCGCCTTGGTGCCCCAGTAGGCGTCGTTGCGATTGAGCGTCACCGCAACGCCGCGCTGCCACGCGCCGAACTTGTAGGGGCCGCTGCCGACCGGCGCGAGATTGAAGGCGTCCTTGCCCACGGCCTCGACGACCTTCTTCGGCACGACCGAGAGCTTGACGAGCTGCGCGAGCAGGGCCGGATAGGCACCCTGCGTGGTCAGCGTCACCGTTTTGGCGTCGTCCGCGACGGCGTCGATGATCTTGTCGAACTGGCCGAGCTGCGGGCTGGCGAACTTCGGATCAGTGATGCGCTTGACGCTGAAGACGACGTCGTCGGCGGTCAGCTTCGAGCCGTCATGGAAGGTGATGTCATCGCGCAGCTGGAACTGGATCTTCGTGTCGGAAAGCTGCTTCCACGAGGTTGCGACCTGCGGCGCGATGACACCCTTGTCGTCACGGGTGACGAGATTGTCGAAGATGTTGCGGTAGACGTAGTAGCTGTCCGGGTTCCACTGGACATGCGGATCGAGCGAGTTTGGCTCGCCGACGAGGTCGATCGTCAGACGCTCCTTGGCGGCGAAGGCCGCGCCCCCCGGCAGCGACAAGCAAGCGGCGAGCAGCGCGCCTGCGAGCATTCGGCGTGTTCGCATCATCAGCCATTCCCCTTTTTTGATTGGCGGCGCCCGGTCTCCTCCCGGCGCCTTGATCTTGCAGAGCTGCTGTCGGCCGTTGCGGCTCAGTCGTTCCAGCTCATCCGGTTCAGAAACATGCTTTCGTTCGGCGTCGGCGTGAAATTCAGGTTCTTGGTCGCGCCATAGATCACGACGGCCTGATAGAGCGGGATCACCGGCACATCAGCTGCGACGATCTCATGGACCTGCTTGTAGGCGGCGAGGCGCTTGCCCTTGTCGAGGGTCTGGCGGGCTTCCTCCAGCAGGCCGTCGGTCTTGGGATTGCGATAGGCCGACCAGCCGCTGCTCTTGTGCAGCAGCGGGAAGAGCACGCCATCGGCATCCTGGCAGGCGCAGGACCAGCGGCCGAAGCTCAGCGTCGAGGTGCCTTCCGGCCCGGCCTGGGCGCGCTTCAGATAGCTCGCCATGTCGGACATCGCGATCTTGACGTTGAGCCCGGCCTCGCCGAGCTGCTGCTGCACCGCCTGGACGATGCGCTGGTCGAAGACCGGCGCGGTCGAAAGCTCGATCTCGGCCTTCGCGGCGGGGCCGGCCTCGGCGACCAGGGCCTTCGCCTTGGCGAGGTCGTATTTCGCGGCAGGCATACCATCGACCCATCCGAAGATCGCGGGCGTGAGCAACTGCCCCACTGGCTTGTCGAAGCCGCCGAGCAGGCCCTCGACCAGCCCCTCCTTGTCGATGGCGAGAGCCGCCGCCTGCCGGACCTTGACGTTGTCGAAAGGCGGCTTGGTCGTGTTCAGGCGCAGATAGGCGACACGCTCGGTCAGGCCCGTCAGGGGCTTGGCCTTCGCCGCAGTCTTGAGCTGCGCTGCCTGGTCGCTGTCGAGCGTGACGCCGAGGTCGCTGGTGCCGGCCTGGAGATTGGCAAGGCGGGTCGCGCTGTCCGGCACGGCCCGGAAAATCACGCTCGGGAACGGCCCCTTCGTGCCCCAATAGGCATCGTTGCGTGAAAGCGTCACCGCAACGCCGCGCTGCCAGTTCTCGAATTTATAGGGCCCGCTGCCGACCGGTTTCAGGTTGAAGGCGTCCTTGCCGACCGCCTCGACGACGGCCTTGGGCACGATCGAGAGCTTGACGAGCTGCGCCAGCAAGGCCGGGTAGGCCCCGCTGGTCGTCAGCTTGACCTTGGTCGGCGAGAGCGCGACCGCATCGGTGATCTTGTCGAACTGGCCGAGCTGCGGGCTGCCGAAGCTGCGATCGGTAATGCGCTTGACGCTGAAGACGACGTCGTCCGCGGTCAGCTTCGAGCCGTCATGGAAGGCGATGTCGGACCGAAGCTCGAATTCGATCTCGTTGTCGGACAGGTATTTCCAGGAGGTCGCGACTTGCGGGACGATCTCGCCCTTGTCGTCGCGGGTGACCAGATTGTCGAAGATGTTTCGGTAGACGTAGTAGCTATCGGGGTTCCATTGAACCTGCGGATCGAGCGAGGAAGGCTCGTTGACGAGGTCGACCACGAAGCGCTCTTTGGAGGCTTGCGCGGGAGCGACGCTCCCCAAAGCGAAGATCGCGGCGCAGGCCGCGGCGAGAGGATAGTTTCGCCAGGCAACGGTCATGACTGCTTCTCCTTCGACAGGGGGATAGGCCGATCGGCTGTGACAAGCGGCGATTGGGCGGCGCGACCTCGGCGGGCAGAACGCGCTTGCGGACGAGCCGGCTGCGCCGACATGGCGAGGAAGCCGTGGGCGATTGCGTCGGCGAAGCGCTTTTGGTCGCGTTCGATCGCTCGCCTGGCGAGATCGCTGTCGCCCGCGCCGAGCGCGGCGACCAGCTCGCCGAGATCAGCAGAAGGGATGGCGTGGCCGCAGAGGTCGAGCATCCGCACGATCCGGTCCGAATGATCCCAGATCTCGCCGAGCCAATCGCTGGCGAAGACGCCTGCCCCGGCAGCAAGCAGGTTGCGCAGCTGGCGCTCGGCAGCGCGGGCCGTAGCAAGCGCTGCGAGTTCGGTCCGCCCCGATACGGACTGGACCATCCCGAGCAGCACAGTCGCCGTGGAGAGCGCGGGCTCTGCCAGCCTATGCGCTGCCAGGGCCGGCTCGAGCCGGCGACGCCCGTCGATCACCGCTCCGATCAGCGCGCCGTCGATCGGTGCAATCCGCCAGCCCTGCCGGGCATGCCGGCTAACGAAGCGCCCCGCTGCCAACTCGGTCAGCGCGACACGAACGCTGGCGCGGCCCAGCCCGAAGCGCTCGGCGAGGGCCGCCTCATGGACGAAGTCACCGGGCGTGAGCTCGCAGGAGACGATAGCCGTGCGCAACCGGCGGCTGGCGACATCGAGCAGCGCCTCGGCAATAGGAGCAGGAAGGAAAGGAGAGCTTGCATCGAGCATGACCCGAAGCTTGGCTCGCTTCGTGAGATTTCACAAGCCCTTTGTAAGATTTTAACGCGACGTGCAGAGTGCCGGCGATAGCGCCATTGCAACTCATTGCCACGCAGCGATCCGCAGTGCCCGGCTCCTCAAAACGGCGCTGAAGGACAAGTCGAAGCGGGAGCGGACAAAGGCAAACATCGTGAGCTTCGGAGGACGTAAGCAAAATCCGATCTGCAATAATCGCCGAAACTTCGGACCAAAATTCAGCCGTTCTGCCGTCCGCCGTGTAGTAGCCTCTCGATGCTGGGGCTGCCGACACCTGGCGATTGTGGTGACCGCGGCCTTCGGCGGCCTCTATGGCGCGGATGCCACCTCGGGAGATGGCTGTGCAGAATACCGATAAGATTTGGACGATCGTCGATTCAAAGCAAGCTGACTATATCGAGCTGAGTGACCGCGTCTTTGAGATGCCCGAGCTCAACTACCGGGAGGTCAAGTCAGCTGCTGCTCATGCCGAGCAGCTTCGGCGCGAGGGATTTCGCGTGGAGACGGGCATTGCCGGCTTGCCGACGGCGGTCATGGGCGAGGCGGGAGAAGACGGCCCGGTGATCGCGATACTTGGCGAATACGATGCGCTGCCGGAGCTTTCGCAGGCCCCTGGAGTTTCCGAGCACCAGCCACTTCCAAACCAGCCGGCAGGCCATGGCTGCGGCCATAACCTGCTCGGGGCCGGAGCCATGCTGGCGGCAGCGGCGGTCAAGGATTTCCTCGCGGAGCGTGGGCTCAAGGGCCGCGTCCGATACTATGGCTGTCCGGCCGAGGAAGGCGGAGCGGGCAAGGCGTTCATGGTCAAGGAAGGCGCCTTCAAGGATGTCGACATCGCGATCTCCTGGCATCCGGCCGATTTCGCGGCCGTAACGGCAGCCATATCCCTTGCCAACACGACGATCGACTTCGAGTTCTCCGGCCGCGCCAGCCATGCCGCTGCCGCGCCGCATCTCGGCCGTTCGGCACTCGATGCCGCCGAGCTGATGAATGTCGGCGTCAACTACATGCGCGAGCACATGCCGAGCGATGCCCGCATCCACTATGCCTATCTGGATGCAGGCGGCATCGCGCCGAATGTCGTGCAGGCCAAGGCCAAGCTCCGCTACGTCGTGCGCGCGACGATGGTCTCCCAGGTCCATGAACTCCTCGCCCGCGTCCGGAAAATCGCCGAAGGCGCGGCGCTGATGACGGAAACGACCGTCACTGATGAGGTCGTCAGCGCGATGAGTAGCTTGCTGGCCAACACGCCGCTTGAAGATGCGATGCAGCGCAATTTCGATCGGCTCGGCCCGCCGCCTTTCGACGCGGACGACGTCGCCTTCGCCAGGCGCATGCAGAAGACGGTGACGCCCGCGCATGTCGAAAGCGCTTTCCGACGCTCTGGACTACCGGCGACGGATTTCCCGCTGTGCAACGCCATCGCGCCCAAGGAAGTGCCCGGACCGCGGATGATGGGCTCCACCGATGTCGGCGATGTCTCCTGGGCTGTCCCGACGGTCCAGGCGCGCGGCGCGACCTATACGATCGGCACGCCGGGCCACTCCTGGCAGTTGACGGCCCATGGGCAGTCGCCGCTGGCCCACAAGGGCATGGTTCACGTTGCGAAGGTCATGGCAGGCGTCGCCGTGGACGTCCTCGCCGAACCTGGGTTGCTGGAACAGGCCAAGGCCGATTTCCAGGAGCGCCTGACCCGGACGCCTTACAAGGCGCTGTTGCCGGATGACGCCAAGCCGCCGTTCCACATGTTCTGACGCATGAAGGTCGTGGCCCGGCCGACGGCCGGTCGGGCCATTCGCTGATCGAGAAGATCGTGGCCACGCCCCACGACGGCGGTGGCGTTGATCTCGGGCGGCACGTTGGCCTTGCTCGGCTTTGGCGGTTTGCGTTGGAACGCGAAAGCCCCGCCGCAGTTGCGACGGGGCTTTTTTTGGATTTGGTTGCGGGGGCACGCAACTACCGATGCCAACACTCGTTAGCGGTGGCGATTTGAAACCCTTTTCTCTTCCAACCCGAGGGAGCGGCCTGGGTTTCATTGATCACGGCATAGAAGCCGATGATGACATCGCGGGCTCGACCATCCGCATTGACCCGCTACGCATGAGCGGGCGGCCGAAATATTTTAAGGGCGAGGCTCGGCCTGCTCGAGCGGGCGTCTGCCTGCGAACAAGCGCCTAGCATACGAGCCGGCGTTGAAACTCCCCCCTAGTATTGTATGCTGGAGCGATATTTCGAGGAATAGGCATGCCGCATACCCCAGCAGACAAGAAGCGAGCCATAACCCGCCTGCGCCGCATCAAGGGCCAGGCGGAGGCGCTCGAGCGTGCAATTGAAGCCGGCGCAGAGTGCGCTCCATTGCTACAACAAATCATGGCGATGCGAGGCGCCACGAACGGGCTAATGGCTGAAGTGATGGAAAGCCACCTGCGGGAGACCTTTGGTCCCGGGAGCAAAGAAGCTGAAAGCCCACGCAGCGGTGACCTCGATGAGCACGTCGAAGACGTGATGAAGTTTTTTCGCACCTATCTGAAATAGCTTCGCGAACGTCGTAACTTCGACTGACCGGACATGGTCACAGTATGACGCGAGCCTTGTCGCGACCGCGCGGCGAGCGACATCTCATCCGATACCCATCGTGGTTATCAGATCCATCGCCCAGTAGAGCGATCCTGCAGCACAAAAAGATTCGATGATGGCGTGCATCCGTGCGCGTCACCGCTCGTTATAGTCCCCAAAAGTACGGGTCTCCTGCTCTGAGAGCGCCCTGCCGGCCTAGTCGCAGGATTGCAGCCCTTTTCTGCCTCTCAAGCAGCTTGCTGGAGCGGCATCGCCGTTCCCTTCAGATCACGGCGTTTCTCCATCGCCATGTACGCCTGATCCATTCGACAGCCATCTCACACGCTATCTCGGCACGCGAGAAGAATCGCTTGCATACTGGTAGGGAGTATTATATCGATACTCCCTACCAGTATATAGGCGCTCAACGTTCCCTGTGTGGAAGCGGCGCCTCGACCAGCCGGACGCTTCAACAAAAAAGGAGGGACAAGATGAAATCTCGTGCAGCAGTCGCCTTCGAGGCAGGAAAGCCGCTCGAAATCGTCGAAATCGACGTCGCGCCGCCCCGCAAGGGTGAGGTGATGATCAAGGTCACGCATACAGGGGTGTGTCACACCGATGCCTTCACGCTATCGGGCAACGACCCTGAGGGCATTTTCCCGGTCGTCCTCGGCCACGAGGGCGCAGGTGTCGTTGTCGAGGTCGGAGAGGGCGTCACCAGCGTCAAGCCGGGCGATCACGTCATCCCGCTCTACACCGCCGAGTGCGGCGAGTGTGAATTCTGCCGCTCGGGCAAGACCAATCTTTGTGTCGCGGTTCGCGCCACGCAGGGCAAGGGCCTGATGCCGGACGGCACCACCCGCTTCTCCTACAAGGGGCAGCCGATCTATCACTACATGGGCTGCTCGACCTTCTCCGAATACACGGTCGTGGCCGAAGTGTCCGTCGCCAAGATCAATCAGCATGCCAATCACGAGCATGTCTGCTTGCTCGGATGCGGCGTCACCACTGGCATCGGCGCCGTTCACAACACGGCCAAGGTCCAGCCGGGAGACTCGGTCGCGGTCTTCGGCCTCGGCGGCATCGGCCTCGCTGCGATCCAGGGTGCTCGTCAGGCAAAGGCGGGGCGGATCATCGCGATCGACACCAACCCGGCCAAGTTCGAGCTGGCGCGCCAGTTCGGCGCGACCGACTGCATCAACCCCAAAGACTATGACAAGCCGATCCAGCAGGTGCTGATCGAGATGACCGGCTGGGGCATCGACCACACTTTCGAATGCATCGGCAACGTCCATGTCATGCGCGCCGCGCTGGAATCCGCGCATCGCGGCTGGGGCCAGTCGATCGTCATCGGTGTCGCCGGTGCCGGGCAGGAAATCTCGACCCGGCCGTTCCAGCTCGTCACGGGCCGCGTCTGGAAGGGTTCAGCCTTCGGCGGCGTCAAGGGCCGTACGCAGCTGCCCGGCATGGTGGAAGACGCCATGAGGGGTGACATCGACCTCGCCCCCTTCGTCACCCACACCATGGGTCTCGAGGACATCAACAAGGCGTTCGACCTGATGCACGAGGGCAAGTCGATCCGCACCGTGATCCACTACTGACCACGATCAATGCCTGTCCATCATACTCAAAGGTAAAGGAATTTGTTCATGTCTGCTCCCGTCATCTCCGGCAACGACGTCTTTTCGCATGTCTTTATCGGCGCTTCCGACGTCCAGACGTCAGCCGCGTTCTACGACGCCGCTCTGGGTGCCCTCGGCATCAAGAACCTCGGTCCCTTCGGCAATGGCTGGGTGCTCTACGGCCGCGACAAGCCGGCTTTTATCATCGCCCGCCCCGGCAACGGCGAAGCGCCCTCCAGCAATGGCGTGACGGTGGGTTTCGCTGCCGCCACGCCCGCCGACGTAGATGCATTCCATGCCGCAGGCCTCGCCGCCGGCGGCACCGATGAGGGCAAGCCCGGCCCACGCGGCCACCTGCCAGGCGCCTATGCCGCCTATCTGCGCGATCCGGCCGGCAACAAGGTCTGCGCCTACGCCTTTACCTGAAGGCAAGGAGCTTGAGGCCGCGACGGAAGAGCCCGCCCCGATGGGCGGGCTCGCCGCCCACGCGGCCAGGCACGAGGGCACCGTCACCGACCGGAACGCCTACTGTCCAACCAATCGTCGAAGCGAGGCAAATCATGGAACGTGTCGAACATCACGCCAGCTTCGGCGGTTGGCAGGACGTCTACCAGCATGACTCGACCAGCCTGGGCTGTTCGATGAAGCTTGGCGTCTATCAGCCGCCCCAGGTCGAGACCGGCACGGCGCCGGTGCTCTATTGGCTGTCCGGCCTGACCTGCAGCGAGCAGAACTTCATCACCAAAGCAGGCGCGCAACGTTTCGCCGCCGAGCACGGCATCATTCTCGTCGCACCGGACACCAGTCCGCGCGGCGCGACGGTCACCGACGACTCGACCTATGATCTGGGGCAAGGGGCCGGCTTCTACGTCAACGCGACACAGGAGCCCTGGGCCAGCCAATTCCGCATGTATGATTATGTCGTCGAGGAGTTGCCGGCGCTGATCGAAAGCACATTCCCGACCGATGATCGTCGCGCCATAGCCGGACATTCCATGGGTGGGCATGGCGCGCTTGTCGCGGCGCTGCGCAATCCCGGACGATATCGCAGCGTGTCGGCCTTCTCGCCGATCGCCGCGCCGAGCCAGGTGCCCTGGGGCGAGCGCGCCTTCACGGCCTATCTCGGCAATGACCGCGAAGCCTGGAAGCAATATGACAGCGTCGAGCTGATGAAGACCGCGCGCGAGCATCTGCCTCTGCTGGTCGATCAGGGGCTCGCTGACGAGTTTCTTGACCGCGAGCTCCGCCCCGACCTGCTGGAAGTGGCCTGTAAGGCAGCGGGCTATCCGCTGACGCTCCATCGGCGGCCTGGATACGACCACAGCTATTATTTCATCGCGAGTTTCATTGGTGACCACATCGCCCATCACGCTGCGGCGCTGTCGCGATGACCGGGGCTACCTCTTCAACCGCCCCCGGTAAGGACCAGGTTCGCGGCCGCCACCGCGTGGTGGTCGTGGGGGCCGGTTTCGGCGGGCTGGAAGCCGTGCAGGGCCTCGCCGGAGGCGGCATCGACATCACCGTCGTCGACCGCCGCAACCATCACCTGTTTCAGCCGCTACTCTATCAGGTCGCAGGTGCCTCGCTGTCGCCGTCGGACATCGCTTGGCCGATCCGCTCGCTTTTCCGCAAGCACCGGGATGTCCGCACCTTGCTCGGCGAGGTCGAGGGTGTCGATACGGACGGGCGGCACGTCATCCTGGAGGACGGGTCGACGCTTCCCTATGATACGCTGGTCATCGCGACCGGGTCCCGGCACTCTTATTTCGGGCACGATCGATGGGAGCCATTCGCTCCCGGTCTGAAATCGCTCGAAGACGCGACGACCATTCGTCGCCGCATCCTGCTCGCTTTCGAGGAGGCCGAACGTGAGGCAGACTCCGCGCGGCGCGCGGCCTTGCAGACCTTCATCATCATCGGCGGTGGCCCGACCGGGGTCGAACTCGCCGGCACGATCGCCGAGCTCGCCCATTTGACGCTGGTGCGCGATTTCCGCTCGATCGACCCGAACGCGACGCGCGTGCTGCTGATCGAAGCAGGGCAGCGTCTCCTACCCGTCTTCCCGGAGGACCTTTCCGCCTATACCCGCCGGGCGCTCGAAAAGCTCGGCGTCGAAGTCCTGCTCGGCGCGCCGGTCACGGAATGCTCAGCCAATGGCGTTGTTCTCGACGGCAAGCCGATTCGGGCCGAAACAATCCTATGGGCTGCGGGCGTCCAGGCATCGCCGGCCGCACGCTGGCTGAATGCCGAAGCCGATCGGGCCGGCCGGGTCATCGTCGGGCCGGACCTGACGGTGCCCGGGCATCCCGATATCTTCGTGATCGGTGATACGGCGGCCGCGACCGGGGTCGATGGGAAGCCCGTTCCGGGCCTTGCGCCAGCCGCCAAACAGGCGGGGCAATATGTGGCTCGGCTGATCCGTCAGCGCCTGCAGGGGACGGATACTGCCGCGCCCTTCCGCTATCGACATCAGGGCAATCTGGCGACGATCGGCAGAAGCCTTGCCGTCGTCGACATGGGGCGGTTCAAACTGCGCGGTGCCTTGGCATGGTGGATGTGGAAGCTCATTCACATCTACTTTCTGATCGGAGCGCAGAACCGGCTGAGCGTTGCACTGAGCTGGATGTGGACGCATGGTATTGGATATCGCGGTTCCCGCCTGATTACTCATGGCAATTTCGGTCGTCAGGACGCAGCTAAGAAGCCCGGCAAGGGAGGACATTCGCCTTGAGTGAAGAGCCCGGCGCTCCGCATGGCGGCTCCGCGGTCTATGGCATGCCGGCCTTTGGAAACAGGCAGGTTGCCATCGACGAGGTTCACGCCCGCCCTTATCTTCTGGTCGAGGCTCCGCGCGTCCTCGTGCAGCTCGCCTTCATGAACGAAGGCAATCTGGCGAGGGATCGCGAGACGCTGGCGGAAATCTCGCGGCGGATGGGCGCGACGCTGCCCGACCAGGACACGCCGCTTCACGGCCTGACATTCGAGCAGGGCGATCTGCACTGCGAAAAGCACACGGAATTCTCGACCTATCTGTGGTGTGCGCCGCTCGATCCCGCAACGGGAAGTCCCTCGGGCGACGATCCGTTCAAGCACGGCTTCACGCCGCCTGGCCCTGTCGTCTGCGGGATCAGGCTCGACGTGCTGGCGTGGTCGGAACAGACCGCGAGGTCCATCGACCGCTTCGATCCGATCAGCCGCTGCCACTCGCTCGTCGAGGACGGCATGGCCGATATCATCACCGATTTTCGTCAGGACGCCGACGGACTGACCCGCATTCTCATCCTCGATCGCGGACTGTCACCGATACGGCTCGGCGCGCTGGCGCAGCGCCTCCTCGAAATCGAAACCTACCGGACGCTTGCCCTCCTGAGCATCCCGTTGACCCGCTCACGCGGGCCTCTCCTGCGCGACATCGAGAAGCGTCTTGCCGCCATAACCGAACAGATGCGCAAATCCGCCCGCCACGACAGCGAAGCGCTGCTGTCACAATTAACAGACCTGTCGGCTGAGCTTGAGGCCGATACCGCGTCGAGCCTCTATCGCTTCGGCGCCAGCCGCGCCTATTATGAGATCGTCGAGGAAAGGCTCGCTGCGCTCGGCGAGACCTTCGTTCCCGGCTGCTATCGCTGGCGCAACTTCCTTCATCGCAGGATTGCTCCGGCCATGCGAACCTGCCGTTCCATCGAGGAGCGACAAGCCAGCCTGTCCGACAAGCTGGCGCGCGCCACTTCGCTGCTGCGGTCCTGGATCGATGTGCAGCTCGAACGCCAGAACAGCGAGCTGCTGGCCTCGATGAACAATCGGGCGAAACTGCAGTTGCGGCTTCAACAGACGGTCGAAGGCCTGTCTGTCGCCGCGATTTCCTATTACGTGATCGGCCTTCTATCCTATCTCATCAAGGGCATCCCAGGCTTCCATGGCATCGTCTCATCCGAGCAGCTGCTTTCCGGCCTTGTTCCCGTCGTGCTGCTCGCGATTTGGTGGACGGTTCGTCGGATCAGACACTCCCACAGCGATCACGGACAGCCGCCCCAGAAAGATCCGACATGATCCGACAACCGTCTTCGAACGAGAGAGGCCCGCACGCGAGGCATTTCAGATCGAAGACCGGGGCGCCGGCTTCCTGCGTTATTTCAGTCCTGGTGGCCGCAATGGCTGGCACGCATCAATGATTGCCTGACTCTGGGAGGACTATTTCCAATGTCGACCGGCGTATTCATCCTGCACTCCCAACATACCCCGGCAGGTGATCAGCCTGAAGCCATCGCGCGGCTGATCTCCGGCATCGAGGACGGAGCAACGCACCAGACCCTGAAAGGCATCACGGGCTCAGGCAAAACCTTCACGATGGCGAATGTGATCCATCGACTGAAGCGGCCCACCTTGATCCTGGCGCCGAACAAGACGCTGACAGCGCAGCTCTATGACGAGATGAAGCAATTCTTCCCGGAGAACGCGGTCGAATATTTCGTCTCATATTATGATTATTTCCAGCCGGAGGTGTACCTACCCGGCAGCGATCGGTTCATCCCAAAAGACTCCGCGATCAACGAGCATCTTGAGCGGCTGCGTCTGTCCACGACGAAATCGCTCATCGAACGCCGCGATACGATCGTCGTCGCCTCGGTATCCTCGATCTATGGAATGGGCGCCCCTGAAGACTATCGGGCGCTGCAAGTGCCGCTCTCGCCGGGAGCCAGGCTCAGTCTGAACGAGCTGCTCAGCGGCTTTGGCCGATTGCAGTACGATCGGACCGACCACAAGCTCAAGCGCGGAACCTATCGCGTGAACGGCGACGTGATCGAGGTTTTCCCAGCGGATTCGGAATACAGGGCCATCCGGATCGGGCTGTCGAACGGCCTGATCGGTACGCTCGACTGGATCGATGCTGCCACCGGGCAAGAGCTAGGCGGCATCGATCATTATCTCGTCTCGCCGAAGACGGTGCTGGCGGCCTCGGCCAGCCAGGTGGAAACGGCCGCCACGGCCATCCTCGAAGAAATGGAACAGCGCGTCGCTCAACTGAACAGCGAGAACCGCCTCGTGGAAGCGGAACGCCTGTATGAGCGCATTACCAACGACGCCGACATGCTGCGGCAGGTCGGCTACTGCTCCGGAATGGAAAATTACGCCTGCTATTTGAACGGCCGCGACCCTTCGCTTCCGCCCATCACTTTGCTCGACTACCTGCCGAAGGACGGCCTCCTGTTCGTCGACGAGTCCCATGTGATGATTCCGCAGATCTCGGCCATGTATAGCGGCGATCAAAGCCGGAAGGACACGTTGATCGACTATGGCTTCCGCCTGCCGTCCTCGAAGAACAGCCATCCCCTGAGCTTCAGGCAGTTCGAGTCCATCAAGCCCCAGACCATCTTCGTGTCTGCCACGCCTGGCGCCTACGAGGTCACGATATCGAAGGATCGCGTGGTCGAGCAGATCGCGCGGCCAACGGGCCTGCTCGATCCCGAAGTCGAGGTCAGGCCGTCCCAAGGCGCTATCGATGACCTGCTAGGCGAAATCATAGCGCGCTCGAAAAGAAGCGAGCGCGTGCTGATCACGACGCTCACGAAGGCTGCGGCCGAGGACCTTCATGCCTTTCTGGAGAGCAAGGGCGTCCGGGCGCGTTACATGCATTCGGACACCAAGGCGGAAGACCGGATTGCGATCATCAACGGTCTGCGCGCTGGCGAGTTCGACGTCCTGATCGGCATCAGCCTTCTGCGCGAGGGACTGGATATTCCCGAGGCTTCTCTGATCGCCATTCTCGACGCAGATCGCGCGGGGTTCCTGCGCTCGGCACAGGCTCTGATTCAGATGATCGGCCGCGTCGCGCGAAACGTGAACGGCAAGGCGATCCTCTACGCCGATGGGGTGACGCCTGCGATGAGGCAGGCGATGAATGAGACCAGCGATCGAAGGCGGCGTCAGATCGCCTTCAACGAAGAAAACGACGTCACGCCGTCTTCCGCTGTCCGAAAGCTCACACCCGAGCAATCTCCGGCGGTCGAGCCATCGGTTCACTCGGAAGAGTTCTGTGAAAACCTGTCCGAGCTTTGTGATCGGATCACGTCCGCGGAGCACCGTCTATTGTCTGCCGTCGATAGTGGCGACGACAAGCAGGTGGAAGACATTCGCCATCGATTGGACAGGCTCTATCGCCAGTTCATCTACCTCTGAGCCTGGTTTAGCGCGATTTCTCACGCCGCCGTCGCTTTTGACGCCGTTCTGGTGGCGTCGAAACGCGAGGCCCGGCAAGGGACTGCGCGGGAAAATGGAATGACGATCAAAACTCCGCCCGTTCGGGCGACCGGTTCGGGCAGCGGACGCCCTCAGCGCCCCTCTTGCGTGCAGGTTCGCGGAGCGCGCCAGAACAACCTCAAAAATGTCGACGTCGATATTCCGCGCGATGCTTTCGTGGTCTTCACCGGCATATCTGGCTCGGGCAAGTCGTCGCTCGCCTTCGGAACTCTCTATGCGGAAGCGCAGCGGCGCTATCTGGAATCGGTCGCACCCTATGCGCGCCGCCTGATCGATCAGGCCGGCGTGCCGGAGGTCGATGCGATCGAGGGATTGCCGCCCGCGGTCGCCCTGCAGCAGCAGCGCGGCTCGACGAACGCACGATCCTCCGTCGGCAGCGTGACGACGCTCTCCAGCCTGGTGCGCATGCTCTATTCGCGCGTCGGCGAGTATCCACGCAATCAGCCGATGCTTTACGCCGAAGATTTCTCACCCAATACCGTGGCCGGGGCCTGCCCGGCCTGTCACGGGATCGGGCGCGTCTATGACGCGACCGAGGAGACGATGGTGCCGGACGATACGCTCACCATTCGCGAACGGGCGATCGCCGCCTGGCCGCCCGCGTGGCATGGCCAGAACCTGCGTGATATCCTCGTTTCGCTCGGCTATGATGTCGATACGCCCTGGCGCGACCTGCCGAAGAAGGATCGCGACTGGATTCTCTTCACCGACGAACAGCCGACGGCTCCGGTCTATGCGGGCCTGAGCCCCGAGCAGACCCGCGCCGCCCTCAAGCGCCGGATGGAGCCAAGTTATCAGGGCACTTTCATCGGCGCCCGCCGCTACGTGCTGGAAACCTTCGCCAACACAAAAAGCGCGCTGATGAAGAAGCGCGTCTCGCAATATATCATCGGCCGCGATTGCCCGACCTGCCATGGCAAGCGCCTGAAGCGCGAGGCCCTGTCGGTGACATTCGCCGGGCTCGATATCGCCGAGTTCGGCGATCTAACGCTTCTAAAGCTCAGGGACCTGCTTACGCCCGTCGCGCACGGCGATTACGGAGATATCACGGCAAGCCCGAAGGGCCCTGTCCTGAGCAAGGCGGCCCGCGATGCGGCGGTCGAACGTAGGGTCGCGGCGGGCGGCTCAGCGCATAAGAGCGCGCCCGACATACGCCGCACACCCAACCTTTCCGATGAAAAGCTTGCGGCCGCGCAACGGCTCGCATCCGAACTGCTTGAACGGCTCGGGCCGCTGATCGATCTCGGTCTCGGCTACATCTCGCTCGACCGCAGCACGCCGACGCTTTCCTCCGGGGAGTTGCAGCGCCTGCGCCTCGCGACCCAATTGTCGTCCCAGCTTTTCGGCGTGGTCTATGTGCTGGACGAGCCTTCGGCGGGATTGCACCCGGCCGATGGCGAAGCCCTGCTTTCGATCATCGAGCGGCTGAAGGCGGCGGGTAACTCCTTGTTCGTCGTCGAACACGATCTCGACGTGATCCGTCATGCCGAGTGGCTGGTCGATGTGGGACCGGGCGCCGGCGAGAAGGGTGGCAAGGTCATCTACAGCGGGCCGCCCGAGGGGTTGGCCGAGGTCGAAGACTCGGTCACGCGTCGCTATCTGTTCGCCGAACCCGTCGCCCATGACAGGACACCGCGCGAAGCCAGGGCATGGCTTCGTCTGGAGGGAGTGACCCGCAACAATCTGCACGACCTCGATGTCGCGCTTCCGATCGGCTGCTTCACGGCGGTCACCGGCGTATCGGGTTCGGGCAAGTCCAGCCTTGTAAGCCAGGCGCTACCAGAACTCGTTGCCGAACATCTCGGCAGCCCTTCGACCGCGTCCGAGGACGAGGATGCCGATCCGCTGCTCGATACCGCGCAGGAAGCGACTGAAGGGCGCATCGTCGCGGGTATGGAGCATATCCGGCGGTTGGTGCGGGTTGATCAGAAACCGATCGGCCGCACCCCGCGCTCGAACCTCGCCACATATAGCGGCCTGTTCGATCATGTGCGCAAGATCTTCGCCGACACGCCTCTGGCCCGTCGGCGCCGCTACGGTCCCGGTCGATTTTCGTTCAACGTGGCCCAGGGCCGATGCCCTGTCTGCGAGGGCGAAGGCTTCGTGATGGTGGAGCTGCTGTTTCTTCCGAGCGTCTATGCACCCTGTTCGACCTGCCATGGCAGCCGCTACAACCCGCAGACGCTGGAGGTCGAATGGAACGGCCGCAACATCGCTCAGGTCCTGGAGATGACAGTGGACGAGGCTTGCGGGTTCTTTGCCGAGGAGCTGCCGGTCATGCGCCCCCTCGACGTGCTCAGGGATATCGGCTTGGGGTATCTACGGCTCGGCCAGCCGGCGACGGAACTATCCGGTGGCGAGGCGCAGCGCATCAAGCTCGCGACGGAGCTGCAACGCGCGCAGCGCGGCAACACGATCTACATTCTGGACGAACCGACCTCGGGCCTGCACCCCTCCGACGCCGACCGTCTGATGCGGCACCTGCAAGGGCTTGTCGATACCGGCAATACGGTCGTCGCCGTCGAGCATGACATGCGCGCCGTCGCCCAGGCCGATTGGATCATCGACATGGGACCGGGAGCCGGCGAGGAGGGCGGCCGTGTCGTTGCCAACGGCGTTCCGCATGATGTTGCCGAAGCGAAAGGCAGTCTGACGGCGGCCTATCTCAAGGCGGCGCTATAGCCATCACCTCTGGCTCGCCTGCGATGGGGCTCGGCCGACTTTATGTACTCCCCCTGATAACCAGCCTATAGCCGACATCGACGACCTTGTTTTCATTTGCCGCGCCATTGCAGCGTTCGATGATCATGCGCGCGGCGATCTTCCCGATTTCGTCGCCCGGCGTATGAACCGTGGTCAGCCCCGGCGGCAGTTCGGCGGCGATTTCGTAGTCGCCATAGCCGACGACGGCCATGCGCTCGGGAATATTCCATCCCCTCCGCATGCAGTCGAAAATGACGCCGACGGCCAGAACGTCGGTGAAGCAGAAGACCCCTTCGAGATGGGAATCCTGCGCGAGCAATTGCTCCAGGGCGATCTTGCCTCCGGCGAAGCCGGTCCAGGCGGGAACCGCGGCGATCAGATCATCGCGCAGACCGGCGGCCGTCATCGCCTCCTGGAAGCCGTTTAGGCGCTGCTGGAACCGGAGATTGCCCGTGGTGTCGTAGCCGGCGATCCCGATGCGGCGCAGGCCCTTGCCGATCATGATCTGCGTCGCCTCGCGAGCGGCGTCCTGCGTCGAGAAGCCGACGCCCATATCGATGAAGGGACCGCTCAGGTTCCAGGTCTCGACCGTCGGAACACCAGACTTTTCCAGAAGGCGGCGCGTCGCATCGCCACGGTCGACTCCGGTGAGGACGATCCCGTCGACGCGCCGTCCGATCAGGGCCCTGACGGCTTCATATTCCCGCTCGGGAGCCTCCACCACGGAGGCGATCAGGTGATATCCCTGCGCTTCGAGCTCGGTTTCCAGCCCCATCAGCATGCCGGCGAAGTTGGAGTTCTGGATCGAGGGCGTGATCGCCGCGACGATCTTGCTGCGCCCCGATGCCAGCGTCCCGGCCATGAGATTGGGGACGTAGCCGAGCATCGCCGCCGTCCTGAACACGCGCTCGCGCGTCTCCTCGACCACCTTCTCCGGATATTTGAAGCAGTTCGACACGGTCATGGGCGAGACGCCTGCGGCGCGCGCCACATCCGACATCCGCACAGCGGCTGGTTTTCCGTTGGTCAAGGTCCTGCCTGCCTGTTGCTGCCGACTTTCGCGTTCGGCGGCTGATTCCCCGTCAGCAGCCCGGATTGTAGGCGATTGCACGAAATGCACATTTTTTTGGTTGACGGAAGCGATTTCCTTCATATTGTAGCGCTACAATTCTTGAAACTGCAACAGGGAACGCCCCGATGACCTTTTCACTCGCAGCCCGGGATCCGGCCACCGGCATGTTCGGAATCGCGATCGCGACCTCGGCCGTCGCGGTCGGGAATCGCTGCCCCTGGGTGCGTGCCGGCATCGGCGCCGTCACGACCCAGCATCGCACCGATACCCGCGCCGGCCAGATCGGCCTCGACCTGCTGTCGCGGGGCCTCTCTGCCCAGGAGACCGTCAATGTCCTGGCGGCGAGCAACGATTTCCCACAGGAGCGCCAGTTCGCGGCGGTGGACCGAGAGGGCCGGAGCGCCTTCTTCAACGGGCCGGAGATCGAATGCATCAATGCCGGCTACACCGGCTTCCAATGCGTCTCGACCGGCAACTTCATCGCCAATACCGACGTGCCGCGCCGCATGGTCGAAACCTACGAGGCCAATCTCGAATTGCCGTTCGCCGAGCGTCTGCTGAGTGCGGTCGATGCGGGCCTGGCGGCCGGCGGTGAGACCAAGCCGATCATGTCGTCGGCCCTGGTGATCGCCGACCGCAACACCTGGCCGCTCGTCGACCTCAGGATCGACTGGCGGGAGAACCCGCTCACTGAGCTTCGCGCCCTGTGGGAGTTCTACAAGCCGCATCAGGAGCGTTTCGTGAAGCAGGTCCTGACCCCCGGAGCGCTGGCTCTGCTGCAGGATTCGCCGATGAACGTCTGACCGCGGGCCAAGCCCCCCGCGATGCGTGCGGGCACGGGCGTCTCAGCCCGCACGCAAAACCGCCCGAGCCGGCCGTCGAACGACCAACCAGAACAAGGGGATTTCCGATGAAAGCCATCTTTGGCGCCGCCGCCTTCATGCTCGCCGCTTCAGGCGCCTGGGCCCAGCAGACCACGCTGGTCGTCAACTCCTGGGGCGGCCCCTATGAGAAGCTGCACAAGCAGCTGGTCTTCGAGCCTTTCGAGAAGGCGAACAACGTCAAGATCAAGGTCGTGACGCTGTATTCCGCCGATACGCTGGCGCAGCTGCGCGCGCAGAAGAGCGCTCCCCAATACGACGTCGTCCATTTTTCGGGCGGACAGGAGGTGATCGCGGCGCGCGAGGGGCTGCTCGCCCCGGTCAAGCCGGACGAGCTCTCGAACGCGAAGGATCTCTACCCGTTCGCCAAGGACGGCATGGCGCGCGGCGAAGGGCCGGTCCATCTCGTGACGGCGATCGGGCTGCTCTACAATGAAAAGAAGGTTCCAAAGGCTCCGATCGCCTGGAAGGATCTGTGGGACAACGCCTATGGCGACCATCTCATCCTGACGGACCTGTCGAATTCCTTCGGCCTGCTCGGCTTTCTGATGATGAACCAGGTCTGGGGCGGTACGCTCGATAACGCGAAGCCCGGCCTCGAAAAGGTCGGTGCCTTGCTGAACCGCTCGGTGGTCATCAATTCCTCGCCCGAGGTGCAGCAGAACTTCGCGCAGAACGATGCCTGGCTCGCCCCCTACGCGCAGGACTATGCCCATGCCATTCGGCAGAGCGGGCAACCCGTGAAGTTCGTCATGGGCAAGGAGGGCGCGCCGGCGGTCTATTTCACCGCGAACCTGGTCGCGAACCGCCCCAATCAGGCTCTCGCGAAGAAGCTGATCGATTTCGAGCTGTCGCCGGAGGTGCAGGCCGCCTTCGCGCGCGAGATGCGTTACTCGCCGACCAACAGCAAGGCGCAGCTCCCGCCCGATATCGCCAGCGAGGTCGTCTATGGCGACGCGGTGAATTCGCTCGTGAGGTTCGACCCCGCAGCGCTCGACAAGGTCCGCAACGGTCTCATCGAGGACTGGAAGAAGCTCATCGCCAAGTAGGCGATCCGACTTCGCGGCACCTCTAACCGGGAGCGAACATGAACAGCCTGCGCAACGACCTGATCATTTCCGTGCCCGGATTGCTGCTGCTGGGCTTCGGGTTCCTGATCCCGGTGACCGGAATCCTGGTGCTCGGCCTGCGCGACGCCGAGGGCGGCTGGACCGCGGTTCATCTGCTGCGGTTCCTGACGGATCCGTTCTATCTCGGCATCGCCTGGCGCACGGTGAAGCTGTCGCTGGTCATCACCGCGATCTGCATCGTCACCGGTGTACCGCTTGCCTACATCATGGCCCGGGGATCGCCGCGCCTGCGCCTGTGGCTGATCATCTGCATCACGCTGCCGCTGATGACGAGCGTGGTCGTGCGGACCTTCGGCTGGATGGTCATCCTCGGCCGCGGCGGCGTCATTCCGGACCTGATGAACAAGATCGGCCTGGTGAACCGCAACTACACGCTCATGCATACGGAGACCGCCATCGTCGCCGGCATGGTCCAGGTGCTGTTTCCGTTCATGGTGCTGTCCATCCTCGGCGTCGTGCTGCGGATCGACCAGCGCCTCGAAGAAGCCGCACGCGTCATGGGATGCAGCTTCCTCGAAGCATTGCGCCTCGTCATCCTGCCGCTGGCCATCCCGGGGATCATTGCGGGCTCCCTGCTCGTCTTCACCCTCTCGGCCAGCTACTTCATCACGCCGTCCCTGCTCGGCGGAGCGCGGCTGCCGGTCCTCGCCGGGTCGATCTACGAATCCGCCACGCGGACCATGGAATGGCATTTCGCCGCGGCGCAATCGATCATCCTGCTGCTCGGCGTCCTCGTCCTCCTGATCCCTTATGCCCGGTTGTCGAGGCGCTCCCATGGTTGAAGCAGTTCCGAGCCCGATCCGCGCGGCCGCCGGGCTCTATCTGGCCGCGATCCTGCTCTTCGTCCTGGGCCCGCTCATCGTGGTCTGCGGCGTGTCCTTCACGGCAGGCGACTACGTGACCTTCCCGCCGCAGGGGCTCAGCCTGCGCTGGTACGAGGCCATCCTGTCATCCTCATCCTATACCGGCGCCGCCCTGATCAGCCTGAAACTGGCCGTGGCGGTGATGGTGGGCGCCACCATCATCGGGGCGAGCGCCGCGATCGTCCTGCATCGCGGCCGGCTGCCTGCGACTTCGGCCATATCCGCGCTCTTTCTGGCGCCGCTCGTGCTGCCGACGATCATCTTCGCGCTCGGCCTGCTGACCTTCTGGAGCGCGACTATCGGTCAAACCTCGCTCTGGGCTCTCTGGGTCGGTCATACCGTGGTCGCGGTGCCCTATGTGATCCGCACCACGCTGGCGGTTCTCTCGACCTCCGACAAATACCTGGAGGAAGCCGCCCGCACGATGGGCGCCGGCCCCTGGCGCGCTATCCGCCATGTCGTCGTGCCGCAAGCCATGCCGGGCATCGCGGCCGGAGCCTTCTTCGCCTTCAACATCTCCTTCGACGAGGCAATCCTCTCCCTTTTCCTTCGCTCGCCGGAAATCACGACATTGCCCATCCAGATCTACACGCAACTCGAATTCAGCCCTGATCCCTCGATCGCGGCCGTATCCACGCTGATGATCGCACTGACGATCCTGCTGATCTTCGTGATCGACCGCGTTCTCGGCATCCAGACAGTGGCGGGGTAATCCGATGACGGCAGTACATCTCGACAACGTCTCGAAATCCTTCGGCGGCGTGCAGGTCATCAAGGGCATTTCCCTCTCGATCCAGAAGGGCGAGTTCGTCAGCCTGCTGGGGCCGAGTGGCTGCGGCAAGACCACCCTCCTGCGCATGATCGCCGGGCTGGAGGAGGCCAATGGCGGTTCCATCCATATCGGCGGCAAGGACTCGACCCGGTTGCCGCCCGAGCGGCGTGACATCGCGATGGTGTTCCAGTCCTACGCGCTGCTGCCGCACCTCAACGTGCTCGAAAACGTCATGTTTCCGTTGCGGATGCGCCGGCTCGGCAATCGCGCCGAACAGCGCGAGCGGGCCGAAGCCGCCCTGAAGCTCGTCCAGCTTTCCCATCTGGCGCAGCGACGTCCCCGTCAGCTCTCGGGGGGACAGCAGCAGCGCGTCGCGGTCGCCCGCGCGGTCGTCTCGTCGCCGCAGGTGCTGCTACTCGACGAGCCTCTGTCCAATCTGGACGCCAAGCTGCGCGAAACCATGCAGGAGGAGCTGATCCAGCTCCATCGCCAGACTGGCTTGACGACGGTCTTCGTCACCCACGACCAGGAAGAGGCCCTCAGCCTGTCCGATCGCGTCATTCTGCTCAATGCCGGCAGGATTGAACAGGAAGGCACCCCGGCCGAGCTCTATGCCGCTCCAAGGACGCGCTTCGCCGCCTCCTTCATGGGTTCGACGAACCTCCTCGAGGTCGCGCTCGAACCGACGGCCGGGGGAACGATCGCCCGCCTGCCGGGAGGCCAGTCCCTGAGGCTCGACGGGGCCGCCGGCCAGGGCAACGCGACCGTGATGTTCCGGCAGGAGGATGCCCGCCTGACGCCTGCGCCGACCGCCGAGGTAGCAGCCACCGTCGTCACGCGCGTCTTCCTCGGCTCGCGCACCCGCTACGTCCTCGATTTCGGCGGGCACATGATCCGCTGCCTGCCCCCCGCCGACCAGCTCTTCGCTGTCGGGGAGCGGGTCGCCCTCGATATTCCCCCGGACCGAATCCGCGTTCTGTCCGAATGACCTCCCAAGCAGAAAGGTGGAGTAAGACATGATTGGACGTGTATGGCGCGGTTGGGCAAAGCCCGATCTGGCCGATTCCTACGAGAAGCTCCTGACGACCGAGACCCTTCCCGCGCTGCATCGCATCGCGGGATACAAGGGGACCTATTTCCTGCGGCGCACGCTCGACACCGGCGAGGTCGAGTTCGTCGAGATCACGTTCTGGGACTCCATGGACACGATCGTCGCCTTCGCTGGCGAGGATTGCACCAAGGCCGTCGTTCCCCCCTACACCCAGGCCTTCCTCACTCGCTTCGATGACCGCTCGGTCCATTTCGATGCGACTTGGTGCCCGTAGACCTGCGCCTCGGCGCTGCCGGGTGAGGGCGACGATAGGCGACGTAGCGTAAATCGACACACTGACCGGCTCCCGATCAAACGATCGTGGGCCGACTCAGTGCCCTGATGCGCCAGTCGGCTTCGAGGATCATTGCCAACTCGCAGTGATCCTGTCCGGCGCCGGCCCGGCATATCAGCTGTGATCTGAAATCTTACTCCTCGGTTATCCAAGCAGAAGCGAAACCGAAGATAAAGCGGGCTTCCTTTCAGCCACGCATACGCCCGGCACGATCAGCTCTGAACCAATTCGAAAGGAGGCGTAATCGCCTACGGGCGCAAAAAAACAGATCTGGAAATCGTCCGTCGCGCCAGTAAAAAAATGGTCAAAGGTGACGCTGCATTGGAAAATTACTGATAATCCACAAGACCTTGGCGCTGGCATCTGTATCGTTACGGAAGGTATGGGGTCGACGGCCGTCGAAGGCAAAGCTATCGCCTTCTCCTAGAACAGCCTCTTCTCCATCTACGCTCATTGTGATCGTGCCCTCGAGGACGAAGCCGCCCTTTTCAGACAGGGATGTAAGGGGGCTATCGCCCGAAGATCCCTTCGGAGGGATGTGCAAAAGCATCATCTCTAAGTGCTGTGTCGTTCCTGTGGAGAGCAACTCTTTGGTTAGATAGCCCAACCCACAGAAAGGACGCTGATGATTACGCTTCACGAAAAGAGGGTCCTTTCGCTCAGTCATTACATTGCCAGCGTTTCCAGGGAAAAGAGCAGCTGCATTCGTCTCAAGTGCAACCTGTATCTTCGTCAGAATCTTCAAGGAGGGATTTGCAAGATTCCGCTCGATTTGGCTCAGCATGCCGGACGAGACGCCTGATGCGCGCGAGAGCTCCTTCAACGACATTTTGCGCTCCAGCCGCAGTCGTCGAATAACCGCACCGACATGATCGGGGCGCTCCGCACTCCCCGAGATAGCAGTCCATGTGGCCAAGTTCATGAGCGATGCACCTTTCTATCTTCGTGGGTGCCGGGACGCCTAGCGAGGATCGCGCAAAGACGCAGCCCGCTGCAGCCCAGCGCCCCGAATGTCAACCAAAATCCTAAGGTGCCAAGCACGCCGCGCCAATCCCGCGTTCACAAAAACGATCATTATATTAAATTTTTTTGCCGCAATGGGTATCTTTTTTCTTGACGTCAAAACCATGAGGCCGATAGCCTCACTATATCGAACGTTTCTGAGGAGACAAGGAGATGTCCGATGAGCCGCGAACCGCCTCATTCATCCGGCAGCCGCTGAGCCGGCCCTGCGTAGGCTTTGACCAATGCTCTCATATGTTCTGCGCCGCATCGTTCAGAGCGTGATTGTGCTCGTCGGCGCGCTCGTCATCTCGTTTCTGATCCTCAGGATCGTCCCCGGAGATCCGGCCGTGATGATGCTGTCGGACCTAGCGACGCCCGATGAGATTGCACGAGTGCGGATCGCGCTGGGCGTCGATCAACCGGTCTGGATTCAGTTCGGCATATACGTAAAGCAGATCCTCACCGGCGACTTCGGCGTCTCCTATCGGAGCCAGACCCCTGCTCTGTCGCTTGTACTCGGCTATCTACCAGCCACGTTTCAGCTGGCTGTTGCAGCCCTGTTGATCACCATCGGCATTTCCGTCCCGTTTGGCGCTGTTGCGGCCGTCCGCAAAGGTAGCTGGATAGACAATCTCCTCTCCGGTCTTGCGCTGATCGGGCAGTCGGTACCGGTCTTCTGGCTTGGTATCATGCTGATATTGACGTTTTCCGTGCAGTTGCGCTGGCTGCCGACATCCGGCCGCGGCGGCTTTCTCCATCTCGTCCTACCCGCGGTGACATTGGCTGCTGCGCAAGTAGCACTGGTCGCCAGGATCATGCGCTCCAGCATGCTGGAAGTGATCCGGCAGGACTATGTCCGCACAGCGCGCGCCAAAGGCCTGTCGGAGAAGGTGATCGTGATGCGGCATGCGTTGCGCAATGCACTTGCGCCGGTGGTGACCGTTCTAGGACTACAGATAGGAAATCTGCTCGGCGGCGCGATCATTACAGAGACAGTATTTGGGTGGCCTGGAGCAGGAAATCTTCTGGTCAACTCGATCGGTGCACGCGACTACCCTGTCGTTCAGACGATGATCGTCATATCGGCGCTGATATTCGTCATCACTAATCTGATCGTTGACATCATCTACGTGATGCTCGACCCGCGCGTCAGCTACGATTGAGGCGAATGATGAATTTCGTTCTTTTCCTCCGTCTGCGTCCGATGTTCGCGTTCGCGCTCCTCGTCCTGTCACTGCTCGTTCTCGCGGCGGTCTTCGCGCCGCTGATCGCGCCCGGAAACATCGAGATCCAGAATATCTTCAATCGCCTGAAGCCCCCCTTCTGGGTCGACGCCAAGGGCGTTACGCACATCGCGGGAACGGACCATCTCGGCCGCGACGTCTTCAGCCGCCTCATCTACGGCTCCCGGATATCGTTGCTGGTCGGAATCGTCGCGGTTGCCTTCGGCGGCAGCGTCGGCCTCCTGCTCGGGCTCCTGTCCGGCTACTATGGCGGCCTGGTTGACTCCGCAATCATGCGGTTCACCGACATGCAGTTGGCCTTCCCGTTCCTGCTGTTGGCATTGGCGCTGGTCACCATTCTCGGGCCGAGCATCTTCAACGTCATCATCGTCCTCGCTCTGACGAGTTGGATCAACTATGCGAAAGTCGTTCGGGGCGACGTGCTTCAACTACGGTCACTTGAATTCATTCAGGCTGCACGTGTATTGGGCGCCCCCAACCACCGGATCATCTTCCGCTACATCCTGCCGAACGTGATGTCGTCCTTCCTGGTCGTGGCCTCGTTCCAGGTCGCCGCCCTCATCATCGCGGAATCATCGCTCAGCTTCCTCGGCCTTGGTGTCCCGAACCGCATTCCGACCTGGGGCACGATGCTCGCAGACGGCCGCGAATACGTTCGGGACGCGTGGTGGCTGGCCGTGTTCCCCGGCGTCGCGATCATGCTGGCCGCCCTGAGCTTCAACATCATCGGCGATGGGTTGCGCGATCTGCTCGATCCCACCATGCGCTCATCCGCCCGCCCCGGCAGCAGGCGCCGTTTCCGGCTGTTCCCGGCACGTCCCTACGCTCCGAACACTCAGGAAGCCCCGCTGGTGCCGCCCTTTGCCGGCGCCGGCAACCAACAAAACTAGGAGGAAACCGAAATGGCAATCGTTGTCGGAACGGCATCGGCGAAACCGGGAACGCTTACACGGGGAGAACTACGCGTCGGGTGCATGGCCGACGGATCTCCGATCCGCCTGCCCGTCTTCATCGCGAGCGGCGTCAAGGACGGCCCGACCGTCTGGCTCGAAGGCTGCATTCACGGCGAGGAATACGGCGGCGCCGCCTCGATCATCGAATTCATGCGATCCCTCGATCCGAATGTGCTGAACGGCACGATCATCGGCGTGCCGGTTGCCAATCCGGCGTCGTTCAATTTCCGGTCCCGGGTTTCGTCGATCGACGGGCAAAACCTCAATCGTATCTTTCCCGGTAGCTTGGGCGGCAGCCACAGTTTCCAACTGGCGGCGGTGATCGGCGAGCAGCTCGAGGCGCATGCCGATTATCTGATCGACCTGCACAGCGGCGGCATCGGCGCGGAAGTGCCGTTCTACGCTATCTACAAGGACGATGGCGGCGAGGTGGCGCAACGCTCCAAGGATTTGGCGAAGCGCATCGGCGTGGACACAATCTGGCGCACGCCAGATGCGCGGGAGGCCGGAGGGACGGTGACCGCAGAGGCGCTGCGCCGCAACATCCCGTCAGTGACCGTCGAATGCGGAGGCGGCACGTTCACCGAGCAACATCTGCAAGATTACCTGACCTCGATCCACGGCTTCATGCAGGCCGTCGGGGTGTTGTCCGGCGAGGCGCCCGTCCAAAAGCAATATACGATCATCAGCGGCGGGAGCTTCGTTCACAACCGGGAAGGCGGGTTGTTCGTGCCCGCCTGCAAGGTGGGGGACATCCTTCCGCAAGGCGCACCGATCGGCCGCCTGGTCGATCTGTTCGGCGAGACCGTCGAGCAGATCGATAATCCCTACCCCGACTCCTACATCGCGGCGCTCCGCTGCCGGTTTTATCCGACGCATGCCGGTGAGATCTGTGCGGAAGCCATTCCCGTCGAACGTCGCGAAGGACTGTAACGCGCTCGAACGATCAAAGCATCGAGCGCGTCGGGAGATCTCAGCAAAAAGGGGAAAATACAATGCTATCCAAGTCTATTCATGCACTAGGGCTGGTTTCCGGCCTGCTCTTGTCGTCCACTTTTCTCAGTCCTGGGTCGGCAGTCGCATTTGACCTGTCTGTCGCGGCGGGCGCCGATCCGACGACGCTCGATCCGCGCAAAACCTGGGTCGCGCAAGGCTATTCGATCAACGCCCATGTGTTCGAGCCCATGTTCTTTCGGGCCGAGAAAGATGGAAACGTCGTGATCGAACCGATCCTTGCCGAGTCGTGGGCGCAGAAAACGCCGACCGAACTGGAAATCAAACTGCGGGAGGGCATCAAATTCCAGAACGGCGAGCCGTTCAACGCGGAGGCGGTCGCCTACACGATCAATAGTATCCAAGACAACAAGTTCGTCACCAACCTCAAATTATGGACGCGCGACATTACGTCGGTCGAAGTTACCGGCCCCTATACGCTGTTGCTGAAGACCGCGAGGCCGACGCGCGGCCTGCTCAACGTGTTGGCACAGGTTCCAATCGTAGCGCCGAAAGCCGCCCAATCGCCCGACTTCGAGAAGAAGCCGATTGGCACGGGGCCATACAAGATCGTCTCCTACGTGCCCAGCGGCCAAGTCGTCATCGAGAAAAACCACAATTACTGGGGAAAGCCCGGCGAGGCCGACAAGATCACATTTCGCATCATGCCGGAAACCTCGACCCGACTGGCCGCGCTGGAGGCGAACGAGGTGCAGATCGCAGACAATCTGCCGCCGGACAAGCTCCCCGCCCTCAAGGCCAACAAGAATCTGCAGGTCGTTTATACACCGACCCTGCGCGTCGATTACCTAGTGATGAATTTCCGCAACCCACTGATGCAGGATCGGAAGTTCCGCGAGGCACTATCGCTGGCGATCGACCGGCAGGGCATCGTCGACAACCTGCTGGGCGGGACAACCAAGGCTGCCAACTCGATTTCACCGCCCGGAACGATTGGATATGCCGCCGACCTGCCGGTGTATGCCTATGATCCTGGTAAGGCCAAGGCCTTGCTCGCCGAGTCCGGTTACAAGGGTCAAGTCCTCAAAATCGGCGGCCCCGTCGGACGCTACTCGATGGACAAGCAGGTTACCGAGGCTATCGCCGGAATGCTGCAAGCCATCGGTGTCAATGTCGAGGTCGAAACGCTCGCGTTCTCGTCCTACATGGCGAAGTACAATGAAGCGGCATACGACCTTGCTTTCATCGGCCAGACCGACTTCACGATCAATCCGCAAAAGCATTGGGGAACGCTGTTCCAATCCTCGATAGACATCAACAAATATTCAAATCCTGAAATGGACCAAATCATCGAGGCGGCCTCGTCAGAACTCGACGACGCAAAAGCCGCGGAATTATTCCGGAAAGGCCAAAGCCTTGAACACAAGAATTTTGGCGGAGCACTGCCTCTTTACTATGAACCCCAACTGATCGGTCTTGGATCAAAAGTGACAAATTTTTCTCCCCGTCTCGATGAATACATCATCGTCGATACGGTGAAGCTCAAACCCTGAATGCCCCTCACCGGCATGTCAGCTTAAATTTTCAAATTCGGAGGAAAGAAATGACAAAGTATATCGTGTGCGGCTCGCTCGTCGACGCAACCGGATCTGCGCCGCAGAAGGGCAAAGCGATCGTCGTTGAAGGCGACAAGATCAAGGCCATCATCAATGCGAGTGATGTGCCTGCGGGCTCCGAACGTGTAGATCTTTCCGATCGCACCGTCCTTCCCGGATTGATCGACTGTCATGAACACCTGATCGTCGACCCCGGCGACGAGGCGGCACAATGCGCCGAACCCCTGCCTTATCTCGCCATGAAGGCCGTCTGGAACGCCAGAGAGATCTTGAAGGCCGGCATCACCACGATGCGCGACGTCGGCGAGAAGTATTTCATCGATGTCGAGGCAAAACGCTGCATCGATGCCGGGCTGATCCAGGGGCCGCGCCTGCTGATATCCGGCCACCCGCTGATCCGCACGGGCGGCCACGCCCATTTCCTCGGCCGTGAGACGGATGGCGTTTCAGACATGCGCAAGGCTGTACGCGAACAACTCAAGCAAGGTGTCGATCTGATCAAGATCATGGCCAGCGGCGGCATGTCGACAAAGGGCTCTCTGCCGGACTCGCAGGAGTTTTCCGACGACGAGATCCGGGCATGTATCGATGAAGCCCGCCGGAATGGACGTACCGTGGCCGCGCATCTCCATGGCGGCCCGGCCTTGAAGGTCTGCATCGAGGCTGGGGTTCACTCGGTGGAGCACGGCATCCTCTACACCGAAGATGACGTCAAACTGGTTGCCGGCTCCCCGACCTGGCTGGTCTTCACCACCGGCGTCGGCATGGTCGCGATGGAAAGCCCGGACGCTCCCGCCTACTACAAGGCCAAAGCCAATGCAGCCCATGCCAATGGCTTGAAGGTGCGCAAATGGGCCAAGCAGCACGGCGTCAAGGTCGCGGTCGGTACCGACACGAACCATGGCCGCATGGATACGGAGGCGGTGGCGCTTCTGGAAGCCGGCTGGAGCCCGATGGAAGCGATCCAGGCTTGCACGATCAAGGGCGCCGAGCTCTGCGGCCTCGCCGCCAAGACCGGTAGTCTCGAAGCCGGCAAATGGGCCGACATCATCGCGGTCGACGGAGACCCCCTCTCCAACATGAGCAACCTCCGCAACGTCACCTTCGTGATGAAGGCGGGCAAGATCGAGTTCAGCAACAAGGCAGGTATGTGATGAGCGCTCCCGTGCAGTCTTCAATCAGCTTCGGTACCGCCAAGGCCGCGCCCGGCCAGGTGGCCATAGGCGAACTTCCGATCGCCGTGGCGATGGACGGACGCGAAGTCACCATTCCGATCGCCGTCGTTCATGGCCTCAGACCGGGACCGACCGTCCTGGTTGAAGGCGGCCTGCACGGGATCGAGATCGCGACGGTGGAAATCTGCCGCCGCCTCAAGGACGAAGTCGACCCGGCCCAGCTCGCCGGCACGCTGGTTCTGGCGCCGCAGGTCAATCCATGGGCGTTCCTCGCCTCAAGCCGCTTCACGCCTCAGGACGCCCAGGATATGAACAGGGTGTTCCCCGGCAGTGCCGGAGGAACGCTGTCGCATCAGGTCGCGCGCGTGATCACGCGCGAGCTTCTCGATCGCGCGGACGTCGTCATCGACTGCCATTCCTGCAATCCGCCATCGCTTTACTTTACGATCGTTGGCGAGGAGGGCAACGCCGAGACACGGCAGCGCTCCGTCGACCTCGCAAAGGCCTTCGGCTATCCGGTGGTGCTGGCGAACACGGCCTACTCCGGCACTTTATCGGGTTATTGCTTGCAGCAAGGCAAGCCGACGATCACCCCTGAATTCGTGTTCTCCCGCCGCTTCGACCCTGTTTCGATCGCGACCGGCGTCGCCGGCGTGCGCAATGTGCTCCGTCATCTCGACATGCTGTCGGATCAGCACGAACCGATCGAGGTTCCCCGCCCCTTCACAGAGGTTCGGACCTATCGGTCCATCGGCGCGACCCGCGGCGGATACTGCTTCTTCGGCCTAGAGTGCGGCCAATCGGTGAAACAGGGCGAAACGGTCGCGACCCTGCGCGATTGCTGGGGCACCGAGCTGGAGCGTATCGTCGCCCCGCACGACGGCATTATCATCGCTTTCCCGCTTCAGGGAAATCAGGCTGCGGGTACCGGGGACAAGATCGCCTACATTGCCTATCGAACCGGGAATGAACCATGAGGCTCCGCGGTTCGAAATAAGCACCTTTATCGATGAGGGGGATGGCGGTGCCGACTGGCGGCACCGCCATCCCCCTCATCTGTCAGGATCGACACTCGGCCGATCGTGAGGATGGGCCGGACGCGTCGACCGAAGACGGTCTGAACGCCTTCCGCACCCGGAATTGAAGCTTTTAAGAGATGTCGGCGGCCCCTGCCCCGACAAGATTGGCATTTTCCTAACCCGGCCTTCAAACCGAAGTCCCGGGCATGCGATGCGCCGCCGGGGCTTTTCGATGGAGGGGTGCCATCGCAATCTCCAACGTCGAGATCGCGACGTCGATCACCCGCTCGTTCCTCGGCTGTCCGGAGACATCCTCCTGCATTAACAAGGCGAACACCTCCCGCGCCGGAAGCCCTGGCCCCGGTTCACGTCGGCTCAGCCAGCGCTCGGTCATCGCGAGCTGGATTTGCTCAGCAAGCAGCTCCGCAGCTTTGACCTTTTCCCGGAGGAGATGTCGCTCTTCCGGAAACCCGTCTCTCTCGGGCTTGAGGAAGCGCCGGATGTCGCGCAGAGGCAGGACGGTCGCGCCCCGCCATTCAGCCGTTTGCCTATCTAGCTCGGGGAGATCCTTCGATGACAGCGGCTGCCGTAAAATGAGGTCAGCGTAGATTGCAGTCAGGAGCTGAATCACATCGATCTGCGCTTCGTCCTGCAAGGTCAGGCAGGCTTCGGCGACACCCGGCAACGCATAAAACTCCAGAGCGAAACGCCAGAGGGGGCCATCAAGATCGAGCCGGTTCATCTCCGTCTCCGCGTTACGAGGCAATGTAGAGATGGAGCCGATCCACTCACCGCACTATGCACCGGCAGTATTCGGGTTGGCGGCAGAGAGACGGTATCATGATCGCGGTTGCACTTAGCGAGATTCGGTAGTTGCCCTACGTACGGTGGGCATGCCGGCCCAGCGGCGAACCGCGCGGCTGTCGATGCCGAATAGGTCGAGCGAACGGCCAACGGTGTGGTCCACCATATCGGCGATCGTTTCCGGCAGAGCATAGAAGGCCGGCACGGGTGGCATGATAATCGCGCCCATCTCGGCGAGGCTGGTCATCGTCCGCAGATGCCCGAGATGCAGTGGGGTCTCTCGCACCATCAGCACCAGTTTGCGACGCTCCTTGAGCACGACATCGGCTGCCCGGCTGATTAAAGTCGAGGTCACGCCGGTCGCGATCTCCGACATGGTGCGGATAGAGCAAGGAGCGATCAACATGCCCAGTGTATGGAACGAGCCGCTGGAGATCGTCGCACCGATATCCTGAACGTTGTGCACGACATTCGCCTTCTCGGCCAGCGCCGCAGGGCTCATACCGAGCTCCTGCGACAGCGTCAGATGGGCCGAGCGGGTGACGACGAGATGCGTCTCGACCCCTGCCGCCGCCAGCAATTCGAGCGCCCGCACGCCATAGACGGCGCCAGAGGCGCCGCTGATGCCGACGATAATGCGCGCGGGCGTATCGTGATCGCTCATGGGTTTGCGTTGCCCTCAGGCGTTGTCGAACCAGTCGGACAGGTTGATCTGGTCGGCGAGGCGGATTTTCTTGCGTTCGAATTCCGGCTTGCGGTGGAAGGGCTTGGTCGCGTCAATCAGGAGGCGGCCCCAGTGGTCCTTCTGCTCATCGCGATAGAAGGACGGCGTCTCCGGGATGATCAGCATGTCCTTGTCAGGGCGGCAGCGCGTCAGCGTAGCCCACATCACATCATCCATGTCGTAGATGTTCACATCGGGATCAACGACGGTGATGATCTTGGCCCAGATCGGCTCGGCGCCGATCGTCGCCAGCATGACCTGGCGGGCGTGGCCCTCGAACTGCGTGTCGACCTTTACGATGGCATGGTTGACGAAGGGCTGGCAGGTGACGTCGAGAATGCCAGGCAAAGCGGCGCTGAGGCGCTGGTAGATGTTGGCAGAGACCGAGAGCTCCAGCGTCAGCACCTCCTCGGCCGAGCCGCACAGGATCGAGTGGAAGACGGCGTCCTTGCGGACGGTCACGCCCAGCACCTCGAACACCGCGTTCTGGCCTTCGGGGACGTAATAGCCCATGAACTCTCCGAACGGCCCCTCGGGCCGGCGCTCGTTCGGCAGGAAGCGGCCCTCGATGACGATCTCGGTATCGGCAGGCACTTCGAGATCGATATGCTTGCATTTCCGCATCGCGATCGGGCTGCCCTTGAGGCGGGCCGCAACCTCAAGTTCATCGACATCGTAAGGCAAGGGAGCCGCTGCTGTCAGGAACGAGGTCGACGGCGCGCCGATCAACATCGCCGCCTCAAGCGGCTTACCCATCTTCTCGGCCTTCTCGTGATAGATCGTCAGGTGGTGACGAGGCGCTAACCGGCAGCGCAGTTCCTCGTCGCTCACGAACATCGAGCGGTGATAGGACAGGTTACCGACGCCGGTCTCGGGGTCTTTGGCGATGAACATCGCGGAGGTGAAGTAAGGGGCCGCGTCACGGTCCGAATAGGTGATCAGCGGCAGTTCGGAGAGCTTGCACTCGATCAGATCCTCATCCTGCGCCGGCACAAAGGCGGACCCGCCGGCGCCACTGCCGAGATTGGCGAGATTGCTCCACTGCCGGCAGAAATCGGCCGCGTCGATGCCGATGAGTTCAGCCAGCCGTTCGCGGGCGCCGTAGACATTGGTGACGACCGGGAAGCGGGTGCCCTTGACCTTGTTGAACAGGATCGGCTTGCCCCAGCGCTTCTGCGCAGCATAAGTCACCGCCGCGAGTTCGTGGAAGGGGTCGACCTCCTTGTCCACCACCAGCAAGTCCCCTCGTTCCTTGAGGCGCGCGATGTAGTTCCGCATCGGTATTTCCTTATCGATATCGTGGGTATAGCGGGCCTGCGCCGGAACGCCGTCAGGCGCTCCGTGGCGTCAGCGTCGGCGTTGCGACGGGCGCCAGGTCAAGGCCATGCGCTCGAACAGCGAGACCGCCCCGATGCCGAGCGTGGTGAAGACAGTGATCGAGACCAGCGCGGCGAAGACGAGCGGGGTATCCATGTTGAACTGGCCGAACAGTATGAGATGGCCGATGCCGCTGTTGCCGCCGATGAACTCGCCGACGATCGAGCCGACGAGCGCCAGCGGGAAGGCAACCTTGAGCGCGTCGGTGATGTAAGGCACGGCATTCATCAGGCGCACCTTGGTGAAGATGCGCCAGCGGCTGCCTCCGGCCAGCGTCGACAAGTCGATGACGTCGGCTTCGATCTCGCCGAGCCCGGTCAACGAATTCACGAAGACCGGGAACAACGCCAGCAGGAAGGCGAGGATGATCTTGGATTCGACGCCGAGGCCGAACCAGATCACGAAGAGCGGCGCCACCGCGATCTTCGGAATCGAGTTGAAGGCGGCGAGCAACGGCATCACGAGCGAACGCAGCACCGGCACATAAATGACGGCCAGTGCCAGCAGCACGCCGAAGACCAGCGCCAGCGCGAGGCCGACGAGCGTGGTCATTCCGGTCACCGCGAGCCCTTGCAACTGGATCGACGCGGTCTCCATGAAGCGGGTAGCGATCGCCGACGGCAGCGGCAAGACATACCCGGGGATGCCGAGCAACGGCACGCCGATCTCCCAGAAAAGCAGCAGCGCAGCGAGGAAAAGAAGCGGACGAAAACGCGCCAGCAAAGAGGACGTGTCGGCCATCGTCAGTACTCCGTCTCGCCGGCCTCGATGCCCTCGCGCACACGGGCGGCGAAGGCGACGAAGCGAGGATCGCGCAAGGTCGCCGTGGTGCGCGAGCGCGGCAGGTCGATTTCGACGATGTCGTGGATGCGCCCCGGCCGCGGCGACATCACCACGACAATGTCGGAAAGCAGCACGGCCTCGGTGATGCTGTGGGTAACGAAAAGCACGGTGTTGCGGCTCTCCTCCCAAAGCGTCTGCAAGGCAAAACCCATGCGCTCGCGGGTGATGACGTCGAGCGCGCCGAACGGCTCGTCCATCAGGATCAGCGAGGGCTTGAGCAGCATTGCCCTGCAGATCGCGGCGCGCTGCTGCATACCGCCTGACAACTCGAAGGGGCGGCTCTCTTCGAAGCCGGAGAGGCCGGCGAGCGCCATCAGTTCGCGGGCGCGCCCTTCATAGTCGGCGGCGCGTAAGCCGCCCATTTCGGCAACGAAGAGGATGTTGTCCAGGGTCGTGCGCCAAGGCAGCAGGACGGGTGCCTGAAACACCATGCCGACATCGCGGATTGGACCGGTGACCTCCTGCCCGCGCAGATTGATACGGCCACTGCTGGCACGCACAAGCCCGGCGGCGATGCGCAGCAAGGTGGACTTGCCGCAACCGCTGGGGCCGACAATCGAGACGAAGCTGTTCTCGGGGACGGAGAACGAAGCCTGATCGATCGCCAGGGTCGAACCGAATGTCTTCGATAGATTTTCGACGATGAGCGAGGCAGACATAAAGGATTCCTAACGACGATCGCCAGGCTGAGGATATCGTCCGGCCGCCGGGCTCGCCGCAGCGGCCGGGGCGGATTACTTACCCTTGATTGCGAACAAGTCGTCGGGTTTCAGCGACGCGTCGAGCTTCAATGCCTTCTTCACAAGATCGATCGTGCGCAGAATGCGCTTATCGTCGGCCACCCCATAACCGTGTTCGGCGGTGTAGGGGGTCTGCATCGATCTGATCGCTCCCGTCCACTGAGCCAGCACGGTCTCGCGGTTCATCGCCGGGTTGGCCTTGACCATGATGTCAGCAGTCTCGTCCGGATTCTTGATTGCGTATTCGACCGCTTTGCGTGTCGCGGCAGCGAAGCGCTTGGCTTCGTCGAGGTTCTTTTCGAGATTCGGCGTGGCCGCGACGAGGACGTAACCGAACACGTCGTAGCCCCAGTCGACGAAGCTGGTGAATTCGACCGTCTTGCCCTGTGCTGCCGCGACCTTGCTCAAAGCCGGCATGTCGCCGTCAGAGCTGGCGGTGAACAGGTCAGCACGATTGCTCAGCAGCAGCGAGAAATAGACGCCGGGATCAGCGGCCTGCCAGTCGAGTTTGGAAGCGTCGAGCTTCTTCTCGTCGAAAATGATCGGCAGGATGACTCGGGCGCTGTCAGTCTGCGAAGCTGCGATTCGCTTCCCCGTGATCGATTCTGGGGTCTTGAACGGCGTCAGCGAGGCCAGGCCGCTGGTCGTGACGTCAGTATAGACCATGAAGGCCTTGAGCTTTGCTCCCTTGGCGATCGCCTGAACAACGGGACCGATCTCGGCCATGCCATAGTCGGCTTTCCCGCTGTCAACCGCCGTGATGACGAAGCCGCTGCCTGTCGCTGGCGTAATGTCGATGTCGAAGCCTGCTTCCTTGTAGAAGCCCTTGTCGCGCCCGACGAAGAATGGCGCATGGCGGCCGTTGTAAACGTAGTTGGTGAGGAAGGTGATCTTTTTCATCGTCGGCGCCTGTGCTTGCGCTTCGACAGTCAAGCCTCCGAAACCAAGCATGGCAGCCAGGGATGCAGTCAGAATTCCAAGCTTGTGCATCAAATCCTCCCCATTTTTTCACAACTTGTCAGGTGCTGCCTCGGTCGCCTTCCAGTTCGGCGCCGCAATCATCTTTGGGCCGGCGCGCCAGCCAGTTCGTCACGGATCTACTCGGCACGCTTCGAATGAACAGACGCACCTCACAGCCCTCTCGGAAAGTTTATGTTGCGTATGACGCAACATCGTTGCATAATACGAGATTGTCATGCCTTGGCTGATCACGTCAAGCGAGATCGGGAGTGCGCTTTGATAGAAAATCCCGCGACGTCTCGGATCGAAACAAGGAGCGGCACAGTCGGCGCCGTCGAGCACGCGATCGCAATTCTCCATTGCCTGTCGGGCTCTCCGGAGCCGCTCGGCATCAACGAGATCGCGCGACGGATCGGATTGCACAAAAGTTCGATCTCACGGCTAGTCGCGACTTTGGTGGCGGCGCGCTTGGTTGAGCGCGACACAGCCTCGGCCCGGATCAAGCTCGGGCCCGGCCTAGTCCTGCTCGCCGCTCCCGTGCTGGCTGAGTTGCACATCAAGGATCTGGTCCGGCCGGCCCTCGAGGACTTGGCAGTACGGTCGGGCGAGACGGCGAGTTACAATATGTGGGACGGCCGCGAGGCCGTGACGATCGAGCAGGTTCCCGGACCCGGTGCTGTTCGGATCTTCTCCGAGCCAGGACGTCGCGATCCCGGCCATTGCACGGCCTGCGGCAAGATCTTGCTCGCCCATGAACCGGAGGACGTCATCGAGGCCCATTGCGCCGGCGCGCTGGAGCGTTTCAACGAGCGGACAATCACCGATCCCGCCGCCTTGCGGCTGGAATTGGCGACTTCGCGCCAGCGCGGCTATGCGCTCAATTTCGGAGAGCTCGACAGTGAGATCAGCGCGATTTCCGCAGTTAGCCACGACGCTCAGGGCAAGGTCGTCGGGAGCATCACGGTGACCGTGCCGAGCTACCGATTCACGCAGGAGCGGCAGGAGGATTTGATCGCCATGGTCGTCGAGACCGCGCGCCGCGTATCGCGGCGCCGGGACTGAATATCCAAAGCATTTTCGAGCGATGCGGACGCCGGTTCGTCTGAAGACAGCGCGGAAAACAAGGAGCTGGATCAGTTCCGCGCATCGGAGAATTGTGGAACTGATCTAACGTCGATAACCAAATTGCTCCGACAGGTCGCGCGCGACCGCCAGGGTCTCGGCGAGGATGCTTGCTTGTCGGGTTGCGTCGAATCTGTACGCAGGCACTGTGACCGTCAACGAGCCGACGACGCTTCCGTCCATATTGAACACGGCAGCGCCGATAGCGCACACGTCGATCGAGAACTCGCCGACATTGACGGCATACCCGCAACCGCGGATCTGGCGAAGCTGCTGCCGGAGAATGGCGGGATCGGTCACCGTGCTCTCCGTGTAGCTTCGGAGCGAATCGGTCAGAATTCGATCGATCACGTCGCCGGATTCAAAAGCGAGCAAGACCTTTCCCGACGCCGTGCAATGAGCCGGATTTGCCTGCCCGGGCGAGGCGAAATGGGTGATGGCGTTCGGGCCGAGCGCCTGCACGACGCTGACCGCTTCGTCTCCGCTCCAGATGCTGAGATTGACGGTTTCTCCCGTCCGCTTGGCTAAGGCCTCGAGGCTCGGGCGCACCCAAGTGGAGAGGCCGAGATCGTGCATCAGCGGCGCCACGATGACGAGAAGCCCCGTGCCCAGCCGAATGCTGCCATCCTGGCCGCGCTGAAGCAGCCGCTCCTCCTCCAGGGAGGTAACGAGCCGCGAGACGGAGCTTTTGTCGAGGCCGACGCGCCGCGACAGCTCGTTCACGCCGATCGGTGTCTTGGAGCGCGACACGCAGCGCAGGATTTCAGCGAGATGGCTGACCGCCAGGATCTTTCGGCCCCCTTTCGCGGGCGAAGCGACTGAGTCGTTCACGTCGATTTCCTCCTGTCTGCCTCTTGACATCAAACGATGCGTGAAGGACTAATTATCGAAACCAACACTGTTGGTCAATAGCCAACGCACATAGCAAGACGAGTTCGGCATGGCGGCTTTCGAATCCTTCCGGCAATTGGTCGAGGCATTGCGTGAACGCGGCGAGGTGGCGACCGTCGCCCGCCAAGTCGACCCCCGTCATGAACTGACAGCGGTCATGCGCCACATGCAGCGGGGGCCGAACCGCCCGCTGCTCTTCACCGATGTGAAAGGCAGCGATCTCCCGGTCATCACCAACGTCTTTGGATTCCGCCGGACCGTCGCGGAATCGCTCGGCCTGGCCCAGGGAGATCTTCTACGCACGATGGTGTCGCTGGAAGCCAAGGGCCTTCCGGTCGACCGCGTCGAGACGGCTCCTGTTCAGGAAATCGTCAAGACGCAGGATATCGATGTCGCGCGCGACCTGCCCCAGATCGTCTATTCGGAGCATGACGGGGGTGCCTACATCACTGCGGGAGTGCTGATCGCACCTCATCCCGTGACCGGCGCTTACAATGCGTCATGGAACAGGTGCCAGCTCGCGGGAGGCGACAAGCTGCGCGTCCGCATGATGCCGCCACAGCATCTGGGGCGCTACCACGCGGAAGCCGAGGAGATGGGACAGAACCTCCCCTGCGCCATTGTGATCGGCGCACCGCCCGGCCTGATGTTCTCGGCCGCGTCCAAAGTTCCCTATGAAGCGGACGAGCTGGAGGTTGCGGGCGCCTGGCAAGGCAAGCCCCTCCGCGTCGTGCGGTGCAAGACCATTCCGGTCGACGTGCCGGCTGATGCAGAGCTTATCATCGAGGGCGAGGTCATTGCTGGTGTCCGCGAAGACGAGGGTCCCTTCGGCGAGTTCACGGACGGCTATGTGCCGGTGATGAAGAACCACGTCTTCAAGGTGAAGGCCATCACGCGCCGCCGGAACGCCATCTATCATGCGATCCTGGCCGGCGGCACCGAAGATCTCAATCTGGTCGGAGTGCCGATCCAGGCCGAGATCTACAAGAAGGTTTCGGCCTTCGTTCCGAAGATCAGGGATATCGCAACGCCCGGATATGTCTTCGGGTGCGTGATATCGATCGACAAGCAGAACGAAGACCAGGCCCGCAACGCGATGCTTGCCGCCCTGGGCGGTTATTCATGGACGAAAGTCGTGGTCGTGGTCGACAAGGATGTCGACCCCTTCAATGCCGCCGATGTGCTGTGGGCCATCCAGACACGATGCACGCCGGAAACCGGAATCTACGTCGTCCCGCGAATACCAAGCTACACGCGCGAGGATGTGCGTGAGGTCCATCGCGGCAAGGTCGGCATCGACGCCACCGCGCCACTTTCGATGAAGCAGCTTTTTGAACGCCGCCGCTTCCCCGGAGAAGCGGACATCAAGCTAGAGGATTACATCGGTGCAGACTCCAGCCATTAGTCCCGAGCGCATTGGCGATGCCGTCGACCATCTCGTGACGGCTCCAATTTCCAACTGGACGATCCTGAACCCACATTCCCCAAGTAAATCGCTGATTTTGCTGTCAGGATCTCAATATTTCCGATATAAATCATGGTGTTGATGGCCGTGAGGGGCGCGTTTGATG
>Ga0209793_1000346_pt1 | contig 60505 bp, 71 predicted proteins | sample EBPBio122009_DNA_FD_185863 | JGI IMG/M metagenome (GOLD analysis project Ga0209793, IMG submission 185863) | Wastewater treatment Type I Accumulibacter community from EBPR Bioreactor in Madison, WI, USA - Reactor 1_2/2/2009_ DNA (SPAdes) (version 2) | ecosystem: Engineered > Bioreactor > EBPR >... | reverse complement strand
TCGAACTCGGCAAGGCGGTGCTGCAGCATCCGGTGGAGCTGCTGCCGGGCATCCGCGCGGCGGTCGAGGCGATCGCGCGCGAGCGGCCGGTGGTGCTGATCACCAAGGGCGACCTGTTCCACCAGGAAATGAAGGCGAGTCAATATGGGGCTCGTCAGATGCCCTTAAATTCCTAGCTATTTAACAAAAACAAAGACTTAAACAATCGCAGCACCTGGGTGAAGCGGGTTGCGGCGGGTTCGAGATGGGTCTTTTTGCCACGTGATGTGCCACGGTTTGGGGTGTGCAGTGATCCAGATGATCGGCTTTGATGGGGATGACACGCTTTGGCGCAGTCAGGACTTCTTTGATGAGGCACAGGCAGAGTTCGAGGCGATCGTCGCCCGCTACATCGACCTGGATGCCGTCGGTGTGCGGTCCAGGCTCCTAGCTACCGAAACGGCCAATCTCGCCCTGTTTGGCTATGGGGTGAAGGGCATGGTCCTGTCCATGGTGGAAGCGGCCATAGAGCTCACTGCGGGCAAGGTGGATACGAGGGAGATCCAGCGCATCGTGGCGCTTGGGAAGGAACTGCTCGCACATCCCGTCGAACTCCTGCCTGGGATCGATGAAGCCGTGAGGCGCGTCGCCCAGACGCATCGCGTCGTGCTGATCACCAAGGGGGATCTCTTTCATCAAGAGCGCAAGGTGGCCAAGTGCGGGCTTGGCGATGTCTTCCAGCGAATCGAGATCGTGTCCGAGAAGGACGAGGCCACCTATACCCGACTGCTGCGCGAGTTTGAGATCAAGCCTGGTGAATTCGCCATGGTCGGCAATTCCTTGAAGTCCGACATTGCGCCAGTCGTAGCGCTTGGAGGCTGGGGCGTTTACATGCCCTATCACACCGTTTGGGATCACGAGCGAGTGGAGGCCTTCGATGGTTTGGGGCGCGTCGTAGAAGTAGCCGGCGCAGAAGGCATCGCAGGTGCAATTGCGACCTTGGAAGAGACCAGGCCTGCCTGAGGTCTTGGTGCCATCAAGAACTGGCCAACCGCTACTATGGGCCTGTGAGGAGGCGCCATGTCGGAGCAGTCATACGATCATTTGAAGGCGCAATGGCCAGGGCGTTACACGCTTAACGCTGAGGAGACGGCGTTGGTCCTAAACGGCAGACGAGATAAGGCGTCAGCGGATTGGATCCGGCAACGCATGAAGCGGGGCGACCTGAAGGGCGCGCATCGCGATCCGGTAGGTGGCGGCTGGCGCATATCGATACCGGACCTGGCCGAAATCATCGAGCCCACCCCAGAGCGGCCATCCTTGCCCAAGGGGCCAAGAAAAGCCGTTCCCCCAAAGCGCCGCCGAGCAAGGCTTGGTCCATCGCTGGCTTTCATCCGCGCGGGCCGATTCTTCATCGACGTCTACCAAGCGCTGGGTTGGCAGGATCAGGTGGTTGCCATGAAGGCGCTTCTCGATGATGAGGAGACGCAGCTACGCAAGGACTTCGCAGAGCGCCAGCGGGCGCGCCTGGCCGCATCGACAGTGGAGCCTAGGCGAGTGAAGGGGCGGGATGAGGTTGGGCTATGACGACCAGCAGAGCCAGTGCCATGGACGCAGGCTTCGAGAAGGCGGTTAAAGCCTACTTCGATGAAGCAATAAAAATGGCTTCTGCTGGGAGAGATCGTCGAGCAATTGAGGTGAAACGAAGCAACATCCTGACAAGTGATCGTGGCAAGGCTGAGATGCTTGCCATCCTCGACGTGCAGGACAGTGACTACTTGATGTCTCTGAGTGTCGCGCGCTTTTACTCCGGGTGGAGCCCGGATGTATGGAAAGCGCGAGCACTGCATCCCCTCTATCCCTATGCATCAAAGCAGAGGCAGGCAACGAAAGGCTCTATTGATCAGTGGGTGCTGGCGCATATCGAAGCAAAGCACTCAGGCGTGCTCAATGACATGGGTTCGCCAGATTGGGGCAGGGCACCACTGGAGGGGCGCCCCTATGTGGTGGATATGGCATCAGGCCATGTGATCTGCGATGGGGTCATTAGTGGCATCGAGAAGAGGCACTCGACGATCCTGGGCAAGTCGGATCTGGAAATCCGTTATCACACCTTCTCCGAAGCACTGGCACAGCCGTGGCAAAACGAGGCTATGCGAAAGGTCTGGGCAACGGGCTACCGCCGATATCTGGTCGCAATGACCAAGCTCGCAGATAAGGAGCTGGATCGCTTCGATCGGGAGCAAGACCAGGCCGCGTTACAGCGGAACACCGCAAAGGCGCAGGGGCAGGGTAAGCGCATCGGCATCTGATCCCGCCGGATCACAGCCACTCTCGGTTGTCAAAGGGGCTCCCACGGCTACAGCGAGGCGGGAGAGGAGGACGCTGTTCTCGAAATCTGCCGCGGCGGCAGAAAAGGGGAAGCGTGATGGCAAAGAAGCACAGTAAAGCTCACATCCAGAGGATGACGACGCTCATGTTCGCTGCAATCAAGGCAGGCGATGTCGAGGGAGTGCGCGACGCACTAAGCAACGGAGCGGACTCCGAAGCAACTCGCTACGGATACACAGGTGCAGATCTGTCTTTGAAGCTTGCACATAGATGGGGGCTCGAACCATGCAAAGTGAAGTTTGAGCTCGTAAAGGAAATGCTTGAAGCAGGATCCCGGGTTACAGAGCAACTGGTTGAGAAAGCGCACCTTGAAATCACGCCGGAGTGGTTTGATCTGTTCAAACGTCACGGCATCGACGTAGATGAAAAAGTGATTGCGAAGCTAGTGTGGCAGGGCGAGATTGAGCTATGGGATCACTGCAAAGACAGGATCAAGCTCAATACGAAGCGAATCAATGGGGCTCCGACTTCACTCCACAGGACGCTGAGGGTAGAAACTCCATGGGGTTCTACGCGCGGCTACGCCCACCTCGATCCAGCAAGGGTCGGAAGGCTCCTTGAGGCAGGGTGCGGGATTGAAGATAGATGGAAAGGGGATACGCCGCTGATCGTGGCGGTAAAAATGCAGGACCAAGGGGCGGCGGAAGCACTGCTATTTCATGGGGCAGATGTTGCTGCGAAAGATGCGAATGACATGACGTTGGCTGAGATCTTGGAGTCAGAAGGGTTCTCTGAGGACATGAAGTCTTTGGTAAATGGCTACCTCCTGAGAAATTCCACTATCACTTCAGTTTCACCAACTGAAAGGCGCCGTCTTTGAGGTTGTTAACGGAAGGACGTGATAGCCCGTGAACGAATGCCAGAAAGAATCTCCAAACGTATCAATGTCATAGGGCTAGTTCACGGGCTTTCACGACTTCACGGCCATTTTCTGGAAATTCTGTGTTCAAGAAATTTCGCTGTTAGCTGACGCTGTATCAAGCCAGCAAGATTTATCTCGCGCGTAGGTTTGTTGAGTTAGCCCGTTAAGCCGTGAAAGCCCGTTACGACTAGACGTATCAATGATTTGGCTTTCACGGGCTTTAACGTCTGCACGTGAAAGAGAAAGCGCAGAAAGAAATTTTTGGATTAGACGTTGACAGATTGCACTTCTTTGCTTTGCTGGAAGTATTCCTCAACAACACTGGAACAATTCATGAAAGCAGAGCAGAAGTCGCAAACCGGCTCTAACGAGAAGAAGGAAAAGTTCTTTCAGCTGGCTTGTGACCAGGAGTTCCTGGAGCTATTGGCAGCTTTGGCAAAGAAGCATCGGTCAAGTAAGGCGCACATTGCGCGACTGGCCGTGTTCAAGCTCGCTGAGAGGAATGAAGTAGAGATCTAACAGAAGAACCCCACCTGGCAGGGTGGGGTCGGAAGAACAAAGAACAGGAGAGATTTATGGGCGACATGGGGCACATGTCTACAACCAACATCGATCAGGATCTGCCGCTTGTCAAGGCTGATCCATTGGATGCTTTGGTTCTCAAGAAGGGAAAGGGGTTCCGTGCCGTGTTTCATGGCAAGGAATACATCAGCACGTCCTCGCCATTCGTTGTGCAGCGAGAGAACAAGGCCAGGGAAAAGAAGGCGGCCAAGGCGGGATTTGAACTTCAGGTGTCGCCTGAGGCCACGCAAAGCCCTGAGCTTCTTTATCAGTGGGAGCTTGAAGAAGACAAGGATCTTCGCGTTGGCGGCAAAGTGGAGAACGGCTTCGACAACACCTACTACCGCTGGCATGAAGATGCTCTGGGTGCTTGCTACTGGGAGTCCCAGAAGGACGAGCATTCGATCAATCACGCGCTGTTGTGGCTGCGCGAGAACCTTGCCGACAAATACAGCAAGGACAAGGCGGAGAAGATGGTGGACACCGCCAGGGCGGGCATGTTGCTCAACGCCAAGAAGACCATCGGCAGGCCGGACGCCAACTCAGTTGTCGTAGGTGTGCAGGGCGCTTATCTGCACATCAACACCAAGACGGGCATCATCACTGCCAAGGAGCCCAGCAAGGAAGAAGGGCTCACATGTTGCGTCCCGGCGCAGTTCGATTGGAGCCGGGTGGGTGAGGAAGATGTCTATACCCCGGCTGCGGTCGATCCCCAGAGTTCTTTCGGAAGCTTTCTCGACAAGTTCATGCCTGACCTGTCGGTGCGAGGCCTCCTGCAGGAGGCTGTTGCGTCGTCATTCCTGCCCATCTGCTTTGAGAAGTGCTTTGTTCTCTATGGGACAGGTGCCAACGGGAAGTCCACATTCCTGCATTTGCTGCGCGCTCTGCACCCTGGCCCCCAGACCGTTGCCATGGACATGGCAGGCCTGTCGGGGGAATACGGGATCCAGGATTTTCTGGGTGCGCGCAACGCAATCTGCACCGAGTGTCCCAAGCACATTGACGATGCGACCGCCAACCGCCTGAAAGCGCTCTCGTCGTGGGATCCCGTGCCGCTTAACAGGAAATACAAGGACCGAGTGACAATCGTCGCCCGGGTGACACCTTGGTTTGCCACCAATCACCACATCACCTTCAACGATCACTCCTATGGCATGAAGCGCAGGCTGCTACTGATCCCCTTCTCGGTGCGCATGCCGCCTGAGAACAAGGAGCGCATCACGGACTTCCATAAGCGCATCACCGACAACCCGGCCGAAATGTCAGCGCTGATGGATTGGGTTCTTGAGGGCGCAGTCCGTTTGGTCAAACAGGGTGGGTTCTCTCCGATCCCTCAGGCAGTTGAGGACTTGACCAAAGCAGCAGAGCAGCAGACCAATCCGGTGGTGGCCTTTCTGGAAGAGGAGGAAGCTACCAATTCGTCGATTACGTGGACGAAGAAGGATGACATCTACAAAGCATTTGACGCATACCGCCGCAACAACGGCAACAAGGAGTGGTCAAGCCAGAAGTTCTGGGAGCAGGTCAAGGCCAACTTCCACGATGCTCCTTATCAAGAGAAGCAGATGACCTGCCCGGATGAGAGGAAGGTGCTTCGCTTCGTCTCTCTTCAGTTTGCCAATGTCAAAGGTGTTCTTAGCACCTATCTGATCAAGTCCCAAGCAGCCAGAGCGAAGAGCGAGAAGGATATCGAGCAGATCTTCAACAATCAGGTTCCATGTGATGAGGAGACTGCATGAGCTATGACGAGACCGATGAAGAGCTCACGTTCGATGAAATGCTGATTGTCGCTGTCAGCGCTAACAAGTATGACCGGGCGCTTCATCTTCTCGAAGCTGGGGCGGATCCCAACTGCTACGACTGGTTTGGAGATACTCCCCTCCAAAACGCAACAACCGCGGAAATGGTCCAGCTCTTGATCGATCGGGGTGCGGATCCAGATCAAGTGGATCAGAAGGGAAGGACAGCGTGGACGACACTATCGCCAAAGTTGATGAGCGTGATGGAGACCGCCATAGCTCAGAGATGCAGAGATGCGCTCTCTTCAAGAACGCAGCCGGTTTCACTGTCTAGGGTTCGTCGGTTCTAGCCTTTTGGCCTTGCGATAACAGGCGGCGCTACGTTGACGTGTGCGGATCCAGTGCTAGACGTGGGATATCGCACTGAGCGCTGTTGGTCTTGCTATGAAGATGTTCCTCGTCCTTGGACTTGTCGTCGCAGTATCCGGTTGCAGCCAAAATGTTGGCTACTCTGGCGACATCGTCATTAGTCAGCTGACCCGACAACTCGCCGAGTGCGCGGGCGTTGCCAGGGATCGAAGTGATTGGAGCGAAGGCGAGCGAGTTGGCCGCTTCCAAGTGAACAGTCGCGCAGCTGGGCGAAATCTGGGCAAGGACAATCCTGCTTTGAACGAAGGAGCTCGCGCGGAGATCATCGCCGGCTTGGTGACCAGCAGACCCGAGAGCCACTCTTCGGGCTACTACGGGAGCCGCTGCATATGAGGCAGGCCGGCTATACGCTACTAGAGATCCTCCTGGTTATAGCCGTCATCGCTATCGGGACTGTTGGCATCATCGCGACCTATAGCACCGTCAGCTTCAATGCCAAGGTGAACCAGACGAGCGCTGACATCATGGAGATCACGGATAACGTCCAGACCAGCTGGGGAAACATGCAGTCATACAACGGACTGACGAATGCCACTGCGGTCCAACAGAACCTGATCCCCGACAGACTGCTCCAAGACGGTGGCGTAGTGAGTCCGCTTGGTCCTGTCATATTGGGCTACGCAGGCGTCGCCCGAGACAGCTTGGCGATAACGATCGAAATGTCAGAAGAAGGATGCGTCAAGCTCATCCAGCAGCTGGCGGAGCAGATGCATCAGATCCGTATTGGTGGTCCCGGGCAATCCCTGAGCGTAAGTGAGGCTGGCCATACCAACCCTTCTGAGGTTGCAAGGCTCTGCCAGACGGGTGCCCCTGTGAGCTTCATCCACTATCAGAAGGGATTTGGTCGCCGTGCCGTGTGGGAGAGTTGGTAGCTGCAAACGGTAAGGCCCCAGCAATGGGGCCTTATTTTCATTCCGCGTAGGCAGGCCTGAGCCCCTTTGGTAGCCGCTCACCCAGTGCCCTTTCAGCGCACTGGTAGGAACATCCATCGTCTGGCGTTCCCCGTGATACCACTATTGCTGTTCCTGGGTCGATCACTCGGAAGTCATCAGGATTACAGCCTCGACCTCCGCAGCTTGCCTTGGCGACGAGCATTGGCCCCATCGGGGTTTCCACACAGGCCAGATAGTTCCAGTCCTGGAAGAAGCTGCCATCCTCAGCCGAAAGCACCAAGTTTCCTTTGCCTGACGTAACTTCGATGCGCCCTGTGAACTCGATGTAGTCAGCGCTTACGCCTTCAACCGACACCTTGGCTGCGCCGCAGGTGCCGCTAGCCGAGCCGCCTGACAATTCCATACCTTGCAGCTTCACTGGCTCACCAGCCGTGGCAGCGAAGCAACAAGCAAACAGGCCGACGCCAAGCAGGCTCCTCATGAGAATTCCCTTCGGCCGACCGAGTGTCCAAGTTGCTGAAGCTTCTTGCCATTGAGGCGGTAGAGCCAGATCGCCAAGGCGAGCGCCGGCACACTCAGGAGCAACGCGGGCGGGAAGCCGATCGCAGTGCCCAGGACCGCCAGCACCGCGGGAACAATCAGCAACACCACGATCCACGCCCTAACGCCAACGTGGAACCCGCGAGGGTCCCGCTTATGCCAGCTCATTGCGGCAGTGATGATCCCAAAGACGATCGCGGCGAAAACCAATGACACCGCCGCACCGCTTAGCTTGAGGAACCCCAGGAAGACAGCCAGGGGCAAACCCCAGCGAACCAGTTCCGCGACTTTCATGACACCCCCCGATTTGCCGCCCACACTGGGTCAGGCTTGAAAAACTACTTGGGGAGTAGTATCACACTCCCGGGGCGGGTTGGCATGATCCGACGTTCGGTCGATTCGTTACGTTCATGCCTCCAAGCAAGCCCCCAATCCAGAAAGTTCTGGCCGCTCGTATGAAAGCGGCCCGGAAGGCTCTGGGCTTGTCGCAGCTCAGGTTGGGGGTGGACATGGGGTTGCCGGAAGACACGAGCTCAGCGCGAGTGAACCGCTGGGAGTTGGCAATTAACAAGACCAGCTTGGAGCATGCGGAGCAGGTCGCAGAGGTTCTCAAAGTGCCTTTCCCCGCCCTGGTGAGCAGGGACGACCGCCTCGCTGCAGTCATCACTGGCTTTGCGATGCTGCCCAAGGCCCGCCAGGACGAGGTTTGGGCCTTGATCGAGCGATCCTTGGGTGCAGAGCAGGCTGAAGAAGTTCACGAACGACTGGGGAAGACGACCCCCAAGGCCAAAGCAAAGAAGAAAGCTACGGATGGGCGGCTCTAAGCCCGGCAGGAACGATCCATGTCCCTGTGGAAGCGGCAAGAAGTTTAAGCGCTGCCACGGCGGCCCGAATTCCGGCTACGAAGAGATGATCTCGCGCGGAGCCGCAGAGGCTCAGCGACGAGCCGAGATCCACCGGATACAGCAACAGAGACAGCAGGGTCTTGGCCGTCCCATCATCGCCGCCGAAACAGCTGGCAAGCGGACCGTGGCTGTGGGCCATCGCCTATTCCAAGGCGCCTGGCCCACATTTCACGACTTCCTATACAGCTACATCTTCGACGTTCTGACCCATGACTGGTTCAACGCTCAGGCACAGGTGAAACAGGGCGAACGCCACCCCATCATCGAGTGGCATGACAGGCTCTTGACGGTATCAAAAGCCGCTAACCTCGCGCCCGGCGAGACGCGACAGACTCCGATGACAGGTGCTATCAGCGCGTTCTTGACCTTGGCTTATGACCTTTACACGCTGGAACATAACAATGATCAGACGCGCACCCCGGAGCTGCGCAAATCAATGATAGGTCGCTTGAAGAGGAGCGATCAGTTCGTCGGGGTGCGTTATGAAATTCGTGTTGCGGCCATGCTGCTGCGGGCCGGGTTCGAGCTCGAATGGGAGGATGAGACCGATCGAAGATCCACGCATGTGGAATACACCGCTACCTATCCGCGCACCGGTAGAGCCTTTGGCGTCGAATGCAAGATCCGAAATCAGGATGTGACGAAAAAGTCTAACCAGCACCTTGGAAGGTTCGCTGGGCTAGTGAGCGATGCGCTGAGGAAGGAAACGCCCCATGATCGTTTAATCTTCGTCGATCTGAATACGCAGGCTTATCCATATGTGCCTGGCGGCCCGAATGATTGGCGGACGATTAGCATCAATGCACTGCGGAAGTTTGAGGGTCAACCCAACGCAGCGGCCTTGCCGCCCGCCGTGGTGTTCATAACCAACTATCCTGACCATCACCACTTGGACAGTCAGGTTCCCGATGCAGGAGCCACCGTCGAGGGGTTTGGGGTTGACGACTACCGGACCGGCCGGCTGCTAACGCTGCCGCAGAAGATAGAGATGCGTGCGCGTAATCCTGAGGTCGAAGCGCTCTTGGCGTCGATCCAAGAACACATCGACGTGCCATCTACGTTCGAAGGAGAAATTCCTGGGCTGCCGTCTAATCGCCTGCTTATCGGCCATCGCTACCAGATGGACGATGGCGCGGTTGGCACCTTGGAGGACGCATGCGTCAACGATGCGAACGGAGAGGTGGCGTTGATTATTGATCGAGACGAGGGTGGGAGGGTGATTTACACGAATCAGCTCTCACCCGAGGAATTCGCTGCATGGAAGCGCTATCCAGAGACATTCTTCGGGGAGATCCGTCAACGACCGGGGCCGATGAATGCCCCGATTGAGCTTTACGACAGTTTGAAGGCTACTTATCTCCGCACCCCGAAGGAAAAGCTACTTCAATTTATGGGGGAGCACGGGGTCAGCTACGCCGCCCTTACACAGCCCGAACTGTTGGACGTCTATGTGCAGGGCATGGTGAACTCTGTGATGCAGCGGGCTGGACCACAAGAAGTCCCGGTGCATATCAAACGTATGAAGCCACCGCCGAAGCAAAATTGATGGTTTGATAAGCTTAGAAATGAAGCGGCTGCTGTCGTTGTCAGACGTTGACGCTGGCGGCTTCTCCATTAGACGTGGAGGATGTCCCGAGCCCAGAAATATCGAACTCGCCGCCGCCATCTCTATGCTTTGCTATTCGATCGCGAGCGCGTCTATGTCGGCCAGACAATTGATCTTGGCAGGCGCTACAAGGAGCACCTTCGTGACTGGTGCTACCCGTTCGAGATGATTGAACTGTGCGCAATAGATGGAACCCAGGCCGAGGCCGAGGAATACGAATATGCCTGGCGTTACAGGGCAGGGCGGTCGGGATATCGCGTGCTATGCAAGTCACCATCGAGCAATGATGTATTCGAGATCAATCCCAAGCGCCGCATGACGCCGGAACGGCATCAGCTGGCGAGCAGTTTGAGGTGGCCAGCGGACCACGGAAGCGCTTGGCCTTGGTGGCCATGGATAGTTCTGGCTATCCTCCTTGCGTTGATGCTTGCAGTCTTTCCACCGATTGGAAAACTGCTACCACTTGATAGCAGCAGTTCCCACGAGACAGTTGCAGTGCCCTCCGGAGCCGAGTCATGAAATACCTGGATGTTCCGTGGGAACACAAAGAGTTCGCCAAGCGCATGGGAGCAAAGTGGGATCCCAAGGAGAAGCGCTGGTATGTGCCCGATGGGGTTGATCCTGCCCCATTCGAGCGCTGGGCGCCGAAGCCAGCGCCAGAGTCAGTTGGGATCGCCAGCCCATTTGCGCTCCGCGCAGAGCGCTTTGCTCTGCTCAGTGGAGAGGTGGCTTGCTGGAAGTGCCACGCCAGCACGCCCGTTTCTGCGATCTTCCTCGACGAATACAGCGAGGCTGATGACGAGTCCGAAGAGCGCATCGAAAGCTCAGAACAAGCAGTCGTCCACGGCATTGTGGGGCTGAACCCGGAAGTGGCGCAGATCATCAAGCAGCAAGCACCTTGGATGCGACCTGGCTTCTCCAAGACCCGCGATGAGGTTTATCTCGCACCTCATTGTCAGCATTGCGATGCCTTGCAAGGAGCCTGGTTCCTATCCGAACCCGGTGGTCCGTTCTTCCCGCAGTCTGCGCAGGAAGCTGCCAGCCTCAGCGTGGTGTGGTTCGACATCCCCATTGAAGTAGACGGCGAGCCGAGCTGGTCCAGTTGGACGGATTGGCTTCCTCGCAAGTAGAACGCGCAGCCCATTGCCCATCACGCCTTGCGCTCTCGTAGGAGACGGTCGCAGGTCCTGATGCACCACAACCCTGCGGGTTTTCCAGTCGCTGGCCGTTAGGCTCCGCGTTGCGGAACCTCTAGCTCCTTGCAACCTATCGGTGCGGTCCCTCTTTCGGCCCTGCTTGAAGCGCCCAACGAGCGCCATTGGGGCGCGATGGGACAAGCAAATGGGCTACGCACGCGACATCCTGGGCGACTACCGCCTGACCAATCCGATGACCGAAGAAGACATCCTGGCCGCAGCTGGGGAGATCCTTCGCCGCAAGCTCTCAACGGGTGAGGTGATGTCGGACCCCACCAAGTCTGGGCAGATGTTCCAGATGCGCTTGGCACACCTGGACCACGAACGGTTCGAGGTCGCCTACCTCTCTACCCGCCACCAGGTCATCGCAGTGGAAACACATGCCATTGGGACGATCGATGGCGCAGAGGTTCATCCGCGGGAGATCGTGAAGGCTGCCCTCAAGCACGGCGCTGCTGCCTGCATCCTCAGCCACAACCACCCCAGCGGAACCAGCACCCCATCCAGTGCCGATAAGGCGGTTACCGCACGCTTGAAGCAGGCCCTCGCCCTCGTTGACTGCCGCGTCCTCGATCACGTGATCGTCGTTCCGGACGGCTACACCTCGATGGCCGCGCAGGGGTGGGTGTAGCCACTCAAACTGCCGATAGGGGCGGTGCCTAATTCGGCTCTCGAGGACGCCGTGGGCGAACTTGCCGACACCTCCCGCGCCCTCCTTCTTGAAGTCTACCCGCTCGCCTGTCCGGACTGACCTGCGCATCCCAGACTCGGACCGGGAAAGCCACTTCCTTTCGCCCCTTGCAACTCAAGGGTTTGCGACCCCTAGGCACACCTTAACTTGCTGATTTCACAGGCCGCGGCAAGAATGGTGCGGGGATGACGGCTGCGCAACGGCGCAGCCCGTGAGACAGGGGCCAGCTAGTTTCCAGCCAGGCGTCTCACGGACTCTTGAGCGCGCCGAAACTCCTTGGCCCACTTGGGCCATTTTTTGCGGCTGGTCCGCGATCGAGACATGAAGGCGAGCCAATGAAATACGAAGAGCTGTCCAGAGCGGCGCTCATCCAGCTGCTGCAGGAGCACGAAGCCGAGCGGACCGAGGCGGGGAAGGACGGCATTGTTCTGAACTACACCGGGCGCACCGCGCCTTGGCAAATCGTCCGCCAGATCAAGCCCCGGATGTTCGAATTCAACAAACGCGCATCTGTGGGCAGCGCCGAGGAAGAGTGCGCTAACGAATTGTGGGACGGAGAAAATCTGTCCACGATGGTTACGCTCTACAAGTATCGCGGCCAAGTGGATCTGGTGCTGACTGACCCACCCTACAACACGGGCGAGGACTTCCGTTACAACGACAAATGGGACAAGGACCCGAACGATCCGGACTTGGGCGATCTGGTAGCCAAAGACGACGGCTCGCGCCACAGCAAGTGGTTGCGCTTTATGACTCCGCGCCTTTGGATGATGCGAGAAATGCTCAAGCCCGGCGGCGTCATCGCCATTTGTATCGACCACCGTGAGCTTTACCGGCTCGGGATGTTGATGGATGAGATTTTCCATGAGGAAAACCGCATCGGCATCATCAACTGGCAAAAGAGCTATGCGCCGCGCAATGACCAAAAGCACATTTCCACCGCCACCGAATACGTCCTGGTCTACGCCAAGGACATTGAACGCGTGCGCACGATGGCACTGCCGCGCACGGAGGCCATGAATTCGCGCTACGGGAACTGGGACGGAGACCCCGACCCGTGGAAGCCCGGCGACCTGACCGCGCCCGGCGACACCACCCATCCCACGATGGTTTATGCCGTCCAGTCTCCCTTCACCGGCGAACTGCACTACCCGTCGCCGGGGCGCCACTGGTCCACCGAGCGAGCCAAGCTTAAGAAGCACCTCGAGGAATGGGGTTCCACCTACGTCGCCGTGGAGCTGGACGACGGGCACCCGAAAGCGCTTGTGATCAAGGGCGCGCCCCTTCCTGGCACCAAGGACTTCAAGCCCGACAACCCGGTGCTGAAAAAGGCCTTTAAGGCAGCTACCAAGATCCGCGAAGCCGGTCCCTGGCCGAAGGCCCACTGGCGTGACGGAGGTCAGGGCACATTCGGAATGAAGAAATACCTCAAGGATGTGAAGCGCGGCATCGTGCCCACCACCTACTGGTCGGACGACGATTACGATGACCCGCTGGTGGTGGACAGCGTGTCTTGGGAACACACCCAGTCAGGGCACAGCCAGGCGGGCGTGAACGAACTGACGGCGGTGGTGGGCAAAGGCCACAACTTCCGCACCGTCAAGCCAATGCGGCTAATGAAGAAGATCATCCAAATCTGGTGCAAGCCCGACGGCATTGTGCTGGACCCATTTGCAGGCTCCGGCACCACCGGCCACGCCGTGCTGGAACTCAACAAGGAGTCCGACGCCAACCGCCGCTTCCTCCTCATCGAGCAGGGCAACGACGAGAAGGGCGACCACTACGCCAAAACACTCACCGCCGACAGGGTCAAGCGCGTGATCACCGGCAAGTGGAAGTCCGGCGATCGCGAGCCCTTGGGCGGCGGCTTCCGCTATTTCACCCTCAAGCGGGAGAAGGTGGACGCGAATGCCGTCAACGCGCTAGCGCGCGAAGAAATGATGGACCTGCTTCTGGTCAGTTACTGGGATCGCAATGACAAGGCTAAGTCCTACCTGCGGCGTCTGCCCGTGGGGGAACACAAGCACTTGTTCGCCGTCAACAGCCGCAACGAAGGCTTCTTCCTGGTGTGGACCGCGCCTGACCAACCTTCGACGCTGACCCGCGCGGTGTTCAAGGAAATCGCCCAGGAAGCGAAGGCCGCGAAGCTCGCCGGCCGCTACCACGTCTACGCGGCGCTGGCGCCCTACACCGGCAACGACATTGAGTTCTACCAAATCCCCGACAAGGTGCTGGAGCACATTGGCTTCAACGCCAGAGCGGACGCGTTCAACAACGAAGGTGGCACGGATGCAGATTGAGCTAAAACCCTTCCAGGTCCGGGCCGCCAAGCAAATCGCCGACCGATATGCCTTCTTTTCCGGGCATCCCTATCGGCCCAAATACAAGGGCTCATTGCCGCGGCCGTTCTACCAGGCGCTGTCGGCCATAACGGGCGCCGGCAAGACTCCGGTGCTGGCCGAAGCAGTAACCCTGATGCGGATGCACATGGGCGTGGAGCCCATCGTATTCTGGATGAGTAAGGCCAAGTCGGTAGTCCAGCAGACCTACACCAACTTCTCCAGCGGCGGGAAGTATGCGGAGATCGTGGACGCCTTCCGCGTCATCCGTGCCAGCCAGCTGGAGCCATCCCTGATTGCCGACGGGGGTTCGCCCCTCATCGTGCTGGCCACTACCGGCCTGTTCAACAACAAGGAGCAGGCCGACGGTGCTCTGAATATTTACAAGAAGGATCAGGACCTGTTCGGCGACCAGTCGCCGTGGGAGCGTCTCATCGCCCGTGATGCCGGCGGAACCCGGCGCCCACTCATTATCGTCTACGACGAAGGGCACAACCTGTCCGAGCAGCAGACGCAGATTCTTGCCGAGCTGGAGCCGGAGGCCTACCTGCTGGCCAGCGCCACGCTCAAGCTGCCCGCGAATTTCGCTAAGTCCGTGCTGGCGCCCCAGGAAAGTTGGGTGGAGGAAGCCAGCGAAGACGAGGCCAGCGTGGAGTGTTTCGCCAAGCTCAACGCGGTGGACGCCGACGGCGCGCCGGACGCCAACGCGTTTGCCATCACGGCCGTGGACAGCAACGCTGTCATCAAGGCAGAGTTGATCAAAACTTCGATCCAATTCGACGGAACTACCGCGCCGATGGAGCGGTGCCTGGACGACCTTTACGACCGCCTCCAGCTTATCGAGCAGGAGATAAGTGCCCGTGCCTTGGGATTTCTCCCAAAGGCCATCTACGTGTGCAAAACCAACATCACCGACGACGGCGACAAGGACGATCACACAAAACCCTTTGAGCACAGGAACGCGCCGCCCATCCGCATTTGGCGCTACCTAGTCGAGCAAAAGAAAGTGGACCCGTCGCGGGTGGCTATTTATGCCGATTTGAAGTTCAGTGAGGGTAACAAGCCCGAGGCTGTCAACCTCTTCTCAAAGGGCGAAAGCGACTTTGACGAATTCCACGCCGGCAATTTCCAACACATCATTTTCAACCAGGGCCTCCAGGAAGGTTGGGATGACCCGGCCTGCTACTTGGGTTACATCGACAAGTCGATGGGCTCCCAAATTAAGGTGGAGCAAATCATCGGCCGAGTGCTGCGCCAATACGACGCCAAGCACTACGACGCTCAATTGCTCAACAGCGCACACTTTTTCTTGCGCGTGGACAAGAAGAACGTGTTTACCGAATCCATCGATGCCGTCCGCGCCAAGCTCCAAGAGTCTGGAGCCGCAATCGAAATCGTCCACACCTACGGAGGCGGGGAAGGCGGCTCGGAAGACCTGCATCCCAAGGATGACGCGGCGGTTGTCCTTCACCACGTCCACGCTGACGCCGATGACGCAATGGACGCCATCGCCAAGCGGGTAGCTGAGTTCCCGACCTTCAAAGAAGGTGAAATTGACACGCAAGGTGACGCGCACCGCAAGACCGAGACTGTGGACATTGCCGACTTGGGTAAGGAAGGTGGCCTGGACTGGACGCCCAGCGGGCATGCCAACCGCGTGCGCCTGCGATGGCTAGTGGGCAATGCCATCCGTGCGCGGTCCCGCGCCGCATTAGCGGTGGTGGATCTAAAATCCTCCAAGTTCGACGTGCGAGTGGAGGCCGGCAGCAACGCAGCCTCGGCAGCCGAGAGCCTGGCGCGCGACATTGTGTCTACTTACTACCAGTTGACATCACTTGTTTATGAGTCTGAGCGGGAATTTTCGTTCTCGACTATACGTGTGCCAAAGAAAGCTCAAGCCTTCACCAACGGGCTTTACGAGCGCTACGCTGGCTTCAACAAGCTCGAAGCTCCATTCGCCGCGGCGCTGGACAAGGTGGGGCACATCTGGCATCGCAATCCGAGCAACGGGGGCTTTCGTATTCCGCTGCTGTCGGAAGGCGATAGCGCGTCGTTCTCGCCAGATTTTCTGGTATGGAAGGGCAAGCTAGTATTCTGCCTAGACACCAAGGGCGCACACCTGCTGACCGACGCGGTAGCTCGAAAGCTATTCGATATTCAGGATGAAGGCACGACCAAGATCCTCACGCGATTCATTTCCGAGGGTAAGCAAACCTCCATTGGCGGAAAGGCGATAAAGGGCGGCTACACCGTGTGGAAAATGAGGGGCGGATCTCCCACGCCCATCCACGTCTCTACCATCGACCAGGCGGTGAAAGAATGCCTGAAAGCGTGACGCTATGAGTTCGACCTACCAGCGCGTGGCTGACATTTGTCGGGCCCTCGTCGAGGCGGCGCCCGAGGGCGTGCGCTTCATCGATCTGAAAGACCGGGTGTTAAAGAAGCTTCCGGACGTAAACCGCAACACCTTGGCCGGAGCACTCAACAATTTCCGCAACCACCTGCCCGAGGGTGTGGTGCGCCCGGTGCGCGGCTTCTACATTACGGAAGCTGCATGGAAGAAGCGGGACAGGTCGAAAGCTGTCCCCACGCGGGCGCCGGGACGTTAGGCCGTGTTTGATCTCTTAACAGGCTAATGGGCGCTTCGGTTCTGTTGCTGCAAGCGGGAGTTGGGCTTTAGCACACTGCCAATCGATCATCGGCCAAGGGGGAAGAGCATGACAACTAAGAAGACAAGTAAATCGGCAAAGAAAGCCGCCAAGCCGCCTACGCGCAAAGCAGCCAAAGCGCCCACGAAGAAGGCAGTGAAGCGAGGCGCGGAATCACAAGAACAAACCTTCAAGATTACAGTTCAGGCCACGATGCGGATGCGGGCGGAGTTGGAAATCGAAGCCGAGAGTGAGGAAGAGGCGTATGTAGTGGCGGAGAACATTTGCATGGATGGGGAAATTTCGTATAGCGAATTCCGGATCATCGAAGTAGTGGACGGGCCTGATGTGTGTTGACTCTCTGACTTTTCAGAAGCGTGAGGCCAACCCCTGATCTGCAGTCTCAACGTGCGCGACTGGGCTTGTTCACTCTAATGTGATGGCCACCCTCCTAGTCCAATCTCCTGAGATCACCCGGCTCCTGGACGACGAGACCGGGAAGCAGCTCGATGCCGTTGATGTTGTGGGGAGCGATCGGCACCTTGTCATGGTGCTCTATAAAGCGCTGCATATGTCCCGCAAAACCGGAGAGGGTCGGTTTCTATGCGCGCTGTGTGGTGTGCCCGTCTACCTATGCTCCGCACCTGATCGCCAGCATTTCTACTTCAAGCATTTCCAGGAAGACGGTAGTTGCCCGGCCGTAACGCGTGCCCGCCTTACAGAGGATCAGATCAACGCGCTTCGCTACCATGGGCAGCGCGAGAGTAAGCGGCATATCCGCATAAAAAATCTCGTGGCCGATAGCCTACGGAATGACCCACTGTTCTCCGAGCCAGTTATCGAGGGCACATGGAAGGGCCGGGAGGGCAAGGAATATCGACGCCCGGATGTCCGCTCGACCTTCCAAGGCCAGTTGAAAGTCGCCTTTGAGGTTCAGTTGTCAACGACGTTTGGTCGGGTGATGGCTGAGCGCGAGGTCTTCTACAAGTCAGAAGGCGGACTGCTTGTCTGGGTGTTCGGACAGTTCGACGTGGATCATGCGCGGCTGATGATGGAAGTCATCTTCGACAACAACAATCGGAATGCCTTCGTGGTCAACGAGGCGACCGAGGAAGCGTCGAAGGAAGCGGGGGCGCTGGTCCTGGAATGTCATTGGGCGCAGCCGTCTCGCCACGAAGGCAAGATCATCTGGACGCGACAGCGCAAGCTGGTTCGCTTCGATGAGCTGACCCTCGACCAAGAGCGCCAGCGCGCTTTCTATGTCGATACCGATAGGTTGGAGGCTCAGCTTCAGGAGGAGAGAGAGGGGCCTTCACTGGCGCAGCGCTTCGAGGACTTCTGGCTCACTTACGAGGCATTCGATGGTCGCGTGCGCCCCGATCTGGCCACAGTCGATCGCCAGTGGGAGGACTTCCGTCAGAGGTTCAGCAAGAAGGGCGTCCAGCTACCTTCGCGCCATGATTTCGAGTTCGTAGGGATGTTGAGGTCGATCTTCCTCGCCAAGCTGGGTAGGGCAGTGGGCTGGAAGTATCAGCAGTTCTTACCGGCTGTTCACCATATTCCAGATGCCGAGAAGCCCAGTCTTTGGTTGTTCGTTCAAGCCTTGCGGCACTACGAGCGCCTGGCTGGAATAGAACAGCAGGACACCAAGCGCCGCTGGGCCGACAAGATTGGGAAGTGGAACGAAGGGGTAGCATCGGGCAGCTCTGACTGGCGGGAAGAGCATCGCTTTGATGGCACGCTGCGTTTGGTCTTTCCCGAACTCGCCGGGCTCATCCCCGAGCCAGATCATTACAACGAAGACGATCCGCCGCCTTTCTGATTGGAACTATAACTTCACAGCAATCCACCCTGCGTGGGCGGCAATGCTGACTCAGGCGCTGACTTGTTGGCCACCATCTTTGCATAGTCTTCGCGGCTGCGCAGAACGATGATGCGATCCAGTGCGTGAGCCGGGCAACGCAAAAGTTCCATTCGCTCTTGTTCCAAACCTTCGGCAATCGTCAAGTTGGCTTGTATCTTGGCTTCCCCTTTTTGCCGGTCTTGATCGGTCGGGTAGGGGACAGCTAGCCAGCGGCTATAGTCCAGGGCAGCACGTGAGGCATGAAGGCTGCCGCCTTTGTGGTCGGACTGGATCATGACCACGCCCTGGGCCATGCCAGCCTGTATGCGATCACGCTTGACGAAGAACTCAGGACGCGGCTCCACACCGAACTTGTATTCGGATACCAGGGCGCCGCCCTTGTTGAGAATTTCTTCTGCCAGGCGGAGATTGGTTTTTGGCGCCACGGTATGCAGGCCATGAGCCAGCACCGCAACCGTGTGCCCGTCATGATCGAGTGCAGCCTGATGGGCGATGGCATCGCAGCCCTTTGCCAAGCCACTGACCACGCTCCACCCTTGCTCTACAAGGTATTGGGTAATACGCTGGCCGATGATGGTGCCATGGGAAGTGGGTTCGCGGGTTCCGATTACGGCAACGGACTTGGCTGGGCTTGGCGCGAGAATTCCCCGCACGAACAACAGGAACGGATCATCCTTCGTTGCTGAAAGAAGCGTTGGGTAGTCGGGGTCCAGCGCCGAAAGGATCCGGGCACTATGCCGCTCGGCCTCTTCCAGTTGCTTCTCCGCCTCGTCAAGGGCCAGGGACCACGCCTGTTGATCGCGCAGGACCGATGAGTTGGAAGGAAACTGGTGCGAGAGAAGTTCAGGCGTTGCTGTCTCGAAGTTAGGCATGGCCGCCATTTTGCGTAGCGTGGCCGGGCCGATGCCGCGAAGCATCGACAGGGCCAGGAGCTTTCCGGTGGCGGGTGAAATATCGCTCACTGTTGCCTCAATGGATTGGAGATTGTCTGGGCAAGGCTGAACATGTCCACGGAACGCGCACCCGCCTCTTCGAGATATTTTTTCGCATACAGGAGGGTGGCGCCAGTGGTTGACACATCATCTATGACGAGAACCTTTTTCCCTCGCACGGCCTCAGGTTTGGCTATGTGCATATGATCCCTGACATTGGCCATTCGCTGTTCCTGATTTAGGTGGTCATGACTCTGGGACTGGACACCAGCGCGGTAGGCGAGCACGTTGGGATCGAAGGTTAGGCGCATGCGATTGAGCCTAGGTTCGGCACCATAGGAAGCCTGCAGCTGCGCGATCAGATGCCCGAGGCGATGCACACGATCGGGCCTTGCTGGGATGGCAGTGATCAGCACTTCGGGGCCATTCCCTCCGAAAGCCGGCATCGCAGTGATCAACCTGTAGTGATAGGCGATGAAGCGCCGGATCGCCTCGATCCACGCCGCCGGGAAGGCCACGGCATCCTTGTTCTCCAAGATGGATTGCGTAAGGTTGTGCCAGGACCTTCGCCGATCCAGTGAATCATGTTGCACGAAGTAGCGACCGGCCGTGTGAACCAAATGCCGGGTGTGGTCGTTGGGATAGAACTTGGCAATGGCATCGAACCGTGGCGTAGCAGGGGTCTGGCCACCTTCCAGCAGGCATTCCAGATCAGGAAGGGAGCGCCTTGAATCATCGATCTTAGCCAACAGGGCATCGGCGTCATCCAGCACCAAATCGGGCAACAGCTTCATGCTGTTCCAGTGCGTGCGCTCGTAGGTATGCGGCCATCCCTTCTTGAACAAGGCCGCGCGGCACCCTGCGTGGTAGGCCGCCCGGATATCCACATCGCTATCGCCTACCAATAACACGTCGGCTAGGTCGCTCACCTTGGTCATGCCAACTGCATTCATGGCCCTGATGATCCCCTGTCCATCGGGCTTGTAGCGCTGGACATCTTCGTAGGCGATCACGACATCCCAGTTGACGCCGATCCGTTCCAGCACGACATCGACATAGCGCCTCGGGGATCGAGTGAAGACGCCCATCTTCATCTCGGGGTGGTTCAACTGCAGAAGAGTCAAAGCCAGGAAATCCAACAACTCGCGATCCCGACTGGTGAATGCAGCGCGAACCTCGCCTGCATAGGCCGCATCGTTCCGATGCTTGCCGGCCTCGCGCAGCTCCTTCATGTCGTCGGTGTCGACAAGCGTTTGGTCCAGGTCGAACAAGCATAGCCGGATCATCCATTCCCCCTGAATAGCCCCCGTTCAGAAGGGACTATCTCAAGGCATCAGCGGACTCGCAACAGGTCGCTCCACTTGGAGGTATAGGCGGGTGAAAGGGCATTCTGGTTCATGGCCCAAACCGGCTTGGCCAAGGTCTTCCCCTTGGGTCGCCATGCAGCTGCGCCGAAGCCGATCGCGTTGCGACCGAACTTCCGATTGGCCGCATCCATCACTTCCATCATCTTCGCTGCGCGTGGGTCAACGCCAGCAAACAGATCACCCTGAACCTTGTCGCCTGGGGTCAAATCCAGCAAACCCACACCCGCCTTCTTGTAACGATAGCCAGTTCGATACATGGCGCGAACCAGGCCTTGGGCAACCATGAGGATTTCACGGGTGTCTGAGCTGGGGGCGATCAAGTTGAAGGCCTTGCTGGGATGGTATTGCTTGGCATCAGGTTTGAAGGGATTGGTGTTCACCCATACCCAAACACCGCCGGCCTGGAGTGAGCGTGCCCGCAGCTTCTCCGCGGCACGAATGGCGAAGGTAGCTACTGCCTGCTGCACATCATCCAGTTCGATGGCTTCCTTGCCGAAAGATCTGGACACGACGATCTGCTGCCGGTCTGGCTCCACTTCCTGCAAGTCAGCGCACACGATGCCTTGAAGTTCTCGCTGGGTTCTGGCCAGCACCACGCCATAGCGGGAGCGCAGGGTATCGGAGTCGCTAGCAGCCAGGTCAGCCGCTGTCAGAATGCCATCGGCCCCCAAACGTGCCGCCCACTTGCGCCCGACGCCCCAGAGTTCCTCGACCGGAAACGCAGTGAGGACTGGATCGCCAGGCAGGGCAGTCATGACGCCGTGGGAGGTCTTCTTCGCCAGCTTGTTGCCCAACTTGGCCAAGGTTTTCGTGGGGCCTATCCCCACGCAGCAGGGGATACCCGTCCATTGCAGGATCCTGGCGCGGGCCTCACTGGCCACGCGCTCGTGATCTGAAGCTGGGATACCATCGAATGAAACGAAGGACTCATCGATGGAGTAGACCTCGACCTGGGGAAACAGGTCTCGCAGGATCGACACGATACGGCCACTGATGTCTCCGTAGAGCCCGAAGTTTGCAGAGAGCACCTTCAACTGCCGGCGGATGTGAGGTGGCACTTCGTGGATTGGCTGGCCCATCTTCACGCCAAAATCCTTGCACTCCTGGCTGCGCGCGATCGCGCATCCGTCATTGTTGGACAGGATGCACACTGGCTCGCCACGCAGGGCGGGATTGAAAATCCGCTCTACGGAAGCGTAGAAGTTGTTTCCGTCAACGAGGCCGAACATGTCAGAGCATCCCCGTATCTACATCGTGCCACTGACTAATCTCTTGCTCCATGGCATCCCAAGTATCTTGAAGCAGCTGCCTGTCGTCGGAGAACAGCGGCTGATCCAGGTGGGCAAACTGATCAAATTGCGGGTGTGGAAGAACAGTGCCTACTCCGCTGAAGCAGAACCAGTCGCCTACAAACTGTGCGATCTGGGTGAGCTCCTTGATCGCATCCTTGGCGTCGGTGAGGTTCCAATTCTGCAATGCACGACCCGTGCGGCTGAACTCGGTCGCTGCATGCGCGATCTCAACGTTGACGTGCTCCACCACACCATCCAGGCGAGCTAAGCGTTGCTCCAGCGACGTGAAAACATCCTCTCTTATGATGTCCTCAGGATGAGACGTCTGTGGTGTGGCTCCACTCAGCCAGTCGAAAAGCACATGGCGTTGCTTAGAGGGGTCTGCATCTAGTTCGCGAGGCACCCATACCCCTTGACCTTGCGGCTGGGCAAATATGAACTGCCAATACTTGTCTTCCGTAGCGACATAGTTGTAATCCAGGCCCGCGATGTCTTCCACGAACACCCTGCGCGTGATCCGATGCCGGACCGCCTTTGCATCGTCCAGAAGGCCGCCGATGGAGCAAACGCCGCGCGCTCCATGGATCGTCTCCCGCTCGGCCAAGCGTCGAACTCCCTGCATGGTGCTGCTCCAGAAGCCGGAGACGAGCATTTCCAGGATCATTCCGTTAAGTCGTTTTCCACCTTCAGTGTCAGGGGCCTTGCGGACCATCTCCACGACACATGTGAAGGCGGTGAGGTCCCAAGCCAGTTTCGACAGTGCTTTGGAGATCGCATTGTCGTCCGTGTCAAAAATTCGCTTCCATAGATCAATTCTCTGGCGCATTACCCCACCTGCATGATCGACACGCCGGCCAATGCATCGCCATCGTCTTCACGACGCCGAACGAGAGACAAAACACCCTCAAAACGCTCCAATTCCGCGGTGTCAGTGCTGGCACGGTGATAGAACTCTGGATTGTCCAGAACATCCAGGACAGCAGCAGTTCCAAGCCCGCCGTCACCGATGGTGATTTGGGCTTCATAGATGCATGTGCCAGTCCATGAGCGCCAACACCGCAACGTATCCCCATCGAGCCACACGGCCCAGCGGTCGTCCATGTCGCGCGGCCAAAGCCCATCGCGCAGGCGGGCGAGTTCATCCGCTGAAAATTCGTGGCCGCAGCGAAGCGGCCAGCGGGCGCCGGTGAGAGGTTGGAGCCGCGCCTTCCAGTTGGCGGCAAGATCCATGTCTAACGCCTCAATTGCTTGCGAAACGACCAGGTAACCACACCCCAGACATCGAGCTCCACATCTTCGGGCACCACGATCGGAGTGTTCACTGCGTTCCCTGAGTGAAGCTCGTAGCACCCGCCCCGGCGGCGCAGCTGCTTGATGGTGAAGCCGCCTTCCCAGTTGACCATCACTACATCCCCAAGGGTTGGGGTGAGGGACCGATCGACCACAAGGGTGTCGCCGGGGAAAATCCCGAACTCGACCATCGATGTCCCGGTGTCTGCTTCCACGAAGAAGGTGGCCACCGGGTTGCGCACCACCCGCTGGTTGATATCCAACACGTCCTGGGCCCCGTAGAAGTCTTCCGCGGGCGAGGGAAAGCCACAGGTGGCGCGAACAGGCAAGAGGGGCAGAGGCAGCGGCTTGGCGTGCAGATCGCAGGCGCCGAGCAGGCCGGGCGGCAGAAGCGCAGGTTCGTGGGTGGTGGTCAGCATGGCGGCAATCTCCGGGAGAGCAGGATCACCCGGTGAGACGGCGCCGGGGAGACAGGCTAGACCCACCACCAGACCCCGGTCATTTAGTATTTCGCTGAACGGACCTAAGCCCTTGTCCCGGCTTGCGCGCTGAGCACGTGGAACCACCGAACAAATCCGGGGTGTTGGTTCCACGCGCGGCGATCTCTATGAGCTGTTCGCAGCTGCACCGAATACTGCGGGCAACGGTGCACGAAGCTTTGCGCTTAGCTTGGCCATTCCGGGCGGGTGCCACTTCCCCCTGGCTACGCGCTTCTGCACGAATGCCCGGTAGCCCTCAGGCGAAGGCGGCGTCTTGCGCTTGTGCCGGCGTTGGTTACACAGCGAGCACGCCGCGGCGATGTTGCCCGCCACATCCTTGCCGCCGTCTTGCTGGGCGATCAGGTGTTCCGCGGTGCAGCGCAATGGCGCGACCGTTCGGGCGCGTAGGCCCCAAGTTTTCAGTTCGTCAGGGGAGGCGTTCCACATCGGCAGGCCGCAATAGCAGCAGCGACCCTTCTGGGCGTGGAAAGCGTCGGTTCTCAGGCGTTGGAGTTTGGGCATGCTTAGTCCATAGGGAACAGGGGTTCTTTCCCGACGCCTCGTAGCGAGAACGGATCGGGCACCTGGTGCCATTGGCTAAGCAGGCACAACACCGGGGGCTCTGCCCACGCGGCAAGCCATTTATCGCGCTATAGGGAGGGGGGTGTCAAGATAGGGTTCATGAAGACCCGGGCCGAGCTGGAAGCACTCTTGGACGGCCTGGAACGGGCCATGCCAGGGGTGGTGAAAGCGAACCCGGACCCCGTGGACTTCTGGCCGGCCTTCTCGGAAATGGCAGACGTGATCGAGGAGAGCGCGAGCCCGCGAGCGGATGCCCAAGTAGTGCATGAGTGCATTGATGCGCTGCTGGCCAAGCACGGATTTTCGATGCTCAGGATTGATGTAAACGAACTGGACACAGGGGAGTAGATGGACGCTTTTACCAAGCAGTTGGAAACGCTCTTTGATCCGAATGTCCTGTATCAGGTGCCACTGTTCCAACGGCCGTATGTGTGGGATGAGAAGGAGAACTGGGAGCCGCTGTGGGAGGACATTCAGTCCCTCTTAGACAACCGTCTTCGGACGGGGAAGGCTCATCCTCACTTCCTGGGCGCCATCGTCTTGGAGCAAGTGCCGCATCCAGCGGGCTCAATCGAAACCCGGCTGGTGATCGACGGCCAACAGCGCTTCACCACACTCCAAGTCTTCCTGATGGCCGCTCGCAATCTCTGTGCGGCGAATGGGGCCAGCAAATACGCGGCACGTTTCTCTGGCCTGGTAGAGAACGACGAGGACCGCATCGAAAGCGAGGATGAGAAATACAAGCTGCTGCCAACAAACTCGGATAGGGCGGCGTTTCAGTTGGTGCACGAAGCAGCTTCGGACAGCGCTCTTGATCTGTCATTGAAAGCGCAGCCGGAACTTCGCGCTAGCAACATCATCGGCGCATACCGCTACTTCAGTCGCCGCTTGGCGGACTGGGTGGCGGGAAAGCTTGATGACGATAGCGACACAGAGGAGTTGTCTGAAAAGACCGTCGAAGACAGGATTGAGAGCTTGTGGCAGGTCGTGAAGAATGGCCTGCAGCTGGTCGTGATCAATCTTACTAGCGGCGATGAAACCCAGGTCATCTTTGAGACACTCAACGCGCGCGGCACTGAGCTCCTGCCCGCAGATCTGATCAAGAACTATCTCTTCCGCAAAGCAGCACGAGTTGAGGGAGCGACGGAGAAGGACGTCGAGAAGCTTTACGCGAAGCACTGGGAGCGCTTCGATAGCAAATTCTGGCGAGAGACTGTGCAGCAGGGGCGGATCCTTCGCCCACGCATCGACCTCTTCATCAATCACTACTTGTCGATGATGACCCGGGACGAGGTTAAGTCCACACACCTGTTCAATGCCTACAAGAGCTTCGTTGAAGAAGCGGGGGCGGATCCATCGGCCAGCATTCCGGTGCCCACAACACCTGCAGAGCACATCGCCCACCTCGCGAAGCTCGGGGATGTGTTTCTGGCGTTTTATGAGCCTAAGGGGCACGACGCGTTGGCGTTGTTTCTACGCCGCCTGGAGGCCGTGGATACGGCGACGGTCTATCCATTCCTGCTCTACGCACACGCCGTATTGATGCCTGACAACCAAGAGGAGTTCGACAAGATCTTAGGCGTCTTGGAAAGCTTCCTGATGCGCCGTCTGATCACGAACTACACGCCCAAGAACTACAACCGGTTGTTCGTGGACCTGATCAAGGCTGTTGAGAAGACAGGCGGTGTTTCCGCGGCAGCCGTGGCTGACTACTTGGCCAAGGGCACTGGTGAGAGCACGAAATTCCCATCTGACGCAGATTTGCTCACTGCCATCTTCGAACAAGAGCTCTATGGGCGACTCGCCCAAAAGAAGGTCCGAGCCGTTCTGGAGGCATTGGATGCCTATTCCATGTCGAGCAAGAGCGAGGCGGTTGCAATGCCGGCAAAGCTCACTATCGAGCATGTCATGCCGCAGACCTGGCTCACCCATTGGCCACTCCCTGATGAGGCAAAAGTGGATCCCATGACTGAGCAGAAGGCCATGGTTCGCAGGAGCGTCATGCTCAACACGTTGGGTAACCTGACCCTGATCACCGGCAAGTTCAATTCGTCGTTGCAGAATGCTGCTTGGGCGAACAAGCGGCCTGAGCTCTTGAAGTATTCCAAGATGAACTTGACCCGCTACTTCCACGGCAAGGAGGCAGATGATTGGAACGAGGCAGCAATTCGGGCACGCACCGAGAGCTTGTTTGCCCAGCTGCTTCGCATCTGGCCAGATGCGTCCAAGGCTGCATCCGCGTAGATTTCGTTTCTGTTGATTGAGGAAGGGAACATGAATGCCAACATTCAGGATACAGCCGAGATGCATTCGGCGCTCAAAGCGTCGCTGAGCAAGGCGATGAATGCGATTGAAGATGGCGAAGAGATCCCATGGGCCGAGCTCGAAGCCGCGGTCAACATCGCGATCAAGCATGGCGTGGCGACTGCTGATGACCTCAAACAGATCCAAGAACGCAACTTGCCTGTGGCGAGACTCAAGGAGCTCCTGAAACGAGCGATTGACCGATACGGGAATGCGCCGACCAAGCCAAGAGTAATGTAGGAGCTATGCATGTGTTATTCCGCTGAGGCCTGGACTCTCTACGATGCCTACGTCAAGGAATTTGGCGCTGACATCGACATCAAGGCGTTCTGGGAGATCTACCTGCAACGCGACGAGAAGTATCGGATCCGAAAGCGAATGTCGGATGGCACGAAGATCCCCAAAGGGATGGACTTGAACTTCCTCCCGCCGAGATCTGAGATGGAGCGGAAGATCCAAGAGCTCATATCCGAATGGAATGGCCGAAAGCTCGCCGAAAGCGAGGCAGAACTTGCAGCTCAGGAAGCGCGTCTTGCCGCGGCGGAAGCCAAGCTGGCGGTGAAGGAGACCAAGACAGCGCTCAATGAGCAGCGGATCGCCGGTAACAAGATCAAACAGATGAGGCGCTGGATCGAGGATGCGAAGCGCAGTCGGCACGAACCGGCGAAAGATGATCGTATCTTCCCTGATTGGTATTCACCGGTTCTGATCGTTGAGAACGGACGGAAGATTGTCCGACCGATGCGCTATCACTGCCGTCCTGCCGGGATGGATCCCAGCATCGATCGAACAAAGACTGGGCAGGTGTCAGGCACCTATAACGCCCGGCGCGACAACCTGACTCGCTTCTGGCGCAATCAGTTCGGCTACACCCATGGACTGATGCTGGCGGAGACCTTCTACGAGAACGTCGACGACGGAAAGGGTGGCAGCAAGGAGATCCACTTTCGACCGCGCACCGGCGAGACGATGTATATCGCCTGCCTCTACTCCCATTGGGTGGACCCGAAGGGGCAGGAGCCTGATCTGTGGTCATTTGCAGCGATCACGGACGAGCCCGAGCCGGAAGTGGCCGCGGCGGGGCATGACCGGACCGTCATCAATATCAAACCTGAGCATGTTGACGCTTGGCTCAAGCCAGACCCCAACAACCTGGAAGCGTTGTTCGCCATCTTCGATGACAAGCGGCATCCTTACTACGAGCTGATCAAGGAAGCGGCGTGAGAGACCACAACCTGCGGCCCAACCGAAAAAAGATCCAGCCCTTGGCCAAGGTCCAGCTGGCATCGGCGGTGATGGCGGCTGTCCTAGCTGAGAAGCTGGACGAGAAGCAGGCAGGCGTCATTCTACGCGAGGCGACCGGCACCCAATGGTCCTTGCTGACTTGCCTGCAATACCTTTCAGGCAAGGAGGCCATCGGTGCGGTGGAGAGCCTTTCCGATACTTGGAGCGAAGGTGGCATGACGAAGGAAGGCTTGCAGGCTGCAATCCAGGTGGCAGCGCATGCGGTGGCGAACTTTCATCCCAAGGGCGTGGCGCTGTGCGCGAGCGATTTGGCTAAGTCGATGAAGGGACAGCCGCTCCCCTGATAGTGCCGGGTGCCATCCATGGCACCACCATGCGAAGGATCACTTCTCCAACGCCTCCAGGCGCGACCTCGCTTCTTTCTTGCCAAGCGATCGCATACCAACGAGCGTAGCTCGCTGCGCTTCTCTTGGGAGTGCCTTGTCAGCTTCCCAGTTGTAGATCGACTGGGCCGACGCGCCCGCAAGCATACCGAACTCTGCTGCAGAGAGACCGAGGCGCTTCCTCATGGTCCGCAAGCCTTTCGACGAGAAGCGCGAATTGCCGGTCGGTGATGTTTCGAGAACGGTCTTGGGCGTCTTGCCTGCCGCTTTGATCTGGCGTCCAAGATCTGCAATCTGTCGCTTCAATTCGGCAATTTCTCGCCTGTAATTGGCTGACGCCTTTCGCAACGGATCGACTTGGGCCCGAATTTCCTTCTTGCCAGACGGGTGACTTCATCTCTTATAGCCGATGCAAGGTTTGCCATTCTGTTCCCTCGTTGGTTGGGGTATCGAGTCTAAGCTAACTGAAGCTTCCAGACTTCGCGCTGGGGCACGAGGGAGAGCGATGCTCGCCATATGGTTCCTAGTCGAATTGCGCAACCCCCGAAAAATGGTCAGCGCAGCAATCGTTCCCAAGGGTAGAAGCCGAGTTGTGACGTTGACGGCCGCCGTATTTGCGGTAGTTGTTAGATATCAGGTGGCCCAGCCTGGCGAAACCGGCTCACTTCGCAACGAGAGTGATGATCGTGAAGTAGCCAATGGGTGCGACCAGCACCGTGTGTCGCGTTTTCCATGACGAATAACAGGTGCCGTCGATCGTTGGCTGCTCACCCGATGGATCGACACAAAGCCCTCGCGAAAGCGGGGGTTTTGCTTGTCTTGGAGATGCACGACAAGGCCGTTGCAGTTGAGGTTACGAATGCGACGCGAGTTTAGGTAAGAAATGTCTGACTGTTGGCGCGCACTTAAAACTGACCCAGGCTGCGCGTTGAACTTTGACCCACCCAGTAGACGGGGTTGAGGGTATCAGTTGGTGGTCTGGGGCGTGGCCTCCTTTGCCCTGGTTCTGGCTTTGGCTTTGCTCGCGGCGGTGCTGTTGCGCAGGCGCCATGAGTCGTTGCCGGTCTCGAGGATGTGGCAGTGGTGGGTGATGCGATCGAGCAGCGCGGTGGTCATCTTGGCGTCGCCGAACACCTGCGCCCATTCGGAGAAGGCCAGGTTGGTGGTGATGACGAGGCTGGTGCGCTCGTAGAGCTTGCTGATCAGGTGGAACAGCAGCGCGCCACCTGATGGGGTGAACGGCAGGTAGCCCAGTTCGTCGAGGATGACCAGGTCGGCGTAGGTCAGGCGCAGTGCGATCTGCCCGGCCTTGCCCTGTGCCTGCTCCTTCTCCAGGGCGTTGACCAGTTCGATGGTGGAGAAGAAGCGCACGCGCAGGCGATGCTGGCGCACGGCCTGGATGCCGATGGCGGTGGCCAGGTGGGTCTTGCCGGTGCCGGGCCCGCCGACAAGGACGAGGTTCTCGGCGGTGTGGATGAAGTCGCCCTGGTGCAGGCGCTCGACGAGCGATCGATCCACCGGACTGGCGGCGAAGTCAAACCCGAGCAGATCGCGGTGGACGGGGAAGCGCGCGGCCTTCATCTGGTTGGCCTGGGCACGGACCTGGCGTTCGGCGGACTCGGCCTGCAGCAGTTCGGCCATCCAGTGTTCGGGGTCCATGGCGTGCAGGCGCATCTTGGCCAGCAGTTCGGGCCACTGGCTGGCCATGCCGTACAGCTTGAGCTGCTGCATGCGCAGTGGCAGGTCAGGCGTCGACATGATCGGCCTCCCGCAGGGCGTCGTAGCGAGCCGGATCCGCCGCGGGTGGATGACGTAGTGTCACGCGGGAGGCGACCGTCTCGATCACGCGATCAGGATGCTGCAACCGACCCAGCACGTTGAGCACGTGTTCGGCACGGACCAGACCGGACTCGAGCGTCAGTTCGACCGCGACCAGCACGGCTTCGAGCCCGTGGACGGGCACGGCGGCCAGCACCTGGGCCATGGCACGATCACCGTGGGGCTGGCGGAGCAGGCGTTGCTGCAGCTTACGCAACGGATCAGGCATGGACAGGAACGGCGCGCCATCGCGCAGCGCCCCGGGCTTGCGCTGGATGAGGGCGATGTAGTGCTGCCAGTCGTAGTGGACCTGGTCGCGTTCGAAGCTGCGCCGGTGACGAGCGACTTCGGCATCGCCGACCACCACGGCCAGTTCGAAGGGATACACGCGCAGGCTGGCGACGGCATGGGCGTGTTCGCACGGCACGCTGTAGCGGTTGCGCTGGAAGCTGACCAGCGAAGTCGAGCTGATCCGCACCGGCCGTTCGATGTAGCCGTCGAAGGGTGCGGGCATCGGCATCAGGTGGGGCTGTTCGTCCTCCAGCGCCTCGGCCACGGTGATGTCGGAGGCATCGGGGTGTGGCTGCATCGGCCACGCGGCGCGGCACTCGCTGGCGAGCCAGGCGTTGAGGGTGTCCAGGTCCGGCCAGTGACGGGCGCCGGCCTCGATCCAGATCTGCCGACGCCGATCCTGCACGTTCTTCTCCACGCGCCCCTTCTCCCAGCCGGCCGCGCGGTTGCAGAACTCGGCGGCGAACAGGTAGTGGCTGGTCATGGCGTGGAAGCGGGCGTTGACGCGTCGTTCCCGATGCTGGCCGATCCCGTCGACCGCCGTCTTCATGTTGTCGTAGATGCCGCGGCGCGGCACGCCCCCGAAGGCGGTGAAGGCCCGGGTGTGGGCATCGAACAGCATCTCGTGGCTCTGGGTGGGATAGGCCACCAGCCAGAAGGCGCGGCTGCAGGCCAACTTCACGTGGGCCACCTCCAGCGACATCTTCGCGTGGCTGCCGACGAAGGCGTACTCGCGGCTCCAGTCGAACTGGAAGGCCTCGCCCGGCGGGAAGTGCAACGGCACGAAGGCAGGCCGGCGGCTGGCGCCGCCGGCCGCCTTCCACTGGCGGATGAAGGCGGTGACGCGGGTGTAGGTGCCGGGATAGCCGATCGCCTGCAACTGCGAGAACAGCACCTTGGCGGTGCGCTGATCGCGACGAGGGCGTTGGCTGTCGGCACGCAGCCAGGTCTCCAACTGCGACCGATAGGGATCGAGCCGGGAGGGTGACGAACGTCTTGGATAGACCGGCTCGGACTGGCCGCTGCGCAGCCAGCGCCGGATGGTGTTGCGGGAAAGACCGGTGCGCTTGGCGATCTCGCGCAGCGGCAGGCCATCGCGCAGATGCATGCGCCGGATCTTGGCCAACATGACCATGGTGATCACTCCTGAAATCCCCCGAGCAAAGATGCTCAGGATGTGGGCTTCAGGTGGGTCAGTTTTACTCGCGCACTACCGCCAAAAGTGGGTCAGTTCTGGATGCGCGCCAACACCAGGACTTCCACAGCGGTGCACCCAGTGATGGCGCAACGGCTGCCGTAGGCGTCCAAGAGGCGGGCCCGGAACAGGGGCTGGCCTCGACGCTGAGCCACTGTCCGCATAGCCCACACCCGGGCGTCGTGCTCACTGTCCAGGGGCGGCGCGGCCGTGAACGCCGCAGCCTCACCCTCAGCCTGGGCGCGTGCCTGATCATCCAAGACCAAGGGCACCGCCTCCCACTTGCCCTCGGTGTTCTTCCGAAGGTTCACATGACCGTGGATGGCGGGGTTGAACAGCACATAGCGGGTCCGCTTGGGCGGCCCGGGGTCTACGAGCTTGAAGAGTCGATCCCGCGGGTGACCACTGTCGCTTCGCCAGTTCGTCCGCCCGTAGTCGTAATGGATGCGGCTCGGGGCGTTGACCGTCAGGTGCTCCAGATCGGCGCGGGCATTGCCGAGCGGGTCGGAGGGATGGCGTGCGGTATCCCAGGCCTCGACCTCCGCCAGAGTGGCGCTTCCCAAGGCAGCGACGGCGTCGGCCACACGCCAATACTTGGCGCCACTGGGCGCAGCCCCATCTGGCACCTCCTGGTGCACGAACACAAGCACGAAGTGATCCCCGTCCAGTCGCTCGACACGGCCCACCCAGTCCGGCCGAGCTTGAAAGGTATTGCGGGCGGGCTTGTCGGGATCTGCCAGGCGCTCAGCATGATTGAGTTGGGTGGCCACCACCGCGCGCAGCGGTAACCCCTCTCGCGACGCGATGGCGAGATGTTCCATCAGCAGGTTCTTGCCCGCACCGCGCCAACGCGCCAACGAGTCATCGTAGACCCAGCGTCCGTTGATCGTTTCAATGTTGTGCTGCCAGATGCTGACAACGAGTTCGCGCGGATCGTCAGTGAGCGCAGACACTGCCCACGCACGATTGACCAGCTTGGCGCCATAGCGCCCAAATTCACGTTCGATGCCCATCGGGTCCCCCAGGGTTCGACGCATTATCACGCAAGCCGCAAGCGCCACGATATGGCCATACCTTGACGCGCGCGGATTAGGCCTTTCATTGGTAACTAGACCAATGGAGGCAATATGAAAATCTCACCGAACTCAACCCGCGCTATCGCTCTCGCGGCAATGTTTGCTGCTGGCGCGGCAAACGCGCAGTCCGAACTCACCGCGATTGAAGGGCGAGATGATCCGACAACCGTCAATGGCTATGTCGGTGCTGCTCTTGATGAAGTAGCCATGCTTCAGCGGATGATGATCAGCTACGGCGCCAGTGCAGAGCAGCTACAAGCTTTCGATAAGAGCAGCGTTCGTATCTATACGCGCGGTCGCATGATGCAGAACGGAGATGGCAGGCCATTGTCCCGGATCGTCTCGGCTTCCAACATTGCAGACCATGTTTTTGCTAGGCGCGACGAGGTTCTGAGCGTCTTCTACGCAAAGCGCGGACACCTATGTCAAGCGCGCGTCTCTAGCGCAAGAGATAAAAGCGTGGAGGAGATCTCAAGTGTCGAGTATGTCGCGGATCCCCGCACGACTGCCGATGACGCAGGCAAGTATTGCCGAGAGTATCCGGATTGGGAGAGAGCAAGACGGGTGACGTCATCCTCACTAGAAGCGATGCGAGAGATCACGGGATCTACCATCGGGAATATCTCGCCTTGAGCGGGGCGTGATCTGCCATGGCCATACTCGTCCTGCTTACCGCTTCCATTTTTGCCTACTTTGGCCACTTCCTCCTCTATGCAGGACTTCTTCTATGGGGTGAATCCAAGAGATGGACAGCACGGAAAAGATTTGTAAGAGCATCGGTTGGATTGATTGTGCTCCTTCTTGGCCTGGGCACGGTGGTCGCGTCCTCGATGGTCATCTTCTGGATGCTGGCCCTTGCTTTGACCTCTCCTACGCGAACGCCTACATGGGCCACCGATGCTCAGGCCAACACCAGTGACCGGCACCAAGTCATACGCTTCAAGAGTGAGATCCAGGGCGGTCAGCGGATCGATAGGGATGACCCCTACCTGCCACCGTTGCTCGATGAAGAGGCCAGGAATGGGCGGGCCGAGAACTTTGATCGATGCAGAGTGGCGGTTGCCACCTACAAGCAGACCGGACAAGTGGTGCGGGTTGGATTTGATGACCCCACAACGCTGTTCATCGTCCGAGTGGGAAGCCAGCGCTGGCTCGACGAGGGTGCAGACGAAGTTGTGCTCGAAGACTTGGCCTGCTTCTTTGCAGCCGGCGATGTTCGCCGGAAGGTGCGCTTCCCAGTTCTAGACGAGCATGGCAGGCCGTTGGGCGAATGGCGATATGGGCGCTACGTCAAAAGCTAGAGCAAAAGCGGATTTCGGGCTTCGCCCAGACCCTAAAAAAAGCGCAGGCCCTGACAGGAAGTGCAGCTCTCTCGATTGAGACTGTTCCTGGGAAAGAGTGAGAGGAATGTCTCGAAAATAGTTTGTGAAATGTCTTGCAAATCGCTAGACAAATGATCGCTTTGCCTTACGTTGAATACATGGAAAGCAATCACGCTAACCACTCAACTAATAAGGAAGAAATAATGCGCAGCTTCACAACAGACAACCAATTCAACGTTTCAACGAGCGAAGATAGTGGGGCGTTCTTGTTCGAAGTTCTGGAAACCTATGCAAGCGGAATACGCTTTCAGGTTCAGCAAAAGAATGAGTCCGGACGATGGGGAGGGCGGGGCACGGATGTTCATTTCACATTTCCCTTCCAAACGGCCACCAAATCCCATGTTGCGAACTTTTATCGCGATTGCGTCATGCCAAACCTCGAGTAACGGTTAGAGCGGTCAAGGTTGGCAACAGCTCCATCACACAGACAAGGACAACACCATGCAAGCAGCTGTCAACAACACAATCAATGCACTAGAAGCCATCGCCGATTGGGCGAGGGAGATCGTCGATAGCCACGGCTGGACAATCCTCTTCATTGTTGCCCCGACATCTATCGGCGTCGCACTCCTCGCCGGCTTCATTCTCTAAGACAAGGATCATTCATGGTCACACTAACCTTTGCTTTGCTTACGACCGTTCTAGCCGTCGTAATTGCAGTCGCGGCCTACAACCTGGTGGAGGAGCTTGTGGACAGGATCCATGCTCTCGCCTAAGCCAAGCCTGTCCGCCACCCATCCAGACGTGCGGGTGAACAAGGCGATGCAGAAGGCGTTTGCTCTCCGCTGCAACGAGGCGGGCGTAAGCACCTACGACGGTCTGCGGCAACTGGTAGAGGCCTACTTGAAGCGACCGTTCAAGTTTAAGGACGCTAATCGATCTGGAATGCGCGACGCCAAGATACCTGGAGTTCGAGATACACCGGAACGGGTAAAGGCGTTAAAGGCGAAAGCGAGTGCGGCAGGGATCTCGCATGGTGAAGCCATTCGACAAATTGTTCAGCGCTACATCGAAAAGGGAGGAAGCAGGTGACTACTGTCGAAGTTCTACTGATCATCTTCGCGATTGGCTTCCCGCTACTGGTTGGCTCGTGGCCAGCCATCGGCGTTTCGATGTTGCTGGTTCATCTGCAGCGGCGGATCAATCTGGAAGCACGGGAGGTGCGGCCATGACGAATGTGGACGGCATCAAGTCACATCGTGGGAAGAATGTGCAAATGACGGCTGCCTATGCATCCGGCATCTACGGCACATACACCATCGTTTCGGAAGAAGGGCAGTTCATGATGGATGAGGCATCGCCTGATGGCGTGCGCACAATTGTGCGAGAGCGATACGCCCTGACGATACGCCCCTTGGAGCAGCGCCGAGCGGCGATGAAGAGGGTCGGTGAATACGGAACCCATCGTGCCCTGGTTCAGGCCCGCTGGGACGCTAGGCTGCTAGAGCGAAAGACCCTGCATGCAATGCATGCTACCAGGAGAGTGCGGTTATAAGGCTCACGAAGAAGCAGGTGCGACTAAGTATTCGGTGTCCAACCTTGACGGTCGAAGGTTGCATGCTATTGCTGGAGCATGGACCGACCTACCAGTGCCGAACGGCGCGAGAAACTCGTTGAGCTTCACAAGCAGGGCCTCGATGGGGGAGAGATCGGCCGTGTGCTCGGCATCACGCGCCAGCGCGTGCATCAGCTCCGCAGCTATCTCGGCCTATCGGTAGTAGACACGGTCCCGGCTAGGCGCCGAACCGTAGCAAACATGATCGCCGCTGGGCGTCACCCTCGCGAGATCGCCCGTGTCGTCGAGTGCAGCCGCGACGTCCTCTACCGAGACGCCGTGGCTTTGGGGCTTGTTGAACAGCTACGGGCTAATCGTAAGAGAGGGCCTGCCGGGGCGTAGCCCCTTAGACGGTCGGCCCTGGGCCTTCGAGAGAGCCAGCAGGAGAAGTCGATCAGCGGCGGAACTCGGATCCTTATCCAGGCCACACCCTCTAACCGGTCTTGTGCCTCTGCATATCTCGGAACAGGCATCGTCTCGCAGGCGGCTGGGGTGGGTTGCCCAATGAGCATCGGTGTCGGCACTGATGGCTATACGGGTCACTATCGCTTTGCCCACACAGGCGCAAGTCCTTCGGACTGCTCCACGGCGCATACGCTCCACGCCGAGCCGCTAACCGTGCAATGAAGTTTGCACGAGCGCTAGTCTCGCCCTGGAGCTAGCTCAGTTTCGCCCCCGCTCGCTGGCCTGCAGGCACTCGCTTTGGGTGCTGCCTGTCTTATGGGCTCCGCTTGTCGTTGAACCCGCGCAATCCGCGCTAACGACAACGAGAAGAACATGAGCAAGAAGTCCTCCACCCCGGCCGCCGATCCGACCCGCTTCGATGCCTTCACCGTCCGCGAGTATGAAGTGAACGGCGACAAGAAGAGCGACTGGACCAAGGTTGGCGTGGCCTGGCCGCATCAGGATGGCAAGGGCTTCCGCCTTGTGCTGATCGCGGTTCCCCTGGACGGCATCGTGGTTCTCCGCCAGCACGAGCCCAAGGCCGACTGACCTTCAAGCCGCCGGGGCTAAGTGCCCCGGCAGGCCCAGGAGAACGACATGCTGAACTGGCGATATCACTTCAACGCGACCCTGCTGGCGCACTTTCTCATCTCGATCGAGGACGCTGGGCTGGATGATTTCGAGCTTTCCTCCTGGGAGTGCGACTTCCCAGCTGATCCGGTCGCAGCGGCCAAGGCATTCGGCGATGAGCACGATCTGACCGATGTGCAGGAATGCCGCTACTTCGGCTGCTTCTAACCGTGGAGCGCTTTGCGAAATGCTGCGATGCGCTTCGCTATGACTTCCTCGTCATCTTGGGTCCCTAGGTCAAGCGCCAGCGCGATCCTAGCCCGATCGGATGCACGGCGGTCGTCGCTTTGTAGTTCTGCCCAGCCGCACGCTATAGCGAGTGGAACGCCAAAGACCAGGAAGAGAGGCTGATCGGTGAGGTAGGCGAACAGCGAGGCTACGGCGGAGATGCACAGAGCACTGATCGGAAGGCGGCTCATCGTGCACGATCCAATGTCGAAACAATTGCGCTTTCGGCCTGATCGATGTGATTGAACGCCTGTTCTGACAATGCACTGAGGCCGAAAAGGCCGGCGATGATCAGGGCAATGGTGAAAAGAGTCTTGATGCGCATGGGGTTCCTTAGGTGGGTGGATCCTGTCGCTGCTAGCAATTGCTAGCAGTTAGTTACAGGGAAGCAGAAAGACTGTGCGCGTCAAGGTCTGGAAAATCGCTCGCAAGTCATTCGCCTTGCTCGCGGCAAGATCAAACGCAACGGCATGCCGAAGGTTCGGCTCTATCCATCAAGCGCCAGTCAGGGCCCGTGTAGTCGTTCGCCGAGATGCATCGGCGCACTCCGGCCCGCGCCAGCCCTTCCTTACCGACGCCCTACGGACCTCGGTTCCCCTTGACGGCGCCTCACCTACGGCTCTGGGTTCCTCATGGACGCGGAAGTTATCCGCGCCCTGCGATGAGGGCGCAAGACCACTGCTAGCACCAGCTAGCAACACCCGGAGCAAGTCATGTTCGAAGTCATCCATTCCTACACCCGTCGCGAAGCCCTCTGTGATGGGGTTCTTGTCGAAGTTCCTGCCAACCTGGCCGGAGAGGCGGGCTTCCGCTGCCATGTGGCACTGACTGCTGCCGCTTGGGCTGACTGTGTCGAGTGGCGGGAAGAAGACACCGAGCGCAAGGGCATTCCCCAGGATCTCAACGGGAGGTTGTGGGATGTGCTCTGGATGGCGCGCTGCGCGGCGGTCGCCAATCCCGACACGAGCCAGACGACTTTCGCTGTCTATCGGATCGGCCGATATGAGACGAGCAACGGTGCAACCAAGGCCCATTTGGTGCTGCAAATCGGTCCCGGTGATGAAGGCGAGCCGGTGGCCACGATCATGCATGTAGGCGAGGACTGACGTTGACCTGGACGGGTTCGGGCCTAGCCTGAATTTGTAGCTGCTAGCTGCTGCTAGCAATCGATAGCTGAGGATAGATATGGAACTCTCAATCTGGATCCCCAAAGGCGGCACGGGCAAGACGATGACAGCGTTGACCTTGGCTGCTGGCTTGGCACATCGGGGGCGGCGAGTGCTGGTGGTTGATCAAGACCCACAGTCGGGAAGCTTGGTATGGGCTAAGCGAGCAGGTGACAGAGGCCTGGAAACCCCCTTCGTCGTGGCCGCAGCGCGCTCCAAGGGCTTTGACGACGTCATCTATGACCACGCCCCGGTCCCGCCTGAGACAGGCTTGCCCGGTCGCTTGGTGGTCATGCCAGTGCTGCTGGATGCGACGACTTATCCCCTGTATCGGCGAGGGCGATCAATGTTGGAAGGCCTGGGGCTGCCCCATGTCGCTATTCCTACCCGCGTTCGCACCGATCGCGCAGAACAACGGGTTCTGATCGAGCAGGTGTTCAAGGCCAGCCCTGTGTATCGAGACCGTGCCTGCTTTCCAAAGGCCTATGGCCGCGGCCAGACCGTCTATTCCGAGGATCTTGGGATGCCCCACGCATTACAAGCAAGGAGCGAGGCGGAGACCGTGCTAGAGCTCGTTCTTTCGCGCTACGCGGAAGTGGAAGCCCCCCAGTTGAGGATCGTGGCATGAAAGGAAAAGCAGAAGAATGGATGCGGGATGATGCGGCCGACGCCGCGGCGACCATGGCATTCCCAAAAAGCAAGCCAAGCAAGTCGTGCTTCAGGCTAACAAAGCAGAAGGGCGAGGCCGCGGTCCAGGTTTTCGCTAAGACGCGCGGCCCGACCGAAGTGGTGTTCGTGCGCATGCCGCGACAGACTGCAAAGCGCTTGAAAGCCATGGCGAAGGGTGGTCATTCCGTGGCCGTGGCAGCCATCGTGGAGCAAGCGCTTGATGAGTTGGAGCGAAACGGGCAGCAACTGATCGTCGAACAAGCTTGAAATTGTTTCGCCAGAACTCTTGACGAAATCTCATTTGGCCTCTTGATGGAGTGTAGGCAGCGATGCCGAACATCCCCCACATCCGGAGTCCACCATGCAAACACAAACAACAACCACTGATCGCTATAACAACGAGCGCAATCGCCTGCTCACAATGCGCATGCATGCAGAGGTCAAGCGATGCAATGCGCAAAAGCCAATTTCTCGCGACCTGATCTATGACAACGATCTAGTTGTCTTGGCGGATCGCGTTCTTACGATGGACCTGGATGCGAGCAAGCATGTTCTCGCGGTTCGCCGTGTCCGCCGGCAGCATACGCCCCTGCACGATGCCATCATCCGTGGCGACCTGGTCGCGGTCCAATCCTGTGTTACCGAGGACAACATCGATCTGGCCACAGTGAACGGGCTGACGCCTCTACACCTTGCAGTTGCAGGCCTAGGACTGGCGCAGAAGCGCAACGAGTTCAAGGCTCAGCGCAAACTGGGTGAGGAGCAGATCGTTGACTTCCTGATCGCCAAGGGTGCGCCAGTTGACGTATGGGACTCCATGACCAGGCTGCCAGCTGCCTGCATCGATGGCGGCAGATTGCCAAAGTCTCTGACCGACGCGATGGAATTGTTGAGAGCAAGCACTTCTTACAGGAAGGAGTTCGTCGGATCCGGGGAAGAGAACGAGGATCGGACGGAGTTCAACATCTTCTTCTCAGAGAACGATTTCGGAAAAACACAGCGTGGGCAGCCCGGGAACAGGACAGGACGAGGCGGCAACCCCCAAGGCATCACCAGGATTGCAGGAGCCAAATACAATCCTGCAGAGTCGGCATTCAGCTGTGTCGGGTGATCCAATCTTTCTCAGCTTTCCTCCTCCTCTCCGCAAAAAAATCGTCGTCTGTCATGCGATGAAAGGCCAGCCAGTCGCTGTCGATCGGCTGGCCTGTTCTTAATGCGAGCAGGCCGGCGAGGTGTCGGCGCTCTCTCGGGTCCATTGGTAGTTCGTGCTTGTTAGGACGCTTACTCGGGTGAACCCACGGCATCCTTTCTCGTCGGCGGTGGATGTCACCAATGCTCGTGAACGTCTCAGACCAGCGGTCAAGTGAGCCATCCGCGACGGTTGGGGCGGGGTTCTCTGGTCCAAGGTCAACACGGCGAACCCAAGCATTTTGATCGATCAAGTTCCACACGAGCGCATGGAAGTTCGCCGCTGGGACGGTGAAGACGCCGGCCGCTAAGCGAACTGGGAAAGCGCCGTAGTGGCTAAGCTGAACCACAATCTCTGTGGGGACGTGATCTCCGGGTCCGTAGCCTAGAAGTCCAATCTTGTCTGTCAGGGCTGCGCGGACCCTGAAGCGAGGGTGTGCCCAACGCTGGCGCAGCAGGGCCAAGACGTAGGGCTTGGTCTTCGCAATTTCTCGCGACCGCAGCAGATGGTTCTGGCAGGTTTCCATGACCTGCAGACGACGGGATGCTAGGGCCTCCCTGGTGAGTTCATCCGGAGCAAGAAGGCAGGTGATCCAGTCCCTTCCGTCCTTCCGCTTCTGACAATCGGTGCAGGAAGCGATCAAATTCAGTTGGTTGTGTTGGCCGCCCAACTGGCGAGAAATGAGGGGCTCGATGCGCAGCATTGCTCCGGTAGCCGCGCCCGGGTCGTCCTCGCCTTGTATGAGGGGGCGACCGCAGAAATGGCATAACCCGCTCTCCAGAAGCGCTGCCTTTCGACGCCATGACTCGGTTGGCTTGCTGACTATCGACTTGCGATCCTTGGCTATGGCAGCTGCGAACTTGGCTATCAGCATCTCGTTCATTGGCTTGCCGTCTCTGTCTCGGCTGATAGGAGAGTTAGCTGGATAGGTTGACGATTGGGCGCCCGTTTCGATCTCAATGAAGAGGTGATGCCAGATGTGACGCCATCGCAAATCAGATGGTGCATCGAATGGTTTCTGCTCATGAAGTGATCCAGTCTCATCGTGTCACCTCATCAAAGCAGCAAGAACATTCGCGTCAACGTCTTCGTCATTGGTCGCGGTAGCAAGAGCAGAAGCTAGCGAAACTCTTCCTCCGGCTAGCCCAAGTTCTGGAGCCTTGGCCCATCTCTGACAGAAGAGTTTCTTTTACACACCAACCGCACCTTCGGTGATATCGGCTGGCGTGCGAAAGCAAGGCGAAAACCCGGCAACGTCAAGAGCTTGAAAGCGATATCAGCTGCGATATCGCATACAGCGCCACAAGCAGCCTTGCGGCCTTCTAGGTGGCTGGTTCTGGCTGATATCGGCCGACGTTGACACGCGCCTTGTCTGCCTTAGACGTAGAAGTCATGAAACAACGACTTCTCCGCTTCACCGAACACGACGACGCGCGCCTGCAAGCCAGGGCAGACGCTGTGGGTATCAGCTCGCAGAGCTTAGCCAGGCAAATCGTTCTTCGTGAACTGAATGGTATCGACTCCGCGACAGTTGTTCGCGAGGAGTTGGAGCGGGAGCTCGCCTTCATGCGCTCAGAGAACGAGCGTTTCCAGGAGCAGCTACTTGAAATCGTCGTCGCACTTCGCGACTCCCTACGCAACTCCCAGACCGAACTCCTCGAAGGCTTCCGCGAAGCCATCGCCGGGAAGTCCAGTGGCCAGTCCGGGCTGTTGAAGCAATTGCACGGCCACCGAACCTAACCCAATCAGGAGATCAATCATGAAGAAATCTATCACCCTCGCCGTCGCACTTTCAGTCGCTGCAACGGGATGCGCAACTACCGGCACGATGTTGCCAGGCAGCACTCGGTCCGCGGACAAAGCCCCTGTCTCGAGCGAGCAGAAGCAAAACGCCCGCCGCTCTGCAGTTAAGGCCGGCTCAAAAGGTTGCGCGACCGGTGCTGCAATGGGGATCCTCGGTGGCCTGCTAGGCGGTGGCTTCAATGCAAAGACCGTTCTCGCTGGTTGTGTCGTGGCCGGAGCTACCACCGGCCTGCTGGAGTATCAGAACCAGCTTGCCGACTTCCGCGCCTTGCAGGGCAAGGTTTCAGTGGGTGCCGTCTCCACGGTCAAGGAAAAAGACGTGGTGGTGGAGGGCAAGCCAGCCAAGGCGGCCGAAAACCTGACTCTGAACTTGGACGCGAAAAAGGTGGCGGCGCGTTCCGCTGACATCGTGACGGTTATCGATGAGCTGGCAAAGGTTCTGAACAAGCAGACCATGGTGATTACGGTTTCGGTGTCGGGCAACCCGGCCGATCGGAACTGGATTGATGGTCAGCTCCGAGCCAGGGTCCACAACGACAAGGTGAAATTTGCGATTGGTGCCGGCTCCGCTCTGGTGATCGTGGTCAGCCCCGTTCCGGCGATCAAGTAATGAGCCGCCGTCGCGATCTCGGCTCCATGTTCGATGAAGTCGGTCCGGGCGAGAGCCATGAGCCGGCTGAGCCTGCAAACCGCGTGGCAACTGTCGATGAGCCCCTCATCAATGATGAAGCGCGCCAGATGTTGGAGGAACGTTCGCGTGCGGTCGGCGAAGCAGCGGCGCGTGCTGCCGAGGTCGCATACCAGAAGGGCAAGGAATTGGGAAAGGCTGCTCTGGGCGCTCGCGCGCGAATGAAGGTAGAGCGTCAGCGGCGGGCGGAAGAAAAGGCCGCGGCGGGGAAGGAGAAGCAGGGGGCCTACGACCAGACGATGGCGATGCCAATGTCGGCCTCATTTGAATTCGCGGACAGCAATGAAGAGCAGCATGGAGCCTTGCTCGAAGGTCTTGCACCTGAGGAAGTTCGGGCGGTTCTTGCTGATCCAGGGGTGAGGGAAGCGAGCGCTCCGCTGGTCTATGACGGCATGGGGCAGCTGCCATCTGAGGTCGATGTTCTATTTGCGAACCTGCCGGTGTTTCCCGTTGGCCAGGGCAGCATTGGGATGACGACGGTCCAAGAATTGGTCCCCACGCCGAAGCGCTCCTACAACCGTGCCGCCCTGATCGGCTGCGGGGTTCTGATCCTAGCCGTCCTTGGCGGTGCCGCCTACTGGTGGAGCGCCAGGCCGGCTCCGGCTCCCGTGATCGCACCGAAGAGCGAAGGCGCTCCTGTCGCGAAGCCAGCACCAGAGGTCGCCCCTGCCGTTGTTCCAACGGAGCCGGCACCTGTGCCAGTCGTCGAGCCGGTGGCAGCCCCGGCGCCCATCGAAGAGCCAGAAGCGACCGTGCCCCTTATCGATCCAGCGCCCGGGCCAGTAGTGGCACCAGCCGCTACGCCGGATCCCGAAATTTCCCCACCAGCACCGCGGCCCACATCGATCAAGCCTCGCCCGAAGAAGATCGAGATTGCTCCGGCTACGCAAGCACCGAAGGCGGAAGAGCAGCAGATCGAACAGATACGCGATTTCGGTAAGCAACTCGAAAGCGTGGGTGGGGGTTGACGCTCGCGCGCTTTGGCCTACCACAGATATGACGCGCATCCATTTATAGGAGTGAACATGATTAAACGACTACGGGAGGCTGTCGGCATTGGGACGCCTGACAACTACGCCTCCAAAGCCATGAATTGGCTAGGCAACAAGTTCCTACTCGATAGAGCAAAGGTCGGACTGAACGACGAGTTCTACTGGGACCAAGATGACCGCACACCTTTGAAGGGTGCAGAGGTTCAAGACCCGAAGATGCAGCGGCTCTACTGCGCTACTGACGACTTCCGTCGCAAGTTCACCTTCGGCGTTGCTCGGTTCATGCGAGTTCCAGTCATCGCTGTTTCAACGCTGATCATCCTGGCTGGCTTTGCTGTGACCGCTGTCTTTGGTCCTAGCGATGGACGTGTGACGTCCACAGGAGAAATGCCATCGCAGTGGTCCGCGAGCAGCGGCCCGAAGAGCATGACTGACGCGGAGCTGATCGCGGCAGCGAGAAAGATGAGAGCTGAAGGAAGAACAGCTGACTCCCTCACCCCCAATGACCGCGTGGTCTTGCAAGAGATCAATCGCCGAAATCTATAACCAGGAGAAACATGAATAAGTTCACCAAAATTGGCGATTGGCTACCAGTCCAAAAGTGGCTTGATGCAGCGAAGCGAGATGCGTTCGAGAAGGCAGGGCGTCATGACGTTCCCACCCACGTCGAAGCGACTGACCGCGACGGTAAGCCTGTCTACGTCCCCGTTCTGGATGAGGAGGGCCAGCAGCTGCGGAATGAAGATGGCAGCTTGAAGATGGCTCCTAAGCGGGTTCCCGTCGCGCCAGATCTCAGGGACACCCGGTCGCGCTGGTGGGGTGCCCCGGGCGGCGGGCGGCTTTCAGGTCAAGTCGCTCTCGACGACCTCGCCCAGGGATCACACAGCTCGGCCGTGCCCGCCTTGATGGGTCTAGTGACCATCATGTCTGTGCTGGCCTCCGTCAGCCTCGTGGTTGGCGCCTCCATGGCTTCTGCCGGCCACACAAGTGTCGGCGTGCTCATTGGCCAAGCAGGTATGGCGATGGGATTGCTCGGAGCTTTGGCCTGCCTTGCGGTGCTCTGGCACGGCGTAGGTAGGGGCGGGGTGTTGGCAACCACCTTCTGGTCCGGTGTGGTCCCGTTCGTCGGTGTGGCGTTGACGATGGGAGCCGCCGTCGGCTCAAAAGTCTTTGGGGGTGGTCCCTCGCTGGGCTTGAAGTCCATAGTGATAGGTGTTGCCGTGATAGCCGCCTGCGCAGTCGTCTTCTTCCTCCTTGTGCTGCTATTCACAGGGAAGCGTGACCTGACCCAGTCATGGGCGCTCAACGCGGTCAAGGGATTTTCAGTCCTGGCTGGCGCTGCGCTAGTGAGCGGGCTCCTTTTGCCCGGTGTCCTTCAACCCCTCCTTTGGGTCTTCATCGGCGGCTGGTATCCCTACGCATGGGCCAAGGCTCAGAGGCGCAAGCGGGCATACACCCTGAGCTACATGTCGGCTCGATTTGGTGGCGACGATGGGCGATTGGGAAACAGCGATAAGAATGAGCGCATCAAGCAGGCAAAATCTGCTGAAGCCGATAAGTCCGGCTTCATCATTTATGGAAAAGCACTTGGAGTTTTCACGAGACACGGTGATGGCTTTTCTCCTGACAAGGGTGCGCCAGTCGGTCAAAGCCCCAACGATTTGATGACCCACAAGCACATCTTTGGCAAGACGGGGACCGGAAAATCCCTGAACGAGATGGAGCAAACAGTCTGTGAGTGGATCCTCAACGATGCAGGTGGATCACTCATTCTTGACGGTAAAGGACCGTTGCCGGCTGAGATACTGGCTGCATATGTTGGACTTCCAAATGTCCTATTGATCGTTCCTGGGATCAAGTTGGCATTGCTTCAAGGCCTCGCGCCAGAAGAGGCAGCGACAGCAATTTCGGACTTGGCAGGTGCCGGAACCACAAAGCAAGAGCAAAGCGCTGATGCGGAGAAGTTCTTTAACACCAAGGGAAAATCGCTGCTGCTTGATGTGAACCTAGTTCTCAAAGCATTAGTTGAGTTGGGTAAAATTGCAGAGAAGGATGAGAAGCCAAGAGAATGGTATTGGACATTGGAGCATGTCGATATCCTGAAAACGTTGCTTAAGGATAAGAACGAAGATGCCGAGAAGCTACTTCATGTCGTTCAAGAGAACATAGATCTATTGCCGAATGACTTGGGATGTGACGACGACATTGATCGTTTGCCGCTGCTACGAGCAGCACTTATTAGTTTTCCTCACAAGCTCTGGACGATGCCAAGTGATACGCGAGGCGGAGTAGTCAGTGTAGTAGACACTTGGATCGAGCCGCTCATGTGGAGTCCAAAGCTTCGGCCATGGGCGTGCACCGAGTATGGAGAGGATCCGACGATTTGCTTGCGCGGTGGGCACGTAGGTATGTCTTTGCCTGATTTTCAATACGGTGAGGCGGGCAAGCTCTGTCAAAACCTGATACGACACCGCGTCATGTCCGGGGTTCGTCGCCGACAGGACAAAGACTGGCAAAAGTCTGGGCAGAGACCACTGCTATTCCTCATAGACGAGGCGCAGGAGATGATCGGTGTTGAAGATCGTAGGTTCCTAACCGTAGCGAGAAGCCACGGAGGAGCGTGTGTCTATGCCACTCAAAACATCGAAGCCTATACCTCTAGAATGGGCATGGAGGCGGCGATTTCATTTCTTGACAACTTCCGATCCAAAGTGGTCCTCATCTCATCGCATGGCACCTACGAGATGATGATGAAGGCATTGCCAGAAGGGAAGTATGTGTCATGGGAGGGCAAGAACAACCGCGTAATTGGCTATGAGCAGACTCTGGCCAAGCTTGGAAGTCACGTCGTGTTTGATGACGAACACGAGCTTGCCACCGAGATGCGCCGACTTCGTCGTGCAGGTGCAGGAAAGATCCTTGTGCCTGAACGAAAGACCATGTGGTCCGGAGGCGGTGATAGCTATCATGATATGGACAATCCAGTGGACGCTGAGAAGCTTGCAACTGTCTTGGTCCATAGTGGAAAGATGGAGAAACGTCCCCTACTGACCCACAGTGACGTCAGCACTCATTTGCGCAAGCAGACGGCTGTTGTCGAACTTATGCGCGGGGGCGTGCCTCGCCATGACTTCATTGAGTATCCACACCAGACGCCTGAGGACATTGCAGAGCGCACCGCAAGAGTCAAAGCCGCCTTGATCGCCAACTACATGAAAGATGAGATCAGGAGTCTGATCAAGCACGAGTGGCAGGGTGAGACATTGAGTAAGACGAGGCTTCACGAGTTAACACTGGCGTTCGTGGTCTGCCTGATGATCGGGCCAGACATTCAGTTGCTTGAAGGCGCAGACCTATTTGAGGCTCTCGAAGCGATCTCACGGGAAAAGTTAAGAGAGCTTGATGGTGACAGGGACCTTGTTAACGCCACGCTCGCTAAGGCATGGCTCGAGAGACAGGAGCCAGCACTCGCCGCCTGATCCATAACGGCTCTTCGGGGCCGTTCTTACGTTGACGACTGGAGGCTATGCCTTAGCTTGACGGTAGGCCCACTGCGGAGAACTCATCAATGAACTTCAAACAGCGACTAGACGCACGACGCGAGCAACTACCTGTTCAATCGAAACAACCGGAGGTTCAAGTGGCTGCCAGGCGCGAAGCCGCAGGCCAAGCGATCAGCAGCAGCCAGATCCGCGAAGAGCAGGAACATAAGCAGAGGTTTGACGCTTTCAAGGAGGCTCATGGTCGGCATGCCCACTCTGAAAAGGAATTTGATCAGTGGCAAGCCATGCAGCGCCAGACCCAGGCGTCCGCTCAACCTAAGGTCGATGACAGGGCGTGGGATGTCGCCATGCGCAGGGAGGTTGCAGCTCCTGTGTTGAGAGATCGCAAGCCAATCGACCTACCGGTTCAACAGGACGCTCTCGACAGGGTTGCCAGTCAACGGCAAGAGCAAGCAAAGCAGCTGGATATGGATCCTATGATCAAGAAGCGCCAGTTCAGCATCTGATCCATCATAAGCGAGCCATAACAGCCCCAATTGGGGCTGTTTTCGTTGCGGCGTTAGAAGTTGTGTGCCGTAACCTTGACGCGCGAGGACTTTCGGTTTCGATGAATAGAGAGTTGCTAGCAACTGCTAGCAGCTTCCCATTCCCCCGAAATCGGAGCTCCCATGATCTTAGATCTACCACCACAGCCAGTTGCTTTCATCCAATCCCTTCCAGAGGTCTCACCCTCGGCCGCCGTGCGTGCCCAGGCAGCTCTCATGTGTGCCCGGGCAAGCGGGCAGAAAGTGGACAAGTTCATTGTGTTCGACGCTGGCAGAAGCGCCAATGAGAAACGGTTGTTCGTGCTGGACGTCCGTGGGGAGCCCAAGCTGGTCCTCAGTGACTGGGTAGCTCATGGATCGGGTTCGGATCCTGATCGGGATGGCAACGCGACCCAATTCAGTAATACACCCAATTCAAATGCCACGTCTCTTGGCCTCTACCGCATCGCTGAGCGCTACCGTGGCCGGAACCCCGGCTCCAGCTATCGCTTAGACGGCCTGACAGCAGGCTTCAACACCAATGCCCGTGGTCGGGCTGTCGTCGTTCATACCTCACGATACGTCCAGCCAGGTAGGGTGGGGCGCTCTTGGGGCTGCCCTGCGTTGAGGCCTGAGGTCATGGAGGAGCTCGACGAACTCGGAATGCAGGACACCATGCTTTGGATAGATGCCGAGGGAAAGGGGCTAGACCAGTCAGCCTCGCTAGACTGCCCAGCCGCTCGGGAGCTCGTTGCAAGCTACGAGCGCTATGAGGCCCGGGAGCTCGCTATGATCGCCTTTCAGGCGCAGCTAGATCGTTGGGTTTCCCCTCAGATGTCGATTGCAGCAAGCGTTGGCTGGGGGCGGCAAACGAATGCGGGTGCCATCTGCGTTTCCCGACAAGAACCACGCAATAAGACACGGGCCCATTCGGGCCCGTGTTGCGTTGGGGCGTGAGATCCCCTTTGCAGGGCGGCGACCCCATCCCCGGAGTAGCCGCCTTGTTGGCGCCCCCATGCGGGCGCCGAACCTCAGTCGAAGGTGAACGAGTAGCCAACTCCACCCATAGGCTTGCCATCTGGGGAGATGGAGATGCCAATCGACCAGGAGCTGCGCTCGCTGGCGCGGGCTTTCAGGCCCACCGCAAAGGCGGTCTTGTTGCCATAGAAGCCCACACCCGCGCTGACAGCGACTTTGCCCACTGGTAGATAGGTGCCAGCACCCGTCATCATGCTCATTGCAGCTGACTGGGCACCCAGAGCCTGGACGTCATCGCTCAGCTGATCGATGCGGGTATTCGTCTCGGTCCAGCGGTCGTTCCAGTTGTTTTGAAGGTCGTAGATCTGCCCGCCGTTCACGGCATCAGTAGATCCACGCTCAATGCGACCAGCAGCAACGCTCGTGACACGCTGGCCGCCGGCATCAATGCCTTCGCGGGTCATAGAAGGGCCGCCTTCAATGGACACTCCATTCGCGTTGACCGTGGTGCCGCCGACGGTCAGGCTGCCCTGGTCCGACAACTCCACATTATCAGCGAGCGATACGGTTTGAGTTCCATCGCCGTTGTCTTCGATCTCAATGTTGCGGCCAGCAACCGAGTTTGCGCCTGCACCGTCTCGACCATCAGCGCCTTGCAGGCTTTCCAGCCACTCGGTTTCCGACCCGACGAAGCCACCTTCCACCGCGATTTCGTATGCGCTGCGTCCGTCGCTACCATCAGAGCCGTCACGACCATCACGGCCAGGTTCTCCACCACCTTCGCCTTGCTCGCCGCGCTCGCCCTGCTCGCCGCGTTCACCTTGTTCGCCCTTCAAGCTTTCAAGCCACTCGGTTTCAGTGCCCGAGAAGCCGTTGTTCAGTGCAACCTGATAGGCGCTGTCGCCGGCAGGGCCTTGCTGTCCAGGGGTGCTGGGCGGGCGCTGCTCAAGGTCATAGATGCGGTTGTCGAGGTCAGCAAGTGCAGAGCCCACGTTGTCGTAGCTAGCACCGGAGATGAAGACATAGTTGGGAGGGGTGAATACACCACCGTTGAAGTTGGCACCCCCGCCAAATCCACTGGTGATCCCGGCAACCTGGCCTACGTTGGCAGCATCCGTTGGATTGATGCCAGCAGCAACACGAACCAAGCGACTCTCATCGCCTTCGCGACCGAATGACGTTGTATCGTTTTCATCACACTCAGCGGCGTAGCCGAATGCATCGCAACGCGCCCTTGCGCTCGTGAAGGCGCCAACTGCGGTTCCTTCCTGTGTAGAGGAAGACCTATACCCATACACGGTAGCGGCTTCACCGTCAGCGATCGCTCCAACGCCACCTGCAGTTGACTGCTGTGTAGTGGCCGTTGCTGGCGTAGTGTCGTCACCGCCGTTAGCTTTGAAGTATGGGCTCTCGCCGCCGCCTGGCTTATTGTCGAGTGCAACGAGTGCATCACCCACATTGTTGTATGTGCCCATCGAGAGAACATAGCTGGGGGCCGTCATCACGCCGGTTGTCGGGTTGTAGGTGGCGCCACCACCCAACCCTGAAACAATGCCTGTGATGGCAGGAACGACTTGCTGGTAGATCACGGCGTCATTTGCCTGCGTGCCTGCGGCCACGTTGGAGATAACGCGTTCTTCGCCAGGACGTCCGACGGAAAGCTGGTTGTTCCGATCAGTGGTGGAGCGGTTGCCTAGGGTTATCGAGTTGGTGTGAGTAGAGACACCACCAATTGCGATTGAATTTAGACCAAGGGCTCGGCCATTGATTGCTACCCAGCCACCATCGCCTCCAGTCTCAGCACCAGTTCCTATTGCGGTAGATGCGAAAGTTCCTGCGACTGCGCCTGTTCCAACTGCTGTAGCGGAATCATTTGCAATCGTCCTGTTTCCGACCGCGACACCGCTAACTCTTGCATTGGCTTGATCCCCAACAGCGATTGAGCCATAGCCAGCGGTCGCTGCAGAGCCAATAGCCGTGCTTCCTCCCAATGCACTGCCAACACAACTGGCATTGGCGTTCCGACCCAACGCCATGGCATAGCAGCCAGAGCCGTATGCGTTGGCATTCGGACCTTGCGCCATGCCGCCCTGGGCTCTTGTTCCGTCGCCGATAGCGATATCGCCGTCGGTGTAGGCAATTGCATCCGTTCCCAACTGAATAATGGATGCGCTTGCTTGACCCGCAATAAGGAGGCTGGCAATGGCAAGGAACAGAACTGAAGATCTTTTTCTGGTGTTCATTTGGTCTCCTTAGAGTTGGGGGCTTGTGCAACTGCCGTGCGAAGGCGGTGATCGCAGACAACACCGCCATTGATGACGTGTGCAGTGGCTGCGAATTCTTTGATCACGTGCACTGGCTCATCGATCTGCTCTTGCAGAACGATGGGCTGGCCGTGATAGGGGATATCCAGGGAATAGACGCCGCTGGCACCCGTCTTGGTCCGGAAGGTTTCGCCCGTGAGGACATTCACCAGGGCTTGTTTCACGCCGGGGCGTGGGCCATTTCCCCAGACCGCGCCGCGAACCTTGCAGGTGTTGCCAACGACAACAGCCACAGGTCGCTCGGCAAGCTGGTATATGAGTTCTAGATCATTAGAGGCGCCAGATGGCGCCGCAGTCTTCGTGTTGTCTGCGGTGGCCGCAAACGGCGACAGTGCAGACAACACGAGTGAGAGGATCGTTATTCTTTTCATGGAGGTTCCGTGAGTGGGGATACCTCACCGATACCTCGAGAACGGCGCGCGTCAACGTCTAGCCGCAAGCGGCACGTTGACAAGTGGCGTCTTGATGCAACTCTGAAAGGATGGATAAGAGCGCCCTACTGAACGCTGCACTCTCTGATGACCGGCTGGCACTGCGCCTTGCATTGGGTGCGGGAGAGGATCCATGCAGCCAGCTGCCGAGTGGGAGAACCGCACTGCATCTGGCCGTTGCATCCGGAAGATCAGACCTTGCGTGTGATCTTCTCTTCGCAGGTGCAGACGCGTTTGCCTTAGACGGACTGGGGCGGTCGTCCATTGAACTGGAGCGGCGTGTCGGGACGCGCTGTGGCTAACGCCCCTGCACGTGACGTCCTGGGACCGTCAGAGGCTTCCAGTGCAAGTGCCTCAGAGATCGTTCGCAGGTGGGATGTTGCCGCCGTTCTAGGGGCTCTGGTGCTGTGCAGTGTCGGTGCGACTATTGCAGGCGTCCTCTGGGCCATTGGCGAGCCTGCGATTTCGCGACTGCAATCCTTACGCTTGGCCGCTGACTTGGTTCTGACGGTAGCAACACTGGGAAGGCAGGGTGCCGAGGCATGGCCAACGATCCACGCTCACCCATGGATCGCATTCCGACTGCTTGTAACGGCAGTGCTAGCAGGTGCTAGCAGTGGGCTGGTTTTCCAAGCGGCGGCCCGTCCCATGTCCAGGGTTCGGCATATAGAGGGACACCGACTGCTGGAGGGTGGGGAAGTCAAGCAGGCTTGCAAGAGATTGTCTGCTCCAGCGCCTTGGGTGCAGCTGCATCCTTGGCTTGGCTTGAAGAAGCAGCAATGGACCCGACACCTACTCATCATGGGGGGCGTCGGTGCAGGCAAGACTCAGATCCTCTGGCCGCTGATCGAGCAGATCGCTGTTGAAAAGAACCGGAAGACGGTCATCTACGACGTCAAAGGCGACTTCACCCAAGCGCTCCCGGGGGCTTTGCTAATCAGCCCATGGGACGCACGATCAGCAAAGTGGGAGATCAGTCGTGACGTCCGCACTCCCCAAGCCGCGGAGACTCTCGCCCAGTCCTTGATACCTGCCAAGGATGGAGAATTCTGGGGGCCAGCCGCCAGGACGGTTTTGGTCGGGGTCCTAACCAAGCTTATGCACCAGAAGGAGCATGCTGGTGAACCGTGGGGGTGGCGAAAGCTGGCCGACACGCTCGCCGCGGATGCCTCAGAGCTTCATGACCTCATGGCAGCCTACTATCCCCCCGGGTTGCGCTTGCTGGCTGACCCAAGCAGCACGACGGCATTGAACGTCTTACAGACTGTAAGCGCCCATACCCGGGTCATTGAGCAGCTGGCGGTGGCTTGGGACGATGGCATGCCCCGGGAGGGCTTTTCTCTTCGCGCGTGGGCCAAGGATCGATACCGAGGGCCTAAGCAAGTGATCTTGCAGGCAGGGCCAGACAAGGAGCTCACGGCACGCTACATCGCAGCGATGATCAATACCTTGATCCCCCTAGTGATCAGCCCCTCGTTGAAGGACGCGGAGGAAAGCAGGACGCTGGCATTCGTGCTTGACGAGTTCACGTCCCTGGGCAAGATCGACATTGCACCTTTCATCGACAAGGGCAGGTCGAAAGGTTGCGTGGTGATGCTCGGATTTCAGTCTATCGATCAAGTGAAAGATATCTACGGCCCCAACTTCGCATCGGGGTTGATGGCTATGGTGGGCACTACCATTGCATGCAAGGTGTCGATGGGAGAAACGCAGAACTTCATCGCTGGACAGTTTGGCAAGCGGCGTGTTGCGCTGACCAGCCACAGTCAGTCTGCGGGCGCCGTCCCTTCCATTTCGCAGCACGAAGAAACTCGGCCCGTCGTCCTGGCATCGCAGCTTGGTGATCTTGGTGCATACAAGACACGCAAGGGATTTGGTATCAGGGCGATCGTTTCGATCGGTGGCGATCCCATGCTTATGGAGTTCCCTGGTCGTGCGCTTCCTCAGCTTCGCTCTGGCTTTGTCGCTGCTAGCTGGACCAAGGGAATGCCGAAGCTTGCACCAAAGGAGGGGCGTGATCCTCAAGTTGCAACTCCGGCACAATTGAAGCAGGAGGGGAATGAGGTGGAGACAGCACGGAAGATTGATCCGTTGGATCGCTTGATGGGTCGGGACTAACGATCTGCTAGCAGCTGCTATCACATTGACGCTATGGGAGTGGCGCCTTATCGGTGGAGTGACTTTCACCGAAGAGCCCCTATGCCAACCATCACACCAGAACAGCTCTACTGGATCGAACAGTGCGACCCAGTAAGCGCCGTCGATCTCCTTGATCTGGGATTGCCTGATGAGGGAACCCTAGAAGTCAGCACAACAGAAGACCTGCTGGAACTATTCAGTGGCATCGATGCTGAGGGCAGGGCGTTATGAGCGAGATCAAGGCTTATAACCGTCACGCGCAGAGTCTCGCGGACTACTTCATCGCGGGTTTGAAGGATGGAACAGGGCATCTTCGTAAGAAATGGGACGCCGGCACCATCCCTGGCCATTGCTACAACTTCACCACCGGCAAGGCCTATCGAGGAGGGAACCAGTGGGAGCTCATGAATGCAGTTGAGCAATTGGAGGGTCAAGGCATCCCTGTCAATGGCGATCTACGCTTTGGAACGATCAAGCAGACGAACAGTGTCGGAGCGCGTGTTCGGAAAGGCGAGAAAGGCGTTCTCCTGATGGCATGGAAGGAGGTCGTAGACAAGCGGGAGCAAGCCAGGCTCGAAGATGAAGAGCGAAAGCGCATGATCTCAATGCCATTCTGGGTTTTCCATGCGTCCCAGATTGATGGCCTGCCTCCGGTCAAGATCCTGGAGCCCAGGCCACTCGATGAGCGACTAGCTGAGGCCCAGAAGGTGATGGACCAGCTGGGAGTGTCTGTTAGCCACGGCGGCGATCAAGCCTACTACTCACCAGGCCGGGATCGCATCCAGATGCCAGAGCGTCAAGCTTTCGAGACCGATGGCGATTATATGTCCGTGCTCCTGCATGAAGGCGCACACGCAACAGGGCATCCGTCGAGGCTCAATCGCAAGTTCGGCGAGCGATTTGGCGATGCCAACTATGCCCTTGAGGAACTCCGTGCAGAGATGGCGAGTTTCGACATTTGTCGACGACTTGGGGTGCCTTTTGACCCCCGCGACCACGTGGCCTATGTAAACCATTGGATCGAAGCATTGGAAAAGGATCCCCGCGAAATCCTGCGAGCAGCGACCGACGTCGAGAAGATCCTGACGTTCATGAAGGTTCCTGAGATCGAGTATGAGAAGGTCCCGATCGTCGAGCTTGAGAAGCCAGAAGTCGAGCTGTCATCGCCAAGAGGAGCATTGGGCCGGCAACGGAAGCGGCCAGTCCGACCGGGCGCCGAGGTAGCGCTTTCGCTTTGACCGTTGACGCTGGTCGTAGTTGCCTTTGAATGGAGGTGAGACCCAATCAGAGAGCAACATGGATCAGAATGCGCGCGAAAACCAATGGGCCAGCTTCCGGAAGGATAAGGCCGACTACCTATTGTCTCCCGACAAAGCCGGAAACACTGCGCTTCATATGTCTGCACAGCTTGGCTGTGAACATGTAGTAGCTGACCTGATCAAGCAGGGTCATGACGTCAACGCCAAGAACAACTACGGCGAGTCGGTGCTGTATGCGGCCATCACCGCGCTGAAGCTTCCGGTCGGCGACGATCGCGCGATCCAGCAAGCACTGTTCGATGCAGGTGCGGATGTTCAGGCAAAGACGAAGTCTGGAGAAACGCTGCTCCATGCTGCGGCTCGCAAGGGCGATGTCCAGATGTGTGAGTATCTGGTCGATCGTCGCGGCCTGGACGTCAATGCCAGAGATGTGGCCGGAAACACGCCGTTACATGAGGCGGCATGGGGCCGAGGAATTGCGGTGGACGCCTTGGTGGAACGAAAGGCTGACCCCTCAGTGCGCAACGCGGTTGGACAGACTCCACGCGATCTGGCGGTAGGTGCAGGGGCAGAGAAGTTGGATTTGGCCGCTATCGAGCAACGGCTTTCCAAAGGGGTAAGGAGTGTTGATCTTCCAGACCCCAAGACAGCGTTGACGAGGCTACGCAGCCAGCCGGCACAGGAGACCAGGTTGGCGAAAGGTCGATCGCTATGACACTCGACGCCATCGACCTTCAGTTGGCTCTGTATGGCGATGATTTGCACGAGGTATGCGAGCTCCTGCTAGCAGGCGCGGATCCGAACCAGGAGCTCCCCGGCGGATCCACACCCCTTCTTGAGGCGCAGACCTATGAGCTCGCAGCGGCCCTGATTGAGCATGGCGCCGCGGTTGAAGCTGTGGACCGAAGCGGGCGCACGGTGCTGCACCACCTGGCCTTCGCCGATCATCCTGATCGGATGGCTCAGCTTTTCCACCAGCTTGGCGCGCCATTGGAGGCTTGTGATGGAGATGGCCGGACGCCTCTTCTGATGGTGCTCGCAGAACTGCAGGCGCTTCCCGAGGCTCCAGTGGCTCTCATGGTGCTGGGCGCGGACACCACGGTTCACGACGCCCAGGGCAATGGTGCCCTTCATTGCTGGGCTATGGGACGGGCGATCGCTGAGGTAGGTAACTGGTTGATCGATACCGGCGTTGACCCGAACGAGAAGAACAAGTTCGGACAGACGGCGATTGACCTTCTTCTCTCCCATGGACACCACAACCGGATCAACGCGGTAGGTATGTTGATGGCTGCCGTGTCACGTAACCACCTTGAACAAGCAACTGTGTCTGCCTCTGGGCCAAACCGTTCCCGGAGACTCTGATGCTCAACATGACCAGGTTGAACGACAAGGGAGAGGACAGCAAGACTGGTGCGGCCGTTCTGGCCTATTTGATGGCGACCGAGTATTACATCGGTGCGGACGGTCAGGCTAAGTCATCCAGCCAATATCTCGGGGCCGGAGCCTTGGCACTCGGACTGCAAGGCGAGGTGGATATCAGGGCTATGGAAGGTTTGGCGGCCGGCATATCGCCAGATGGTCAGGCCCTGCGCCAGAACTCAGGTGACTCATCGCGGGTGGGTTGGGACTTCACGGCATCCGCAGTAAAGCCCTTCTCGATCATTGTGGCGAGCGTAGATCAAGCCGCCAAAGATGAGCTGATGACGACCCACCACAATGCTGTGGGGGTGATGATGGACTACCTGGCCACAAAGGGTCAGGTGCGAACTGGTAAGGCGGGAATGGGTGAGAGGCAGTCGATCCTAGGCCTAGTCGCATCGAGGCACACTCATTGGGGTTCGCGCGACCTAGATCCTCAGATCCACTCCCATGTGCTCACTTACAACTGCGCTCAGGGCGAGGACGGGAAGTGGAGAGCTCTTGATACCGAAGTGATGAAGGATCATGTTCGAGCCGCTGGTGCGCTCTACCGCGCACAGCACGCATGGGAGTTGAAGCAGCAGGGGTTCGGGATCATCAAGGATCGAGAACTCGACGCTGACGGACGTGAAACCGGGGAAGTGTTCTTCAAGATCGCTGGTGTTTCTGACGAGCTATGCGAGGTGTTCTCAAAACGACGTGCTGCAATCCTCGAATACCAGAGAGAACATGGAGGGTCAGCCCAGCAAGCCTGCCTTGCTACCCGGAAACACAAGGACGAGCCCACATATGCTGAGCTCACCAAGATCTGGGGTGAGAGCCTGGACAAGATCAGGGTGGAAGAGCCGAAGCTAATGTTTGAAAGCTTGGAGAGTTTGAAAGGGCTTCCCGATCAGCTGGAACAGGTCTCCGATAACGATATCCTGAAGCACCTCCACAGGCACGAAGCCAAGTTCACCATGGCCGATGTGGTGGAGCGCATCGCTCAGGAGAATGTTGGGCGGATGGATGCTAAGGGCATCCTTTTAGAAGCCGACGCCTTCATGCTGCGCAACCAAATCGTGCAGTTGGATCCTCCTAAACGCAATCGCCTGGATAACGTTGAGCCAAGCTTTGCTGCACAGTGGATGATCGACATGGAGCAGCGGATCAAGTCGCGAGCCGAAGCGCGGATCGATGATGCGTCTGTGCGCCTCGATCCTAAGGTGGTTGAGCAATCCATTGCCAAGATCGACGCCAAGAACGGCTTTGCTATGAGCGATGAGCAGCGGCATATGGTGCACTGGGCTGGTTGTGGCACTGGCGGCTTGTGTGTCATCGGAGGACGGGCTGGCGCCGGTAAGACCACCTCGATCGATGCCGCTGTGGACGCCTACAAGGCCTCAGGTCGCAATGTCCTGGGAGTGTCTACAAGTTGGGACGCAGCATTGAAGCTTCAGGCTGCCACCGGCATACAGTCGTTTTCTGTGGAGAAGCTTCTATTCGACCTGGACAATGGGAACCGGTTGCTTACCAACAAGGATGTGCTGATCTTCGATGAGGGTGGCATGGCGGGAACGGAGGCTATTGACCGCATTCAAGGGCACGTCGACAGGGTCGGGGGGAAGCTGATCATCCAAGGGGACGCGAGGCAGATCCCTCCAGTGGTGGCAGGCAATCCGTTCGTGTCACTTACGCAAAGCGTCGGAGCGGCGCACATCGACGCGATCATGCGGCAGAAGAACCTGGAGGACCTGGCCTCCGCGCGCATGCTCTACGACGAGCGGGACCGCATGGGCGAGAAGTTCATGAAGAGGTTGGAGGAGCGTGGCCAGTTGTCTGTCCATGAGACCCGGAAGGGCGCGATCAATACCCTAGCTGAGCATTGGGTGGCCAATACTCGAAAAGATCAGGACAAGATAGTGATCGGTGGCACCAACAACGAGGTTCGTCTCCTGAACGAGGCCATCCGTGCAAAGCGGCGCGAGAGTGGCCAGCTTGGAGAGGTGGAAGCCACCTTCGAGGCCAAAGCCGGGGGCAAGTGGCAACGGTTGACTTTGGCTGCGGGCGATCGGGTTCGCTTTTCAGCACGTGACCAGGAGCTCGGAACGATCAATGGTCTCCAGGGCGTGGTTGTGAATGTGAAGCAGGGTAGGGAGGAAGGCAGCTACCGACTTGCCGTTCGCAGTGAAAGTGAGATCAAAAGCAAGGATGGGCAGCTGATCACATTCGACACCGCCGACTTCAAGAGCTTGACCTATGGATATGCCGGAACGGTGCACAAGAGCCAGGGGCAGTCGATCCCCGATGTCTATCACCTGGCCAATCCGAACATGACCGACCGAAACATGCAGCTGGTGGCTTTCACCCGGATGAAAGAGCGCTACATGATGTATGGCTCCGCCGATGACCTGGCTGACATGGGACGCCGGATTTCGACGGAGCGCCCGAAGCTCAATGCCATCGATCAGCTGCCCAAGGTGAAGGTGCAGCCACGGGTTGAAGTCATCAATGCTGAGCTCGGCCGGCGATTGGGTGCAGCGGTTCGCGAAGAGCAGATGCGCTTGAAGGGCAAGGCAATCCGGCGTTGAGCCTCAGCCGGTGTTTGCGAAGCGCCGTGGGATCGCCTCGCTCATCACCCGTGAGAAGTCATCGTTGCTCATGGTCATGAGTTGCTTCAAGACATGTTCAACACTTGGCGCCGTATCTCCCATTTCCTGACGCTGCTGGTCGAGCAAGTCCTTCATCCGTTGCTTACGCTTGGCTGCGTTCATTTGCTCGCGCAGTGCATCCACGGACGGGTTGAAGTAGCGCATGAAGGAAGTGAGGTCGTTGTGCCCTGAAATCTTGGCGACCATTGCAGCAGGCATGGTCTCGCCAAGCTCGGTAATTGCGGTATGGCGAAGATCGTGGAGGCGCTTGCCCTTGAGTTCCGGGTTGTCGCGTTCAGCACGTTCGCGGGCACGGCGCCAAGCTTGGGTAACGGAGTCCACATGGAACTTGCCGCCCGTGGGGGAAGGGAAGACGTATTCCTCTCCTTCCCGCCGCTGTTCGCGACGGCGAGCGATCATTTCAACGACCTCGTCGGGGAACGGCACGAAGCGTTCGCGGTTCTGATCCTTGCCGCGGATACGTCGTGACTTGGTATTAAGAAGGTGGCAGCTGCGGTTGTCTTGGGTGACCTGAGCCCATTTGAGCTTACAAGCCTCACCACGACGAATTGCTGTATGCCGCTGGCAGAAAACCAGATCTCGCAGTGACTGGGTTGTGTCTGACATGCGGCTGAGGATCTGCTGAAATTCTTCCTCTGACAGCGTGACCTCGCGACCGTGGATGCCATCGACAACCGGTAAAGGGCCAACAACGTCGCGCCCCACATCAATTCCCCACTCGCGCTTGGCATGCGCGAACACAGTCCTGATCGCCTGCATGAGGCGCTTTTGCGTCTGTGCTGGAACGTCGCCATACAGTGTCTTATCGTCTTTGCTCTTGTAGATCCGGCCACGGAACTTCACCAACAGTGCGTTGGGATGGTTCTTCGGGGTATTGGTGTTGAAGTCGGTGGGCTGCAGCTGATCAAGCGTCTTGCCCAGCACGACCCGGAAGCCGATGTTGCCGACATTGGGGCCGCGGCTTGCGAGCCCGAGGAAGGTGCGTGCGATGGACCGATCCGACTGGCAAGAGCGGTAATGGAGCGTGCCGCTTTCGATGTCCTCGACATACTTCTCCAGAAGCTGCCCGAGGGTCCATGAGGATGGCTTCAAGGAATAGGGGCGCTCCTTGTTGGTCTGTTCAAGCGTCTCCCACTCGCGCTCGGCCCAGGCCTCCGCATTGCGTCGCTGCTTGAGCAGGTCGCGTTCGGTGAAGGCACCATCAATCAGGGTGAGCGGCCACACATGCAGCGGGAGGGAGCCGAATTGCCCATCCTTGCGCCAGCGGATCCGGGCCACCCATCGAGGCTTACCGGCCGCAACGAAGTAGACTCCGGGGACATTGGACATCCAAGACTTCTTCAAGAGCGACGCACTACGGGTGCGCGCTTTCACCAGTTCGTGAGAGAGTTTTGGCATGGTGCCCCCGATTAGCCCCAAGTTTGCCACAGATTTGCCACGGTAAATCCATATGAAGGATAAAAACCAGACAAATCATGTAGATGGCGGAGGTGGTAGTTTCCATCAGGAGGCCAAGGTCCGCGAGTCGGGCCTGTCCGACCTGTTCCGCCGGATCGAGATCGTCAGCGAGAAGGACGCCGCGACCTACGCCCGGCTGTTCGAGGAGTTCGGGCTGGCGCCTGAACACTTCG
>Ga0209793_1000343_pt1 | contig 60903 bp, 58 predicted proteins | sample EBPBio122009_DNA_FD_185863 | JGI IMG/M metagenome (GOLD analysis project Ga0209793, IMG submission 185863) | Wastewater treatment Type I Accumulibacter community from EBPR Bioreactor in Madison, WI, USA - Reactor 1_2/2/2009_ DNA (SPAdes) (version 2) | ecosystem: Engineered > Bioreactor > EBPR >... | reverse complement strand
CGCGCAGGGGAATGCCCAGCGCGGCCTCGATCTCCTCCAGGGGCGCGGTGGATTGCGCCAGGATCACGCCGGGCTTCTCCTCTTTCCAGAGCGCGCCCTCGTCCTCGTCATGCTCGTCCTCGATCTCGCCGATCACCGTCTCGATCAGGTCCTCGATGGTGACGAGGCCATCGACCCCGCCGTATTCGTCGATCACCAGCGCCATGTGGACGCGCTCCTTCTGCATCTTCTGCAGAAGGACGCCGGTCGGCATCGACGGCGGCGCGTAAAGGATCGGGCGCAGAAGCCGCTTCAGGCTGAACCGCCCCGTCGCCCCGAAGCCGTGCTGCAGGGCAAGGTCCTTCAAGAGCACCAGCCCCTGCGGGTGGTCGAGCGTGCCCTTGTAGACCGGCACCCGGCTGAAACCGTGGTCGCGGAAGACCTGGACCAGCTCGTCCTTGCCGATGTCCAAGGGCACCGCCACGATCTCGGCCTTCGGGATCGCCACATCGTCCACCCGCATCCGCCGCAGCGCGTTCAGCCCCTGCGGGGCCGCAACGGTGCCGGGCGCCACGTCGGAAGCGGTCGCGTCGGACCCGGAACTGAAAGCGGAAAGGAGCCTGCCGAAAAAGCCGCGCTGGCCCTCAGAGGCGGGTTCATCGGTCTCTACCTGCGCGCTCTGCGCTGCGGGAGACCCGTCGGTGCTACTGCCCATCGGTCCTTTGTCCGAAAAACCACCCGTCATGCGGATGCGATCCCTAATATGGGTCAGAAACCCCGAGGCTGGCAAGTATCCGCACTTCCAGGGTCTCCATCAGCGCGGCATCCGCGTCCTCGATATGATCATAGCCCAGAAGATGCAGCACCCCATGCACGATCAGATGAGTCACATGGTCGGCCATCGGCTTGCCCTGCTCCTCCGCCTCGCGCGCGCAGGTCTCCCAGGCAATCGCGATGTCGCCCAGGGATTCGGGATCGTCCGCCGCGCCGGGCTCCGGCAACTCCGGCGCCTCGCCCGCGAAGTCCGCTCCCAGCTCTTCAGAGGGCCAGCTCAGCACATTCGTCGGCTGTGGCTTGCCGCGGAAATCACCGTTCAGCACCGCGATCCGCGCATCATCGCAGCCCATCAGGCTGATCGCGAAACCCTCGACAGGCAGGCCCAGCCCGGCGAGAACCGCCCGCCCGGTGCACTCGGCCAGAGCCTCCAGCCCGAAGGCCTCCCAGCGCGCGTCCTCGATCACCGTCTCGACCAGTTCCATGCGTCCGGCCCTAGCCTGAAGCCCCGACCGGCTCAACCCCGCCAGCCCTTGCTCTTTCCGAAACACTCTGGGGGTTTGGGGGTGAAACCCCCATCGCCCGAGGAGGAGGCGAAGGCCGACGACGAGACAAAAGCCTCGCGCGCCAGCGCTCCGCCCGATAACCGCCCCTCACCCCTGCGCTTCGTCGGCCTCATAGGCCTCGATGATCCGGCCGACCAGCGGGTGACGCACCACGTCCTTCGAGGTGAAATAGTTGAAGCTGACGCCCTTCACCCCCTTCAGAATGCGCTCGGCATCGGCAAGGCCCGAGGCCGTGCCGCGCGGGAGGTCGACCTGGGTCCGGTCGCCGGTGATCACCATCCGGCTGCCCTCGCCCAGGCGGGTCAGGAACATCTTCATCTGCATTGAGGTGGCGTTCTGCGCCTCGTCCAGCACCACGAAGGCGTTCGAGAGGGTCCGACCGCGCATGAAAGCCAGCGGCGCGATCTCGATCCGTTTCTCCTGGATCAGCTTTTCCACCTGTTTCGACGGCAGGAAATCGTTCAGCGCGTCGTAGAGCGGCTGCATGTAGGGATCGACCTTCTCCTTCATGTCGCCGGGCAGGAAGCCGAGGCGTTCGCCCGCCTCCACCGCCGGGCGCGAAAGGATGATCTTCTCCACCGCGCCCGAGATGAACATGGTCACGCCGACCGCCACCGCGAGATAGGTCTTCCCCGTCCCCGCCGGGCCGATGCCGAAGCCAAGCTCATGCTGGAACAGGTTCGCGACATAGGCCTTCTGCGCCTCGGTCCGGGGTTCGATGGGCTTCTTGCGGGTGCGCAGTTCCATACCCGTCGAGAACAGCTCGATCTGTTCCGCGCTGTCGGCATCCACCGGACGGCCCATCCGCATCGCGCCGTCGATGTCGCCAGCCGCCACGTTGCGCCCCGATTCAAGCCGGGCATACAGCGAGCGCAGCACCGCCGCGGCCTGTTCCCGGGCCGTCTTGTCGCCGATCACCGCCAGACGGTTGCCGCGCCGCAGGACATGCACCCCCATCTGATGCTCGATCTGCGCGAGGTTGCGGTCGAATTCGCCGCAGAGATCGATCAGCAATCGGTTGTCAGGAAATTCGAGGACAGTTTCCACGATATCCTCGGCGGACGGGGGGGTCAGCGCGCTGATGCCCAACGGGGTCTCCTTTTATCAGGGCCACAATAAAACTGTGCAGCCGGATACGTCATCTGGCAAGCGAAACCAGAGACAGACACAATTTGTTGCGTCACTTCATGGAAATTTCATGACGCCCGGCCAGAAGCTGCGCAAGGAAAAGGCCCCGGCACTGCCGGGGCCATCTTTCCTGTCGGTCAAGGATCAGAGCCTGGGCTTGATCTTCGCCGGGCCCGAGACCCGGTCGCGAATACCGGCGCTGCGGGTCTCGTAGACGCCGATCACCGTGCCGGGGGGATATTTGTCGTCGCAGACCGGCAGCCCGGTCTTGGGGTCGAAGCGTGGGCTGGAATAACCCTCGATCCCGTCGTCGATGATCCAGACCTGGCAACCGTCAGGATCATAGGCAATGGCGGCTTCACCATCGACCAGTCCCCCGGAGTCGTGACCGTGATCCTCGGCCGTCGCGATCACCGAATCCGGCCCGGAATAGCGTTGCGTGCCCTCGAACCCCTCGAACAGGCCACAGCCTGACAGGGCAAGGGCAAGCCCCAGTGCCGCGACGGGCACCGGAGCCATGCCGCGACGGTCGGCGTCAAGTCTATCTGCAAGCATCATCGGTCAGCCTTTCTTGCAGAGCACTTCGACACGGCGGTTCTTCGCCATGCCCTTGGCCGTCCCGTTCGTCGCGGCGGGCCGGCTTTCGCCATAACCGGTCACGCTATCGACCACCGCGCCGACCGAGCGCGCCACATCAGCCACCGCCGCGGCGCGAGCCTCGGACAGGCCCTGGTTATATTCCTCCGAGCCGCGGCTGTCGGTATGGCCGGCGATGGAATAAGAGAAGGCATCGGTGTGGCTGAAATAGTCTTCCAGCTTCGCACGGCCCGCTGCGGTCAGGGTGGCGCTGGCCGTGGCGAAATAGGTGTCGGCGCTCTCGGTCAGGCAGCTGGTTTGCTTCAGGCAGACGGGCTTTCCGGTCTTCGGATCGCGGCGTGGCACCATGTAGCCTTCGGTTCCCCCGTCGGCCCACCAGTGCTGGCAGCCATCGGCATCGATCCACAGGCCCCATTCGATCTTGCCCGAGACTGCGGGACCGTCCTGCGCCATCGCCATCGGTGCGAGGATCGCGCCGCCGCAGACCACAGCCGCAGCCAGTGCGTGCCGAAGCATGCTCCCTAATGCCATCAATCCCCCACTCCCGATCACGTGGCCCGAGTCAGCCCCTGTCGAGCAATAAAGCAGATCGAATCGCACAACGAGACGGGTTGGACAGGCCACGCCGGGTTATCCACAGATCAATTCGGCGGATTCGACGTTTTTCTCGCGACTGTGACGGAAAAATGACTCAGGCGGCGGTGGCAACCAACTCCGCCGCCAGGGAATTGGAGGCCGAGGCGGTGATGCGCACCCGGACCAGTTGTCCAATCCGGCCCTCCGGGTCCTGGACATGCACCGCATGCAGGTGATCGGACTTGCCGACCATCTGGCCCGGCTTCCGTCCCGGCTTTTCGTACAGCACCTGCACCTCGCGCCCGACCATCGCCTCCTGCGCCGCGCGCTGCTGTTCGGTGATCAGCGCCTGCAGCTCCTGCAGCCTTGCGTCGGCCACATCGGCGGGCACGGGGGATTTTTCGGCTGCTGGAGTGCCTGGCCGCGCGGAATATTTGAAGCTGAAGGCCGCCCCGAAGCCGACCGCGCGGATCAGGTCCAGCGTCGCCTGGAAATCGGTATCCGTCTCGCCGGGGAAGCCCACGATGAAATCCGATGACAGCAGGATATCCGGCCGCGCCGCCCGGATGCGTTCGATCAGCCGCAGATAGGCTTCGGCGGTGTGCTTGCGATTCATCGCCTTCAGGATGCGGTCCGACCCCGACTGCACCGGCAGGTGCAGGTAGGGCATCAGCTCTGGCAGATCGCCATGCGCGGCGATGAGGCTCGCGTCCATGTCGTTCGGGTGGCTGGTGGTATAGCGGATGCGGGCCAGCCCCTCGATCCCGGCCAGTTCCCGCACCAGCCGCGCCAATCCCCAGGTGCCCCCCGGCCCCTCGCCGTGATAGGCGTTGACGTTCTGGCCCAGAAGCGTGATCTCGCGCACCCCCTGCGCGACCAGCCCCCGCGCCTCGTCCAGCAGGCGCGCGACGGGGCGGCTGACCTCGGCCCCGCGGGTATAGGGCACCACGCAGAAGGCGCAGAACTTGTCGCAGCCTTCCTGCACCGTCAGGAAGGCCGTCGGCCCGCGCAGGGCCTTACGTTCGGGCAGCAGGGTGAACTTGTCCTCGACCGGGAAGTCGGTGTCGACCTGCCGCCCCTCTGCCTCGATCATCGCCGGCAGGCGGTGATAGGCTTGCGGGCCAACCACGAGGTCCACCACCGGCGACCGGCGCAGGATCTCCTCGCCCTCGGCCTGTGCCACGCAGCCCGCGACGCCGACCTTCATCCCCGGCCTTTCCGCCTTCAGCGCGCGCAGGCGCCCGAGGTCGGAATACAGCTTCTCCGACGCCTTCTCGCGGATGTGGCAGGTGTTCAGAAGCACCATGTCGGCCTCTTCCACCACATCGGTCGTGACGTAGCCCTTCGCGCCCAAGGCTTCCGCCATGCGCTCGCTGTCGTAGACGTTCATCTGGCAGCCGTAGGTCTTGACGTAGAGCTTCTTCACATCGGTCATGCGGGTCGCACCATCAGGGGATGGACCGGGCATCTACACCCATCCGCCCCGACCGGCAACGCCGCGATCACCCCGCCGCTGTCGCCACGTCCGGCCCGTCTCCCGCGTATTGCGGCAGGCCATCGTCGATCCGGTAGAACTCCGGTCGCCCCGCGGTGCAGATGTGATAGCCCGGGTGCAGGCATTCCGGCCGGTCGAAGGACCCGGCAAGGATGGCGTAGCGCGCTTCCGCATTCGGCTTCCAGAACAGGATCGTCCCGCAGGTGGCGCAGAAGCCCCGCCTGGCGAAGTCCGAGGCCGCGAACCAGGTGATGTGCTCGGCGCCCGACAAGTCCAGCGCTTCTGCCGCCACGCTGGTCGCCGCGAAATACAGACCTGACTGCCTCCGGCATTGCGAGCAGTGACAGAAGATCACTTCGCGCAAGGGTCCCGTCGTGACGAAGCGCACCTTGCCGCACAGGCACCCGCCGGTCTGAGCCTCGTCCATTCCATCCTCCCGGTTTTCGTCCAGTCTCACTCCGCCGTGGTGTTGGCAGTCAACCGCAGCCGACCGATCCCGATACCTTCGCGACACCTTGCATCGGCCCGCCGGATCGCCGACCCTGCCGCGCGACGCCGACCGGACCCATGATGCGCTATCCCAGCCTTGCCGACCTCCTTGACCGCAAGCGCGCCGATCTCGGCCGCGGCCCCCTGTCGCTGGTCCTGGCCGAGGACGGTGTCGCGCTGGACGAGACGCTGGCCCACCAGCAGAAATGCGGCTTCCGCGATGTGGTGCTGCTAGCGCCCGCAAGCGTCGCCATCGCGCCCGACCTCGAAGACCGCGTCCATGTCGTGACCCATGATGTCTTCGCCGAGGGCGCGCTGATCCAGGCCGTGAACGCCGTCATCGCCCGGCTTCCGGGCACCTGGCTGCACTACTGCCACAACGCCGAATTCCTGTTCTTCCCCTTCCTCGAGACCCGCCGCATCCGCGAGATGCTTGCCTTCCACGCCGAGGAACGGCGTGAGGCGATGCTGACCTATGTCATCGACCTCTATGCGGGCGACCTGGACCACAATCCGGAGGGGGTGGCGCTGGACGATGCCTGGCTCGACCGGAAGGGCTATTACGCCCTCGCCCGGAAGGATCCCGCGAACGACTGGCAGCCCAAGGACCGGCAACTCGACTTCTTCGGCGGGCTGCGCTGGCGGTTCGAGGAACACATCCCCCACGCCAGGCGCCGCATCGACCGCATCTCGCTTTTCCGCGCCAAGCCGGGGCTGAAGCTCCTGCCCGACTTCACGCTCTCGGACGAGGAGATGAACACCTATTCCTGCCGCTGGCACCACAACCTGACCGCTGCCGTCTGTTCCTTCCGCACCGCCAAGGCGCTTCGCACCAATCCCGGCTCGCGGCACGCGATCCCGACCTTCCGCTGGCCCAATTCGGTGCGGTTCGACTGGCAAAGCCAGCAGCTGATGGACCTCGGGCTGATGGAGCCCGGCCAGTGGTTCTAGGGTCCTAGCTCTCGTCACCGCCGGTGGCGAAGGGTACCTGCAGCAAGGGCCGCACCCCGTCCAGCGCCTGATCCAGCACGCGGCGCACCGGCGGGGGCACCTCGGCATGGTCGATCAGCGGGTCCAGCCGACAGTCCTCCAGATGCGCCGCCAGATCGGCCTCTGGGTCCTCGGTCAGGTCGCGCTGGCGCTGCAGCACGACCGGCGAGGCGGTGGGCACCAGCAGCCCTTCCGCGGGACCCGATAGAATGCCGGTGATGAACCGCGCCTTCGGCTGCTGGCCCGCGTTCAACACCAGGAAGGCCATGGCCTCGAACCGCTCTTCGGCCAGGATCACATACATCCGGTTCAGCATCAGCAGGGCCCAGCCTTGGAAGGCAAAGCCCTCGGCCCCATAGCGGGCGCCGATCAGACCGTCCTCGGGGCGCAGCATCAGCGCCATCCGGGCGATCTTCTCGGGCTGGCTGAAGGCGCGGTAATACATGAGATAGGCGCCGAAGTATTCCACGCCCCGCCGTCCCGTCTCGCGCCGTGCGGCCTCCAGCAGGCCAAAGGGGATCGGCAGGCTCTGGCCAGGTTCACCTTCGATTACCGGTACGACGGGCTGCACCAGCGCGCGGAACGTCGGCGCGGGGGCCTCGAAGGCCATAACCGTGAAACCCGGCAGGCTTTGCGCCAGCACGGACGCGATGCGCGCCACATTGTGCTGCGTCGGGCGCACCCGCCCGGATATCCAGCGCGAGACCACGGACTTGTCCACCCCGACCGCCGCGCCCAGCGCGGCAGGAGAGACATTCGCCTGCTTCAGCGCCAGACGCAGCCGTCCGGCGAAATCCTGAGGGATATCCATTCGCCCCCCTTTCCGTGCAACCAGATGCAACGTCGCGCAAGCCAACGCAACCCGTCACCATGCATTGCAACTGGCGCCACCGGGGCGTCGGTGGCAAAAGCTGCCGCAGCGTCATTTACGGCGCCAAGACCAGAATAACTTTTCATCAGGCTTTTCAACAAATGTCACAGATACAGACCTTTTCCCCGACCAAGGCACGGCGCTTCACAGCGCCGCAGACACGCCGGATAGCCAACGACTTCCCCATGAAGGCTTCCGGCGTGTCGATCGCCGCCCTGTTCCGGACCATTGTTTTCCGGTATCGCGCCTGGCAGGCTTGGCGTGCCGAACGGGACGCCCTGCGGTCACTGCGCACGGCAGGCGACCACCTGCTCGACGACATCGGCCTGGACCGCTGCGGGATCGAGGACATGCTGCGGAAGTACGAGCGCTAGCTCTGACCCGATCTTCAGGCCTTGCGCAGGCGGATCACCACGTCCACGCGGCTGACCGCCATGCCCGGAGGCACCTGTGGCAGGGAAGAAATCTCCAGCTCTTCCGCCGGAGCGTCGGTCAGCGCATGGCTGTCTTCCCAATAGAAATGCGGATGATCGTCGATGCGGGTGTCGAAATAGCTTTTCGAGCCGTCGACCACGACCTCGTTCATCAGACCCGCATCGCAGAAGGCGCGCAGCGTATTGTAGACCGTCGCCAGGCTGACCCGTTCGCCGGTGCCCAGCGACAGCGCATAGAGGCTTTCTGCCGTGACATGCCGGTCCATCCCGTCGCCGATCAGAAGCTCGGCCAGCGCAAGCCGCTGCCGCGTGGGGCGCAGGCCCCCCGTCTTCAACCAATCCGCGCTGCGTTCCGTTCCGGTCAAATGCCCGTCCCCAAGGTTGCCCGACGGCTGCCGTCCCCTGATATAGGGCCGCAAACCCGACTGTTTCAATGCGGAATCGACGGGATCAGCGTGAAATCGCAGCAAATCCGTTACGAATGGCCCCCCAGACCAGCACCGCAACCGCAATCGAGCCCAGTCCGGCCACCCAGAATGGCAGAACCAGCGTCGGGCTGCGGGCCAGGAAAGCCTCGCCCAGCGACACCACCAGCCCCGACAGGACCAGCCCGACCGGCATCATCCCCCAGGCCAGAAGCCGGTAAAGGCCGTTCACCCTACCCAGAAGCCTGTCCGGGATCAGCCGCTGCCTCGTGCTGACCGAGACCACGTTCCAGACAAGACCGGTGAACTCCATCGCGGCAAAGCACAGCCCCAGCGTCCAGGGTCCCGGCGCAACCGCCATCGCGATGAAGCAGGGGCCAGAGGCCGCAAGCATCCATTGCATCGTCCGCACCGCGCCCAGCCGTGCCGCGATCCGCTCTCCCATCAGGCTTCCGGCGATGCCGCCGACCGCCCCCCCTGCAAGGGTCAGCCCATAGGCCTGCGCCGAAAGGTGCAGGTTTTCCTGCGCGTGCAGCACCATCCCGATCACGATCATCTGGTGGAACAGGTTCCAGAACCCCGTCGTCACCGCCAGCACCTGCAACAGCGGCATCCCGCGCAGGAAGGCGAACCCCTCGCCCAGTTCGGCCTTCCAGCCGCGCCGGTCGGTTCGCGCCGCACGGAACTGCCCTGCCAGCCCCGCCACCAGCAGGATCGCCAGCCCGTAGGCCGCGGCATTCAGCCCGAAGGCAAGCGGCAGCCACAGCCCGATCAGAAACGCCCCCAGCGCCGGCCCGATCAACGCGTTCGTCAGCAGTTCCGCGCTCCAGAGCTGGCCATTCGCCCGTTCCAGCCGCTCGGGAGGCACCAGCGCGGGAAGCATGGTCTGCGCCGCATTGTCGCGGAAGACCTCGGCCCCGCCCACCACGAAAGCGGCAAGCAGCAAGGACCAGTAGAGGACCGGAGCCGAGACCCCCTCGGCCGGGGCGGTCGCCAGCGGCAGCGCCGCCCACAGGGCCGAAGCCGCCCCCAGGAAGGCCAGCGCCCGAAGCGCATCCATCGCCAGGATCAGCCGCCGCCGGTCGACCCGGTCCGTCACCAGCCCGGCGGGCAGCGCCAGCAGGAACCAGGGCAGCCGCAGCGCCACCGGCACCAGCGCGACCAGCAACGCATCCCGCGTAAGAAGCGAGGCGATCCAGCCCCAGGCCACCACCGCCACCCCATCCGCCAGGTTGGTCATCCCGCTGGCACCGATGAACCGCTGCAATGCCGTCATGCCCGCCCCCTAATAGCCCGCCAGACTTGCCAGTCTTCGCCCGCGAATGCTAGGGAGGGTGAAGGGGTAAATGGGGGACCACAAGGGATGGCGTCGTATCCGACCTTCTTCGACAAGGAAGCGCTTCTGGCCTGTTCGCGGGGCGAACTTTTCGGCCCCGGCAACGCCCAGCTTCCCGCGCCGCCCATGCTGATGATGGACCGGATCACCGACATCTCGGAAGACCGGGGCGAGCACGGCAAGGGCCATGTCGTCGCCGAATTCGACATCACCCCCGACCTCTGGTTCTTCGCCTGCCACTTCCCCGGCAACCCGATCATGCCGGGCTGCCTCGGCCTTGACGGGCTCTGGCAACTCACCGGCTTCAACCTCGGCTGGCGCGGCTGGCAGGGGCGCGGCTATGCGCTGGGGGTGGGCGAGGTGAAGCTGACCGGCATGGTCCGCCCCGACCGCAAGAAGCTCACCTACAAGGTGGATTTCACCAAGGCCTTGCAGACCCGCCGCCTGACCATGGGCGTCGCCGACGGCATCGTCGAAGCCGACGGCGAGGTGATCTACATCGTCAAGGACATGAAGGTCGCGCTAAGCGAGGCGTGAAGCTAACGTTCGGCACGCAAATCAAGGACGCGCAGGATTTCGATGCGATCGGCCTTCAGCCGGTAAAGCAGGACGAACGGCGTCCGAAGCACCGGAAATTCGCGCGCTTCGGACCCTTCGGTGGTCGGATGGCCGATGAAGGGACTCTCGGCCAGCAGCGCCTCGGTCCGCAGCAGGCTGTCGCGCGCGTTTCCTTTTCCCTCGGGAAAGACCGTCGAATAGTAGCGGCGAAACCAGCCCATATCCTCCAGGGCCTTGGCTGCATAGACGAGCTTCACAACTCAGGCTCTGTTCAGGAAGATATCCGGCTGCGGCGCGGGTGCCTCGTGATCCGTGTCCCAGGTTTCCATCCAGTCATGCACGGCTTTGCGGGACACAAATGCTCCCTTGTCAGCCTCCCAGATTGCCTCCGCGATCAGTTGCTCCCGCATCTCGCTGACGCGCTTCATGTTCTCGATAGCCTGCTTCGCCACCCAGCCGGCCGAACGGTCACGGCGCCGCGCCTCGTCCTCCAGCCACTGCTTGAGTTCCGGCTCAAGACGCAGGGTAAATCGGGTAGAAGACATGGGCATTGCAGCTCCGAAAGACAGCCGTCGGCATTTGTCTGACAGTGTATGCCTACCAGGATGCTTGTCAAAAGCATTCCCGGCCGCCCCCGGTCGGGAGGCCCCGGCGCCTTTGCCTCCCGACACGTCAAGCGGGCAGCGGTGGAATGGCTTTCCCTCACCAGTGCGCCAGAAATAAAAAACATCGGCACTGATAAGGTGGGCAGATTGCCACCCCCGAGCCGCCCCCGAACATCCCGCTGCTTCAGATCACCCCCAGCATCCGCATCGCTTCCGCGACCCGGACGAAGCCCGCGATGTTGGCGCCCAGGACATAGTCGCCGGGAGCGCCGTATTCCTCGGCGGTGGCGTGGCAGGTGTCGTGGATGTTGCGCATGATCGTGGCCAGCCGCGTCTCGGTCTGCTCGAAGGTCCAGCTGTCGCGGCTGGCGTTCTGCTGCATCTCCAGCGCCGAGGTGGCGACCCCGCCGGCGTTGGCGGCCTTGCCAGGCGCGAACAGCACGCCCGCCTCCTGGAACACCCGCACCGCCTCTGGCGTGCAGGGCATGTTCGCGCCCTCGCCCACCGCCACCACGCCGTTCTTCACAAGCGAGCGGGCATCCTTGCCCGACAGCTCGTTCTGCGTGGCGGACGGCATGGCAACCTGGCAGGGCACCTCCCAGACCGAGCCTTTGTCGGCCGGGATGAAATGCACCCCGGCGCCGCGGCGCCGGGCATATTCCGAGATACGCTCGCGCCGGACGTCCTTGATCTCCTTCAAGAGCGACAGGTCGATCCCGGCCTCGTCGACGATATGACCACTGGAATCGGAACAGGCAACGACCGTGCCGCCGAAGCTCTGCACCTTCTCGATCGTGTAGATCGCGACGTTGCCAGATCCCGAAACGACGACCTTCTTGCCCTCGAACGAGGTGCCCTTCGTCGCCAGCATCGCCTGCACGAAATAGGTGTTGCCGTAGCCTGTCGCCTCGGTCCGCGCGCGCGACCCGCCATAGGCCAAGGCCTTGCCGGTGAAGACGCCCGCCTCGTAGCGGTTGTTCAACCGCTTGTACTGCCCGAACATGTAGCCGATCTCGCGCCCGCCGACGCCGATGTCGCCCGCGGGCACATCGGTCTGCTCGCCCAGATGCCGGTGCAGCTCGGTCATCAGCGACTGGCAGAAACGCATGATCTCGCCATCGGACTTGCCCTTCGGGTCAAAGTCCGAACCGCCCTTGCCGCCACCGATCGGCATGCCGGTCAGCGCGTTCTTGAAGGTCTGCTCGAAGCCGAGGAATTTGATGATCCCCACATTCACCGACGGATGGAACCGCATGCCGCCCTTGTAGGGGCCAAGCGCCGAGTTGAACTGCACCCGGAAGCCACGGTTGATCTGCACCCTGCCCTTGTCGTCGACCCAGGGGATACGGAAGATGATCTGCCGCTCGGGCTCGCAGATCCGCTCGATCAGCGCGAGGTCCAGGTATTGCGGATGCTTGGCCACCACGCGGCCCAGGCTTTCCAGCACTTCATGCACGGCCTGGTGAAATTCGGGCTCACCGGCGTTGCGGCGCGTGACCTCGGCCAGGATCGGCTGAAGCTTTTCATCAATCGTGTTCATCGCGGCACTTTCGGGCGGTTGGACAGAATGTCTCGGGCGACGCCCGACCCTGTGCGACTAGCTGAGTTTCCAGGCAGATTGAATGGGTTTTTGCCACTTTTATGTGCATAAAGCGACGCGGCCCGACATTCTGCGCAATCACGCGCGGAGCGACCGGCACCCAACCTTCTTGCCCCCTCACCCCCTGTGCCCTAAACAGGCCTTGAGTTACCAAGGGAGGCCCCATGCGCCGCGTCGTCATCACCGGGATCGGGATCGTCTCGTCCATCGGCAACACCGCCGCCGAGGTCGAGGCGTCCTTGCGCGCGGGCAAGTCCGGCATCGTCTTCTCTCCCGACTATGCCGAGCATGGCTTCCGCTGCCGGGTCCACGGCGCGCCGCACATCGTGCTGGAAGACCATATCGACAAGCGCGATCTCCGCTTCATGGGCGACGGCGCGGCCTATACCTTCATCGCGATGGACCAGGCGGTGAAGGACAGCGGCCTTTCCGAAACCGACATTTCCAACGACCGCACCGGGATCATCGTCGGCTCCGGCGGGCCGTCCACCAAGTCGTTCTTCAAGGCCCACAACATCGTCCGCGAGACCGGCAGCCCGAAGCGCATCGGCCCCTTCGGCGTGACCAAGGGCATGTCCTCCACGGTCTCGGCCTGCCTTGCGACCCCATTCAAGATCAAGGGCGTGAACTACTCCATCACCTCGGCCTGCTCGACCAGCGCGCATTGCATCGGCAACGGCACCGAACTGATCCAGATGGGCAAGCAGGACATCGTCTTCGCGGGTGGCGGCGAGGAACTGGACTGGACGCTCTCCTGCCTGTTCGACGCGATGGGCGCGATGTCCTCGAAATACAACGACGCGCCGGAAACCGCGTCCCGCACCTATGACGCCAACCGCGACGGCTTTGTCATCGCGGGCGGTGGCGGCATCGTCGTGCTGGAAGAGCTGGAGCACGCCCTCGCCCGCGGCGCGAAGATCTATGGCGAGGTCACCGGCTATGGTGCGACCTCCGACGGCTACGACATGGTCGCCCCCTCGGGCGAAGGCGGCGAACGCGCGATGCGGCTGGCGCTCTCGACCCTGCCGGAAGACCGCAGGATCGACTACATCAACTCGCACGGCACCTCGACCATGGTCGGCGACGTGACCGAGGTCGAGGCGATCCGCCGCGTCTTCGGGCGCGGCAGCACGCCCCCCATTGCTTCCACGAAATCGCTGACCGGCCACTGCCTCGGCGGCGCGGGCGTGTGGGAGGCGATCTATTCGCTGCTGATGCTGAACGGCGATTTCATCGCCGCCTCGGCCAATGTCGTCACGCTCGACCCCGCGCTCGACGAAGGCGAGATCGTGACCAAGCTTCGCGAAGGGGTGAAGCTCGACTCGGTCCTTTCGAACAGCTTCGGCTTCGGCGGCACCAACGCCACCCTCGTCATGTCCAAATACCTCGGGTAACGCATCATGGCCGAACTGATGAAGGGCAAGCGCGGGCTTGTCATGGGCGTGGCGAATGACCGCTCCATCGCCTGGGGCATCGCCTCGTCCCTTGCGGCAGAGGGCGCCGAACTGGCCTTCAGCTACCAGGGCGAGGCCTTCGGCAAGCGGGTGCAGCCTCTTGCCGCCTCGGTCGGGTCGGATTTCCTGATCGATGTCGACGTGACCAATGAAGACAGCCTTGACGCCTGCTTCGCCGAAGTGGGCCGCCGCTGGGGGTCGCTGGACTTCGTGATCCACGCCATCGCCTTCTCGGACAAGACCGAGCTTACCGGCCGTTTCATCAACACCACCAAGGGCAATTTCCTCAACTCGCTGAACATCTCCTGCTTCAGCTTCATCGACGTGGCCCGCCGCGCCGAACCGCTGATGACCGATGGCGGCGCGCTGATCACCCTGACCTTCCAGGGGTCGAACAAGGTGGTGCCCAACTACAACGTGATGGGCGTCGCCAAGGCTGCACTGGAATCGGCCACCCGTTACCTGGCGAACGACCTCGGCCCGCAACGGATCCGGGTCAACGCCATCTCGCCCGGCCCGATGAAGACCTTGGCCGGATCGGCCATCGGCGGAGCGCGGGCCACCTACCGCCACACCGAGGACAACACGCCCCTGCGCTCCAACGCCACGCTGGAAGCGATCGGCGGCACGGCGGTCTGGCTCTGCTCCGACTACGGGGCCTGCACCACCGGCGAGATCGTCCACGTCGACGGCGGCTACCACGTCCTCGGGATGCCGCAGGCAGAGAATCTCTGACCCATCCCTCCTCGTCCAACTCCGCCTGGAAGGCCGCCGGGGGCGAAAGTGCCCGCGCGCGGGCAGATAATAAAGTCAAGCCAAGTCAATAACTTGACTGCGGACATTAGGGATTTGTTCAGAAATCCGCCAGCGGGAAGGGAATGGAGCGGGCGGCGGGAATCGAACCCGCGTCTTTAGCTTGGAAGGCTAAGGTCTTACCATTACACAACGCCCGCGTCGCTCCGGTAGCTATTCGGCCGCGTTCCGTTCGTCAAGAAGGTATGCAGTCAACCATAGCCTGTAGGTCGCCTGACGGTCCGGCGAGGGTGTTGGGCGGTAAGCCCACTGACGGCAGCGCAGCATAGGAGCCGCAGAGACGCAGGGAAAGCGGCCGTTCACGCAGGGCGCGGCGAAGACCCCGTTGTCGCTCCAGAGCTTCCAGCGATTGTAGAGGGGTCTTCGCCGGGCCGTCCCTGGCGCATCACACCAGCGCAAGCAATTGCGGCTGATGAAGATTATCCCTCTAAGCACACGCCGATCATCAACACGTGGACAGCCATGGCTCTTGGGGAAAAACGGCTTCAGGGGCTCCATCTGGGCGCGCGTTAGCCAGGAAAGATTGCTCATCGATCAGGTCTCCTTGCAGAGTCTCAATCGCGCCAAATGACTGAAATCAATGGGTCTGGAGCCTAATCGCCCGAGGGTTGACCCTCAGGTTTAAGCCTGCCACTCTGCGGCCCACCCCGAGTCCCCCAGCATCGTCCAAGGTTCGACAAGGCTCAAATGCCGCCCCTCAGCCCGACCTCCAGCCTGCTGCAGGATTATCCTGAGGCCGCTTTGCAGCCTCAAGAAGCTTTTTCCTATGAATCGCTGTTCGACCGGGCCTTTGCCGAATCCTTCTTTGGCGCCTCACCCGAGCAAGCGGGGCGATTCTATGATGATGATCGTGGCATGGTGGTGCGCTCGGAATGCGACGGCGATCCTTTCCATCAAGATCTGATCCAGTTTGACGCCGATGCCATGGCCTTCACTGGCAGCGGCACCCCGCGCCCCCTGCCTCAGGTTGGGCATCACTTCCAAACCGTAGACTCTGGTGATTGGCTGCATTTCTGCCTGCGCCTTGGCGGTCGCGGGGTCGAAAACATCTCGAACTACGCCAATGTCGATCAGCCAAGCCGCAGTTGCATCGTCACCCGCTATCCGGCCGGCGCCCAGATCGAGCGGATCTCTTCGGCGCGTGACCACTGGCATACCGCTTGCCTGTGGCTGCGCCCCGCCGCCGTGTTGCGCTTTCTGGAAACCACCACCTCGCGGGTGCCCGAGCATCTGAGGCTGCTGGTCGATCCCGGCCATATCGACACGCCGCGGCATTTCTCGCTGACTTTGGATGGCCGTATGGTCTCGGCGGTCAGTCAGGTGCTTTCTTGCCCCTTCACCGGCGGCACCCGGCGGGCCTTTGTGCGCTCGCGCTATCTTGAGATTCTTGCGCTGATCTATCAGGCCGCGATGGAGTTGCCCGGCACCGGCGAAGCCGTCGGTGTCACCCTGACCCCCGGCACCGCCGAGGCGATTGCCCGCGCCGCGACCTTGGTTTCCAGCCGGTTGGACCGGATGGGAAGCCTTGATGAGGTCGCCCGCGAGGTCGGCATCAGCCGCACAAGGCTGACCCAAGGCTTCCGCGCTGTGATGGGCAGTTCGGTTGAAGGATACTGGCAGCACTGCCGGATGAGCTATGCCCGCGACCGGCTCAGCCAAGGGGCGGCCGTCAGCGAAGTGGCGCTGGAGCTGGGCTATGCCGAACTGGCCTCGTTCTCCCGCGCCTTCAGCCGGGTGTTCGGCATCAGCCCGTCGCGGATTCGGCATAGCGGCTGACCCTGACCGCCTCGCAGCCCCATACACGTCAGACAAACTCAGGCCAGACCCACCCCGCTGAACAGCCAGCCCTCTCACCTGTCCGTTGGGACAAGTAATTTGTCCGCAGGGTCAAAGGCGTTCGGACAGATCTGCACTAGCATGACCATTGTGAAGCCCGTGCCGCCCGCCGCCACTCCGAAGCGACAGTGATAAACAAACGTGAAACCCAGCGCAAACAGGAAAGTTTGCCTTCGAAAAAACCAACAGGAATAGGGATTAAGCCGATGACAACTCGCAGACAGATCCTTGCAGGTGCAGGCGCCGCCATGGCGCTTAGCGCCATCGGCCTGCCGATGGCCGCCAAGGCGCAAGGCAAGAAGACTGTGGTTCTGGCCTCGATGGGGCCGCTAACTGGCAACTTCGACCCCAGCTCGCATACCACTCTGGGCCAAGGCAATTTCGAGAAGATCGTCTTCTCGCAACTGACCCGCGCCCCGATGGAAGAGGGCAAAACCGATGTGCTGGAGCCTGATCTGGCCGTCAGCTGGTCGATGATCGACGAATTCACCTTGGAATTCAAACTCCGCGAAGGCGTGACCTTCCATGACGGCAAGCCTTTCGGCGCAGAAGATGTGAAGGCGACCTACGAATATGCCTCAGACCCGTCGCGCCCCGCCGCCTCTTACTACCCCGGTAAAGTCGATGTTGAGATCGTCGACCCGTTGACCGTGCGCCTGAAGACCGAGAAATACGGCTATCCAGCCTCGACCTTCTGGTTCGTCGCCAGCTCTTTGCCGATCATGTCGGCGACCGACATTGCCACCCCGGAACTGCTGCAGCAGCGCCCCAACGGCACCAACGCCTTCAAATACGTGAAGACCGAAGGCGACCGCAGTTATGTCGAGGCCTTTGATGGCTATTTCGGTGGTCGCCCGAAGATCGACGAGATCGTCTATGCCTATGTGCCGGACGCCAACACCCGTGTTCTGGGCCTGATGAACGGCGAATATCACATCGCTGAACGGCTTGAGCCCGAGCAATATGCCTCGCTCCTGAGCGACGACAAAGTCAGCGTCCGCAAGGGCATGTCGACTGAGAACAAATATCTGCACTTCCGATGCAATAAGGCGCCTTTCGATGATCCGCGCATCCGTCTGGCAGCGGCCCATGCCATCGACCGCGATCAGATCCTTGAGTTGATGGGCGATGCGGGCGTGGCCTCGAACTGCTTCATCTCGCCGATGAAGTTCGGCTTCACCGATATTGCCAACTACCCGAAATACGACCCGGCTGAATCCGCACGCCTACTCGAGGAAGCTGGTTTCCCCGGTGGTGCTGGCCTGCCTCAGCTGGAATACATCACCTCCATCGGCTTTTACCCGAAGACCAAGGAATATGGTGAGCTGATCGCCGCGATGATGATGGAAGTCGGCTTCGATGTGCAGCTGACCGTGCTGGAACCGGCTGCTTGGGAACAGGCGATCTATCGCGGCGCCGACGGCCAAGGTGCTGGCCATATGTGCGACGTGGGTTGGATGACCGGCTCGCCCGAGCCTGATCTGGTGCTGCGCCCGAACTGGCATTCCTCGGCCGCGCTGATCTGTGGAATCAATGATCCTGAGATCGACGCCTCGCTGGCCAAGGAACGCTCGACCCTCGACCCGGCCGAGCGGATGAAGGTGCTGTCGGAAGAGACCTTCCCCTTGATGGCCGCCAAACTGCCCAGCTTCTCGCTCTTCTCGGCTGTGGTATTCCATGGCGCGGCGAAGAACTTGGAAGGCGCTTATTACTTCCCGAATGGTCCGATCGACCTGAACAAGGCTGATCTGGTCTAATCGCAAACGACAAGGGATGCGCCGAAAGGCGTATCCCGCCAAAGGCTTTCGCGCAGCCCCCCTTCGGCTGGGCCGCGCGAATGGCTGAAAGGGCCGAGCCGACGGGCTGGGCGAGCCAAACAGGACAGGCCATGCTATTTGCCGTAGACTTTTTCCTGCGCAGGCTGCTGCAGGGTTTGGTCATCATCGTGCTGGTTGCGATGCTGATCTTCACTTTGCTGCGCATTGTGCCCGGCGATCCGGTCCGCATCATGCTCGGGCCGATGGTCTCGGCAGAGGTGGCCGAAGAGACCGCCCAGAAAATGGGGCTGCGCGACCCGATCCCGGTGCAATTCGCCCGTTACGTTGGCCAGGTCGCCAGCGGCGATTTCGGCCGTTCCTTCGTGCGCAGCGCCCAAGGGGCCAGCACAGGCGGCTCGCGTGGAGGCGACACCTTTGACGCGGCCAACCGTGCCTCGGTGATGGGTCTGATCCTGATCGCGTTGCCCTATAGCCTCTTGTTGGCAGGCCTGTCCTTTGCCATCGCCATGGCCGTGTCTTTGCCCATCGGTATTGCAGCCGGCCTAAAATCAGGGCGCTGGCCGGACCGGATGGCGCTTTATCTCAGCTCTGTCTTCGTCTCTTTGCCGAATATCTGGCTGGCCTTGGTGTTGATCTTTCTGGTCTCGGTCAAAGGCGGCCTTCTGCCCGCCATCGGCTACCGAAATTGGACCTATGCGATCCTGCCTGCCATCGTCTTGGCGATCGAACTTACGCCAGTTTTCATTCGCTCGGCCTCGGTCGCGGTGTCCAGCAATATGATGGAATCCTATGTGCCATCTGGGATGATCCGCGGCCTGTCGCGCAAGCGGATGATCGTGGCGCATGTGCTGCGCAACTCGATGATCCCGATGCTGAATGTTGTTGGCATTCAGGCCATTGGCCTGCTGCTCGGCTCTCTTTTCGTCATCGAATATGCCTTCAACTACCCCGGTGTCGGCCTCTTGATGATCAACGCCGTCTTCCAGCGTGATTTCCCGGTCATCCAGGCCATCGCCATCCTCGCCTGTATGGTGCTGGTGGTAGTCAACATCTTGGTCGATTTCGCCGCCACGACCATCGACAGAAGGTTGCAATACTGATGAGCGCCGAGCTTGCACCCATGCTGCCCAAGACGCCGACCAAGAGCCACGGTCCGCGCACGCTTTCGGCGACCATGTTTGCCAATGCCTGGAGAACCACCGAATTTCGCATCGGCTTTTTCATCTTCTTCGGCCTAATCCTGCTGTCGGTCGTCGGCCCCTCGCTTCTGGGTGTCTCGCCGACCAAATTCAGCGTGGCGGATAAATTCCTGCCGCCCCTGGGGTTTGAGGGTGGAAGCTGGTCGCATGTCCTCGGGACCGACCAGCTGGGTCGAGACCTTTTTGCGCGATCGCTGATTGGCCTGCGCAACGCATTGATGATCGGCGTGGTCTCCGTGGTCGGTATGTTCCTGATCGGATCGATCATCGGCATGATTGCGGGCTATGTCGGCGGTTGGGTGGATCTGATCCTGATGCGGATCACAGATGCGCAGATGGCAATTCCGGTGATCATCCTTGCCATCACCATCCTAGGTGTGTCGCGCCCAACGCCCGTTACAATCGTCTGCGTGCTGATCCTCGCCGGTTGGCCCGCCTATGCCCGCACCGCCCGAAGCGTGATGCTGTCCGAGCGGCGCAAGGAATATGTCCGCGCCGCCAAGATCCTGGGTGCCTCAAACCTACGGATCCTTTTGGTCCATATCGCCCCAAATATCCTCCCGCCGATCGCCTTTGTCGCAGTGCTGGATGTGGCGCGGATGATGATCATTGAGGCAATCCTTGGCTTCATCGGCATTGGCATTCAGCCCCCGACCCCAACCTTTGGCACCATCATCGCTGACGGCACCAAATATCTGATGAACGCTTGGTGGATCACCACGGTCCCCGGTCTTCTGCTGGCGATCTCGCTTTGTGGCATCAACCTCATGGGTGGCGCATTGGAGCGCGCCCGCAACAAGCTTCTGCAGGGGGTGTCATGAGCGCCGCTGAACCCATCCTTCAGGTCCGCGATCTTTCCGTCGAACTGAATACAGCCCCTCAGCGCCGCAAAGTGCTGGATAATGTCTCGCTGGACCTACACGCTAATGAGGTGCTGGGGATCATAGGCGAAAGCGGCTCGGGCAAGACTGTGCTGTCGCGGGCCATGGTCAATTGGGTCTCGCGCCCGCTGGAGATGACCAGCGGCCAGATCCTTTACCGTGGGCAAGACCTGCGGCTGATGCCTCCGGCAGAGCTACAAGGCCTGCGCGGGCGCAAGATTGCCTATATCGGTGCCGACCCGACCAGCGCCCTGGACCCGACCCTGCCGATTGGCCGCCAGATCGTTGAAAAACTGAAATCGGTCGAGCCGGGGATTTCCGACGCCGACGCCAAGCGCCGGGTGATCGAGACACTGCAGGCCGTTCGTATCCCTTCGGCCGCTGAACGGTTCAACGAATTCCCGTTCCAATTCTCGGGCGGGATGATGCAGCGCGTAATGATCGTTGATGCTTTGGTGACCAGCCCCGATCTTCTGGTCGCCGACAACATCACCCAGCCTTTGGATGTGACCGTTGCCGCCCAGATCCTGCGCCTCTTGCGCGATCTTCAGGCCGAATACCGCACTGCGATCCTCTTCGTCTCGTCGCTTTTGGGCATGGTGAATGAGATTGCCGATAATGTGCTGGTTCTGGCGGACGGCAAAGTGGTGGAACGGCAGTCGATGCAGGGCATACTGCACCGGCCCGAGCACAATTACACCCGCCATCTGGTGCGCGAGATGCCGCGGATCTGGGAGGCTCAGCCAGACGTAGCCGCCGCCCCTTCCGTCACCGCAAGCGATGGCCGCGAGGTTATCCTTTCGGTCCGGGATGTCAGCCGGACCTATGCCACCAAGGACCGCAACCGCCTGTTCGGCAAGCAACAGGTGCAAGCGGTGCGCGGGGTTTCCTTTGATGTTTATAAGGGCGATAGCCTTGGCATCGTTGGAGAATCTGGCTGCGGCAAGTCGAGCTTGTCTCGTCTGCTCAGCCGCCTCGAGGCGCCCGATACCGGCGAGATCCTGTTCAAAGGCCAGAGTATCGCGGGGCTGCGCGGCAAGAGCCTTTTGAACCTGCGGCGGGGCTTTCAGCTTTTGCTGCAAGACCCCTATAACTCGATTCCCTCGCACCTCACCATTGGCCGCACCGTGGCCGAGCCGCTGATCATCCACGGCGGGCGCTCTAGGGCAGAGATCCGTGCGAAAGTGGCCGAGACCATGGCCGAGGTCGGCCTTGCGCCCGAACTGGCGCATAGCCTGCCGGTCGGCTTGAGTGCCGGGCAGCGCCAAAGGGTGAATATCGCCCGTGCGATGGTGCTGGAGCCGGAACTGCTGATCTTGGACGAGACGCTTTCGGCTTTGGATCAGGTCGAACAGGCCAAGCTATTGGCTTTGTTTGAAAAGCTGCAAGCTCGCCATGGCATGACATATATCTATATCTCGCATGACCTTGGCATGGTGCGCCGGGTCTGCAGCCGGGTGGCGGTGATGTATCTGGGCCGGGTGGTGGAGCTGGCTGGCAATGAAATTACCTTCTTCGACCCCGGTCATCCCTATACCCGCGCGCTTCTGTCCGCTGTGCCGGCGATCGAACATCGGCCCTATAACGCCTCGACCTACCTTCTGGAAGGTGAGCCGCCGAACCCGATCAACATCCCGCCGGGATGCTCTTTCCGCAGCCGCTGCCCCTTTGCCTTTGACCGTTGCGCCACCATTGACCCAAGCCTGAAGCCGCGCGGCAAGGATGATCTGGCGGCCTGCCATCTGGCGGCGGGGGCAATGCCCGCGCCCTCCCATGCCACATCCGACACCATCCTGGCCTGAGCGCCGGAGCCAGGGCAAGACCTGAGGAACTCATCAGATGGACTTCGACTATATCGTCATCGGCTCAGGCAGCGCAGGGTCTCCGCTGACGGCTCGCCTGCTTGACAAGGGCATGAAGGTTCTGCTGATCGAGGCCGGCAAGCGCGAGCGGATCCCGATAACCCGCCTGCCCGCCGCCTTGATCCATACCGTCGGCAATCCGCGCTATGACTGGTGCTACAAGACCGAGCCGGACCCGACCCGCAACGGGCTGGTCGAGGCTTGGCCGCGTGGCAAGGTGCCGGGGGGGTCTTCGGCGATCAATGGGATGATCTTCATCCGCGGCGCCAAGCAGGATTATGACGCTTGGGAGGCTTTGGGTAATCCCGGCTGGGGCTGGAAGGATGTGCTGCCCTATTTCCGCCGGATGGAGACGGCGGACAATGACAAAGATAACGGCGTGCGCGGCGGCATGGGTCCGCAGCGTGTCTCGGCCCTGCGGTGGAAACATCCGGTCTCTGAGACCTTCCTCAAAAGCTTTGTCGCCGCCGGTGCCACCTTCAACGCGGATATGAACGGCGTCTCGCATGAGGGCGTGGCGTGGAACCAAGGCTCCACCAAGAATGGCATCCGCGCATCGGCCTTTGACAGTTTCGTGCTGCCAAAGCTGAAGGATGCGCGCCTGCGCTTTATCGACGACACTGTGGTCGAACGGGTTACGATCAAAGACGGCCGCGCCACCGGGGTCGAGGCATTGCAATCGGGCAACAAGGTCAGTTTCACCGCCCGTCGCGGCGTGGTGCTTTGTGCAGGCTCGATCAACTCGCCACAGCTTTTGATGCTGTCAGGCATTGGCGACCCGGTAGAGTTGAAAAAGCACGGGATCACCCCGCTGGTTGATAGCCCTGAAGTCGGCAAGAACCTTCTCGAACACCCCGGCCTTTACGCCTTGGCCGAGATGAAAGTGCCCACCGCCAACCGGATGGCGCGGCCCCTGCGCGGCGCTTTGGCCTTTGGCGAATGGCTTTTCAGGCGGCGCGGCGTGATGAGCGTGCCGACCGCCCAGCTGATCGCCTTCATCAGATCCCGGCCCGAGTTGGAATATACCGATCTGCAATTCCACCTCTTCCCCTTCGGTCTGGCACAAACCAAGACCAAGCTGGAGGTACCGAAAGCCGATCTCGTCACCATTTTGATGAACATCAACCATTCGAAAAGCGTTGGGCATCTGGAGCTACGCTCGAAAGATCCCCACGAGAAAGTGGCGATCTTCGCGCGCATGCTCGACCATCCAGATGATGTCGAGACGCTGCTCGGCGGTATCGCATGGATCCGCAAGATCTGCGCCCAGCCGCCTTTCTCGAAGGATATGATCCGCTTCCTTGACCTGCCCGCCGAAGGTAGCTCGCGCGAGGAAGAGATCGCCTATCTGCGTCGCAGCACAGTGCCTTTCTTCCATCCCGTCGGCACCTGCCGGATGGGGCCGGATGATACGGCCGTGGTGCGCCCCGATCTGAAAGTGCGCGGGGTTGAGGGGCTTTGGGTGGCCGATGCCTCGATAATGCCGCGCCATATCTCGGGCAATACCAATGCCACTGCCATCATGATCGGAGACAAGGCCTCGGATCTGATCCACGCCTGATGCCGGTTCGGCAGGGGCGGCCCAACCGGCCCTGCTGCCCATCTGACTGACTGGCACTTTGGTGCCCCCGCCATCCTCTCCCTGCGTCCCACCGGGGCGCAGACCAATGCCCCATGTTCAAAAGGCCGGTTCTGACATGACTGATTTCTCGGATCTTTTCATCGGCGGTCGCCGCGTCGCCTCCACCGCCCCCCGGATCATTGAGCTCCGTTCGCCCTATGATGGCGCAGTCGTCGGCACCGCGCCCTTGGCCAGTGCCGCAGATATCGACCGCGCCGTGGCCGAGGCTCGGCGGGCCTTTGACCATGGCCCATGGCCCCGGATGACGGTGGAAGACCGCCTGCAAGTGATCGAGCGGTTCCATGCGCTTTATGAAGCGCGGTCAGATGAATTCGCCCGCCTTGCCTCGCGTGAGATGGGCGGGCCGCATTGGTTCACCCAAGCAATACGCACGCTGATCACGAATCAAAGCCATGCCTTCTTCACGGCTGCGCGTAGCTATCCTTGGGAAGACCGGCGCGAGGCTTATCCCTCGGGAAAAGGTCTGTGGCTGCGCGAACCTGTGGGCGTGGTTGCAGCCATCATCCCATGGAATGCGCCGCATCAGGTGGCTTTGGGCAAGCTCTACCCCGCGCTGATCGCGGGCTGCACTGTGGTGCTAAAACTGGCCGAGGAAACTGCCGTAGATGGCCAATTCTTAGGCGAGCTTTTCGCCGAGGCCGGGCTGCCGGAAGGAGTCTTTAGCGTGCTGGCGGCGGATAAAGAGACCAGCGAGCACCTGGTCATACATCCCGGCATCGACAAGATCGGCTTTACCGGCTCAACCGAGGTTGGCCGCCGCATCGCCGGCCTTGGCGGCTCGCTGCTCAAACGGGTCAGCCTAGAGCTGGGGGGCAAATCCGCGGCCATCGTGCTGCACGATGCCGATCTGGCGGAAACCGTCGCCGCTCTCAAGTATCGCTCCTTCCCCAACAACGGGCAGGTCTGCGTGGCGCAAACGAGGGTCTTGGTGCCGCGCCCGCGTCAGGCCGATTATGCCGAGGCCATGGTCGCCATGATCGAAGCCATGACCATTGGCGATCCAAGCGATGAAAACACCTTCCTTGGTCCGGTCGTCTCGGAACGCCAACGCCAAAAGATCACAGATTACATTCGGCAGGCCGAAGCCGAGGGCGCCCGCATCGCCACCGGTGGAACCGGCCTGCCCGAAGGGATCAACCACGGCAATTTCATCCGCCCGACGCTGTTCACGGATGTCGACAATGCCTCGCGCATTGCTCAGGAAGAGATCTTCGGACCCGTCGTCTGCATGATTCCTTACGACAGCGAGGAGGAGGCCGTCGCTTTGGCCAATGCCTCCGACTACGGGCTGGCAGGTTCGGTCTGGACCCCGGATGCAGCCCGCGCCGAAGCAATCGCCCGGCAGATTCGCACTGGCACAATAACCCATGGCAATGCCGCAGTTGACCTTTTGTCGCCCTTCGGCGGCTACAAGCAAAGCGGCATCGGGCGCGAGTTCGGAGCCGAGGGGATCAACCACTATATCGAACACAAAACCATCGCCTTGTGACGCAAAGCCCCCGGAAGTGCCTTAACCTAAGGTTTTCCAGGAGCGCGCCTTACCAAGATTAGAGACGTGGCGGGTATCACCCGAGTGCCGGAGAGCAAAATGACAGCAGAGTTGCCTCATTATCTGATCGAAGAAGCCCGGCGATGGCGGCATGACCTGCACCGCCACCCCGAGATCGCCTATCAGGAGCATCGCACGTCGGCCTGTCGCGGGCAAACTGGCTGAATATGGCTTTGAGGTAAGCCGGGGTCTGGGCGTCACCGGGGTCGTCGGCACACTGCGCCGAGGCAGCTCGCACCGCTCCATCGCTTTGCGCGCCGATATGGATGCATTGCCGATCCATGAGCAAACCGGCCTGCCCCATGCCTCGTCCCAGCCCGGAATGATGCATGCTTGCGGCCATGACGGTCATACCGCGATGCTGCTGGCCGCTGCCCGCCATGCCGCCAGCCGCAAGGATCTGCATGGGGTGCTGCATGTGATCTTCCAACCCGCCGAAGAGGTCGAAGGCGGGGCGCGCCAGATGATTGAAGACGGGCTCTTCGATCAGATCTCGCCAGACCGGGTGTTTGGCATGCACAATTGGCCCGATACCGCACCCGGATCGGTGGCCGCGCCGGATGGGGCGATGATGTCGGCCTTTGGCACTTTTGATATCACCATCGCAGGCCGAGGCGCTCATGGGGCGATGCCGCATCAGTCGGCCGATCCTGTGCTGGCAGCCAGCCAGATTGTCTCGTCATTGCAAGTCATCGCGGCGCGGAATGTCTCTCCTTTGGACTCGGTGGTGGTCTCGGTCACCAAGATCCATGGCGGCGATGCCTATAACGTCATCCCGGAGGCAGTGAAGCTGGCGGGGACCACCCGTTGGTTCACCCCCGAAGGCGCCGATCTGATCGAGCGCCGTCTGACCGAGGTCGCCCAGCATGTCGCCGCCGGTTTCGAATGCCGTGCCGAGGTGCTGCATGAGCGCCGCTATCCCGCCACCGTCAACGACGCGGGTGCCGCCCGTTTCGTCCGTGACATCGCAGCCGGTGCGGGTTTTGCCATCGCCTCTCCGCCGCCCTCGATGGGGGCTGAGGATTTCTCGTTTATGATGGAGAGGAAGCCGGGCTGTTATATCTGGCTTGGCGCGCGGAAGGAGGGTGAAAATCCGATGCTGCATTCGCCCCGGTTTGACTTCAACGATGCCGTGCTGCGCGACGGGATACGGCTGTGGAACCAGCTGATTTCCGGAGCCTTGGCGGCCTGAGCCGGCTCTGTTGCACAAATCGCCTGCGCGGATTCATGTCGTGATCCCAACATGATAGTTGGGACACATGAGCAGGCCAACACCCCCATCCACAAGACCAGCAACTGGCCAGCCTACAACGAGGTACTCAAGCGTCTCGGCTCGCTGACGATCTGGTTCGAGCCCGCCATGACCTGGGAAGCCGCGCCGAAGGCAAACGCTGTCGACAGCCCGACTACAGCTATGCGGCGATCCAGACCTGCCTGACCATAAGGTGCTGTTCTAAGGTCAAGTCGAGAACCGTCCCGCAGTCCGAAAAACACCGGAGCTGAGCCGCAGCCATGTCGGAAGAATGCCCTCATAGTGAATGGCGGAAAGAGCCGAGACTAGAGCGAAGCCTTCTGCGGAAAGACCAAGGCCGGAGGGATCTTCGGCATTCGCCCCTTCTCAGGCTTTGATCCTCTCCCCATTAGGATCATACCACGGGCCGAGCTGCAGCTTGGCAGGGTAGCGTTTCATGGCGACCTCGACCTCCCATGTGCCTGTTTCCAGCCAGTCCTTCGCAACCCCCTTGGGATGCGACACATAGCCGAGGCCCAGCGAGGCGCCGACGCGGTGGCCATAAGCGCCCGACATCACCGAGCCCACCAGCCTGCCATCGCGCAGGATGGGCTCGTGGTGATAAAGCATCGGCGCCTCCGCGCCGCCAGTCAGCATCACCTGCACCAGACGGCGGCGGACCGGCCCTTCTGCCTTCTGCCGCAACAGCGCCGCGCTGCCGATGAAGCCGCCCGGCTTGTCCAGCGCCACGGCAAAGCCGAGACCGCCGTTGAGCGGAGTATCTTCCTCGCCGATGTCATGGCCCCAGTGGCGATAGCCTTTCTCCATCCGCAGGGAATTCAGCGCGAAATAGCCCGCGGGCTTCAGGCCAAGGTCCCGGCCCGCCTCCGCCAGCACCTCCCAGACATGGGCGGCAAATTCGGTCTCGATCATCAGCTCGAACCCCAATTCGCCCACGAAGGTCAGCCGGCTGGCCCGCACCCGCGCATAGCCGAGGTCGATCTCGCGCGAGGTGCCGAAGGGAAAACCCGCATTCGAGACATCGTCGGGCGAGACCCGCGCCATCAACTCGCGCGCCTTCGGCCCCATGATGGCCAGCATCGCCGTGCCCGAGGTGATGTCAGCGACATGGACACGCGCGCCCTCGGGCATGTTGCGGCGCAGCCAGGCCAGGTCGCGCCGCTGCGACAGCGCCACCGTCACCACGAGGAAGGCATCCTCTGCGACGCGGATCACCGTCACGTCAGCCTCGATCCCGCCGCGCGGGTTCAGCCACTGGGTATAGACGATCTTGCCCACCGGCACGTCGCAATCGCCCGCGCAGACATGGTTCAGCGCGGCCAGCGCATCCGGCCCCTCGACCCGGTATTTGACGAAGCAGCTGTAGTCGAAGACCGAGACGTTTTCTGCGGTATTGCGGCATTCGGCGGCGACGTTCTTGAACCAGCTCGGCCTGTGGTAGGAATATTCGACATTCGCCACTTCCTCGGGTGTGCCGAAGAAGCCCGGACGCTCCCACCCCGCCAGTTCGGTCATGAAGACCCCCGCCTCCAGCCAGCGGTCGTGGAAGGGCGAGCGGCGCACCCCGCGCGCGGTTTCGAACTGCAGCCCCGGCCAGTGCATGCCGAACAGCGTGCCGATGGTCTCGACCGAGCGGTCCTGCAGGTATTTGCGGTTGCGCTGGAAGGCCTGCGTCCGGCGCACGTCCACGTCGCTCAGTTCGACCGGGGGATGGCCCTCGGCGATCCACGAGGCCATTGCCTTGCCCACCCCGCCCGAGGACAGGATGCCGATGGAGTTGAAGCCGGTGGCCGAGAAGAGCCCGCGCACCTCGGCCGTCTCGCCCAGATGATAGCGGTTGTCGGGGGTGAAACTTTCCGGGCCGTTGAAGAAAAGCTGGATTCCGGTGCGCTCCAGCACCGGCACCCGCTTCATCGCCATTTCGAGATAGGGGCCGATATGGTCGATGTCCTCGGGGAGGGCATCGAAGCAGAAGCTGTCGGGGATGCCCGTCTGGCCCCAGGGCTTGGCGCCCGGCTCGAAGAAGCCGACCAGGAGCTTGCCCGCGTCCTCCTTGTAGTAGGACCATTCGTCGGCGGTGAACATCACCGGCAGGTCGCGCGGCAGGCCGGGGATAGCTTCGGTCACCACGTAGAAATGCTCGGCCGCGTGCAGGGGCAGCGTGACGCCGATCTCGGCGGCCAGATCGCGCGACCACATGCCGCCGCAGATCACCACCTTCTTCGCGGCAATGGGGCCCTGATCCGTCATCACCCCGGTGGCGCGGCCGTTCGCGGTCAAGATCTTGGTGACGGCGATCCCCTCCAGCACCTTCGCCCCGCCCATCCTTGCGCCCTTGGCATAGGCCATGGTCACGTCGGCCGGGTTGACCTGGCCGTCGTCTGGGAACCAGAAGCCGCCCACCAGCCCCTCGGTGCTGATCGGCGACCAGCGCTCCTTGACCTGGCCGGGCGTCAGCGCCTCAACCGGCAGGCCGAAGTTGCGCCCCATCGAGGCGCCGCGCGCCAGTTCCTCATACCGCGCCGGGGTCTTCGCCAGCCGCAGCGAGCCGTTTCTCTTGAACCCCGTCGCCTGCCCGGTCTCTGCCTCCAGCTTGCCGAACAGCTCGCCCGTATATTGCGCAAGCTCGGTCATCCGCTGCGTCGCGCGCAACTGCGTCACCAGCCCGGCCGCGTGCCATGTGGTGCCGCAGGTCAGCTGCCTGCGCTCCAAGAGGACCACATCCGCGATCCCCAGCTTCGTCAGGTGATAGGCGATCGAACAACCGGCTACGCCGCCGCCCACGATCAGGACTTCGGCGGTCTGGGGAAGGGTCATGAAAAGCGCCTCCTGGATTTTCCGATGCAGAAGAGAAACCTGTCAGACTCCGCCAAGACAGAGATATCTGGTTTCCAGATAGTCGTCGATGCCCTGACGGCCGCCCTCGCGGCCCCGTCCGGATTGCTTGATGCCGCCGAAGGGGGCGAGTTCGGTGGAGATCAGGCCGGTGTTGATGCCGACCATGCCGTATTCCAGCATCTCGGCCACACGCCAGACCTGGGCCACGTCGCGGGTGTAGAAATAGGCAGCAAGACCGAATTCAGTGTCGTTGGCCAGCCGGACCGCCTCCTCCGCCGTGTCGAACCGGAACAGCGCCGCGACGGGACCGAAGGTTTCCTCGCGCGCAAGGCGCATGGCGGGGCTAGCGCCGGTCAGGACGGTGGGGGCGTAGAAGAGACCACCCTGCCCCGCCCCTCCGGTCAGGACCGAAGCGCCAAGGCGGCGGGCATCGGCCACATGGTCCTCGACTTTCCTCAGCGCATCGGCATCGACCAGCGGGCCGAGGGCCACTCCTTCGTCGAAGCCGTTGCCGACGTGCAGTTGCGCGACCGCCGCGGCCAGTTTCGCGGCAAAGGCATCATGCACCCCGGCCTGCACATAGATCCGGTTGGCGCAGACGCAGGTCTGGCCGTTGTTGCGAAACTTCGCCACCAGCGCGCCTTCGACCGCAGCGTCCAGATCAGCGTCGTCGAAGACGATGAAGGGCGCGTTGCCGCCCAGTTCCATCGACATCTTCTTGATCTGGTCCGCCCCCTGCCGCATCAGGATGCGGCCCACCTCGGTGCTGCCGGTGAAGGTGATCTTGCGCAGAAGCGGGTTGCCGCACATCTCGCGCCCGATGGCGGGGCCGTCGGTGCCGGTGATGACCGAGAACAGCGCCGGCGGCAGGCCCGCGCGGCAGGCCAGCACCGCCAGGGCGATGGCCGAAAGTGGCGTCTGTTCCGCCGGTTTCGCCACCATCGCGCAGCCCGCCGCCAAGGCCGGCGCCATCTTGCGTGCCAGCATGGCACTGGGGAAGTTCCAGGGCGTGATCGCCCCCGCCACGCCGACTGGCTGGCGGATCACCATCAGGCGCTTGTCGCGCTGGTGGCCCGGGATCGTCTCGCCATAGACGCGTTTGGCCTCTTCGCCGAACCATTCGACGTAAGAGGCGCCATACAGCACCTCGCCGCGCGCCTCGGGCCAGGGCTTGCCCATTTCGGCGGTGATGATCGTGGCCAGATCATCGGCGTTTTCCACCATCAGATCGAAAAGCCGACGCAGGATCGCGGCCCGCTCCTTGCCGGTGCGCCCGGCCCATGCGGGCTGGGCGGCATGGGCGGCGGCGATGGCCTCGGCGGTCTCGGCCGCGCCCATCTCGGGCAGGCGGGCGATGATCTCGCCGGTGGCGGGGTTCACCACCTCGAAGGCCGGCCCGCTTGCGCCCCGCCAGACGCCCGCCACCAGACCGGCGGTGGGCAGAAGCGAAGGCTCGCGCAGGCGGGAAAGAATGCTGTCTGCGATCATCTGGAAATCCAATTGTCTCTTCTGCAAGCAGGGCCGCGATGCGCCCTAAAGGCTCCTGCCCCGCCTCAGCCCAGGGCGGCGGCAGACCGGCGCAGCCTCAGGCCAAGCACCAGCCCGGCCGCTGACAGCGCCAGCGCAAGGCCGAGCGCTGCGCCATAGCTTCCGCTCATGGCGAAAATCCTGCCCGAGAGCGACGGCGCGATCAGCCCTGCCAGCCCATAGGCCAGCATCAGCTTGCCGTAGACCTCGCCCACGCGGGCGGCACCGAACTGCTCGCCGATGAGCACCGGCATCAGCGAGGCGGAGCCGCCGAACACCATGCCGATGGCCAGCGCGGCCAGAAGCACCACCGGCGACGCAGGCAGGAAGAACACCAGAAGGCCAGCGCCCGCCAGCAGGTTCGAGACTATCAGCATTGTCCGGCCCGAGAACGCCTCGACCAGCCTGCCGCCCAGGAAGGACCCCAGCACATAGCCCAGCGTAAAGGCCCCCGGCGTCAGGCCGATCAGCCAGGGCGCGGCACCTCGGGCGGCGACGATGCCGGTGGAATGCGAAACGATCAGCAGGCCGCTGAAACAGATGGCGAAGAATACGGCGAAGATCGTGAGAAAACGCGCCTCGGTGAAATCCTGGCGCAGCGGGGTGGCGGCGGCCTTTGCCCCGCCCTGGGCGGCACGCAGCGTTCCCGGCATCAACGCCAGGACCCCCAGCCCCAAGGCCAGGATGGCGCCGCCCAGCGCCAGAAAGCTGTCCTGCGGGTCGGCAGCCTGTATCGGCCCCGCCAGAAGGCTGGAGAGCGTAACGCCGCTGACAGCGAAGGCGGCCATCACTAACCCGATGGCCAGGCTGCGGCGCGTCTCGGGCAGTTGCATGACCAGTGCCAGCGCAAGGCCGTAGCCCAGTCCCGAGCCGAAGCCGAAGCCCAGTCCATAGCCCAAGACCAGCCCGGCAACCCCCCCCGACAGGGCGAAGAAGAGATGCCCGGCCCCAGCCAACCCGAAGGCCAGCACAGCAAACAGCCGGAACCCCATCCGCCGTAACAGCGCGTCATGCACGAACATACCCAGGGTGAAGGTCACTAGCGCCAGCGTCGGCACCAGGCTGAGTTCCGCCCGCGAGGTCTGGAGGAAGGCCTCCATCGGCAGCAGGAAAAGGCTCCAGACGTAAAGAACGCCCATGGCGACATTGGTCAGGCAGGCCGCCGCGACCAGACGCAACTGGGTGGAGGCAGGCGGGATTGGGGCATTCGCGGACAGCATGTGTTTCTCCTGAAGGGAAAAGGATCCCCCGGCGGGAGCGGCCGGGGGACCTCCAGCAGCCGTCAGGCCGCCTTGGCGCGCAGGGCGGCTGTCGCCTCGCGCCGGATCGTCATCGTCGCGCGATCAATCACCACGCCATAGTGCCTCTCGGCGCTTTCGAGCGAGATGTATTCGTCAAGCACGTCCTCCAGCACCATGTCGGGATCACGGGTCATCGGGTTGCCCCAGCCGCCTCCCCCGGTGGTTTCGAACACGAACTGCTCGTCATGGCCGAAGCGGTAGCCGGCCAGCAGCGGATTGGTCCACGCGCCGTTCTCCTTGATGCCGCCGATCACCTTGGACGTGCCGTCGGCAGCGACATGGCTGGCGCGCTGCGGAATGCTGGCGCCACCGCCATTGACGCCCGGGCTGCCCGCGCGGGTGCGCGAGGTTTCCATCGACAGCTCGCCGTCGCAGAGGAATCGGCACTTGAAAACCGCACCCAGCCCGCCGCGGAATTTGCCCGCCCCGGCGGAGTCGGGGCGCAGCTCATAGGCCTCGTATTCGATGGGGTAGAACAGCTCGGCCGATTCCGCTGGCATGTTCATGCAGTTGCCCAGCGGGTCCTGCGTGACGTTCATCCCGTCGCCATAGGGCGTGCCACCCCAACCGCCCGAAGGCAGGTCCGAGAACACGTTGGTGCGGCCCTGCCGGTCCGTGGTCGCCGCCACGAACCAGTTGGCCTCGGAGAAGGTCGATCCGGTCACCCGCTCGGGGATCGCCTTGGCCAGCGCCTGCCAGATGGCGCTGGTCACCTTGGAAGAGACCAGCGTGGTGCAGGCGATGGTGGGCGATGGCCATTTCGCGTTCAGCCAGCACTGGTCCGGGATCAGGATATTGATCGGCGCGAACATGCCCCAGTTTGACGGCGCCTCGGGCGCCAGGAAGAACTGCAGCGAGTAATAGGCGGCCGAGGCGGTGTTGGCGAAGGGCGAGTTGATCGCGCCCTTGACCGGCCCGTCCGAGCCCTCGAAGTCCACCGTGATGTCCGAACCCTTGATGGTCAGCCGGACCTTGATCTTCACCGTGTCCATCACGAAGCCGTCGGTATCCGCGTAGTCTTCCGCCTCGTAGACGCCATCGGGAATTTCCTCGATGGCCTTGCGTACCAGCCGCTCGGTATAGTCGATCAGGCCGGACATGGTGGCCTTCACCAGGTCGGTGCCGTAGCGTTTGGCCAGGCGCTGGATCTCGGCCTCGGCATTTTGCAACGCCGCGATATGGGCCTGGAGATCGCCCTTCACGTAATGCGGCGTCCGCGTGTTGTTCATGATGATCGCGAGGTATTCCTCATTGATCCGGTAGTTGCGGTAAAGCATGATCGGCGGCAGGCGCAGGCCTTCCGAGGCGATATGCGTGCCGAAGCCCTGGCCGCCGGCGCCGCCGCCACCCAAGTCCATCCAGTGCCCGCGGCTGACCGCAAAGCCCATCAGGATGCCCTCGTAGAACATCGGCATGGTGAATGTGATGTCGTTGGTGTGGGTGCCGCCCTGATAGGGATCGTTCAGGGCGATCACGTCACCGGGTTGCAGGCTGTTGATGGGGAACTTGGCGGTCGAGGCCAGAGCGCTGGCCTGCATCGCCGCCAGGTGGACCGGGCAGTTCGCCGCCTGCGCCAGAAGCCGCAGATCGGCGTCGTAGATCGCGTTCGAGAAGTCCAGCATATCGGCCAGGATGGGCGAGAAGGACGTGCGCTGCATGACCGAGCTCATGGTCTTGCAGGCATGTTCGAAGGCGTTGCGGAGTACCTCGAAAGTGATCGGGTCGACCGCGTCCACTTGGGTCGGCTTGATGTTTGCGTTCATTTGTCAGGTTCCTTTGCTCATGCAGCCAGGGTGACGATCAGGTTGCCCGAGTTGTCCATTTCCCCGTGGGATCCGGGCGGCAGGACGGCGACGGTGTCGGGGTATTCGATGATCGCGGGACCTTGGACGGATTTTCCCGCCGACAGCACGGCACTGGGCAGAACGTCAGTTTCGATCCACTCGCCGTTGAAGAACACCTTGCGGCGCGCTTCGCCCTTGACGGCATCACCGCCCAGGTCGAACGAGAACTTGGGCGCTGTCGGCAGCTTGCCCACGGCTGAGATGCCGATGGCCACGATGGCGACAGGGAACTCCCGCGTGCTGACACCATATTCGCGGTGGTGAGCGGCGTGGAAGGCCTCGGCGATCTCGGGGATCTTCTTGGCTGTCAGTTCGCCGGTCGGCATGTCGACATCGACTTCATAGGTTTGGCCGACATAGCGCATCTGCAGTGTGCGGGTGATCGTGGCACCGCCTTCCTTCATTCCGTCCGAGGCCAGAAGGTCAAGCCCGCGCGTTTCAAGGGCGGCGAAGGCCTTCTTCAGGGCCTCGATGTCCACCGTCTCCAGTTCCGAATAGAAGAAGGTTTCAACATCGTGGCGGAGGTCCATCGTGGTCGCCCCGAAGGCAGAGGCCACGCCTGCCTGCGCGGGGATCAGCACCTTTGGCACGCCCATGGCCTGCGCCACGAAGCAGGCGTGCATCGGGCCTGCCCCGCCGAAGCTGGCCAGCACATAGTCGCGCGGGTCGCGGGCACGATCGGTGACGACACCCTTCACCGCCTGGGCCATGGTCTCGCAGGAAATGCGGATCATGCCCTCGGCCGTTTCCAGACGGCTGAGGCCGATGCGTTCGGCCAGGGCGTCGATCGCCTTTTCCGACGCGGCTTTGTCCAGCGTGAACTTGCCGCTGAGCGACGGGTGCAAGCGGCCCAGCACCATGTTGGCGTCCGTAATCGTCGCCTCGGTCCCGCCACGGCCATAGCAGGCCGGACCGGGTTCGGAACCCGCGCTGCGCGGTCCCATCCGGAGCGATCCGCCCTTGTCGATCCATCCGATGGACCCGCCGCCCGCGCCGACTGAATGGATGTCCAGCATTGGCACTGAGACCGGCATTTCCCATTCCAGCTCATATTTTCGCGTGATCAGACCGGTGCCGTTTTCGACAATCGAGGCATCAAAGCTGGTGCCGCCGACGTCGGTGTGGATGATGTTCTGCAGGCCAGTCGTCTCGGACAGGTATGCCGCATAGGACACGCCACCTGCCGGGCCGGATTCGATCAGCTCCTCGGGACGTTCCTTGGCCAGTTTCGCACCCATCACACCGCCGTTCGACTTCAGGATCAAAAGCGATCCCTTGAAGCCCATTTCGCGCAGTGCTTCGTCCAGCCGATCGAAGTAGGTGGCCATCACTGGCATCATGCAGGCGCGGATCGCCGTGGTGACAAAGCGCGAATGTTCGCGGAAGACCGGCCGCGTCTCGGCCGAGATCACCACATGCGCGTTTGGAAGCACCCCTTTTACAATCTCGCGAGCGCGCTGTTCATGCGCCGGGCTGGCGTAGGAATTGATGAAGCCGATGCCCACCGCCTGAATGCCTCGCCGCGCAATCTCTTCAGCTATGGCGAGGACTCCGGCCTCGTCGAGTGGACGACGCTCGACGCCCTTGGCCGACATCCGACCGCCAACGGTAAAGCGGTGGCGGCGCTTGATCAGAGGCTTCGGCTTCTGCTGGTAGGGGTCGTAGAGAAACTCCCGGCTTTGCCGGCCAATTTCCAGCGTGTCGCGGAAACCTTCCGACGTGATGAAGGCGGCATCGGGGTAATTGCGCTCTAGGAGGGCGTTGGTCGCCGTGGTGGTCCCGTGCATGAAATAGCCGATCTGGTCGAAGGGCACCCCCGACAGCTTCACTGCCTCGATCACCCCTTGCGAACGGTCACGCTTGGTGGTTAGCACCTTCGCCGTGCGGTGCTGGCCGGTGCCTTCCTCCCAGGCGAAAAGGTCGGTGAAGGTGCCCCCCACGTCGACGCCAACTCTCCACATAGTCTTCTCCTCCTTGATCGGCGCCCAAGCAGGACGCCTGTGAACGATTTCAGATTCCGAGATAGGCCTGCTTGACGCGGGGATCGGTCAGCAGGTCGGCTGCCGCGCCCTCCAAGGCCTTGGTGCCCAGGTCTAGGACGTAAGCACGATCAGACACTTGCAATGCCAGCTGGGCATTCTGCTCGACCAGTATGACGGCAATGCCGGTCTCGTCGGTCAACTGGCGCAGGGCTTGCATCAGCTGGATTTCCACCAGGGGCGCCAAGCCGATGGACGGTTCGTCAAGGAGTAGGATCTTTGGCCCCGCCATGAGCGCCCGACCAAAGGCTATCATCTGCTGCTCGCCACCCGACAGACTGCGCGCGGGGAGCTTCGCCTTGCGCTCCAACACCGGGAAGTAGCCGTAGACCTTGGCCAGATCGCGGGCGATGGCGGCCTTGTCGCGACGCAGGAACGCCCCTACCATCAGATTGTCCGCCACCGTCATGCGTGGGAACAACTCACGCCCCTCGGGTACAAGACAGATGCCACGGCTGACGATTTCGGCGGTGGACAGGCCCTGGATGTCGGAATGGAAGGCGGCGATGCGGCCCGACTGCACCTTTACCAGCCCACAGATACTCTTCAGCAGAGTGGTCTTGCCAGCACCGTTGCTGCCGATCACCGCAGTGATCTGACCGCTCTCAGCCTGCATGGAAAAGCCGTTTACGGCAACGCTATGGCCATAAGAAACGTGAAGGTGTTCAACCTCAAGCATGGTGCGCCGCCCCCAGATAGGCCTCGACCACAGCCGGGTTTTCGGTGATCTCCTTCGGAGTGCCCTGGCCGATCTTGACGCCGAAGTTGATGACGTGAACCTCGTCGCAGACCGACATCACCGACTTCATGTCATGTTCGATAAGCAGCATGGTCAGCCCGCGTTTGCGCAGTTCGATCAGTCTTTGGGCGACGTTGGCCTTTTCCGCCGGGTGCAGACCGGCCAGAGGCTCGTCCAGCAGCAGAAGCGCAGGACGCGCTGCCAGCGCGGTGGCGATGGACACCATCCGCTGCGTTCCCCCGGGCAGAAGGTGCGCCGGGGTATTTGCAACCGCTGCAAGCCCCATGAAGTCGATGATGCCTTCGGCGCTTTTCAACAGGATGGGCTCCTGACCGAGTACCGAATGGGCGTGGTGACGCACACCACCCAGACGGGCCATGTGATGCCCCATCATCACGTTCTCAAAGACGGAGCGGTCACGGTAGATGCTGGTCAGCTGGAAGGTGCGCACCAGCCCCATTGAGGCAATCCTGCTGGGTCGCTTGCCAGTGATGTCCCTGCCATCGAACAGGATTTGGCCGGCGTTCGGTTTCAGGAAGCCGCTGATCAGGTTGAACATCGTGGTCTTGCCGGAACCGTTCGGACCGATCAGCCCAGTGATCGCGCCTTCGCGCGCCGACAGGCTGACGTCCTTGATTGCTACCAGCTTGCCGAAGCTCCTGGTGATGTTGTCGACCCTAAGCATTGCGCGGCCCCTTCAGCTTGGCGACAGCCTTTGCCAGCACCACTTCCAGTCCGCCTTTGGTGAACAAGAGAGCGGCGATGACGCTGAGGCCCCAGAGCAGCGGGATGTATTGCGCCGCGCCGCGGAACAGCTCTTCCAGCAACGTCAGCATGATCAGACCCAGCAGCGGCCCGGTGAAGGTGCGGGTGCCACCGACGATGGCTGCCGCGACGATCTTGAACATGAAGGCCGGGCCGAAGTCGCCGGGGTTTACGATGCCGTTGAAGTTCCCCAGAAGCACCCCCGCCGCCCCCGCGATGGACGAGCCGATCACGAAAGCCAGCGTACGATAGCCCCAGGTGTGGACGCCCAGCGTTTCCGACAGCTGTTCGTTCTCGGCCACCGCCTTGATCGTCTTGCCGATGTGTGAGCGGTCGATTGCCAGCAGGATCAGCGTGACCAGAAGCGCGACCACCAGGACCAGGCCGAAAAACCCGCCCGTTGTGACGAAGTCTATGCCGAACAGCGGCGTAGGGCGCGGGATGAAGGCGATGCCGTTTTGCCCCCCGGTGATGTCCGAGAATTGGATCAGGCTTTGCTGAATCGCGGCGCTGGCGGCGAAAGTCGCCAGAAAGAAGTTGTATTCCCGCGTGCGCAGCACCGGATAGGCCAGCGCCAGCGCCAGCACACCCGAGGCCAGGGTGCCGACCAGCAATGTGGGCCAGAACGGCCAACCCTGCCCGGTGGTCAGCAGTGCCATCGAATAGGCACCGATCGCGGCGAAGGCGACATGGGCAAAGGACCAGCCGCCCATTGTGGTGATAAGCCGGAAGCTCATCACCAGCATGGCGTTGATCAGAAACAGGATCAGGACCTGGCCAAGGTAGATGCTGGAGAAGCGGAAGGCTACCACCAGAAGCGCCGCCGCCGCCAGAAGGCCCGCAAGCTCAGCCGGTTGCACGGGGCTCTTGCGCCGCGCGGCCGCGGAATTGGCCAAGGTCAGATCCGGATTGAGGGACGTGTTGCTCACTGCCGCGCCCCCATCATGCCATTGGGCAGGAAGGAAAGGATCGCCAGCATGATCACCGCATCGACCAAGGCGACATACTGGCCGTGGCCGAAGGCGGTCAGCAACGAGTCAAGCGTGCCGAACAGCGCCGCGGCCAGTGCCGCGCCCGGCAGGCTTCCGATGCCGCCGACGATGATCACGATGAAGGCCCGCCAGATTGCCTCGCCACCCATGAAGGGATTGATGTTCATGATGCTGCCCATCAGCACGCCCGAGGCCGCCGACAGCGCGCTGCCAATGATGATGGTGACAAGCCCGATCCTGCCGATGCTGACACCCTGCAACCGCGCGCCGACGCTGTTCTGCGCGGTGGCGCGAATTGCCCGGCCCAGCCGCGAATGGGTGAGAAAGGCCCAGAGCCCGATGATGGTGATGAGCGTCAGCCCGACGACGACCAGACGTTGCGTCGGCAGGATCATCCCCGCCTCGCGGAAAATTCCCGGAACCAGCGGGGGTATCGTCCGGCCGACGGGTCCGAACGCCTCGATCACCGCAACCTGCAGCACATAAGAGAGCGCCAGGGTCGCCATGAAGATTGAGAATGGCTGTTCGCGCAGCGGGGTGATGAGGCCCCAGAAGATCAGCGCGCCTAGGATGCCCCCGGCCACAAGGGCGCAGAGGATCGCGATCCCCAGCATCGGCAATCCTGCCAGAGTTCCCGCGAACAGGGCCGTCACCAGATAGAGGCTGTAGCCGCCGATCATGAAGATCTCACCGTGGGCGTAGTTGACCACGCGCATCACGCCGAAGATCAGACTGAGACCGATGGCGAACGACAGGTAGAATGTCGTCAGGAACATCGCGTTGGCTAATATCTGCACCGTCTCTTCCCCATTGCGTGCAAGCCGATACCAGCGCCGCGCCCGCCTCCGGGCGCGACCTGTGTGGTTTATGGTTTGGTGACTGGCGGCTTAGCCCGCGTAGACCTGACCACCTGCCGCCAGGACCGGCAGGGCCGCAGCCTTGTTCTTTTCCCACCAACCGAAAGTGTCGACGACACCGTCAATCACCGCCGCACCTTCTGCGCTGACGCCATAGACCGGCTGCGGCGTGTAGAGGTGATGGTTCACCCCGAAAATCTCGGCCCCGCCCCATTTCGACGGCCCGAACAGGGGATGGTCCACCGTCTCCATCGCGTAAAGCGTCTTCATGACCGTTTCCGCGTCCATCGCGGGAGCGGCCTTGAAGGCGACCTCGAAAGCCATGACGGCAGCATAGGTTGACGAGGCCCAGGGTGCCCATTCCGCCTCGCCGTATTTCTCGACGTAAGCCTTGTAGAATTCATGCGCCCGAGGGCTGAAGGTGGGTTCCTGTGCGTCGACCGACGGGCCGCTGAACAGACGCCCAGCGGTGGCCTGAAGGACGCCAGACTGCTCCAGGAAGTTGGCCTCCCAGGATTCCGAGCCGTAGATGCCGGTGAAGCCAAGCTGTTCCAACGTTGCCACCATCGCGGCTTTCGGGCCGGGCGAGAAGCCCATCTCGTAGACGATGTCCGGAGCGCTGTCGGCCAGGGGTGCGAGGAGGCCCAGCATGTCGTTTGCTGCCGACGCCCCATAGCTTTGATCGTAAACGATCTCGATACGGTCGGCATGGGCGGCGCAACCCGCTTGGATGTAGGCCCGCGCGGCCTTGGCAAAAGAGGTATCGCCGGTGATGATGGCCACCTTCTTCGCGTCCGGGTGGCGCTCGATGATATGGCTAATGGTCAGCATGTTGCCCATCGGTTGGCCGGTCTGCGCACCCAGGAGATAGGGGAAGTCAGCCCCGATGAAACCCGCACCGTAAGAGGTGACGAGCACCTTGCTTTCATTGGTCAGCGGGCCGATGGCCTGGCGGGCGGACGGCGTGTAGGTCTGCAGAAGGAAGGTGCAACCGTCGTCGAGGATGGCGCGGCGAGCGGCTTTCAACTCGTCGCCCGCGGCATAGCAGTTGTTGTCGTAGGAGCTTACCTGCAGCTTGTAGGTGTTGCCATCGCCGGCCTTGAACCCTTCGGAGCCGTTCATCTCCTCGGCCCACATCTCGACCGCACGGGTGATCGGGATGCCCCATTGCGCGCAATCGCCCTGTTGCGGCTGCAACACGCCGATTCGGATCGTGCCCCCCTCGGCCCGTGCCGGCAGGCCCGTCAAGGACAGCACACCGGCCGCGCCGGCCGTCTGAAGAAGCATACGTCTGGTCATTCCGGTCATGGTCTTTACTCCCAGTTATATTATTTTGATTAGCCGATTAGTAGCACGACTAGTCACACACTAGTCAACAATAAATGATCAGGGCGAATCAGGCGCTTAGCCGATAGAGCTTCCGACCTGCCGCTCCTACGTCACTCCGCAAAGCGAATCTGCGCCGCCTATCGTCCTCTGGGCGCGGGGACAATCCGCGCCTTGGCACATTGCAGGACGTGACATCGACTCAACTGGCTGTATATGCGAGCTAATTCTTGAAGATACCCGGCATATCCCATGGCAAATCAACTACTCGCCGCCACGACCAGCCGCTGTCTCGCGGGCTTCACACCCATGCACCGCCTGTGAACGGACGGGATCAGGATCCGTTTGCGACAGATTACGTTTGCGTGATGATTAGATAGCGTTTAGATATCAACAAAGGAGCCAACCTGCACGATTTCGGGGTTCGACTGATGAGAGACTGCACCTACACGAGGCCGCCGCAATGAAGGTCTTGCTTGCCGACGACCACTGGATCGTGCGCGACTCGCTCAAGCACGCCATGCGCAGCGTGGGCCCGCATGTCGAGGTGCTGGAGGCCGCCGATTTCGACGAGGCGCTGGAACTTCTGCGCAAGAACCCGGACACCGCGCTGATGCTGGTCGATCTGGTGATGCCCGGCTTCACCGAGTTCACTGGTCTGAGGATGCTGCGCTCCACCTATCCCGACATCCCGATCGCCGTGGTGTCGGTCCATGAGGAACGCGACTACGTGATCCGCGCCATCGAGGAAGGCGTGATCGGCTATATCCCCAAAAGCGCCGAAGGGCCGGAGGTGTTGCGCGCACTGACGCTGGTGATCAACGGCGAGGTGTCCTTTCCGCGCAGCATATTGCAGAAATCCGACCGCGGCCCGCTGCCCGGACCGGCAAACAGCGAGGCTGCGGCGCAGGCCGAGGCGCAGTTAACCCCTCGCGAGGCCGAGGTGCACCAGTTGCACGCCGCCGGACACAGCAATGCCGAGCTCGCCGAGCGGCTGGGGCTCAGCACCAACACGGTGCGGGTGCATCTGCGCAACATCTCGCTGAAGATCGGCAAAGAAGAGGCCGCGCGCAGCGCCGGCGCGGCGACCCGGGGGCGGCTGGAGTGACGTTCCGCTGGCGGGCCATTGCGCCGAAAGGGAACACGCCGGGCCTTGCGGAACTGGCCGCCCGGGCATCGCAGAGCCTGGGCTATGCGGTGCTGTCGGATGGGCGGGATCTCTGGCTCGACTGGGCCTGCGGCGCGGCCGGCCGGTTCGGCGACCTCATGCCGATCCGCGATGCGCTTGCCGGCCACCCCGCCTTTGCCAACCCGGCCTCGGTGCAGCACCATATCGCGCGGCTGCTGAAAACGGGCGGTTCCGAGGCCCGCTTCGCCGTGTCCAGCGACCAGGTGCCGGAGGGCTTCCTGCACGACAGTTCCAGTTGCGAGCGATCCGAGGACGGGCTCTTCCGCATTACCGGCTTCGCGCACGACGTGTCGGGCCGCGGCCTTCCTGCCGGCGACAGCCGCTCCGACTGGCCGCGGCTAGCGGTCGAGGCCATGGACCAAGCCGTCGCCTGCTGGGACCGCGAGGGGCGGCTGGCCTTCGCCAACAGCCGCTTCGACCAGCTCGCTGCGGGCCTGGGGGTCGCCTGCCCCAAAGGCCGGCCGCTGCACGATTTCCTAGCCGCCCTCGCCGCCTCGCGCGAGGTCGACTTGGCCGAGGGGGCCGCCGCCGACTGGGTGGCCCGGGTGTTGGCCGACCGAACCCGCGAGCGACCGGGCGAATGGCTGCTGTCCAACGGCCAGTCGGTGGACGTGGCCTGGCGCGCGATGGAGGGCATGGTTCTGATGACCGTGCAGGACGTGACCCGCGCCCGAAACGCCGAGCGCGCGCTCCGCGAAGCCAAGCGCTTGGCCGAGGATGCCAACGACAAGAAAAGCCGCTTCCTGAGCGCCGCCAGCCACGACCTGCGCCAGCCCCTCGCAACACTGAAGATCCTTGTTTACAGCGGCATCGAAAGCAAAAGCGAGGCCGAGCTGCGCGATCTGGTGCGGTCGATGGATGTGGCTGTGTCGGTCATGGACGAGATCCTCGGGCTGCTCCTGCAGGTCGGCCAGCTGGACGCCGGCCGCATCGCGGTGCAGCGCCACCATTTCCAGGCCTCGCAGATGCTGGAACGGCTGCGGCGCGAGTTCACCCCCATCGCCGAGCAGAAGGGCCTGACGCTGCGAGTGATGGACAGCGCCGCCACGCTGGAGACCGACCGCGTGCTTCTGGAGCGCATCCTGGGCAACTTCATCTCGAACGCCATCCGCTTCACCGACAGGGGTGGCATTCTGGTCGGGCTGCGCAATCGCGGCGCACACAAGGAGATCCAGGTCTGGGATACCGGCTGCGGTATCCCGGAAGACCAGCACAAGAAGATCTTCGAGGAGTTCCACCAGGTTCACGGAAGCCCCTCGGCCCGGCAGCGCGGCCTGGGTCTGGGGCTGAACATCGCGCAGCGCATCGCCGACCTCTTGTCGCATAATCTGCGCGTGGCCTCACGGCTGGGGCGGGGCACGATGTTCTCGGTCGAGGTGCCGGTGGGCAACATCTGGCAAAGCCGCGTGGGCGAACGTGAGATCAGCGAAAGGCTGGCCGGCGAGTTCTTCGGCGCCTCAGCGCTGGTGATCGAGGACAACGACGATTTCCGCGCCGCACTGGAGGGGATGCTGGCCCGCTGGGGCGTCACTGTGCTGGCCGCGCGCGACGGCGACGGGGCGGTTTCCATGCTCCGCGCCCAAGGCTTCCGGCCAGACCTCATCCTGGTCGACTACAGCTTCCCGAACGGCAAGACCGGCACGCAGATCCTGACACAGGTGCACCAGGAACTGGGGGCCAAGGTACCGGGCATCGTCTGCACCGCCGACACCGATCCCGAGTTGCTGACCGCGATCCGCGCGGGCGGGGTGCCGCTTCTGATCAAACCGGTCAGCCCGGCGCGGCTGCGCTCGGTGATGCACCACCTGCTCTATGAAAACCCTGACCGCGGCATCGCCCCGAGAGAGAGCCCGCCATGAGCAGCATCAAGATCGGCAGCATGCTTCCCTTCCGCGCCGCCACGATGAGCGACGCGACCGAATTCCGCAACGGCGCCGAACTCGCCATCCACGAGATCAATTCCCGCGGCGGCATCAACGGTCGGCCGGTCAGCTTGGTCTGCGTTGATTCCGGCGACCAGAGCGCCGTCGCCGTCTCGGTCGCCGCGCAGCGGCTGGTCGACGAGCATGGCGTCCATGCCATCATCAACGGCTACAACATGGGCTCGCACAATTCGGAATACGAGGTGGTGGCCGATGCCGGGCTGATCTACATCCATTCCAACACCCTGATCCAGCACCACGACACCATCGCCAGCGACCCCGACCGTTATTTCGGCTGTTTCATGGGCAACCCGGCCGACTACTGGTACGGTCAGGGCTTCATCAAGTTCATCTCCTGGCTGCGCGACAGCGGCCAGTGGCGGCCGGAATCGAACCGGCTGGCGATCATCTCGGGCTCGCGCCCATACAGCATCGTTATCGCCCGGGCTATGCAATCGGTCGCGCGGGAATTCGGCTGGGAGGTCGCCTTCGGCCCCGAAATCGTCGAGACCCCGACGCGGGACTGGCGAGCTGCGCTGGAGAAGGCCCGGGCCTGCAAGCCGGCCGTGCTGGTAAACACCCATTTCTACGCCAGCGACCTGGCGCATTTCCACAAGCAGTTCCTGGACGATCCGTTCCGCTGCCTGGTATACATGCAATACGGCGGGGTCCATCGCAGCTTCACCGACATCGCCGGCGACCATGCCGAGGGGGTGATCGTCGGCACGGTGATCGGGCTTCTGGCCGACCGGATCGGCCGGGCCTTCGCCGAGCGCTACGCTGCCGCCTTCGGCGATGCTTCCACCCCCGAGGTCGGCTGCGTCACGTATAGCGCGGTTCATCACTATGCGATGGCGGCGGCGATCGCGGGCGGGACGGGCGGCCCCTATGATCCGGCCGAGCAGAACCGCAAGGTCGCGGCCGTCCTGCGATCGGTCCCGTTCCGCAGCGTGGTAGGCACGATCAACTACCACCCCGGCTGGCAGGCGGCGATCCCCTACCCCGACTATACCAACGATCCCTCGCTGGGGATGCCGCACTTGTTCTACCAGATCCAGAAATCCGGACAGGAACACGAGATCATCGCACCGGAGCCCTACACGACCGCCCGCTTCCGGCTGCCGAGCTGGTATTGATCACCGGCGGGACGGATGACCAAGGGTTTGGCACAGTGCCACGCTGCGAACCGGCCCCCGAAAAGACGTTTCTCGAGGCAGCAGTTTGTCTGCTGCCCCTCAGTAGGGGCATGCCGCAGCCACAAGAGCTCTTGTGCTGCGATAGCAAGCTGACCATGCAGTTCCCGCTTCCGCTGCGCACCAGTCGAGCTTCTGCTTCGCGGAATGCTGCGTTGCAGAAAGTTCCAGGGCCGAATGTCAGGAATGGGCCAGTTACGTGCGGCGCTGAGAGAACTGAAAATCAACACCAGTCAGGTGATAGGCAGTCGCAATGCCACCGCCACCTTAGCCTTGGAGATCTCAGTCAGCGGCAGCTTCAGCCAGTCCTTGAGGTGCAACCCGAATTGCTGCCGCAGGACACTCTTGTGCACCTCCGATCTGAGCTTCGGTCGCGCCAGATAGGCATCCAGCGCCCTGCCTAGGGTTGGAGCACCGATCTGGATCGCCTTGCCGGCCCCCTGCCCCATTCGGGCATGAACTCCAGCGCCGTTTCCCGGGCTGCAGAAGCAGAGATTGCCAGATAGCGTCCGATCATCACGCGCCGAGTCCGACCGCCCATATCCTTCTGGAAGTACCAGGTCTTGGAGGCCTTCCCGAAGAAGATAGCCAAGCCCCGGATCTCCGGGTCCCAGAGCTTCACCCTGCCCTCTTTTGCGAGCGGAAGCTTGCTGACAAACGTCTCGGTGAGTTTGGGCATTTTGTCGACCTTTTGCAGGTAACACCGATCGTCAAGCCGGTGCGCTGAACCGCTCGATCAGGTCGTCTGTGCCACGCGCCAGGAGGCCCAGGTCGGAGCCCACAGCCACCATCGTGAAGCCTGCCGCAAGGTAGCGGTCTGCATCCACCGGATTGGGGGCAAGGATGCCCGCAGCCTTGCCTGCCGCCTTCGCGGCAGCAAGGACGGAAGCTATGGCCTCCTGCACATGCGGAGCCGAGGGATTGCCCATCGCACCCAGATTGGTCGAAAGATCGCCCGGTCCGACGAACAGAACATCGACGCCCTCGACAGCTGCAATGTCGGCTGCATTGGCCACCCCGGTCGCACATTCGATCTGGGCGGCCAGAAGCTGCTCTTTCCGGGCATTTGCGTGGTAGCCCTTGATCCGGCCAAAGCCGTTCGCCCGATGGCCGACGGAGAAGCCGCGGATGCCGCCCGGGGCATAGGTCATCGCGGACACGATGGCACGGGCCTGATCGGCGGTCTTCACGTTGGGAATCATCAGACTGCGGGCGCCACCGTCCATGAACTGCTTGATGAGGTTTGCGTCGTCCGAGGGCAGGCGCACGGCAGCCTCGCAACGGAAGGCCGCTGCGGCCTGAAGCTGCGCCACGATGGATCGCAGATCGTTCGGGCTATGCTCGCCGTCGATCAGGATCCAGTCGGCGCCCGATCCGGCCACGATCTCGGTCGTCAAGGCGGAGCCGAGCGAGCACCAGAGGCCAATGGCGGCCCGACCTTCTGCGATCATCGGCTTCAGGACATTTTCTCGTTCTTGCATGATCGCTCCTCTTGGCTTATCAGTTGTCATACATCATATAATTATCGCTCGCAAGCGGAGGACAGATGAAGATCGGCTTTATCGGGTTGGGTGTGATGGGATCGCCCATGGCCCGGCATCTTGCAAACGCAGGGCATCAGATCGCGACGACACTCAACCGCTCCCCCCTTCCTGAAGGGCTTGCGGCACGGGTGCTGCCAGCCCCGGCAGATGTGGCGGAAGCTTCGGAGATCGTCATCCTGATGCTGCCCGATACGCCGGATGTGGAACGGGTCCTTCTGGGCGAGAAAGGGGTTCTCGCAAGTCTTCGGCCGGGAAGCCTGGTGATCGACATGAGCACGATCAGCCCGATCGCCACGCGCCGTTTCGCCGAAGCGGTGGCGGAAAAGGGTGCTGCCTATCTCGATGCGCCGGTGTCCGGCGGACAGGTCGGAGCCGAGAACGCCACGCTGACCATCATGGTCGGGGGCGAGGAGGCCGATTTCGACCGGGCGCTGCCGCTGTTCCAGACCATGGGGAAGAACATCACCCTGGTGGGCGCGACGGGCGCTGGCCAGACCTGCAAGCTGGCGAACCAGATCATCGTGGCCCTGAACATCGAGGCCGTGTCGGAAGCCCTGGTCTTCGCGTCCAAGGCGGGCTGCGATCCGGCCAGGGTGCGGCAGGCCCTGATGGGGGGATTTGCCGCCAGCCGGGTGCTTGAGGTGCATGGCGAACGCATGATCAAGCGGAGCTTCACGCCGGGGTTCCGGCTGAAGCTGCATCAGAAGGACCTGACGCTTGCGCTGGACAGCGCGAAGGCGCTGGGGGTCGCGCTGCCCAATACCGCGACGGCGCAGGAATTGATGAGCGCCTGCGATCGCGAACAGGATCACTCCAGCCTCGTGAAGGCTCTCGAAGCTCTCGCCTCTCACCAGCTGGGGTGACGTCAGGACTGGCGGGCCTCAGGCCTGCCAGTCCTGTTCAAGGAGCCAACGGTGCAGCGCGGCGACATGCCGGGCCCTGAGCCGGGCCTTTGTCGTGATGACGTAGAAGCCCGGAACGGTTTCCAGCGGTATCCCTGCCAGCGCGTCTATGCCCAAGGGCGCGACCAGCTTGCCCGCGGCGATATCCTCTTCGGCGTCCAGCCGCGAAATCAGACCGATCCCCAGACCCTGATGCGCCGCGCGCCGCATGGTCGCCGCATCGTCGAAGGTCAGGCTGCGGTCCAGTTCGGGAATATCGACGCCGAGAAAGGCAAGGATGTCCGGCCAGAGCCGCTTGGATCGCGCCGGTTGAAGAAGGTTGAAGCGCAGGACATCGGATGGCGAGGCGATCTTTTCGGCCATGTCGGCGCGACAGCAGATGACCTTCGGGTCGCGCAGCAAGAGATGCGACAGCGCGTCCTTGCGGTCGCCATAGCCCCACTGCACGGCGAGGTCGATCTGGTCGCGTTCCAGGTCGACCAGGTCGATCATCGTGGTCAGGCCGATCTCGGCCTCGGGCACGGCGATGCGGAATTCGGCCAGGCGCGGCATCAGGTAGCGCGTCCCGAAATAGGGGCTGACGTTGAGGTTGATCCGTGCCCGCTCCCTCGGCGCCGTCACCCGGCGGATACCTTCCTCGAACTCCTCGAATCCGGCCTGGATGTAATGCGACAGGGTGATCGCCTTTTCGGTGAAGCGGATCGACCGTCCGTCACGCTCCATCAGCACGACACCCAGCGCCTCTTCCAGCAGGCGCACCTGCTGGCCGATGGCCTGTGGCGAGACCAGCAACTCGTCCGCGGCCTCGCGCAGGGAACGATGCCGCACGACCGCGTGAAAGACGCGCAGCGAGTTCAAGGGCGGCAGTTTGACGCGCGGGGCCATTCGGTGTCCGTGAGATGAGCGGCGCGCCGATGCTAGCATCCGGACCCCCGTAGAAAAAGTCAGTGCCCAAGCACCTGCGACAGGAAAAGCCGCGTCCGTTCGCTTTTCGGGGCGGTGAAGAAGTCCTCGGGGGCGGCTTCCTCGACGATCTCGCCCTTGTCCATGAAGATGACCCGGTCGGCGACCTTGCGGGCGAAGCCCATCTCATGCGTGACGCAGACCATGGTCATGCCCTCCTGCGCCAAGGTCACCATCACGTCCAGCACCTCGGCGATCATCTCGGGGTCCAGCGCAGAGGTCGGTTCGTCGAAGAGAAGGATCTCGGGCTGCATACACAAGGCGCGGGCGATGGCGACACGCTGCTGCTGGCCGCCCGACAGCTGTCCGGGATATTTCTGCGCCTGATCGGGGATGCGGACCTTTTCCAGATAGCGCATCGCGGTCGCCTCGGCTTCGGCACGCGCAGCCTTGCGCACCAGCATCGGGGCCAAGGTGCAGTTTTCCAGCACCGTCATATGCGGGAAGAGGTTGAACTGCTGGAAGACCATGCCGACCTCGCGGCGGATCTCGTCCAGCGAGGCGAGACTGTCGTCCAGCGCCGTGCCGAAGACGCGGATCGCGCCGCCGTCATGTTCCTCAAGCTGGTTGATGCAGCGGATCAGGGTCGACTTGCCCGAGCCCGAGGGCCCGCAGATCACCACCTTCTCGCCTTTCGCGACGCGGAGGTCGATGCCCTTCAGGGCATGGAAGTTGCCGTAGAACTTGTCCAGTCCGGCGATGTCGATAGCGGGGGCGGTGAGGTCCATGGTCAATCCCTGGCGTGGCCTGCGTTCATCCGGGCCTCGAGATAGGCGCCATAGCGCGACAGGCCGAAGACGAAGGTGAAGTAGATGAGGGCGATGAAAACGTAGACTTCGGCATAAGCAAACTTCCAGTCGCCGGTCTTGAAGGCGGTGTTGCCCGCGGCCAGCAGTTCCATGAAGCCGACGACGACGATCAGCGAGGTTTCCATGAAGGCGATGACAAACTGGTTGATCGTGGCTGGCAGCGCCAGCCGGAAGGCCTGCGGCAGGACGATGCGACCCATGCGCTGCCAGTAGGACAGGCCGAGCGCCTTCGCCGCCTCTTCCTGGCCGAGCGGTATGCCCTGGAACCCGCCACGGATGATCTCGGCCTGGTAGGCGGCGAAGAACAGGGCGGCGCCGAAGACGACGCGGTACAGCTTCTCGCCTATCAGGAAGCCGGGCAGCATGAAGGGCAGGACGATGGCGCAGGTGAAGAGGATCGAGAGCAGGGGGAGCGACCGGATCGTGTCGATGATCCAGCCCGAGACGCGGGCGATGAGCGGATAATCCGACCGCCTGAGCAGCGCGAGGCCGATGGCCAGCGGCATCCCGATCACTCCGGTGGCGACGAAGACGAAGAGCGTCAGCGGCAACCCGCCCCATTGCTGTTCGTTCACCGGTACAAGCCCCAGCACCCCGCCACGCATGAGCGCGTAGAAAACCGCCGTGCCCAGGGTCCAGATCAGCGCCAGGCGTCTGAAGCTCCAGAGCCGGGGGATGCAGGACAGAAGGATCACCAGCGCGACGACACCGCAGGCGAGGGCTGCGCGCCACTGTTCGTCGAACGGATAGATGCCGAACAGGATCACCCGCCAGCGCACGGCGATGACCGACCAGCAGGCCCCGCCGGCGGCGGCGCAGGTTTTCTGCGTTCCGTCCGTGCCGAAGGTGGCGCGGATCAGGCCCCAGTCAATCAGGAACCACAGGATCGCCCCGAGCGCAGCCACGCTGAACAGCGTCATCAGCGCAGCGCCAGGCGAGCCGAAGTAATCCTTGCGCCAGCGCTTGAGCCGGGTTCTGGAGCGCGCGGGGCCGGTCATTGGACGCCCGTGGTCTGATGACCCTTCAGCGCGATGGCCCGATTCAGCCGGTTCAGCACGGCGGCAAGCGTGAAGTTGATCAGAAGAAAGCCGCCCATCAGGATGGCGATGAATTCGAAGGTCTGGCCCGAATGGTTGATCGACGAGGCGATCACCATGAAGAAGTCCGAGAAGCCGACCGCGATGCCGAGCGTGGTCGCCTTGATCAGCCAGACATACTGGTTGATCAGGATCGGCAGCATGGCGCGGAAGGCGAGCGGCATCCGCACGCGGGAAAATATCTGCCACGGCGAGAGACCCAAGGCAGCCGCAGCTTCCATCTGGCCGCGACCCACCGCCTTGAAACCGCCCCGGACGATCTCTCCGACATAGGCTGCGCCATAGGTCATGATCGCGATGGCCAGGGCATAGACTTCGGGCTGGACGCGGAAGCCGCCATCAACCTTCAGCCCGGCGAGAGCGGGCCAGGAAGTCCAGGCCGTGCCGGGCTCATGTCCGGCAAGGACCGCGACGGCGGCAAGCGCCAGCCCGGCCCCGAGCGCGGCCAGCGACAGGCGGCGCTGGCGCTGCGGCTCCATCCGGCGGAACCGGCGGGCGGCGAGCACCCAGATCGCGACACAGGCGCCCACGGCCACGGCCAGGATGGCAAGCGCGACCGTGCCGGGCCCGATGGCCAGGCCCGGCAGATAGATGCCCCGCGCGTTGACCAGCGCCCTGCCGATTTCCAGCGACTGGCGCGGCGCGGGCAGCGCATTCGCCATCGCATACCAGAAGAACAGTTGCAGGATCAGCGGCAGGTTGCGGAACAGCTCGATATAGAGCGTGGCCAACAGCCGGGCGGCGGGGTTGCGGCCCGACCGCATGAGGCCGACGACCAAGCCCAGAACGGAAGCTCCGGTCAGGCCGATCACGCCCATGAAGAGCGTGTTCAGGAGGCCCATCAGCAGATACCACCAATAGGGATCGCTGGTGGTCGTCGGGAGCAGGGAAAAGTTCATTTCCCATCCCGTCGCCTTGCGCAGGAAACCGAAGCCCGAGGTCAACCCTTGCTTGGCCAGCGTGTCGCGCGCGGTCAGGGTGGCGCCGATCACGACGGCGGCGATCAGTGCCAGGAAACCGCCCTGGAGGACGATGCCCCGGACGGACTTCCTGCGCCGGAAGGAGGATCCTGCCATCGGTCTGCCCTTGGTCGACGAACGGGGACGTGGGGTTCGGGGGTGCCCGTGGCGGCACGATCCGCCACGGGCGAGACCTTGATCAGTCGACCACCAGCGGGAACAGCACACCGCCGTCTTTCCACAGGGCAGTCATCTCGCGCGGCATTTTGTAGGGCGAGCCCTGGCCGAGGCTGCGCTCGAAGATTTCCGAGTAGTTGCCGACCTTCTTGACGACGTTGTAGGCCCAGTCGTCGCCCAGCCCGAGGCCCGCGCCCATGCCGGGGGTCGCGCCCAGGAACTTGCCGATCTCGGCCGAAGGCGGGTTGGCCTTGATCTCGTCGATGTTGGCCGAGGTTATACCTTCCTGTTCGGCATAGACCAGCGCGGTCAGCGTCCAGTTGGCGATGTCCACCCAGTTGTCATCGCCCTGACGGGTGATCATCACTTCCGGCTCCAGCGCCAGCACGTCGGGCAGTAGCACATGGGCAGTAGGGTCTTCCGCCTGCGAGGCGGCGATGGCCAGGACCGGCCCCCATTGCGCATAGGTGTCGCAGCGGCCCGAGAAATAGGCGGCTTCGACCTCTTCGTTCTTCTCGATGGCGACGATCTCCATCTTGATGCCCTTGGCTTCCAGATAGGAGGCCACCTGACGCTCGGTCGAGGTGGAGGCGGGCACGCAGATCGACCCCCCCTCGGCATCCTTCAGCGCGGTCAGGTTCAGCTCCTTGTGCGCCAGGACCTTGGTGGTGCCGAGATAGTAGGACATGGAGAATTGCAGGCCGAGTTCGGTATCGCGCGACCGGGTACCACCGGAGGCCTTGATCACGATATCGATGTCACCCGACTGCAGGGACGGCCAGCGCTGGGCCCAGTCGATCGGAACGATGTTGGCCTTGGCGGGATCGCCGAAGATCGCCGTGGTCATGGCGCGGCACAGCTCGATGTCGAGACCCTTCCAGTTGCCCTGATCATCGACCTCGGCAAAGCCCATGTAGGACCCGATGTCGCCGGGGCAGTTCAGCGTGCCGCGGGCCTGCACGGCCTTCAGCGTGTCGCCGGTTCCGGCCTGTGCCCCGAGGGCGGACAGTGCCAGCATGCCAAGCCCGAAGGCCGTTGTCGTCTTGAAATTCATGGGTGCCACTCCCTGATTGGCGCGATGGCAGGCAACAGTCGGCCACGCCGATCCGGGCCTGCCGCTCCGGTTCGGGTTTGCCCCGGTCTCTTGCCAGGGTCAGGAATTTGGGTCAGGCGTAGATGTAACCACCGGAAACGATGATGTTTTCCCCGGTCATGTAGGTGTTTTTCGGACTGCCGGCCATGATGACCCATTCGGCGATCTCACGCGGCAGGGCGCCGCGGCCGAGCGGGCTTGCCTTGGCCAGTTCGTCGAGGAAGCCGGATGCCCGAGCCTTCTCGGTGGCCATACCCGCAGGCGCGACCGAGTTCACCAGGATGCCGTCGGGCGCGACATAGTCGGCGACGGATTTGGTGAGGCTGACGACCGCAGCCTTGGTGGCGGCGTAGTGGATGTTCTTCGGATGCGCCTTGAAGGCATCGACCGAAGTGATGTTGACGATGCGGCCGCGCACATGGGCGACGGGGTCAAGCGTCTTCATATGGGCGATGGCCGCGACCATCATGTGATAGGTGCCCTTGATGTTGATCGCGTTCGAGGCATCCCATTCCTCGTCCGTGACGCCCAGCGTCGGCTTGCGCGGATAGATCGCGGCGCAGTTGACCAGAGTATCGACGCGGCCCAGCTGTTCGGCGATCCGGTCGAAGGCGGCTTGGCAGGCGGGCGCGGTGCGGATGTCGCACAGCGTCTGCGCGGTCTTCAGCCCCTTGGCGCGGGCCGGAGCCAGGGCGCCGGTTGCATCGGCGATGTCGATGATGCCCACGCCTTTGGCACCAGTCTCGACGGCCATTTCTGCGATCAGCGCGCCGAAGCCCATCGCGCCGCCGACGATAACGATATTGAGGTCTTTCATTGCGCTCTCACTTCAGCTGAATGGCAGGGACGGGGCGGGTCGGCAGGATGTCCAGCCGCGTGACCGACGCCCGTGTCGGCAGGGACAGGACGGCCAGCAATGCATCGGCCAGATCCTGCGGTTGCAGGGAATTTCCGTCGGCATACATGTCGCCCCGGGCGGCGTCGGGCAGGACGGCGCTGTAAAGGCCGGTTTCGACCCGACCGGGGACCAGTTCGGTCACGCGGATGCCGTGGGGCGAAAGCTCGGCCCGAAGCGCGGCCGCGAAGGCGGCGATGCCTGCCTTGCTGGCGGCATAGACGGCGAAGTTGGCACCCGGCGCATGGGCCGCGGTGGAGCCGGTGAAGACGACATGCCCCGCGCCCCGCGCGATCATGCCGGGCACGATCGCCTGCGTCAGGTGCAGGACCGAGGCGAGATTGACCGCGAGGGTGTCGTCGATCTCGGTCGCCGATGTCTTGACGAAGGGGCCGGGCTTGGGAATGACACCGGCATTGTTGATCAGCACATCCACCGGCCGGTCCCGCAGAGCGGCCAGTGCCAGGGGATCGGAAAGATCCAGCGCCATGGTCTCGATCCCACCCGCCGCCAGTTCGGCAAGCGCCTGTGCGTTGCGACCCAGCGCCAGCACCTGATAGCCTGCCGCATGCAGTGCCTCTGCCATCGCGCGGCCGATGCCGCTGGTCGCTCCGGTAACAAGAACTCGGGTCATGGTCTCTCCTTCGTGTGCGAGGATGTCGTGGCGGGTGGATTCAAAAAAGGAAGAAATGTCGGATAAGCGAAAGCTCAGCTTTCGCGATGCACAGCTTCCGCCGCGCGCTGGCCGGGAGAACCCGCGCACATGACCAGCGGGGCGGGCACGGGATCAGACTGCTTCGGAATCGGCGCGAAACGGGGGCTGCGGCGTTCCGTCCCACTGCCCTGCGGCGCGCGCCAGCGCACGCAACCGTTCCAGGCTGTTGGCCAGATGCGCGCGCATTGCGACGCGGGCAGCGACCTCGTCCCGGGCTTCGATCGCCTCGACGATGGCCTCATGCTCGCCATGGATCCGGTCGAAGTAATCGTCCTTCACCCCGGCAGCCAAAAGATATCCCAAGGCGAGCCGGGGCGCGATCTGTCCGCGCAGGTAGCCAAGGAAACCAAAGATTTGCTCGTTGCCGCAGGCCTTGGCGATGGAGAGATGGAAGTCGTAGTCGTAGTGAACGCGGGTGGCGTCCGGGTCGGGGCGGGCAGAGTCCGTCCGCTCCATCTCGGCCCGGATCGCCGCGGCTTCCGCATCGCTGCGGCGCAAGGCGCAAAGCCCGGCAGACTCGACTTCGACGCCCAGCCGCAATTCCAGAAGCGCGATGGTCTGCGGCAGAGCTTCCAGATCGGACTCGGGGATGGTGAAACTGGCCAAGGGCGCTTCCGAGACGAATACGCCCTTGCCCTGGCGCGGGATCACCAGACCTTCGGACCGCAGCCGCGCGATGGCCTCGCGCACGACCGTGCGGCTGACCGCGTAGCTCTCGCACAGTTCGGACTCGGTTGGAAGCTGGGCCCCTGGCGGCAGTTCGCCCGACCGGATACGCCCCAGCAGGCTTTCGGAAACCACGGTCGAAAGAGAGGGGCGCTTCATCGCAGGCTTCCGTTGCTTGTGCGGGTGTATCAGACGGCCGCCGTCACAATCAACTCCACCAGCATCCCCGGCTTTGCCATCCGCCCCTCGCCGCTGGACCGGGCTGGCGCATGTTCCATCGGCATCCAGGCATCCCAGACCCGGTTCACCGCGTCGAAGTCGCGGATATCGTCAAGCCACATCTGCACATGCAGGATCCTGGTCCGGTCGCTGCCTGCCTTCTGCAAGAGCCGGTCGATCTTGGCCAGAACCTCGGCCATCTGTGCCTCGACCGGGGCGCCGGGCGTGCCGACCTGTCCCGTCAGGTAGACGGTGCCGTTGTGGATCACCCCGTGGTGGATGCGGGTGTCGAAATCGAAACGTTCGATCATGCCAGTTCCTTGATCGGGTTGCCGCGCAGGTATTGCGCGTAGGGGGCCTGGACGAGCCAACCGGCATCGACCGGCAGGGTGACGCCGGTGATCGCACCGGCGCGCGCCGAGCAGAGGAACAGCGCGGCCTCGGCCACGTCCTCGGGCTGGACGAACCGGCGCAGCGCGGTGGTGGCGACGATGGCCTCCGGGTTGCGTTCCCCGGCAGCGATCCGGGCCTTGAGACCGTCCGAGAGCGTGTAGCCGGGGGCGAGCGCATTGACCCTGATTCCGCGCGGGCCAAGCTCGCAGGCAAGGATTTCGGTCAAGGCCTTCACCGCCTGCTTGCCGGGCGTGTAGGCCGGCAGTGACAGCGGCGCGAAGGAGGCCAGCGAACCGATGTTCAGGATCGCCCCGCCCTCGCCCATCCGGCGGCCAAAGACCTGCGCGCCGATCAGCGTGCCGCGATAGTTGATGCGCCAGAGCCGTTCGTCCTCGTCCAGGGGCTGGTCCAGCACCCGCTTGCCGCTTTGCAGGATGCCTGCGCAGTTCACCAGGATAGCCGGAGCCTCGGGCATCGCGGTGGACAGCGCCTCGACGCTGGCTGGGTCGGCGACGTCCACCGGCAGGAAGCTGGCTTCGGGGGCGCCTGCGGCACGGCAGGCGTCGGCAGCCGCCCGGCCCCGCGCCGCGTCGCGTCCGGTGACGACCACGCGCATCCCTTCGGCGGCAAAGCGCAAGGCGATGGCGCGGCCAATCCCGGAGGTGCCGCCGATGATCAGGGCCAATGTATCAGCCACGGTGTTTCCTTTCGAAGTCGAAGAAGTCGGACCAAGCCTGCATCTGGGCATCCATCATCGGACGGCCGCCATGGGCATGGGCACCGCAGGCCCGGGCCTCGGCCATCAGCCGGGTTTCGGCGGGTTCCATGATGATGTCGTAGATCACCATGCCGGGGCCGATGGTCTGAACCGGCATGGGCAGCGGGTCGGCGGGCTTCATGCCCACCGGGGTCGCATTCACCGCAATGTCCATGCCGACGGGATCGGCCGGGCCAACCTTCACCCGACAGGCCGGAAAGTTCGCCTGCACCGCCGCCACGAGCGCCGCGACGCGCGGGCCATCAGTATCGGCGATGGTCAGTTCGGCCACGCCTTCTTCGGCAAGACAATGCGCGATGGAGGAACCACCTCCGCCGCCGCCGACCAACAGCGCCTTCTTCCCCGCCATGACATGACCCGCCGCCTTCATCGCCATGATGAAACCATAGCCGTCGAAATTGTCGGCCTCCCAGCCGCCGTCGGGCAGACGGCGCAGCACATTGGCGGCACCGACGCGCGCGGCACGGGGATGGGCCTTGGCCACCTTCTCCATCACCCGCGTTTTGTAGGGGATCGAGACGATCACCCCACGCAGGTTCTGCATCGCGTCCAAACCCTCCCAGAAGGCGTCGAACCGCTCGGGCACACAGGTGATTGGAACCATCAGGCTGTCCAGCCCCCGCTCCTCGAACACCGCGTTGACGGCGCCCGGACTTTTGGCATGGCCCACCGGATGGGCCAGCATCGCGAACACATCCGCCTTCCCCGTTCCCCGCATCTGCTTTCCCTTCTGACATCTTGCGCAGGCATATCTTATCAGTCATCATACAACAGACAACTGAAATCGAGAGCCAAGATGCCGATCCCACCCTATTCTGCGCCGAAGAGACGCTCGTATGACGTGGTCGTCGTCGGCGGGGCGGCAGTTGGGTCCTCCACGGCCTATTGGCTGGGGCGGTCGGGACTGTCGGTCCTGGTGGTGGAACGCGATTCGACTTACGAATTCTCGTCGACCGCGCTGTCGACCAGCGCGATCCGGCAGCAATATTCCAACCCGATCAACGTGAAGATCAGCCAGTTCGGGGTCGAGGTCATCCGCAGCTTTGCCGAGCGCATGGCGCCCTACTTTCCGGGCGAGGCCGCGCCCGATCTGGGCTTCAAGGAACACGGCTATCTCTACTGCTGTTCGCCCGAGGGGGTGGAGGCCGCGAAGGCTCGGGTCGAGATGCAGCGGGAGTTGGGCGCCGAGACGGTGTTTCTGGAGCCCGGTGCGCTGAAGGACCGGTTTCCCTGGTTGAACGTGGAGGATCTTGGCGGAGGCTCCTGGGGTGCGGGGGCGGAAGGCTGGTTCGATTCGATGGGCCTTCTGACCGGCTTCCGCCGGGCGGCGCGGGCGATGGGGGTTGAGTATGTCGACAATCGCGTGACCGGGCTGGTGCTGGCGAACGGCAGGGTCACGGGGGTCCGTCTGGAGACCGGGGAAGAGATCGCCTGCGGGGTGCTGGTCAATGCCGCAGGGCCACGCGCGCAGCAGGTGGCGGCAATGGCGGGCCTCACGATCCCGGTGGCACCCTTCAAACGCTACAGCTTCGTGTTTGCCAGCGCCAACCCGATCCCGGGCCGGATGCCCAACGTCATCGACCTGTCGGGCACCTTCGTCCGCCCCGAAGGTCCGCTGTTCCTGACCGGCAACACGCCGGGCGATGACGGTCCGGCGGATTACGAGGATTTCTCCCCCCGCGACCAGGAGTTCGACGAGGTGATCTGGCCCGCGCTTTACCACCGCATCCCGGATTTCGACGCGCTGAAGGTGGTGAACCGCTGGACCGGGCATTACGAGATGAACATGCTCGATCACAACGGCATTGTCGGCTTCCACCCCGAAGTGACCAACTTCATGTTCGCCAACGGCTTTTCCGGCCACGGGCTACAACAATCCCCCGCCACGGGCCGCGCGGTGGCCGAGTTGATCGTGCATGGCAGGTTCCAGACGCTGGACCTGTCGCCCTTCGCCTATGACCGGATTCCGGCGGGGAAACCGTTCCTTGAGGAGGCGGTGATCTAGATCACGGCTTTTTCCAGGAAGGGACGCCCGGCGATGACCCGCTCGTATCCGACTTCGGACAGGTCCAGCGTGCGGTAGCCGCCGTAGATGATCAGCTCGGCCACACCACGCCCCGCGGCCGGACCCTGCTGCAAGCCATGGCCGGAGAAGCCGTTCGCATAAACGAAGTTCTGCACCTCGGGGTGGCGGCCGACGATCAGGTTGTGGTCGAAGGCGTTGAAATCGTAGTGCCCGGCCCACTGGTTCACCACCTTGATCGCCTCGAAGGCGGGGGAGCGCAGGGCGAGGGCAGGCCAGACCTGGGTCTCGAATTCCTCCCAGCGTGGCTCGAAATCGTCGAAGTCCACGGCGGGATCGTCCTCGGGCGCGGCACCGGACAGGAAGAAGCGGCCCTCGGGGCGGCAGAAGACGCCGGTGGGGTCGATCATCAGCGGCAGGCGGCCCTGGTTGACGGCGGCGCTGCCTTCGGGCGTTGCGGCGCAGTCGAAAACGAAAAGCGTCCGCTTGCGCGGTTCCACCGGCACATCGAGCCCCGCCATCCGCGCGGTCAGCCCGGCGCGTGGACCTGAGGCATTGACCACCGTGCCCGCCGCGATCACCGCCCCGGATTTCAGCGTGACCGACGTGACGCGCGCGCCCTCGCGGGCGATTGCGACGACCTCGTCGGTCACATAATCCGCGCCCAGTTCGCGCGCCTTGGCCTTGAAGCCGTTCATCAGCCCGGTATTGGAAAACCAGCCCTCGCCGGACCGGCCATAGCTCGCCAGCCGGATATCGTCGACATTCAGATGCGGGAAGGCACGCGCCAGGTCTTCCTGCCCCCACAGCACCACGTCCGCCCCGCAGGCGCGCTGGACCGCATGGTTTTCGCGCAGGGTCTGCTCCTCCGCGTCAGTCCCGGCCAGGAACAGATAGCCGCCCTGATGGAAGTTGAGATCGGGCGGGGTCTCACCGGCGACCTGCATGGTCCGGGCGAAGTCCTTGATGAAGGCGCTGCCGAACTGGCTGATCTTCACGTTGATCGGGTTCGAGAACTGCACCCGGATCGAAGACGACGACAGCGAGGTCGAGGCGAAGCGATAGGTCGGGTCGCGTTCGACCACCAGCACCGAGCCGGTGAAATCCGGATTGGCCTTCAGAAAATAGGCCACCGCCGAGCCGATGACGGCCCCGCCGACGATCACCACGTCATAGGCGGGTTTCATTTCTCGTCATCCGGATGGCCAAGCTCGACAAAGAAGCCGCCCAGATGCAGGACCGCTGGAGCTTTCGGGTCGGGGATCGGGAATTTCGCCTCGACCGCGGCGCGGTAGGGTTCGGTGTTGTCCTGCGGCACATAGCCCAGGTGTCCGGCCAGTCGGTTGTCCACCGGCTTCACGGCATTGTCCGATATGCCGAAGGACACGGTGAACCCTACGCGCGGCGCGGTCAGGGCGGCAACGGTCAGCCGGTTGCAGTCTTCAAACGACAGCCACGACCACAGATGCCGCCGATCCGCCGGCTCCGGGAAGGAGGAGAAGATGCGCAAGGCAACGCTTTCGATCCCGAACTTGTCCCAGTAGAGCCGACCCAGATCCTCGACGAAGCATTTCGACAGACCATACAGGCCGTCGGGGCGGTGGGGGGCATTGGTGTCGATGTGATCTTCCAGCTTGTGATAGCCGATCGCGTGGACAGAGCTGGCATAGACGATGCGCTTGACGCCGTGTTTCCGCGCGCCCTCGTAGATGTGGTAACTGCCGCGGATATTGCTGTCGAGAATGTCCTGCCAGGGCCGCTCCAACGGCACGCCGCCGTAGTGGACGATGGCATCGACGCCCTCGCAGGCGGCAAGGACGGCATCCATGTCGGCCAGATCGAAGGCCACCGACTCTTCATTCGGGGCGAGATCGGCAATGCCGTTGCGGCTGGCCAGGCGCAGGCGGCGGCACAGGGGACCCAACGCGCGGCGCAACTCGGTGCCAAGCCGCCCGGCGGCGCCGGTCAAAAGGATCGTGTCGTAGCGCGAGCTCATGTCGGGTCCTTCAGATTGGCGACGGCCTTGGCGATACGCGACAGGGCCTCGGTCAGGATTTCGTCGGCAGTCGCGGTCGAGATGCGGAAGAATGGCGAGACGCCATAGGCCGCACCGGGCACCGATCCCACATGGGCCTGGTTCAACAGGTAGTCCGAGACATCGGCGTCATTCGTCAGCGCCTTCCCGTCCGGGGTGACTTTGCCGATCAGTCCCGCACAGCCGATATAGGCGTAGAAGGCCCCTTCCGGCGGCGGAAGGGTCAGACCCGGGATCTTCGCCACGCCCGCGACCACCAGATCGCGCCGCCGCTCGAAAGCTTCGCGGAAGCGGGGAATGCAATCCTGCGGGCCGGTCAGTGCGGCCAGTGCCGCCGCCTGCATCGGCGCCGCGACCGAGGTGACGGACTGGCTTTGCACCGTGGACATGGCTTTCAACAGCGTGGCAGGTCCC
>Ga0209793_1000341_pt1 | contig 61131 bp, 54 predicted proteins | sample EBPBio122009_DNA_FD_185863 | JGI IMG/M metagenome (GOLD analysis project Ga0209793, IMG submission 185863) | Wastewater treatment Type I Accumulibacter community from EBPR Bioreactor in Madison, WI, USA - Reactor 1_2/2/2009_ DNA (SPAdes) (version 2) | ecosystem: Engineered > Bioreactor > EBPR >... | reverse complement strand
CTTTGCAACCGGCGCCTTCTTCGTGGGCGCCTTCTTGACCGGAACCGGTTGCTGCACGGGCTGGACAACCTGCTCCTCCATTTTCTTCAGCGAGCCGCATCCGGCGAGTGGCAGAAGCGCGCCGACAAGCAGTAGCTTGAGAGTATGCGATAGCATTTGCGTCTCCCCTTATGAGCCCAGCATGTCCAGTCGAGGTCGTGAATCGATCCATTCCTTGCGCAACAATCCGATGAGCAGATCGCGGGGTTCGCGCGGCGCATCAGCACCGAGAACGGCATTTGCCGCGTCGCGTGTCTGGCTTCCGAGCTTGCCGTCGACTGCGCCGATGTCCTGCCCCGCCCTCTGGAGTGCGAGTTGCACTTCCTTGCCGACGCTGACGGTGTCTACCTTGGCCAGTGCAGCCTTGGCATTCGCCGACACTTCCTTGGTGTCGTGGGATGCGGACAACGCCAGCAGCCGGGCAACCTCGCCTCCGTCGTGCTGCAGGGACGGATTGTCTTGAAGCAGTTCCGCAGCCAAGTACGCGCCCCAGGCGTCGCCGCGCTCGGCACTCTCGCGATACCAGCCCGCCACAGTCTTGGCGTCCGCCGACTTGTCTCGCAGGGCCATGCGGCCGAGGAGACGGCCGGCATAAGGATGGCCGCGCGCGCGCGCCTTCTCGAACAACTCGGCTGCACGCTTTGCGTCCTTTTGGACGCCGGAACCGTCGCGGTAGAGGATGCCCAGCAGCACCAATCCATACACATCGTCCCGATTGGCGGACTCGGAGATGAATTTGAATGCCCGGGCGTCGTCCTTCTTCACGTTGCTGCCGGAGAGATACTCGGTGCCCAGCATGTTCATCGCGTAGGTGTGGCCAGATTCGGCGGCGCTCGTGACCATGGCCATGCCGCGCTCGACGTCGGCCTTGGTTCCTACCCCGGTGACGAGGGCCCGCCCGAGCGCATATTGCGAGTATGGATCGCCGCGCTTTGCCCCGGCCTCGAACAATGGGATCGCCTTGGCCGGATCACGCTTTACCGCGGCGCCGAACTGGTAAAGCCGACCGAGCAGGTAGCTCGCGCGCACATGGCCCGCGTCGCTGGCCTCATTGAGTTCCTTCAGCGCGGCATCGAACTCGCCGTCGGCATAGAGCGCGCGGGCATACTGGTACTTGAAGCGGGCAACGTCGGGATGCTCGCTGACGGCGGACTTGCAGGCCGTGAGCGCCTTCGGCACGTCGATGTCGTTCGGCAGCTTGCCATCGGCGACCGCCTGCACGTCGAGCGGTTCGGCGGCCAGGGTGTCGCACTCATTGACCGAGACGGCGACGTTGATGGTGATGGGCGCCGGCGTCTTGGTCCTGACGGCCGGCACCAGCACGACCGTGCGTACGGGAGCAACGGGCTCGACCTTGGGCGCGGGCGCCGGGGCAGCATTGGCAGCCGTGCCGGTGTCAGTGCTTTCCGGCTGCTGCGGCTTCAACGCCTCGGCGATAGGCTTCAGCTCCGGCATGCCGCTGTCGGCAACGACCTTGAGCGAAGGGCGAATGCGCAGCTTGCCGATATCCTCGGCCTTGATCAGGTCGCCTTCCGAAACCACCTGGTCGCCGATGGCGACTTGCGTCTGTGGATCGCGGCTTTCGAGCTTCAGCCAGCCCTTTGGCGCGCTGGACGAACGAACGATCTCTTCCGGCATCGGCGAGAAGCCGGTGCCGACATCCGATGCCATGGCGACGAGGATCGGCTTGGGAGCCGGTGCCTGTTCGTCGACTTCGCCCTGAGCGATGGTCAGGCTCGGCTTGATCGTCTTCGGAGCCGGTGCGCTGGCGTCGATGACGACCTTGACGATGCCGCTCGCAGTGCGTCCACCTTCCGTCGTCACTGCGTAGCGGATCTCTTCATCCTTCATGTCGCCGGACGAGGGTTTCATCATCACCGCCGACACCTCGTCGGCCGAGATCTTGCTGTCGAGATCGATCTGCTTGTCGCCCAGCCACAGCGTGCCGGCCTCAGGCAGCTTGGTGAAGTTGACGCTGAGGGGTGTGTCGCCGCTGGTGATCGGCGGCGAGATGCGCAGCGCCACGGCCTCCATCTTCGGCGGCACGCGCACCTCGCGCATGTCTTCGATGATCAAGAGGTTCTGGCGGGTGACGAAGAAGAAGGAGGAGGTCAGGCTGGAGGCGTCCCAAGGTGTCTGACGGCCGTCGGTGCGCTTGATGACTTCCGAGCGAATGTCGCTGAGCAGCTTGCGGATCTCGACATTCGGCTTCAGCGCATAGTCGGTGAAGGCGCCAGTGAACGGGCTCATGCCGTTTTTGCCGTCGAGCGCCACCTGGTCCGGCGCGGTCGAATAGACGATCAGCGTGCCGTTCTGAGGCGTAACCGACGCGAGCCCCTTCTTGCCTTCGACCGCCAGCTTCTTCTGGCCGACGAAATAGGCGTTGTTGGCGAAGGGATTGTCACGGCAGGCATCGAGGATGGCGATCTGCAGCGACGACGTCTCGCGCATGTATTCGAGCAGGCTCGACATGCTGTAGGCCTCGACCTCGAGGTCGTAGGACGAGGCCATGCTGGCATCGACAGGCAGCATGTAGTTGTTGCCGCCGACCTGAACCGCATGGCCGCTGTAGTAGAACAGTGCCACGTCGCCATCGTTGAGCGTGCGCAGGAAGCCCAGGACGGTTTCCTCAAGGCCTTTCTTGTTGAGATCGTGGCCGAGCGTCACTTCGAAATTGGCACGCTCCAGAACCTCGCGAACCCGGTCGGCGTCATTGACCGCGTTCGGCAAGGTGGCGAGGTGCTGGTAGGCCGAATTGCCGATGACCAGGGCAGCGCGGCGTCCGCTGACGCGCTCGGCTGCGAATGAGGCTGTCAGAAGTAGAAGCAAGGCGAGCGCGCAAACAGCAAGCATGTTCGCTGTTCGAAACACGCGAAACAAACTGCTGGGCAGGCAATGCTCGCACACCACTTGGCCGCTCCCCTCGCGAGATCGCAGACTTTACACGGCTATGCACGGCTTGCATTCTTACGCAACGTCAGCATCCTACTTGCCAATCAGGCTGTCAACGGCGAAGCTCGGCCTGTAGGTGATCTAGCCCGGAAGACCTACCTGTTGCCGTCGGGCGTGGAGCCGCTGGCGAGGCGTGAGCGATGGACATTGCCAACGCATGCACTGACGGGAAGCGCCGGCCATGACGTCGGACGACAAGACCCGCATTTCTCCAGATACCGGCGTTCGCCAGGGCACCGAGCTCAATGGCATCTACGAGATCGACGAACACATCGCTACCGGCGGCATGGGCGAGGTCTATCGCGGCCACAACATCCAGACCGGCGACCCTGTGGCCATAAAGGTGGTTTTGCGGGAATTCGCCCGAGACCAGGGCATACTGGCGCTGTTCCGCAAGGAAGCGTCCATCCTCAACCACCTGTCGCACGACGCCATCGTACGCTACCACGTCTTCACCATCGATCCGACGATCGGCCGGCCTTACCTTGCCATGGAGTTTGTCGACGGCCAGTCGCTGGCCGAGCGCATGCGCCAGGGGCCGCTCGAGGCTCGAGACGCCCGCAGGATGCTGGCGCGGGTGGCTTCGGGGCTTGCGCTCGCGCATGAGGCGGGCGTGATCCATCGCGACCTGTCGCCCGACAACATCGTCCTCCCCGGCGGCAGCGTCGAAAAGACCAAGATCATCGACTTCGGCATCGCGCGATCGGCCAATGTCGGCGGCGGCACGCTCCTTGGCGGCAGCTTTGCCGGCAAATACAGCTTCGTGTCGCCGGAGCAGCTCGGCCTGTTCGGCGGCGAGGTGACCGAACGATCCGACATCTATTCGCTGGGCCTGGTGCTCGCGGCTGCGCTGCGCGGCAAGCAGCTCGACATGGGCGGTTCACCCGTCGAGGTTATCGAGAAGCGGCGCACGGTGCCGGATCTCGCGGGCGTGGATCCGGATCTTTTGCCGCTGCTCGAGGCCATGCTGCAACCAGATCCCGCGGACCGCCCGCAAAGTGCCGACGAGATCGTCGAATGGCTGAGGGAAACCGGTGGCGGAACCCGGCCGGGAACCGTTGCGGCCGGGGCGTCGCCTGAGCAGGGGCCGGTTGCCCGTGCGGAGCCGAGCTGGCGTACATCGGGAGGAACGACGCCGGGCAAACCGCCGCCTCCGCCGCCGGAGTCGCTGCTGCCGCGCGACGCGCCCTGGCGCAACACGTCCAAGGCAGCCAGACCGGCGCCGCCACAGCCGCCGCGCCAGGTCGTGCCCGCTGCTCCGCGACGGAGCAGTGCCGGGCTGATCGGCGGGATCCTGCTTGTCGTGGCCGTGGCGGCCGGAGGGGCCTACTTCGCCGGCCTTGTGGATGGCTTGTTGCCGGGTGGTGGGGCTGTGCCTCCTCCCGCAAAGGACAAGCCGGCGCTCGAACAGGCCGCAAGTGGTGAGGCAAAGGACAAAGCGAAGCCGCAGGCCCCCCAGCCGCAGACCGAGAGCAAGGCGCCGCCTGCCTCGCCTGACAACAAGCCGCCACCTCCCATCGAGCCGGAGCCAGCCAAGCCTGCCGAACCGGTGAAGGAGGTCGCGGTCGAACCCAAGCCTGTTCCCGCCAGCGCGGCGGAGTGGTTCAAGGCTTTCGACGGCGGCCCCTGCTTCTACGCCGCGGTGAAGGATGCCTCGGCTCCCAATCCCGCCGTCGACGGCTTTGCCACTTCGAAGGCGCCGATGGACAAGCTGGTGCGCGACTTTGCCAGTTCGTTCGGCGGCAAGCTGGCGCTGACCCCTCACATCATCGAGCGGGACCAGTGCCCGGTGGCGGATTTCCTCAATGCCATGAAGCCAGGTTCCAGTGGGCTGCTCCTGCGTCTGAACAAGGATCAATTGAAGGCCGGAGACTCGCTCCAGGGCACATTGACAGGCGCAGGTGGCCGCGACATCAACCTGCTGCTGATCGGAAAGGACGGTGTCGTCTACAACTTTGCCAACCTGCTCAAGCGCGCCGGGCCGGATGCGACCTTCAGCATGAAGCTCGTTCCACTCAGCGATCAAGAAATGACGGCTGCGGAACCACATCTCATCGTCGCGCTTGCCAGTGACGGCGGCCTGCGATCGGCCGACATCAAGGACCCCGAGCTGGCGATCGATCTGTTCCCGCGCATACGCAGCGAGGCCGAAGCGCAGCGGGCTGACATTGCGCTCGGCTATTTCCAGTTCGGGAAGTAGTCGCCCAACCTCTGCTAAACCGTCAGCAGCTTACGCACCTCGGGTGCATCCAGGTCTTCGACGGCGCCCTCGTGGACGATACGGCCGCGGTCCATGATGTAGACGACGTCGGCCAGTTCACGGCAGAAATCCAGATACTGCTCGACCAGCAGAATGGCGATGCCGGCGGTGTCGCGCAGGTAGCGGATGGCGCGGCCGATATCCTTGATGATCGACGGCTGGATGCCCTCCGTCGGTTCGTCGAGCACCAGGAGCTTTGGCCGCATCACCAGCGCCCGGCCGATCGCCAGCTGCTGCTGCTGGCCGCCGGAGAGGTCGCCGCCGCGCCGCGCCAGCATCTGCTTCAGGACAGGAAACAGCTCGAAGACGTGTTCCGGCACCGTGCGCACATTGCGCTTCAGCGGCGCGAAGCCGGTCTCGAGGTTTTCCTGCACCGTCAGCAGCGGAAAGATCTCGCGCCCCTGCGGCACGAAAGAGATGCCCGACCGGGCGCGATCGTATGCCGCGCTCCGGTCGAGCGCCTTCCCCTCGAAGGCAACCGTACCCGATGTCAGCCTGTGCTGGCCGACGATCGATCTCATCAAGCTTGTCTTGCCCACGCCGTTGCGGCCGAGCACGCAGGTAATCCTGCCGGCATCGGCGCGAAGCGACACGCCGCGCAACGCTTCGGCCGCGCCGTAGTGGAGAACGGCATTGTCGACCTCAAGCATCGCCCGTCTCCAACGGCTGGGCCCCCCGCGCCCCCGTCGCCAGGACGGGGGTGGCGGCCCTTCCGGAACGCCAGGGGAGGTTGGTGATTTTCGTGAACGGCCACGCCCAGGCAGGCGGTGAAGCCGGGCCTTGCGTCTTCCAATGAAGTGCCAGTGCGCCCATCCGCCAAAACATCGTCAGCGCCCCAGATAGACGTCGACGACGCGCTCGTCTGATGAGACGAAGTCGAGTGTGCCTTCCGACAGCACCGAGCCCTCATGCAGGCAGGTCACCTTGACGCCGAGTTCGCGGACGAAATGCATGTCATGCTCGACAACGATGACCGAATGCGTCTCTGCGATGTCCTTGAGCAGGCGTGCGGTCTCGAATGTTTCGGCGTCCGTCATGCCGGCCACCGGTTCGTCGACCAAAAGCAGTTTGGGGTCCTGCGCCAAAAGCATGCCGATCTCGAGCCACTGCTTCTGGCCGTGCGACAGGCCGGCGGCGAGGTCATCGCGCCGGGTGCCGAGGCGGATGACGTCGAGGATGTCGTCGATGCGCCGGTGGTCGGTTGCCGAGGAAAGATAGAACAGCGCCGGGAAGATCGAGCGCGGCCCCTTGAGCGACAGCAGCAGGTTGTCCTCGACCGTGTGGTTCTCGAACACAGTCGGCTTCTGGAACTTGCGACCGATGCCCATCATGGCGATCTCGGCCTCGTCATGGCGCGTCAGGTCGACCTCGCCGTCGAAGAACACCTCGCCGCTGTCCGGTCGGGTCTTGCCGGTGACGATGTCCATCATCGTCGTCTTGCCGGCACCGTTGGGGCCGATGATGGCCCGCATTTCACCCTTGTCGAGCACCAGCGACAGGTCGTTGATGGCGCGGAAGCCGTCGAAGGCAACCGACACGCCGTCGAGATAGAGGATTGTTCCGCTCTTGCTCATCTGTTCACTCCGCCGGCTGGGGCTCGGTTCGCGCGGCAGCATTACTCTGGCCTGACGGCGCCCGGCGCGTGGCCCGCATTGCCTGCCATCGGTCCCACAGGCCGACGATGCCGCGCGGCAGGAACAGGGTGGAGGCGATGAACAGGCCGCCAAGGGCGAACAGCCAGAACTCGGGCAAGGCGCTGGTGAACCAGCTCTTGGCGGCGTTGACGGCAAGGGCGCCGACAATCGGGCCGACGATCGTGCCGCGACCGCCGACTGCGGTCCAGATCACGACCTCGATCGAATTGGCCGGATCAAATTCGCCGGGGTTGATGATGCCGACCTGTGGCACGTAGAGCGCGCCTGCAATGCCGGCCATGACCGCCGACAGCGTAAAAGCGAACAGCTTCACGTTTTCTGCCCGCCAGCCGAGAAAGCGGGTGCGGCTTTCTGCGTCGCGCACGGCCATCAGGAGCTTGCCGTATTTCGAGCCGACCACCATCCAGGTGACCAGAACGCCCAGCGCCAGCGCCAAGGCGCTTGCAGCAAACAGCGCCGAGCGCGTCTCGCTCGCCTGGACGCTGAAGCCGAGGATGTCCTTGAAGTCGGTCAGGCCGTTGTTGCCGCCAAAACCCATGTCGTTGCGGAAAAAGGCAAGCAGCAGCGCATAGGTCATGGCCTGGGTGATGATCGACAGGTAGACGCCGGTGACGCGGCTGCGGAAGGCGAACCAGCCGAAGACGAAGGCGAGCAGGCCCGGCACGGCCATGACCATCAGCGCTGCGAACCAGAATTGGTCGAAGCCGAGCCAGTACAACGGCAGCTCCTTCCAGTTGAGGAACACCATGAAGTCGGGCAGGTCAGGGTTGCCGTAGACGCCGCGCGCGCCGATCTGGCGCATCAGATACATGCCCATGGCGTAGCCGCCGAGGGCGAAGAAGGCGCCATGGCCGAGCGAGAGGATGCCGCAATAGCCCCAGACGAGGTCGAGCGCCAGCGCAAGCAGGGCATAGCAGAGATATTTGCCGACCAGCGCCACGACGTAGCTCGGCATGTGGAAGACGCTGTCGGCTGGCACGGCGAGATTGAGCACAGGCACGATGACCGCCGCCGCAAGCAGCGTGGCAATTGTGACGGCGATGCGCCGGTCGGAGGAAAACAGGCGACGCGCGATCATGCTTCCACCGCCCGTCCCTTGAGCGCGAACAGGCCGCGCGGCCGCTTCTGGATGAACAGGATGATCAGCACCAGCACCAGGATCTTGCCGAGCACCGCACCCGCATAAGGTTCGAGGAACTTGTTCAGAACGCCGAGCGTCATCGCGCCGATGAAGGTGCCCCAGAGATTGCCGACGCCGCCGAAGACCACGACCATGAAGCTGTCGATGATGTAGCCCTGGCCGAAATTGGGCGAGACATTGTCGATCTGGCCGAGCGCGACGCCCGCGATCCCGGCGATGCCCGAGCCGAGCGCGAATGTGAAGGCGTCGACCCACGGCGTGCGGATGCCCATCGAGGCCGCCATGCGCCGGTTCTGGGTCACCGCGCGCATGCGCAGGCCCCAGCTCGTCCGTTTCATGACGAAGACCAGCACCAGGAAGACAGCGAGGCAGAACAGCACGATCCAGAGCCGGCTCCAGGTGATGGTCAGCTGCCCCAGCTGGAACGCGCCGGCCATCCAGCTGGGTGCGCCGACTTCCTGGTTGGTCGGGCCGAAGATGGTGCGGACGGCCTGCTGCAGGATCAGCGAGACGCCCCAGGTTGCGAGCAGCGTTTCGAGCGGACGGCCATAGAGAAAGCGGATCATGCCACGCTCGATGGCGAGGCCCACGCCGCCGGCGACAAGAAAGGCGGCAGGCAGGGCGAAGGCCAGGGACCAGTCGAACAGGTCGGGCGCGAAGGCGCGGATCGCCTGCTGGACGACGAAGGTCGTGTAGGCGCCGAGCATGACCATTTCGCCATGGGCCATGTTGATGACGCCCATGACGCCGAAAGTGATGGCGAGGCCGATGGCCGCGAGCAACAACACCGAGCCGAGCGAGATGCCGTACCAGACGTTCTGCGCCACCTGCCAGGCAGCCATGCTGCTTTCGATGTGCTGGACCGAGCGGGCGGCGGTTTCGGCCAGCACGCCGGTGCTGGCGGCTCGGAAGGCTGTCAGCTGAGCCAGCGCGTCGCTGTCGCCGCGGTTTGAAAGGACGCCGATGGCGGCGAGTTTTTCGGCCTCGCCAAGATCGGAAACGAGGACCGTGGCGGCGCGCGCCTGCGCAAGCGCTGCCTTGACCTTGGCGTCGGTCTCGCGGGCAATCGCTGCGTCAAGCGCAGGCAGCGCCGCGATGTCGGGGCGCTTGAGCATGATGCCTGCTGCCGACAGTCTCGCGGCGGGATCGTCCGAACCGAGGGTCAGACCGCCCATGGCGTCGCGGATGGTGCGACGGAGCGCGTTGTTGACCTTGACCTTGGTGAGGTCGCCTTTTGCTGCCGTGCCCGCGGCAGCGCCGGCGACCGGATCGGCCAGCGCGATGGTCTGTCCATCCTCCTTGCCGATGAAGACACCCTGGCCTGACTTGCGGATGTACAGATTACCGTCGGCTAACGCCGACAGGATGCGCTCGACCGCTGGTTCGCCGGTGGCGGCGAGATCGCGGACAACAGCTTCCGTTTCCTGGAAATTCCTGGCAGTGGCAACCCGTGCAAGCGTTGCCCGCAAGCCAGCATCGTCCGCGCGGGCGAGCGACGGCAGGCTCGCGCACACGACGATCACGGCCAGGACTAGTTTGCGGACGAACTGCATCTGGGATGGCACCTGTTGTGGCGATGGCGAACAGGCCGCCGGGCGGCGCGACGAGTGCGCGCCCGACGACTTTGCGTTGGGTGCTAGTTGGTCGTGCCCTTGCCGCCGCACTTGCCGGTGGCGACGTTGAAGTTTCCGCACGACATCGGCGCGCGCCAGTCGGCGATCAGGTTCTTGGAGTCGGGCAGGTAGTCGGACCATTCGTCGCCGACCACCAGGCCAGCCGTCTGCCACACCGTCTCGAACTGGCCATCGGCCTGAATCTCGCCGATCAGCACCGGCTTGGTGATGTGGTGGTTGGGCATCATCGTCGAGAAGCCGCCCGAGAGGTTCGGCACAGAGACACCGACGATGGCGTCGATGACGGCGTCCGGATCGGTGGTGCCGGCCTTCTCGACCGCCTTCAGCCACATGTTGAAGCCGATGACATGGGCTTCCATCGGGTCGTTGGTCACGCGCTTGTCGTTCTTGGTATAGGCCTTCCAGGCCGAGATGAACTCGGCGTTTGCAGGGCTGTCGACCGACTGGAAATAATTCCAGGCGGCGAGATGGCCGACCAGCGGCGCGGTGTCGAGGCCGGCAAGTTCTTCCTCGCCGACCGAGAAGGCGACCACCGGAATGTCTTCGGCCTTGATGCCCTGGTTGCCGAGCTCCTTGTAGAACGGCACGTTGGCGTCGCCGTTGATGGTCGAGACGACGGCGGTCTTCTTGCCGGTAGAGCCGAATTTCTTGATGTCGGAGACGATGGTCTGCCAGTCGGAATGCCCGAACGGCGTGTAGTTGAGCATGATGTCCTCGGCGGCGACGCCCTTCGACTGCAGGTAAGCCTGCAGGATCTTGTTGGTCGTCTGCGGATAGACATAGTCGGTGCCGGCGAGCACCCAGCGCTGCACGCCTTCCTCGTTCATCAGGTAGTCGACGGCGGGGATTGCCTGCTGGTTGGGCGCAGCGCCTGTGTAGAACACGTTGCGCTGGCTTTCCTCGCCCTCATACTGGACGGGGTAGAACAGCAGGCTGTTGAGTTCCTCGAAGACCGGCAGCACCGACTTGCGCGACGACGACGTCCAACAGCCGAAGACGGCCGCGACCTTGTCCTGCTCGATCAGCTGGCGCGCCTTTTCGGCAAACAGCGGCCAGTCCGACGCCGGGTCGACGACGACAGCCTCGAGCTTCTTGCCCAACAGCCCGCCCTTCTTGTTCTGCTCCTCGATCAGGAACAGCATGGTGTCCTTCAGCGTCGTTTCCGAAATCGCCATCGTGCCGGAAAGCGAATGCAGCACGCCGACCTTGATGGTGTCGTCGGCTGCCGCAGCAGGCGCTGCGAAGCTCAGGCCGGCGCCAACTATCCCGGCCATGGCCGCAGCGGTCCAACTTGCGAAATGTCCCCTCATTACCAGTCTCCCATTTGGCTTTGTTGCACTGAACAATGTCATGCAACCGTCATGCCAATTGCTGATCGGGGGCCGGTCGCCGCAGGAAAGTCACGCATTTTCATGAGGTTGGCCTAATGTCGGCCAAAGGTCTTCTGTTTTCGGCGCCAAGGGGGAGTTCCAGGAATTGTGCATTGCACAACAATGCCTGCTTACAATTTGTACAACCTGTAAGTTTGCATAACTTGCGGGCATATGATTGCCCGAATGCAAATTCCGGTCGTCGATGCGCTGTCGCAATGAACCAATCGCGGGCTTGCTTCGTAACAGAAACGACGACGCGGATTTCAGGGGAGCGGCCATGCACCGGGACAAAGAGCGGATCGGAAGCGGAACCCGCCTGGCGTGGGTCACGGGTGCGGGCTCGGGCATTGGCCGTACATTGGCGTTGCGCCTTGCCGGCGAAGGCTGGGAGGTCGCCGCCAGCGCGAGGACGGCGCGCAATCTCGCCGAACTTGCCGGCGAGGCGCCGGGCCGCATCCATGCATTCCAGCTGGACGTGGCCGACGAGGCAGCCGTGCGCGACACGGTTGCCCGCATCGAGGCCGAATTCGGGCCGATCGATCTCGCCGTGCTCAACGCCGGCACCTATGCGCGCGATGCCGCCGCGCAGTTCGATGCCGGCGCCTTTCGCGCCACCGTCGACGTCAACCTGATGGGGAGCGTGAATTGTCTCGCTGTGCTGATGCCGCCAATGCTGGTGCGCAGGGCTGGGCACATCGCCGTGGTGTCATCGGTCTCAGGTTATGTCGGCCTTCCGGGGGCTGCCGCCTATGGGGCGACCAAGGCGGCGCTGATCAACATGTGTGAGGCGCTCTACCCCGACCTTGCTGCCCAAAATGTGCGGCTCAGCCTCATCTGTCCCGGCTTTGTCGATACACCGCTGACGAAGAAGAACGACTTTGCGATGCCGTTCATGATCCCGGCCGACACTGCCGTCGATCACATCATGGCCGGCCTGAAATCGCGGCGTTTCGAGACGGCGTTTCCGTGGAAGATGGTGTTGTCGATGAGGCTTCTGGCGGCGCTGCCGGAGCGTCTGCGCTTTGCGATAACGAGACGCATGGTTCGCAACTGACTGCCGCGTGCGAGGTTGCTTGCAGCAACTGGTCGATCACTATCGCACGTGCTCCGGCAGCTTTGCCGCTACGATGGTCGTGGCGATCTTTTGGGCGGCGGCGCTGTGCCGGTGGACCGGCATGCCCTTCCACCAGATCCGCAGCGCTTCCCAGTGAATGCCGAGCGTCACCTTCAGTGTCATCAGCGGATAGCGGATGAGAGCTGCGAGCAGCGCGCGGTCGGTGAGCGCTTCGCGCCGGCCGGCGAAGGAGGCGATAAGCAGCGGTCCTTCGGCGTCTGATTCATCGATGCGGACGAGCACCTTCTCGTCAGGCGGCTCTATGTGGAAGCGGTAGAAGCAGGCCATCGGCATGAAGGGCGAGACATAGAGTTCCTTCGCGCAGCCCTGGCGCACCGGCCCGCTTGCGCCGGCTTCGACCGGAATGACGTAGGTGTGGCGTTCGCCGAAGGTGTTGCAGACCTCGTAGAGGATCGCCCTCAGCGCGCCATTTGGTGCATGGCAGAAATACACCGTCAGCGGATTGAAGACGTAGCCGAAGATGCGGGGATAGCAGAGCACACGGATGCTCATGCCATCCTCCAGCCTGTCTGCCTGCGCCAGCTGCGCCTCGATCCAGCCGCGCAAGCCGCTGACGCTGCCGTCACCGTGGTCGGCGTCCCAGAAGCTGAGGATTGCGTGGCGGTTGTATCCGAGCAGTCGCGATGTTGCGCTGACATCAGGCAGCTCGCCGAGATCGAGCAGCAGCGAGAAGACACGGTAGCGCAGCTGGTGGCGACGTGGCCTAAGCCGCGTATGCATGACCGTGCCGAGAAACAGCGCCGAGTGCAGGCTCATTCCGCCGCCTCCAGCCTGGGCATTAGCGAGATCCGGCCCGATTCGTCGCGCACCTTCCATGGTCGCCTGACGTCGGCGAGGCTCTCGGCGGCGGCGAGGCCCGATTGCAGGCCGTCCTCGTGGAAGCCGAAGCCGAAATAGGCGCCGCAGAACCAGGTGTTGCGCTGACCCTGCAGACGCCAGAGCTGTTGCTGGGCGTCGAGCGCTTTCTGGTCGAACAGCGGGTGGGTGTAGTCGTAGCGCCCGATGACCCTGGCTGGATCGATCTGGCGCGTCGGGTTGAGCGTTACGAACAGCGGATGGCGCATATCGAGGTTCTGCAGCCGGTTCATCCAGTAGGTCACGCACAGCGGCTGGCTGCCTTCGTCGCGGCCCTCGCCGATATAGTTCCAGCTCGACCAGACCCGTTTGCGGCGCGGCATCAGGTTTTCGTCAGAATGCAGCACCGCAAGATTGTCGGTGTAGCGGAAGGCACCGAGCAAGGCCTGCTCCTGATGATTGGCATCGGCCAGCATGGCGAGCGCCTGGTTGGCATGGGTGGCGATGACGACATCGGTGAAGCTGTCGGCATGTCCCTTGGCGTCCGTGACGACGACCCGGCCGTTGTCGCGAGCAACGCTTCGAACCGCCACCCGGAGCCTGATGTTGTCGGCGAAGTTCGAGCTCAGCCGGCGTACATATTCCTGGCTGCCGCCGAGCACCGTTCGCCACTTGGGCCGATCGGCGAGGCTGAGCAGTCCATGGCTGGCGAAGAATCTGACGAAGGCGAGGAGCGGATAAGCGCGCATGTCGCGCGCTTTTGTCGACCAGATCGCCGCGCCCATCGGCAACAGATGATCCTCGACGAAGGCCGGCGCATAGTCGTTGCGGTCGAGATATTCGCCGAGGCTGACCCCGTGCAGGTCGGCGCGGGCAAGCAGCGCTGGTGCCTCGCGATAGAAACGCAGGATGTCGCGCATCATCCGCCAGAACCGCGGCCGGATGACATTGCCGCGCTGGCCTATCAGGCCATTGAAGCCGGACCCCGAATATTCGAGTTTCCCGCCTTCGAGCGAGGCGGCAAAGGACATGTTGGAGGCTGCTGTCGGCACGCCGATTTCCTGGAACAGGGCAACGAGGTTTGGGTAGTTCCGCTCGTTGTAGACGATGAAACCGGTGTCGACTGGCAGCACGCCGTTCTTGGTCGGCACCATGACCGTGTTGGAATGGCCGCCGAGGCGAGGCTCGCTTTCGTAGAGCGTGACGTCGAGTTTGCGGCTGAGCAGCCAGGCCGCGGAAAGCCCTGATATGCCAGACCCGATGACGGCCACGCGGCGCGCGTGATCTGGCAAGTCCCTGTCGATCTTGATGCTCACGTCTCGCCTTCCCGCTGCTGCGACGCCCCATGCTGTTAGATACGGAGCGCGGGCCTCGGCGGATCGCCGGCACGCGAAATTTTTCCGGGCGAGTGATCCGGCCGCCTTTCGCCAGCGTATCGACGGCATGAACACGGTCGTTTCCATCGGCGCGTCGGCGTGTCAGAAACGTTTCAAGGTGGGGCCCAGGTGCCCCGCGCCACACCGTGGTGAAATGGGAACTGCCGAGATGAGCCGCCGGATCGGCGTCGACGATGGTTCTGATATGCGAGAGCTGCTGTGCGCCGTCGGTGCGCGGCGGGACATCGACGCCTATGAGCGGCTGTTTCGACACTTCGCTCCACGGGTGAAGGCCTACATGGCCAAGAGCGGTGGCAACAGCCAGCAGGCCGAGGAACTGATGCAGGAAACCATGATCGCCGTATGGAACAAGGCGGGGCGTTTCGACCCGTCGAAGGGCGCTGTGTCGACCTGGATCTTTGCCATTGCCCGCAATTTGCGCATCGACGCCTACCGGCGCGAGAGGCGACCTGAGTTCGACCCCAGCGATCCCGCCTTCGTGCCTGACGACGCCGCCCCGGCCGACACCGAGCTCGATGTCAGGGAAGCATCGGAGCAGCTTCACCATGCGATTGCGGCGCTGCCGGCGGAACAGGCGTCCATGCTCAAACTGTCATTTTTTGAAGACCAGTCGCACAGCGCGATTGCTGCCCGCCTGAATCTCCCGCTCGGGACGGTCAAATCGCGCATGCGTCTCGCCTTCGACAAATTGCGGGCATCGCTCGCCCGGGCTGGAGACGTGTCGTGAGCATCAGTCACCATATCAGCGACGACCTGCTTTTGAGCTATGCCGCCGGCAGTCTTGCAGAAGGCTGGAGCATCGCGGTTGCCACGCACCTTGCGCTCTGCCCTTCCTGCCGCCACCGCTTGGCAGTTGCCGAAAGCGTTGGCGGCGGCTTGCTCGAGACCATGGAAGACGACGCCTCTGTCCAGTCGTCGGTCGACCAATCCTGGGCCGACGTGCGCAGCCGCTTGCAGCAACAGGATCGCGAGGCGCCCGCCATCCGCGAAACCTCAGTAGGGCGCGGCGGCGGTCTTCCCGAGCCGCTGCGATCCTATGTTGGCGGCGACTTCGAAACCCTCAAATGGCGGCCGCTCGGACGCGGCGCATACCAGATCCCGATCAAGACGGAGGATCGCGAAACCATGGTCAGGCTGCTGCGCATTCCCGCCGGCAAGCCAGTGCCGGAGCACAGCCATGGCGGCCGCGAGCTGACCCTGGTGCTGGCCGGCAGCTTTCACGATGGCACGGGTCTTTTCGCGCGCGGCGATCTCGAGGATGCCGATGCCAGCCTGACGCATCAGCCCGTGGCCACGCCGGAAGCCGACTGCATCTGCCTGGCGGTCACGGATGCGCCGCTGAAATTCCGCAGCTGGATCATGCGGGCGATCCAGCCACTGCTCGGGATCTGACGACCGAACCTTTCACTCGGAGGCCGCCGAAATCGAAATGATCGCCAGCTACGCAACAGCTTACGCCGCCAGCGCCGTGGTTTTCTTCGGCATCGATTTCTTGTGGCTGTCGACCATCTCGACCAATTTCTACCGCAGCCGCATCGGGGGCCTGCTGCTCGACCAGCCCAATCTTGGCGTCGCCGGTCTGTTCTACCTCGTCTACGTCGCCGGCATCGTGCACTTCGCGGTCTTGCCGGGCCTCAACGCCACCAGCTGGACGACGGCGCTGATCAATGGCGCACTTCTGGGCCTTGTCGCCTACGGCACCTACGACATGACCAATTTGGCCACGCTGAAGAACTGGTCGGTCACCGTCAGTGTCGTCGACATGGCCTGGGGCGTCACTCTGTCCGCGGCTGCCGCGACTGCGGGATATGCGGTCACGATCTGGACCGTTGCCAAGACGGGCTGACTATCGAGGTGTCGGCACGGGGCAAAATCTCCCACGCGGCGCCGGGACGTCACATGTTGACGAAATCCTGAAACAGCGGCGTCTCGCCGAACCAATTGAGCCGGTTGACGGTTATGTAGCCGGCATCGATGAGGCTGTTTTCGTCGCCCTCGACTGAAGTTCGCTCGCGACCCCTCGGCACGACGAGCACGGTCCGGTCGCCGTCCCGTTCGACGACCTCCGAACGTCGGGCGATCTTGTCGCGGCCGATCCTTGGCTGGCGGATTTCGGCTGGCAGAGACGATGGCAGGTTGATGCTGAGCCAGTGACCTTCCAGCACCCACTCTGCCCGCTTGTGCCAAAGGTTGGCGATCAGCTCGCCGAGCCAGGCATCGTCGCCGGGCCGGATTTCCGGCGACTTGACCTGCGAGAAGCCGATCGCCGGCACGCCCCAGAAGCTGGCCTCGCGGGCGATGCCGATCGTGCCGGAATAGGCAAGGTCTTCCGCGACATTGCGGCCGTCGTTGATGCCGCCGAGAACGAGGTCGGGCCTGTCATCGCCGGTGAGCAGCCAGGTCATGGCAGTGACGACGCAGTCGGCCGGGCGACCCGAGCAGGAGTACCAGCGCTCGGCAGTGCGGCGTATGGTGATCGGCTCGGCCATGGTCAGCGAAGGGCCAGCGGCAGTGTGCTTGCGCTCGGGCGCCACGACCCAGACATCGTCGCTGATGGTGCTGGCTGTCGCCGCCAGGCGCGCGAGCCCCGGCGAGGCGATGCCGTCGTCGTTGCAGATCAGGATTCTCATTGCGGACCTCAAGCAAGAGTGTAGCTGTCGCCGGTGCGCAATCCTGTGCGCAGCGACGGGATGTACTGAGCGAGCCCGGCAAGCATGTCGGCCGGGCAGGAGTGTCCGAACGCCGGGGGGCATCCGGTTACTTGCCATATACCAATGTTCCCCGACAGCGTGGGGTGGGTCGGCATGCGTATCCAGTCTGCCTGGCCTGCGGCATGCAGCACCTGGCCGGGCGAGCCGGCTGGCAGGTGACCGGTGAGCAAGATCGGATATCCAGCGGCGTCTGCAAGCGGCAAAAGCGTCGCCGAAGGTCCGGCCTTGCCCATGCCGTCGTCGGCAAGCAGCGGACAGGGTGGGAGGGGCGCGCCGTCATGCCAGTCCGAAGCTTCGGCCAGGCGCCGGCGCAACAAAGGGATCTGGGCCGGATGAAGTGCTGTCTCCGTCTCGATCTGTGCAGCCAGCGAGGCGCGCATCGTCGCGTGGATGGCAAGTGGTCCAGTGAGGATCGCCATCAGCTCCAGCGATCGACCCGCCAGCGGCGTCGGCAGCAGGCAGCCGCCCGGATGCGCGCCAACCCAACCAGCAATCGCTTCGGCGCGCTCCGAACCGCTGACCGGATCGGCGCCATAGGACGCATCGAAAACCAGCAGGCCGCAGGACGGCATCGGGTCCATGACGAACACGCCGCTGTCGGGCACGACATCGGCGGTGTAGACAAGGTTGCGGCTGCCGTCATCGACGGCGAACCAGACGCCGCCGACGACATGGCCGGAGCGGCCGGTGGCGATTTGCAAGCCGCCGATGGTCAAGGTGTCGCCGGGCTCGAAAAGCTCGATGCGGTCGGCTGGAAACGGAAATCGTGAAAGGTCGTCCGGATCAGCATAGGCGGCGAGCGTCGCCGGGGCCTCGTCGCGCGTCTCCGCCGTCATCAGGATGCGGCCGCGATATCCCTGCGACAGCAACCAGCTGAGCGCCCCGACATGATCCTCATGGGCGTGCGAGATCAGGACGGCATCAATGTCGCCGCCGCCGGGAAGCACCGGGTAATACTCCAGGCCGGACGCGCCGACCTTGATGCCGGCATCGAGCAGGATGCGCCGGCCGCCACCGGACACGGCGACACTGGTGCGTCCCTTCTCACCGAAGCCGCCGCAGAGGTCGATGCGCATGCTCATGCCAAGGCACCATCAGGGATGAGCCAGCCGGAGGCGATGCGGACGCGAGTCCGCGCGCCGGCCTCGAAGGAATTGGGATCGGGCTGGTCGAAATTCAGCGTGACTGAGCGGTTGGCGTCGGGCACGAATTCGATGCGTGCGACGCCGCCCTTGTAGACCGTGCGCCTGACCGTGCCGTCGATGCCCGGCTCGTCTGGGGCGGCTGCCGAGATCTCTGGTGCCCGGCAGCATATCTTGGCGCTGGCGCGTGGCGTCTCATCGGGGCGGCAGCGGACCACCACCTCCTGGCCAAGCACGTCGACCCTGATATGGCCGCTTTCGGCTGGACTCAGCAGCTGAGCCGGAATGACGATTCCTTCGGAAATGAAGGAAGCGACCATCTCGTTGGCCGGCTCACGGTACAGCTCGCGCGGGGCCGCCAGCTGTGCCAGTCGGCCATTGTCCATGACGGCGATGCGGTCGGCCAGCGCCATGGCCTCGGCCTGATCGTGGGTGATGTAGACGATCGTCGTGCCGGTGCGTTTGTGGAAGGCGGCGAACTCGTCCTCCATGGCCGCGCGCAGATGGACGTCGAGATTGGCCAGCGGCTCGTCGAACAGCACCAGCGATGGGGCAGCGACAAGGCAGCGGGCGAGCGCGACGCGCTGGCGCTGGCCGCCTGAGAGATTGGCCGGACGCCGGTCGCCAAAACCCTTGAGGTCGACGAGTGCCATAGCATCCTCGACCCTGCGCTTGCGCGTCTCTGCATCGACCTTGGCGACCTTAAGCGAATAGCCGATATTCTCGGCAACCGTCATGTGCGGCCACAGCGCGTAGTTCTGGAAGACGATGCCGACGCGCCGCTTTTCCGGCGGAATACAGCCTTGCGCCGTGGACACGATGTCGTTGCCGATGCGGATGTCGCCCGAGGTGACATTCTCGAAGCCGGCCACCAGTCGCAGAAGCGTGGTCTTGCCGCAGCCAGAGGGGCCAAGCACGGCCAGGAACTCACCATCCCTGACATCGATGGAAACATCCTTGATGGCATCGAAACCGTCGAAGGTCTTGGTGACACCGTTGATGGTCAATCCCGCCATGGGAGCACTCCGCTGGGTAGGTGGACGGCAAGCAGATTTGCCAGCAGCATCAGGACGAAGGTTATCGCCACGGTGATCGCCGAAATCGCCGACGCGTAGCTGGAATCGCCGCCCTGCTCGAAGGAAAACATCAGCACGCCGATGGTCTCGGAACCTGTGGACCACAGCAGCGCCGAAACGGTCAGCTCGCTGAGCGCGGTCATGAAGATGAGCAAGCCGCCGGCTAGGGCCGCCGGCGCGACGAGCGGGAAGATGATGGTGCGCATGCGAGTGAACAGGTTGGCGCCGGCAATCCGCGCTGCCTCCTCGAGCGCCCGGTCGATCTGGTGATAGCCCGAGATCGCAGGCCTGAGCGCCAGAACAAGGAACCGAGCGAGATAGGCGTAGAGGATGATCCAGACCGTGTTGTAGATCTGGATGCCTGTCAGCGGGATCGGTTTTAGGAACATCAGCAGCGACGCGATCGCCAGCACCACGCCCGGCAGGGCGTATGGCAGTTCGACCGCGAGGTTCAGGTACTTCACCCACTTCTTGCCGCTCCAGGCGACGAGATAGGCGACGGGCACGGCGACCAGAACAGCAAAGGCGGCAGCCGACAACGACAAGGCAAAGCTGTTGAGGAAGGCACGCCGGGCAGCACCATATTCGAACAGGACGAAGCGGTAGTTGTCTAGCGTGGCGGTGGCGGCGGTGAGCGGGATGCCATAGCCGGGTACCAGCGACGAAAGCAGCAGCCCGAACAGCGGCAGGACCAGGATCAGCACGATCAGGCACCACATCCCGACTTGCACCGGCACTCGCCATTTGCCGAGTTCGTAGGGTTCGGCAGCGAGCGACGTCGAGCTGATGCGGTAGTCGCGGCGCCGACTCATCATCTCCTGGGCGACGATACCCGCCATGGCGATGAGACCGATCAGCACCGAGAGGAAGGCTGCGTCGCCGAGCACGGCCGGGCCGCCACCGGCGAGGCGCTGGTAGATCAGCGTCGGCAGCACGAGATAGTTGGCGGGAATACCGAGGAAGGCAGGGATACCGAAATTGCCGACGCAGGAAACGAAGGCAAGTGCGGCGGCGGCCACGATCGACGGCGTCATCAGCGGCAGCACGATGGTGCGCAGCACGGTGAACCAGCCGGCGCCGCTGGCGCGGGCAGCTTCGACCAGCTCGCGTGGCAGCTTGCGCAGTCCGGCGCGGACGAGCAGGAAGACCAACGGGCCATATTGCACGCCGAGCAGCAGAATGATGCCCTCGGGGGAATGGAGCGGATTGCGACTGCCGAGCGGCGGGGCGATGTCGAGCATCTTGAGCAGCGGGCTTGCAGGACCGAACAGCTGCAGCCAGGCAAGGGCCGTCACCTGCGGCGCGACCATCAGCGGCATCACGTAGCAAAGCACGAAGGCACTGCGGCCGCGCACGTCGGTGAGGGTCACGAGCAGCGCGACCGAGGTGCCGAGGATCACGGCAAGTGCCGTGCCGAAGAAGCCGACGACGAGCGTATTGCGCGTGGCGACCCAGGTCGTCGCATTGGTCAGGCCGGAGGTGATCGCCGTGGCGGAGAGCATCCCGCCCGGAGCCAGGATTTCCTGGATCAGGCGCAGCATCGGCAGGATCGACAACAGCACGATGAGCACGGCGATCGCCGCGGTCATGGCCCATTCCTGGCCACGGCCTTGTTTCAGGCTGACAGACATGTTTCGGATTCCGGAAGACAGGGCATACCCTCGATGAAAGGGTGCCTGATGGCACTGGCGAATCCGCCAGTCAGTTCGGGGCCCGGAAGGCCGCGACGGCCTTCCGGGAAACGGCCGGTTAGCCGCCGAAGAGGCCGGAGAACTTGGTTTTGTCGGCTTCGATCTTCTCGACGATCGCCTTGACGTCGAAGTTCATCACCTTGATCTCGACGCCCTCGGGCAGCCAGGCCGGACGACCTACCGACGGCTTGGCCGGCAGGTAGCCCTGTTCGAGCGCGACCTTCTGGCCATCGTCGGAGAGGATGAAATCGACGAACTGCTTGGCGCCTTCGACGTTCTTTGCCGTCGAAAGGATGGCAACCGGTTCGGTCACGGCGGGCACGCCCTCGGACGGGAAGACGAACTCGACCGGAGAGCCCTTGGCCTTGGCGTTCATCGCCATGAAGTCGACGAGGATGCCGTAGGGCTTCTCGCCGCTGGCCACCGACTTCAGCACCGCGCCGTTGCCGCGCACGGAGATGGTGTTGTTGGCCTTCAGCTTGTCGAAATAGTCCCAGCCATAGTCGGCATTGCCGGTGAAGCCCGACAGCAGATAGGCGGCGGCACCGGAATAGAGTGGGCTCGGCATGACAAGGCCGTCGGCGTAGGCCGGCTTGGCGAGGTCGGCCCAATGCTCGGGCTTTTCGGCGGCGGCGGTGTTGTAGGCGATGCCCGTCGTGATCAGCTTGGAACCGAAATAGGTCTTGTCGACGTCGTAAGAATCCGCTGCGAAGCCATCGAGCTTGGCCTCGGGATAGGCCATCAAGCGAGCGTCCTTCTTCAGCAGCTCCATCGAGACGGCGTCGGCGATCAGAAGCACGTCCGGCTGCGGGCTGTTGGCTGAGAATTCGGCGGCGAGCTTGGCGAGAATGTCGCTGGTGCCCGAGCGGAAAACCTGCACGTCGACATCGGGATGGGCCTTCTTGAAGGCTTCCACGGTCTTGGCGGCATCGGCTTCCGGCTGGGACGTGTAAAGGGTCAGCGTTTCAGCGCTGGCGGCACCGGCAAAAAGCGCCATGGCCAAGGCGAGCTGGCTCGCGGCCAGCCTGGCGAACGTCGTTTTCATGAAACCTCCTGATGTGTCCATTCACTGGCAAGTCGGCTTCAGTCCGCGTGCCACGACCTCCCTAACACAGCGCATTTGACACTCAGGTGACCGAACGCTGACACATTTATGAAATGATCATTTGTTACGAAGCAAGTACAAATGATCATGCTGCGCGGCGAAATTTCGACCGGGGAATGACGGTCCGGGGCTGCCCTCGGCGGCTTGCATGTGGTTCAAGAATGGAACAGGCAACGAGGGTACGGACAAAATGACAGGCACGGATCCGGCGCCGACAAGAGCAGCCGCGACGATGGTTTCGTCCGACCTCACGGTGAAGACCGCATGGCTCTATTATGTCGAGGGCCTGACTCAGGAGCAGATCGCCGAGAAGTTGAACGTGACCCGGGTCAAGGTGATGCGCATGCTTGCCTCCTGCACGGCCGAGGGGCTTGTGGTCACGACCATCAATGCCCAGACGGCTAGGCAGGTCGAGCTGGAGCGCGAGCTCGAAAAGCGCTTCGGGCTCGACGCCGCCATCGTCGTGCCCACGCCTTCCGGCGACGAGCACCTGGAAAGATCCATCGGCCATGCCGTTGCGCTCTATCTTGACGAACAGATGCAGGATGGCATGACGCTGGCGATCGGCGGCGGCGCCACGCTGCACTCCAGCGTCGGCTTCCTGACCCGCAGGCAGCTCAAGGATGCGAGCGTCGTCGCCCTGGTCGGCAGCCTGCCGCACTCACAGTGGGTCAATCCTTCTGCCGTTGCTGCGAAGGTTGCGGAAGTGCTCGGCGTCGACAGCTATCAGCTCACGGCGCCTGTCATCGCCCACAGCCGCCAACTTCGCGACATGTTGTGGATGCAACCCGAACTTGTGGATGTCCGCACCCGGGCGGCAAGTGCCGACATTGCCCTGCTGACCGTAGGCGAGATGTCGGCCAATGCCACAATCTTCCGCCACGGAATCGTGCCGCAGTCCGTTGTCGCTCCGTTGAAGGCAAAGGGCGCGGTCGCCAACATGCTGTGCTACTTCCTCGATGCCGAGGGAAAGCTGGTCGAGCACGAGGTCAATGACCGGGTGATGGCCGTCGATCTTGCCACTGTCAGTGCCGTACCGAATCTGGTCTTGGCGGCGGGAGGGAAACGCAAGATTCCGGCTATCCGTGCTGCGCTTGGGGCGGTCAAGGCCAACGTGCTTCATCACCGACGGCGACAGCGCGCAGGCACTGGCCCATTCGCGCTAGAAGGGTCTTTTGCAACGGCCCGCCGCGCGCTGACCGTCGATCACCGCGGAGCGCGGAAATGTGACAGGGCCCAAGGGCAGCGTCAGCTTCGGCCCATCAGCGATCTGGCGCGGGTTGTCGCGCCGTTCGGTTGGTTTTGCAGATCGGAGCCCACAGTCCAATTGATTGGCTCCGCTCAGTAACTTTGCCCAGCCCCACACGTCGCCAGTGCGATGAAGCTCGATCACGCGGAATTGTTCGCCTGAGGCGGACCTTCGATGGTCGCCGCATCAGGCTCGCGGTTCTCACGCCATGGCGACAATGCCGGCAACGACGCTTTCAGGGCTGCGTCGCCTTGCTCGCCTGTGTGGCTCATGACGCCCAGGCGACGTCGAGGGTCGAGGCTATGGCGGCGGGCTGCTTTACTCATTGTCAGGAAAGGTGAAGATAGGTTTAGACACCGCCTAGAATCTCCCCTCTGGCACTCAGGAAAATCGACATCGATACCGCCTTGCTGACGCTGCTTGTTCTTTTGCCCTTCGCGGGAAGCTTGATAACCATCATGCTGGCGTCGAAGTCGCGAAATCTTGCTGGCATCATTGCCGGCGCCGTGGCGTTGGCCTGCCATGTGGCGGTTTGGCTCCTCTATGTTCCCGTTCGCGACAATGAAGTGGTGCGCTCGGTATTCGAATGGGTGCCCAGCCTTGGCCTTTCCGTGTCACTCAGGCTCGACGGCTTTGCCTGGCTGTTTGCGCTCCTGGTCAGCGGCATCGGCGTGCTGGTTGTGCTTTACGCCCGGTATTACATGTCGGCCGAAGATCCGGTGCCGCGCTTCTTCGCCTTCTTCCAGGCTTTCATGGGGGCGATGCTCGGCGTCGTCATCTCCGGCAACCTGATCCTGCTGGTGATCTTCTGGGAGCTGACCAGCGTCACGTCTTTCCTGCTCATAGGCTACTGGCACCACAATCAGTCCGCGCGCGATGGCGCGCGCATGTCGCTGACCGTCACGGCGATCGGAGGCCTTGGCCTGCTGGGCGGCGTCGTGGTGATCGGGCACATCGTCGGAAGTTACGACCTCGACCGCGTTCTGGCTTCCGGCGACCTGATCCGTGGCCATGCTCTCTATCTGCCGGCGCTGCTGCTCGTGCTGCTCGGGGCGTTCACCAAGAGCGCCCAGTTCCCGTTCCATTTCTGGCTTCCCAATGCCATGGCCGCGCCGACGCCGGTGTCGGCATATCTTCATTCGGCGACGATGGTGAAGGCCGGCGTCTTCCTGCTGGCACGCCTGTGGCCGGTCCTGTCGGGCACGCCTGAGTGGTTCACCATCGTCGGGTTGGCGGGCATGGCCTCGCTCGTCGTCGGCGCATACCTCGCCATGTTCCAGCAGGACCTCAAGGGACTGCTTGCCTACTCGACGATCAGCCATCTGGGCCTGATCACTCTGTTGCTGAGCCTCGGCAGCCCTCTCGGCCTGGTTGCCGCGATCTTCCACATCATGAACCATGCGACCTTCAAGGCGTCATTGTTCATGGCCGCCGGCATTATCGATCACGAGACCGGCACGCGCGACCTCAGGAAGCTGAGCGGACTGTTCCGCTTCATGCCGATTACCGGCACGCTTGCGATGGTGGCGAGCGCTGCCATGGCCGGCGTTCCCCTGCTCAATGGTTTCCTGTCCAAGGAGATGTTTTTCGCCGAGGCGGTCGAAACGCATGCCGACTCCTGGCTGGACACGATTGCACCCTACGCCGCCGTGCTCGCCAGTGCGCTGGCGGTGACCTATTCGATCCGGCTTATTCACTCCATATTCCTCGGCGCACCCCCGGAGAGTTTTCCGCGCGCGCCGCACGAGCCGCCTTTCTTCATGCGCCTGCCCGTGACCTTGTTGGTGATCGCCTGCCTGGTGGTCGGCATCGCACCGGGGCTGACGATCGGACCCTATTTGCACATCGCGGTCACCTCGGTGCTGGGATCGGCTACGCCCGAATACAGCCTTGCCGTCTGGCATGGCTTCAACACGCCCCTGATCATGAGCCTGGTCGCGCTGGTTGCGGGAGCGTTGCTCTACCTTTTGATCGGCAATTATCTGGAACGCTCGGACGGGCCTTTTCTGCTCAGCGGCATCCAGGCGCAGCGCATTTTCGAGCAGGTGATGGTCACGGTTTCGTGGCGCTGGGCACGCTTCGTCGAGACCAATCTGGGCACTCGCCGCTTGCAGCCGCAGCTGCGCCTTGTCGTCTTCATTGCTTTCGCCGCGGCATTCCTGTCGCTCTTCGGCGGCGTGGTCGATCTGGCGCCGATCAGTCTCAAGGGCATGGACTGGGCCTTTACCGGCATGTGGGCGGTGGGCGTGGTCTGCGCCGTCGCGGCGGCCTACCAGGCCAAATTCCATCGCCTGGCCGCGCTGGCCCTGCTCGGAGGCACCGGGCTCGTCACCTGCATGACCTTTGTCTGGATGTCGGCGCCGGACCTCGCCGTCACCCAGCTTGTCGTCGAGATCGTCACCTCCGTTCTCATATTGTTGGGTCTGCGCTGGCTGCCGAAGAGGTTCCAGGGACTGAGCGAGGCCACCGGCCCCATGGCAAGGCTGCGGCGCCTGCGCGATCTCGTGATGGCTGTCGGTGCGGGCCTGGGAATGACGATCGTCGCCTATGCGGTCATGACAAGACCCCTGCCGCAGACCATTTCCGACTTTTTCCTCGAAAATGCCTACAGCGGCGGCGGCGGGCGCAACGTCGTCAACGTCATCCTCGTCGATTTTCGAGGCTTCGATACGCTGGGCGAGATTACGGTGCTCGGCATTGTGGCACTTACGGTTTTTGCCTTGCTGCGCCGGTTCAGGCCGGCGCCGGACACCGTCGAGCGGCCTGAGCAGCAGCGAATCCAGCGCGCCTATGACGAAGCGCATCCCGATCGCCAGCCGGGCGCAACTGCGGTCGACTATCTTCTGGTGCCTTCGGTCATCATGAAGTGGATGTTCCCTGTCGTCATCGTATTCTCGGCCTACCTGTTCCTGCGCGGCCATGACGCGCCGGGCGGCGGCTTTGCGGCCGGCGTGGCGATGGCCGCCGGGTTCATTCTGCAATACATGGCGGCCGGAACGATCTGGGTCGAAGACAGGTTGCGCATCCTGCCGGTGACCTGGATAGGCGGCGGTCTGCTGACGGCACTTCTGACCGGTGCGGGAGCCTGGTTCTTCGGCAAGCCGTTCCTGACATCATACGCGCAATATGTGGATGTGCCTCTTATCGGCAAGGTGCCACTCGCTACCGCTTCGCTCTTCGACCTCGGTGTCCTGTCGCTCGTCGTCGGAGCGACCGTACTCATGTTGATCGCCCTGGCCCACCAATCGGTCCGCAGGCTGCGCGCGTCCCGGATAGAGGAGCAGTCGTGATGGAGCTGACACTTGCAATTGCCATTGGCGTGCTGACGGGCTCCGGCGTCTGGCTGCTGCTGCGGCCGCGCACCTATCAGGTGATCATTGGCCTGTCGCTGCTGTCCTATGCGGTCAACCTGTTCATCTTCAGCATGGGCAGGCTCCACAGCGGCGCAGCCGCCGTACTCGACGGTGCCGGCGCCATCAACCCGGCGGACTATGCGGATCCGCTTCCGCAGGCGCTTGTGCTGACCGCAATCGTCATCGGTTTTGCCACCACGGCACTTTTCCTTGTTGTGCTGCTGGCATCGCGCGGATTGACCGGCAGCGACCATGTCGACGGGCGGGAGCCACATTGATGGATTTCGCCGCGCATCTTCCCGTCCTGCCCATCCTGCTGCCAATGGCGGCGGGGGCCACCCTGCTGTTGTTCGACGAGCGTCGGCACAGCCTGAAGGCCGGCATCAACATTGCAGCCACTGCATTGCTGTTGGTGCTGTCGATCTGGCTTTTGCGCCTGGTCGATGTTGCCGGGGCGCCGGTTGTCCATGTCTACCGCCTGGGCGACTGGGCGCCGCCTTTCGGCATCGTGCTGGTGCTTGATCGGCTTTCGGCCCTGATGGTGACTTTGACGTCGGTGCTCGCCGTGGCATCGCTGCTGTTTTCGCTTGCGCGCTGGCATAAGGCGGCCCCGCATTTCCACACGTTGTTTCAGTTCCTGCTGATGGGTGTGAACGGCGCGTTCCTGACCGGGGACCTGTTCAACCTGTTCGTTTTCTTCGAGGTTCTGCTGGCGGCGTCTTACGGGTTGATGCTGTATGGTTCGGGTACTTTTCGGGTGCGCGCGGGCCTGCACTACATCGCGATCAATCTTGCGGCGTCGCTGCTGTTCCTGATCGGCGTCAGCCTGATCTACGGCGTGACCGGCACGCTGAACATGGCCGATCTGGCCCAGCGTATTCCCGAGGTTGCGCCGGAAAACCAGGGTCTGCTTGCCGCTGGTTCGGCCATCCTGGGTGTCGCCTTTCTCATCAAGGCCGGCATGTGGCCGCTGTGCTTTTGGCTGCCCACCACCTACATGGCGGCTTCCGCTCCCGCCTCCGCGCTCTTCGCCATCCTCAGCAAGGTCGGGTTCTATGTCTTGCTGCGGCTCAGTTTGTTGCTGTTCGGGGCAGAGGCCGGTGCGCTCACGGGCTTTGGCAGCGAGGTGCTGCTGATCGGCGGCATGGCCACCATCGCGTTCGGTGCGTTCGGCGTGCTCGCTTCACAGTCGCTTGGCCGGCTTGCCGGCTATAGCCTGCTGGTCTCCTCGGGCACGCTGTTGGCTGCGGTTGGTCTCGGCGACAAGGCGGCCGTGTCGGGGGCGCTGTTTTATCTTCTGACCTCGACGCTTGCGGTAAGCGCGCTTTTCCTGATGGTCGAGCTGGTCGAGCGCGCGCAGGAGCCCGCCGCCAACCTGCTGACCGTCACGATGGAGGCCTATGGCGACGATGTCGAGCCGGAAGAAGACGAGCAGGAAGAGGTCGGCGTGGTCATGCCGGGCGCGCTCGCCATTCTCGGCATCTGCTTCGGGCTTCTGGCCCTGCTTCTCTCCGGGCTGCCGCCGCTGTCGGGCTTTATCGGCAAGTTCGCGTTGATCAATGCCATTTTCAACCCGGCAGGCCTTGGGGCGCAGACAACCGGCCCGGGCGGTATGGGCTGGACATTGACGGCGTTGTTGATCCTGTCGGGACTTGCCGTGCTGCTTGCCATGATGCGAACCGGCATACGCACATTCTGGGCGCCACTGGAGGTCATCGTACCCAGGGTGCTGGTGGTGGAGATCGCGCCGGTCGTTCTGCTGATCGGCATTTGCGTCGCCATGACCGCCCAGGCCGGCAACGTGATGCGCTACACCGATGCGGTGGCGGATGCCCTGCATCACCAGCGCCTCTATGTTGGCAGTGTTCTGCCTGAAGCCGCCAGCGAGGCGGGGCAGGCGCAATGAGAAATATCCTGCCATATCCGGTTCTCACCGCCGCGCTGACCGTCGTGTGGATGCTATTGAATTCATTCTCGCTCGGGCACCTGCTCCTGGGAGCTGTCGTGGCTGCCGGTGCATCGCGCGCCATGACCGCACTTGAGCCTTCAAAGCCGAGGCTGCGGCGCTGGCAGCTCATTCCGTGGCTTTGCGGCATCGTCCTGATCGACATCGCGAAGTCCAACTTCGCCGTGGCCTCGGTCATCCTGAGACGGCGTGCGCGCAGCCCGGGGTTCGTGTCGATCCCGCTCGAGCTGCGCGATCAGACTGGACTGGCAGTCCTTGCCTGTATCGTCACAAGCACACCCGGCACTGCCTGGGTCGAATATGACTCGGCCACCGGCGAGTTGCTCATCCATGTTCTCGACCTGGTCGAGCGGCAGGAGTGGATCGACCTGATCAAGAACCGTTACGAGGCGACGCTGCGGGAGATTTTCGAATGAGTGCGACCATCCTCGTCTGGTCCGTAACCATCGCGCAGCTCATGCTGGTGGTTGCCATGGCATGCAACACATACCGGCTCATCCGCGGGCCGCGCGCGCAGGATCGCGTGCTTTGCCTCGATGCGCTTTATGTCAATGCGATGCTCCTGGTGCTGACCTTTGGCATTCGAACGGGCAGCTCGCTCTATTTCGAGGCGGCGCTGGTGATCAGCCTTCTCGGCTTCATCTCGACGGTCGCCTTCGCCAAATTCCTCATGCGCGGCGAGGTGATCGAATGACCCATGCCGAGGCACTTCCCGCCTGGGCCGCGCTGCTGACGGCGTTCCTGGTTCTGGTGGGCGCCAGCCTGACCTTGATCGGCGCGATTGGCACGCTGCGCTTCCGCACCTTTTTCGAGAGGGTGCATGCGCCTACGCTGGGCACGAGCTGGGGCACCGGCGCCATCGTGCTGGCGTCCTCACTGCTCTTTTCGGTTCTCGGTTCGCGTCTTGTCTTTCCGGAACTGCTGATCGGCGTATTTGTGAGCATCACCACTCCGGTAACGCTGATGCTGCTCGCTCGCGCCACACTCTATCGGGAGCGATCTGAAATCGCTTCGGCAGCGGCTCCGGATCTTCTCGAGGATCCGGGCGACAGACCGACCTAAGTGTAGCGAGGCCGCGGGCCTTCGTGTCAGGAGCGCGCCGCCGGCGTGACAACCACCTGGACGATTCCGGTGCGGCCGACCACGGCAAACGTCGTTTCCCTGCCGATCTTTTCGGCGTCCAGCATCCGCACCAGATCGTCGACGCCGCCAACGGCGCGACCGTCGATGGCGACGATAATGTCGCCTTCCTTCAGCCCGGCTTTCGCGGCCGGTCCGCCTGTTTCGACCGAGCGCAAGCGCACTGCCGTGCGGCTGGTAACCTGCGCGGCCAGCGCCGTGCGGCGCGGCAGGGCGACCGTGTCGGCCGACACGCCGATAAAGGCGCGGCGTACGCGCCCGAAGCGGATGATTTCCGCAATGACGAAATTGGCCGTATTCGAGGCGACGGCGAAGGCGATGCCCTGCGCACCACGGATCGTGGCGGTGTTGACGCCGATCACCTCGCCGGCCGACGACACCAGCGGGCCACCTGAGTTGCCCGGGTTGAGCGCCGCGTCGGTCTGGATCACGTCATCGATGAGCCGGCCGCTCACGGCGCGCATCGACCGGCCCAAGGCCGACACCACGCCGGCCGTCACCGTCCATTCAAAGCCGAGCGGGTTGCCGATGGCGATGGCGATCTGGCCGCGGCGCAGGCGCTTGGAATCTCCGAGCGGAGCGATGTCGGGAAAATGTCCGTCGGCACGCACCAGGGCAATGTCGGTATCGGCATCGCTGCCAAGGACACGCCCTTCTACTGAAGTGCCGTCGGGCATTGCGACAAGCAAGGTACGCGCCTCGCCGACGACGTGGAAGTTGGTGACAATCAACCCGTCCGGCGAGATGACGAAGCCCGAACCCTGGCCGCCGGCCTTGCCCTCGGCATGGGGACCGATACGGCAGACGGCGGGGCCGATGCGGTCAACTGCGTCGGCGACGGTGGAAGAGTAGGCGTCAAGCAGGCCGCCATCATGCGGAAGCTGGTCGGTCGCAGGCAGGGCCATGGGGGCCTCCGTGTCAGTCGCACAATCGATGCCTATATGTGCTGTGCGCGTCGACGCAGCGCGACCTGACCGGATGGCTAGTGCCCCAGGTTCCTAGCCGTTCGGCGAGTTGGAAGTGCGATACGGCGTGGCAATATCCGGGTTCAGAAAGCCCCTATCGGGCTAACCCAGGAGCGCGTGATGACCAGGTTTGATCTTGCAGCCTTTTCCAATGCAGTTGCCGATATTGCCGGCCAGGCGGCGCCCGTGACGGCGAGTTTCTTGTCCCATCATGGCAGGACTGCGACCGCCTTCCACTGGGGGGAGGGCCTTTACGTCGCCGCCGAGGAGTCGGTCGATCCGGACGAGGAATTGCACCTTGCCCTGCCCAGCGGCGAGAGCGTGAAGGCCGAATTGATCGGCCGCGATCCTTCGACCGGCGTAGCCCTTATGAAGCCTGCGACAGCGGCAGTCGGAACGGTCTTCAAGAAGGCCGGGCCGGTGCGTGCCGGCGACATCGTCGTGGCGACAGGGCGTGACGGGACGTCGCCTCTGGCGGTCTTCGGCACCGTGGCCGAGGTCGGACCGGAATGGCGCTCGCGGCGTGGCGGCGCCATCGACCGCCGCATCAATCTCGCGGTGATGGCGGGCACTCGGTTCGAGGGAGGACCGGTGCTCGACGCCGGTGGCGGACTGGTCGGGATGCTGCTCTTTGGGCCGCGCCGCCGGGCGCTTGTCATCCCTCACGAGACGATTGAGCGCACAGTCGCGACGTTGCGCGAGAAAGGCCACGTCCTGCGCGGCTATCTCGGCGCCGGCTTGTATCCTATCCACCATGGTCAGCTGCAGGGCGCCATGGTCATGGGGCTCGATGACGACGGCCCGGCCAAGGCTGCCGGCATTGCGCTCGGCGACATCGTCACGACCTGGAACGGGGAGCCGGTACGCGGGCCGCGCGAGCTGATCCATCGGCTGGGGCCGGACAGTGCGGGGACTGTGGTGACGCTGACGGTCCTGCGTGGCGGGGAGACGCGCGACGTAGTGGTCACCATCGGCGAAAAGCCTCTGGTCTAGAGGGGCCGGGTGCTGTCATGCCGGAGACGCAACATAGGCTGCTCGTTCTGGTGGCGCTCGGCGACATGGCGTCGAGCGAGCAGCTTGCCCATCGCCTGTCGGAGGATTACGGGCTGGTGCCGGTGACAGCAGAAGACCTGGCCGAAGGCGACCGCGTCGACGTGGCGATCGTCGATGACGAAACCGAAAGCGGCGCGCCGACGCAAGGTGTGGCACGGATTGTGCTCGCCTCCCGAACGACGCACCGACCAGCGGCTGTTGCGGCGGTATTGCCGCGGGACGCCGGCACGGCACTGATAGCGGCGGCCGTGCGGCTTGCCGCTGCGGGTTATGTCGTCGATCATGCGCCTTCTGATCTGGATGGGCGCGGCGGAAGGCTCGGCTCGACCGATGGCCGGCCGGATGGTGGCCTCTTGGCCGGTGGTGAGCCGGATCACGAGGCGATCCGACTGTCGCCGCGCGAGATGGAGGTGCTGGCGCTGCTTGCCGAGGGTGCATCGAACAAAGTCATCGCGCGGCATCTCGACATTTCCGTACACACCGCCAAGTTCCACGTCGCGGCGATCCTGGTGAAGCTCGATGCCGCCAACCGCACCGATGCCATCGCCACGGCGATGCGGCAGGGACTGGTGCTGGTCTAGGGGGCCGTTACAGGACTGATCGGGCACTGACCTCGCTGCAGATTTTCCCGTCTAACCCTCGAAATCGCCGAACGTGTTCTGCAGTCGGGTCAATAGCTCGACGCGTTCGCCGACTTCATCGCCTAGAAGCACGATGATGTTGCTCAGCATCAGATCCATGACTGCAATGATGGTTGCCGAGCCGTCCCAGAGCGGACCGTGCGACCCGGGCACCACGAGGCAGATGTCGGAGACTTCCGGTCCCCATGGGCAGAACTCGTCGGTCAGCAGCACGACCTTAACGCCCATTCGTCGTGCCTCGACGGCAAGCGGGCGCGCCTTGGCGGCAAAGCGTCTGACGTCGTGCAGGAACAGCACGCGCCCTTCAACCGAGCCGTCGAGCAATTCGGAATAGGTGCCGTTCAGTCCGTCGACAAATTGCACACGCGGCCGCGTATAGGACAGCTGGCTAGCAAAATACTGGGCGATGCCGCGGACGTTCTGGTACGCCGCAACATAGACCTCGCTTGCCGAAACCAGTGCATCGATCGTCTGTTGCCACTCCGGAGCCGCGGCCAGCTCGTAGATTCGGCCAAGATTGTCTATTTGCTGCTGGATCAGCCCGGCCAGCAGCTTGCCTTCGCGGATGTCTTCCCTGAGGCGGTCGACGGGACCCTTCACCTGCCAGGCGGGATTGGAGCTGCCGCGCCGGAGCTCATTCTTCAACTGGTCCAGTCCGTCAAAGCCCATGCGTCTGAGATAGCGACCGACCGTCATCGGCGACAGTTCGAGGCGGGTTGCGATGGAGCGCGCCGTCTCGAACGGGATTTCGCCCAGATTGCGTTCAATGTAGTTCGCAATCAGCTTGTCGGACTTGGATCGTCTCAGTTCCTCGCTTTGAACGAGCTTCAGGATTCGTTGCGCCATATCCTCTCCGGCCAGCCGCCGCACGGGCAAGTCTGAACTACTGCGCTGTCTTAACCTTGGTCCAGACGCGATCCAGCTGGCGCAGGCCAGGCCCCAGGTCCTCGAAGATCTGGAGCCGCTGCATCGTCTCGGGTGACGGGTTGATCTCCTTGCTATTCTTGATGTTGTCGGGGGTCAATTGTCGCGCCGGAACGTTCGCCGTGCCGTTGGTCTGTTGGGAGACGTTGAGCGCTGCAATCTCTGGGCGTGTGTAGAACTGAAGGAACTTGATCGCATTGTCCTTGTTGGGTGCGCTCTTGAGGACGCAGATGTCCTCCTGGTACATGGTGGCGCCTTCTTCCGGGATGACATAGCCGAGGTCGGCAGTGTTGCCGAACACGTCAACCATGGCGCCAACGAAAAAGTGTCCTGCAGCAACGTCACCTGATTGCACCATGGGCCGTGTGTCATAGGTGAAGGCGGCCACATCGGGCTTCATGGCGATGATGGTATCGGCGGCCTGCTGCAGTTCCGCCGGGTCGGTTGAGTTCACCTTGTGCCCGTTGAGGATCAGGCCCACGGCCAGAACCTCGCGCATGTCGTCGAGCAGCGTGAACTTCAGGCCCTTGGCTTCGACGGTTGCGATCAGATCCTTCCAGCCGGTGATATCCTTACCGAGGATCTTGCGGTTGTAGAAAATGCCGACCGAACCGAATGCGTAAGGCAGACAGTACTCGCCTTTGGGGTCGCTCTTGGCGCGCATGAACGAAGGGTCGATGTTCTTGAAGCCCTCATAGGTGTTTATGTCGGTCTTCTCGAGTAGATCGAGCTTGGCCATGATGTCTTGCATGTGGACCGATGGGAAGACGATGTCGTAGCCGGTGGCGCCGCCCTGGATCTTGGCCAGCATTTCCTCGTTCGAAGAATAAGTGGACAGGTTGACCTTGATCTGGGTCTCGTCCTCGAACTTCTTCAGAACCGCCGGATTGATGTATTCGCCCCAGTTGTAAATGTTGAGTTCGGCAGCAGTGGCCGGTGCTGCCGTCGAAATAGCTGCCGCAAATGAAGCCGCAGCTAACAGTGCCCCCAGCCTGCCGCCCCCTGCGCCCAGGACTGTGCGGAAAATGATGTTCATCGGATTCTCCTCTGTTGGTTTTCGCCCTTCGAAGGTTCGTCTTCGCGGCTCCCGGTTGCGGCTTCTCGTGGCCGTTGACTTGGGTGAATAAATGGTATCCAAATCTCTCAATCGCACAAGCGTTATTTAGATAACAATTCGGGGAACGACGAATGCGAGATTCCATTGTCCGGCTTGAGGGGGCGGCAAAGACCTTTCCCACGCCCGAAGGCCTGAGCGTAACAGCGCTCGATGCGCTCGACCTCGATGTCGACCGAAACGAGTTCCTGACCCTTCTCGGCCCATCAGGCTGTGGCAAGACAACCCTGCTTCAAGCGATCAGCGGCTTTGTCGAGCTTGATGCCGGGCGCATCCTCATCGATGGCGTGGACATGACCGCCCGTCCGCCCTACCGCAGGCCCGTCAACACGGTCTTCCAGAGCTACGCGCTCTTCCCACACATGACTGTCGGCGAGAACACCGGCTATGCACTGGAGGTAGCGGGCGTCGCCAGATCCGAGCGGATGAAACAGGTCGCAGCAGTGCTCGACATGGTCGGGCTTGCCGGCATGGAAGGCCGCCGTCCGCGTCAGCTTTCCGGTGGCCAGCAACAGCGCGTGGCGCTTGCCCGTGCCATCGTTGCCCGCCCCAAATTGCTGCTTCTCGACGAGCCGCTTTCCGCTCTCGACAAGAACTTGCGTCAGGCGATGCAGATCGAGCTCAAGGCACTGCAAAGCGAGCTCGGCATCTCCTTTATTTTCGTCACCCACGACCAGCAGGAAGCGCTCACGATGTCGGATCGCGTGGCGGTGCTGTCGGGCGGACGAATCCAGCAGCTCGACACCCCGCGGAACATTTACGATCACCCCGCAAACGGCTTCGTGGCCACTTTCGTCGGGGCCAGCAATCTGTTTGAGGGTCAGCTCGACAACGGGCGCCTGGTGACGAGCGAGGGTGTGTCGGTCCGCTACCTGCCTTCGCCCGCAAGCGTCTCTGGCGCGGCCCAGGCACTCATCCGCCCCGAACAGTTTTTCATAGCGGAGGAGGGCGAGGCCTGTCCTTACCTTGACGTTGACGTCGAGCAGATTGTCTTCGTCGGCTCATCGTTCGAGTTGTTCGGCCGCACGGCAGTGGGCCACAAGGTCATTGCGGAAATTCCGGCAAGCAGGCGCCGCTTCATCGGCGAGATCGAGCAGGCTCGCAGGGCCCGGCTGTCCTATGACCCGGCAGCCGTCCATCTCATCAGGTGCGACACCGATGGCATCTGACCTCTCGCCAGCCAGCCGGCGTCGGATGCAACTTGCCCTGCTGTTGACGCCCGTATCGTTGTTCTTCGCCGTGTTCTTCCTTGGCCCACTTGCGATCATGATCGCCACCAGCTTCCTGGCGCCCGGCCTTTATGGTGGCGTGGAATGGGTCTTCTATCCGCACAACTATGGCCGGATCCTCGGCTTCGCTGACCCGGCCTTCGAGGACTTCGACCCGGTCTACATCTCCATTTTCCTTCGTTCGCTCAAGATCGCGGCGTTCACGGTCATTGCCACGTTGCTCGTCTGCTATCCTGCCGCCTTCTGCATCGCCCGGCTGTCGGAACGCTCGAAGAATTTCTGCCTGTTCCTGATCACGCTGCCTTTCTTCGCAAGCCTGATCGTGCGCCTGTTCATCTGGGTCCTCATCCTGCGCCAGACCGGCATCGTCAACGAGATGTTGTTGGCGACCGGCGTCATCGATCGCCCGCTTGAACTGATCTACACCGACGGCGCGATCGTGCTTGGAATGGTCTACATCTTCATCCCGTTCATGTTCATGCCGGTCTATGCCAGCGTCGAAAAGCTCGACTGGACGCTGGTGCGTGCATCGCTCGATCTCGGTGCCGGGCCCATCCGCACCTTCTTGCGGATCATCCTGCCGCTGACTTCCCCCGGCATTGCTGGTGGGGCAATCATCGTCTTCATCCCGGCACTTGGAAATTTCGTCGTTCCCGCGGTGCTCGGCGGCGCCAAGGTGATGATGCTGGGCAATCTCATCGAGCAGCAGTTCCTCTCTGCCCGCAACTGGCCCTTCGGTTCGGCCCTGGCGATGATGGTCATGAGCGTCATGCTCGTGATGCTCTTCGTCTATGTCATCGCGACAGGCCGCCGCGGCGCCGATGTCACGAACTGAGGAGACGACATGAAGATCGCTCGCTTTCTGTTCCGCGGCAGCCTGTTTGCCTACACGGCGCTATTCTTCGCCTTCCTCTATATTCCGCTGGCGCTGATTGCCGTCTATTCGTTCAATTCCAACCCGGTCAACATGATGACCTGGACCGGGTTCACCACCGAGTGGTACGCACAGGTCCTCGGTTTCAAGACGACCGTCTCCGAAAATGCGCTGTACATCGAGTCAACGGATCAACTGGTCCAGGCCGTCTGGAACAGCTTGATTATCGCAAGCTCCACCACCGCGATCTCGACTGTCCTGGGCACCGCTGTGGCGATTGCCCTCTACCGGTTCGCCTTTTTCGGCAAGCGTTTCTATCGCACCGTCATGTTCATGCCGATGTTGATGCCCGACATCGTGCTTGGCATCGCCTTGCTGATCTTCTTCGTCAACTCGGGCATTGCGCTTGGCTTGTGGACCATCATCATCGGCCAATGCACCTTCCTGATCTCCTATGTCTTCATCGTCGTGTCGGCGCGGCTGGCAGGCATGGACCGCACGCTCGAAAACGCCTCCGCCGATCTCGGCGCAAATGAGTGGGTGACCTTCCGCAAGGTGGTGTTCCCCCAATTGCTGCCAGGCATCGTTGGCGGCGCGCTGCTGGCCTTCATCATCTCGATGGATGATCTCGTGATCACCTATTTCATCGCCGGCGTCGACGTGACGACGCTGCCGATGTTCATCTTCGCCATGCTCCGCCGCGGCATAAAGCCCGAGATCAATGCCATCGCGGTGATGATGCTGTCCTTCTCCTTCATCGTGGCCTCGCTTGGCCTTTATCTGCGCTCTCGGCAGAAATGACATCCATGACCAATACCAACTCAGCAATTGCCAAAGCCCGGGCCCGCGATCTCGGCCTGCCATTTACTGGCCGGACCGGTCCACTGAATGCCATCACCGACGTCGATGGCATCAGTGTTGGCTTCAGGACGATCATCGAGGATACGCCGAGGCCGGGACGCAAGCTCCCGGTGCGCACAGGCGTTACTGCCATCATGCCGCATGTGGCCTCGCCAACGCCCGTGCCCGTTTATGCGGGAGTGCATCGTTTCAACGGCAACGGCGAGATGACAGGCACCCACTGGATCGAGGACGGCGGCTACTTTCTCGGCCCCGTCGTAATCACCAATACCCATGCCGTCGGAATGGCCCACCACGCCACCGTCAAATGGATGCTGGAGCGCTACGCTTCGACATATGACACGGACAGCTTCCTGTGGATCATGCCCGTCATTGCCGAAACCTATGATGGTGTCCTGAACGACATCAACGGCCTGCCGATTACGGAGGCGGATGTCAGGGCGGCTCTCGACAGCATGTCGTCTGGGCCGGTGCAGGAGGGCAATAGCGGCGGCGGTACCGGCATGATTACCTATGGCTTCAAGGGGGGGACAGGCACGGCTTCCCGCATCGTCGAGTTCGGCGGCCGCGAACACCGGATCGGAACTTTGGTCCAGGCCAACCATGGTCAGCGCGACTGGCTGACGATCCGGGGCGTACCCGTTGGCGAACACATGCGGGACGGCACGCCCCAAAGCCAGCTTGCTGAGCGCGGATCCATCATCGTCGTCATCGCCACCGACCTGCCGATGGCCCCGCACCAGTTGCAGCGGCTGGCGCGCCGCGCGACAATTGGCATCGGTCGTGGTGGCACCCCCGGCGGGAACAACTCCGGCGACATCTTTCTGGCTTTCTCGACGGCCAACAAGCAGGCCATGGCACATTGCGCGGCGCCAAAGCTGGGCATTGAGATCGTCAATGACGAGAAGCTCGACGCGGTCTACGCAGCGACTGTCGACAGCGTGGAGGAGGCCGTCGTCAATGCGATGCTGGCGGCTGAAGATGCCGGCGGCACGGCCTTTGATCGTTTTCGCATCCAGGCCATGCCACATGATCAACTGGTGGCGTTGATGCGCGATTACGGGCGAATGAAGTAGCCGGCGCGCCAAGATGATGTGGCTGGCCAACGCGGACACGCCCGCGTTGGGACGGCCGATTTGAAATAGCGCGTCTGGTCCACGCGCCTTTGCGGACAAACCTAGTGCGGACGTCAGCCTTCGTCTTGCACGCTGACATGCCTTTCAAATCTGTCGAGCAATGTGTGCATCTGCTTCCGCGCGGCTTCGAAGGCGGGTGAAGCGGCTCGTGCCGCCCTATCGGCTTCGTATGCCTCCTTTGACACAAAACTGCATTCCCAGCGCACGTCAGGTCCCGATCCCTCCAGCTTCAGCAGGGTGCGTCCGGGCTCCAATCCGAGCTCGAGCCTGATTTCCGTTGCCTTGCGGCGCTGCTCCAGAACGGCCTCTGCCTGACCTTGCCTTGCAAAGTAGTTGGTCGCTTCGACGATCATCTTTCCCTCCCCGTTTTGCTGTCTGCCCTGACTGATCTCGGTCGTACCAAATTTCGCGAGGCAGGTCGCTTGACATCCAAAAATATGATCATAAAGTGTGATCACACTAGATGATCGCATCGTATAGAGATGCCTCGGCGGTGACAAGGAAAAGGTAAGACCGGTGCCAACGATCAAGTCCATCGAAACGCTCATTGTTCAATTGCCGACGCGGCGCGAGCACAAATGGGCCGGCCTGACCGAGGTCATCGGCCGCTATGTCATGGTCAAGATGACCGACAGCGACGGTCGGGTGGGCTGGGGCGAAGCGCCGGCGCTGAAGGACTGGGGCGGTGAGTTCGGTCGCTATTTCGGCGAGTCCGCCATGATCACCCGCAGCGTCATCGAAACCTATCTGGCACCCGCCGTCATCGGTCTCGAACTCGGCAATTTCGCCGAGCTGCATGCCCGCATGGACGCCATCATCCGCGGCTATCCCTATTCCAAGGCGGCAGTCGAGTTCGCGGCCTACGATCTGACCGGTCGCTGGCTGAACGTGCCGGTCCATACGCTGCTCGGCGGCAAGGCGCGCGACAAGGTCGCAATCACCCATTCGATCGGCCTTATCTCGATCGAGGAGGCCAAGGTCGAGGCGGCCAAGCTCGCCGCCGAAGGCATCAGGACGATCAAGGTCAAGATCGGCGTCGACCCGGCGCGCGACGTCAAGATGGTGGCGGCGGTGCGCGAGGCGGCCGGCGAGGCGATGGAGATTTGCGTCGACGCCAATGAAGGCTACAAGACGCCTGGCGAGGCGGTGCAGACCGTGCGCCAGATGGAAAAGTACCGGCTCAAATATGTCGAGCAGCCGGTGATGGGCATCGAGCGCATCGCCGAAGTCGGCCGCCGCATCGATGCGCCCGTCATGGCCGACGAGTCGGCATGGAACGCTCACGACGCCGTCCAGATCATCCAGAATGGCGGCATCCAGATCGTCTCGATCTACACCACCAAGGCCGGCGGTCTCTACAAAGCGATGGAGGTCGGCGCGGTCTGCCGCGCTGCCGGCATCATCTGCAACGTCAACGGCTCGATCGAAACAGGCATCGGCAACCTCGCCAATGTCCAGGTCGCGGCTGCCTCGCCGGCGGCGACGCTGTCCTGCGTCATTCCGATCTCGACGCCGGCAGAGGCGCAGCACGGCCAGGTCGGCGGCATCTATTACAAGGACGACCTTCTGGTCCAACCGATGCAGGTCGTAGACGGTGCGGTCGTCGTGCCGTCGGGTCCCGGGATGGGCATCGATGTCGACCTGGCCAAGGTCGAAAAATACCGCGTGCGCGACTGAGCGCCGGTCAAGAAACTCAAGGAGAGGAACCAATCATGCGGGCAGAAATCGTAGCCAAGCAGGTGAGGGCAATGGCCGAGCATGGGCTCGACGCCATCATCTGCTCGTCGCCCGAGAACTTCGCCTATACCGCGGGCTTCGTCGTGCCGTCGCAGCCGCTGATCCGCCACCGCCACGCGATGACCATCGTCACCGCCGACGGACGCACCGCGATCTTCGGCGTCGACATGGAGGCCTCGACCATCAAGCGTCGCCTGCCCGACATGGCGGCCCGCATCTGGGCCGAATTCTCCGACGATCCGATGCTGGTGCTGGCCGACCAACTCGCTGGCCTCGGCCTCGGCAAGGCGCGCATCGGCCTCGAGATGGACTATCTGCCGGCAGGCGACTTTGCCCGCCTGATCGCGGCGATGCCTGGTGCGCGCTTCGAGCATGCCGAGCCGATCCTGGCCAGGCTGCGCCAGATCAAGACGGCCGAAGAGATCGCACTGCTCAGCAAGCTGTCGCGCATCGCCGACCAGGCGATCACAGACACGCTGGTCGTGGTCGATGCCGGCGATTCCGAGATGGACATTGCCGGTCACCTGACCCGCAACGTCTATTCGCTCGGTGCCGAGCACTTCAAGCTTCTCATCGTCGCAACCGGCGAGCGCTCGGTGCTGCCCAATGTCGGCCCGTCCGACCGTATCCTCAAGCGCGGCGACGTCTGCCGCGTCGAGATATTCTCGGTCATCAACGGCTACCAGGCCGGTGTCTGCCGCACGGCCATCGTCGGCGAGGCGCCGCCCATGGCCGACAAGATCTGGGCGCACCTTGTCGAGTGCAAATATGAAATTATGGAGAAGGTGAAGCCGGGCGCCAGCTGCCGCGAGATTTACGATGCCTTCATCGCCAAGCTCGCCAAGCTCAACCTGCCGCCGATTTCCTTCGTCGGCCATGGCATCGGCCTGCATCTGCACGAGGACCCCTATCTCGGCCTGACGCCGGTGCTCGGCAAGCCGGGCAGCGATGCGCCGCTGGAGGAGAATATGGTGCTCGGCTTCGAGCCGCTCTGCTACGACACCGGCTATGGCTACGGCATGCAGAACAAGGACATGCTTCTGGTGACGTCGAAGGGCTCGGAGCTTCTGTCCGACTATGCCGACACCGACAAGCTGATCCTCTGCGGCACGGCCAAGCAGGGCAGCAAGGTCAAGGCGGTCGCTTGAGCCAGCGTCGCTTGTGAATTGGCAGCCGGGATGCTTTGTGGCCCGGCTTGCAAAGCAAGACGTCGCTTCGCCGTCACGGACCGGCGACGCGATCTAGAGGAGTCCGTGAGTAGAGCATTGGGTGGAGCCGCATGCGCACGCTGATCGAAAATCTGAACTTCGCTTTCACCGTCGACAAGAACGACACGGTGCTGCGCAATGCGAGCGTGGTGGTCGAGAACGACCGCATCGCCGACATCGGACCTGCCGGTGAGGTGGCCGCGCGCCATAAGGGCAAAAGCTTCGACAAGGTGATCGACGGCACCATGCTGGGCATCTGCCCAGGCTTCGTCGACAGCCACGTGCATTTGTCGGAGACCCTTTCCCGTGCGGTCTTCCCCGACAATCTCAACACCCGCGCCTGGGTGTTCCACTGGGCAAAGCCCTTCTACGCCCATATCACCGAAGAGGATGAATATTGGGGCGCGCTGCTCGGAATCACCGAAATGCTGCGCTGTGGCACTACCTGCTTCCTCGACATGGGCTCTCAATACGATCCCGGCATCGTCATCCGTGCCATGGACAAGACCGGCATCCGCGGCATCACCGGCCGTCACGCCGCCGACAACCGTCCGGCCGAGTTGCCGCGCGGCTGGACCGAGGAGATGGCCGAGCACCACTTCTTCCCCGATGCGCAGACGGCGCTGAAGGTGCTCGAGGAAAACGTGCTGCGCTACAACAATACGCTCGACGGTCGTGCCCGCTGCTGGGTCAACATCGAGGGCAAGGAGCCCTGTAGCCTCGAACTGCATGTTGGCGCGGTGGCGCTGGCCGAGAAGCTGGGCGTCGGCACGACCTATCACCTGGCGACCTCGATCGAGGAGGCCAAGGTCTGCGAGAGCAAATATGGCTGCTGGCCTATCACCCGCGTCGACAATGCCGGTGGCATCCGCAAGAACCTGGTCATCGCCCATGGTGCGGCGGTGTCGGACGAGGAGGTCAAGCTGCTGGCCGATCGCGGCGCCAGCGTTGCCTTCTGCCCGTGCTCGTCGTTCAAGCTCGGCAAGGGCGCGACATCGATCGGCAAGTATCCCGAGATGGTCCGGGCCGGCGTCAAGGTCGGCCTCGGCACCGACGGCGTGTCGGCTGCAGGCAACATGAACCTGATGCGCCAGATGCTTGTCGTCGCCGGCATGTTCAAGGACGCGCGGCTGAAGCCCGACGTCTTCACCGCCCGCGACGCCCTGCGTGCCGCGACCATCGAAGGCGCGCGCGCCCTGATGTGGGACGACGAGATCGGCTCGCTGGAGATCGGCAAGAAGGCCGACTTCATCCTGTTCGATCTCGACCATGTCGAGTGGACGCCGTTCTACGATCCGCTGCAGGCGCTGGTGTTCTCTGCCTCGACCGCCTCGATCACCCAGACATGGGTCGACGGCAAGGCAGTCTATGCCGACGGCAAGGTCCAGGGCGTCGACGAGGCCGGCATTCGCCGTAAGGCGCGCGAACTCGCCGCTGCCGCAGTGGTGCGTGCGGGCCTGCACGAGCACGGCGTCGAGACGACTACGACGCTTTACGACGAAGGCAACTGATGGCCAGTCCCTTCCGTGTCTCACGTTGCGGAAGGGCTTGGCACCAGCTATGAAGACACGCGTTCAAGAGGCTGCATGGGAGAGATCGGCCGCTGCAAGATGACACCGGCCGACGCCGACGGAGCAACCCCCCAGGAAACTCTCAGGCAAAAGTGACCATGCAGTTGAACGATCTGGAGAGAGGCGCCACGAGCGTCCACCGAAGGGGAAAGCCGCAGCGGCCGGGCCGGCGCGGTTAAGCTCTCAGGTACAGCGACAGATTGGGGAAAACAGCGGGTTTCGGCCCGCGCCCAACTTTGATCGCGGAGAGTGAAATGCCCCATATTGCCGTTATCGGCGCTGGTATCACCGGCGTCACCACAGCCTATGCCCTTCTGGAACGTGGCTATCAGGTCACCGTCGTCGACCGCCAGCGTTATGCTGCGATGGAGACATCGTTCGCCAATGGCGGCCAGCTGTCGGCCAGCAACGCCGAGGTCTGGAACCATTGGTCGACCCTGCTCAAGGGCCTCAAGTGGATGCTGCGCAGCGATGCGCCGCTTTTGATGAATCCCAGGCCGACCTGGCACAAATATGCCTGGCTGGCCGAATTCGTCTCCAACATCGCCAATTATCGCGACAATACGGTGGAGACGACGCGACTGGCGATTGCCGCGCGCAAGCACCTGTTCGCCATCGCCGAACGCGAGAACATCGATTTCGACCATGTCCGGCGCGGCATCCTGCATTTCTACTGGGACAGGCCGAGTTTCCAGCATGCGCTGAAGGTCAATGCGATGCTGGTCGAGGGCGGGCTCGACCGTCGGCCGGTGACGGCCGAGGAAGTGAAGTCGATCGAGCCGACGCTGCATGGCGATTTCCATGGCGGCTTCTACACCCCGTCGGATTCGACCGGCGACATCCACAAGTTCACCTTCGGCCTCGCCAAGGCTTGCGAGCGCCGCGGCGCGCGCTTCGTCTTCGACGCCACTGTCGACCGTATCGCCAGGGACGGCGTGTTCTGCATCGGTTACACGACCGATGGTGCTGACGGCCAGCCGGACTACAGGGTCGTCGAGGCCGACGGCATCGTCGTCTGCGCCGGCTCCGCCAGCCGTCATTTCGCGGCGATGCTTGGGGACCGGGTCAACGTCTATCCGGTCAAGGGCTACTCGATCACGGTGCATCTCGACGACGAGCGCAGCCAGAACGCAGCACCCTGGGTCAGCCTGCTCGATGACCGTGCCAAGATCGTTACCAGCCGTTTGGGGGCAGGGCGCTTCCGTGTCGCCGGCACGGCCGAGTTCAACGGCATGAACCGCGACATTCGCGATGACCGCGTCAGGCCGCTGGTCGACTGGACGCGCACGCTGTTCCCCGATGTCGACACCAACAGGGTCGTGCCCTGGGCTGGCCTCCGGCCGATGATGCCGAACATGATGCCGAGGGTCGGCAAGGGCCGCCAGCCCGGCGTGTTCTACAACACCGGCCACGGCCATCTCGGCTGGACGCTGTCGGCCGCCACCGCCCAGATGGTCGCCGAGACCATCGCTGGCGATTTCCGCACAGACGCTGCGATCGCGGCCTGACCTGGGGAGGTATGACGATGAACATGATGAAGCGGATAGACGACAGCGTCTTCGTCCACGGCCTTTCGATCTCTAGGGAACTCCACGACTTCGTGGTGTCTGAAGCCCTGCCTGGGACGGGTGTGGATGCGAATGCGTTCTGGTCGGGTTTTGCCGATATCGTCCATGATCTCGGGCCGAAGAACCGGGCTTTGCTTGAGAAGCGCGACGACTTCCAGCTGAAACTCGACGCCTGGTACCGCAAGCACGGCGCCCCGCACGACATGGCCGCCTACAAGGCGTTTTTGTCCGACATCGGCTATCTGGTCCCCGAGGGGCCGGCGTTCTCCGTCACGACCGAAAACGTCGATCCCGAGATCGCCACGGTCGCCGGCCCGCAGCTGGTGGTGCCGGTGATGAATGCGCGTTATGCGCTGAATGCGGCGAATGCGCGTTGGGGTTCGCTCTATGACGCGCTCTATGGCACCGATGCGATCTCCGACGCCGACGGTGCCGAGAAGACCAAGGGCTACAATCCCAGGCGCGGCCAAAAGGTCATCGCCTGGGCCAAGGCGTTTCTGGACGCGTCGGCGCCGCTGACTCAAGGCAGCTGGTCGGACGTGACAGGGCTTGCGATTGTCGATGGCAAGCTCGTGCTGGCCAGTGCCTCCGGCTCGGTTGGGTTGGGCGATGCCAAACAATTCGCCGGTTATCGTGGCGAGGCAAAGAATCCCGACGCGGTGCTGCTGGTCAAGAACGGCCTGCATGTCGAAATCGTGGTCGACAGGGACAGCGCCATCGGCAAGACCGATCCGGCCGGCATCTCCGACATGATCCTGGAATCGGCTTTGACCACCATCCAGGACTGCGAGGATTCGGTCGCGGCCGTGGACGCCGAAGACAAGGTTGCCGTCTACCGCAACTGGCTCGGCCTGATGAAGGGCGATCTGTCGGAAAGCTTTGACAAGGGCGGCAAGACGGTTACCCGCCGTCTCAACGCCGACCGCAGCTACACCGGCGCCGATGGCAGCACCGTTACGCTGCCCGGCCGCTCGTTGATGCTGGTGCGCAATGTCGGCCACCTGATGACCAATCCCGCGATCCACGATCGCGACGGCCACGAGGTGCCCGAGGGCATCATGGACGCGGCGATCACCGCTTTGATTGCCCTGCACGACGTCGGCGCCCATGGCCGTCGCGCCAATTCCCGTGCCGGTTCGATGTATGTGGTCAAGCCGAAGATGCATGGCCCCGAGGAAGTGGCCTTTGCCGTCGAGATCTTCGACCGTGTTGAGCGTCTGGTCGGCATGCCGCGCAAGACCATCAAGATGGGCATCATGGACGAGGAGCGGCGCACCACCGTCAACCTGAGGGAGTGCATCCGTGCCGCCAAGGAACGCGTGGTGTTCATCAACACCGGCTTCCTCGACCGCACCGGCGACGAGATCCACACCTCGATGGAAGCCGGCCCGATGGTGCGCAAGGGCGACATGAAGCAGGCGCCGTGGATCAATGCCTATGAGGCCTGGAACGTCGACACCGGGCTGGAGTGCGGTCTTTCCGGCCATGCCCAGATCGGCAAGGGCATGTGGGCGATGCCCGACCTGATGGCAGCGATGCTGGAGCAGAAGATCGCCCATCCGAAGGCCGGCGCCAACACCGCCTGGGTGCCGTCGCCGACGGCGGCGACGCTGCATGCCACCCACTACCACAAGGTCGACGTGCACCAGGTGCAGGCCGAGCTGAAGAGCCGCCCCAAGGCGCGGCTCGACGACATCCTGTCGGTGCCGGTTGTCGTCCGTCCCAACTGGACGCCCGACGAGATCCAGCGCGAACTCGACAACAATGCGCAGGGCATTCTGGGCTATGTCGTGCGCTGGATCGACCAGGGTGTCGGCTGCTCGAAGGTTCCCGACATCAACGACGTCGGGCTGATGGAAGACCGCGCCACCTTGCGCATCTCGTCCCAGCACATCGCCAACTGGCTGCGCCACGACGTCTGCTCGCATATCCAGGTGATGGATTCCTTGCAGCGCATGGCAGCCATCGTCGACCGCCAGAATGTCGGCGATCCGCTGTACAGGCCGATGGCGCCCGACTTCGACCAGTCGACCGCCTTCCGCGCCGCCTGCGACCTCGTCTTCGAAGGCCGCGCCCAACCCAACGGCTACACCGAACCGGTGCTCCACAAGCGCAGGCTCGAGCTCAAGGCGAAGATGAGGGGCGGGTCGCGCTAGGAGCTCAGAGCCTCCTGCCGCACCCTACGTCGCCCCCCCCTCTGCCCCGCCGGCCATCTCCCCCTCAAGGGGGGAGATCATTCGCGTCGCCGGCAGTGCCCATCCTGGCCGGTCGAAAGCTGCAACACCGTTACCTCGGCGATTGGCCGCGGCGTCCATGAAGGCCTGATCTCCCCCCCCTTGAGGGGGAGGTGGCCGGCAGGCCAGAGGGGGGGCGAACAAGCGCTCGACGTCAGAATCTGCGGACCCGCGTGATCGCTCGAACCGCTAACCAGTGCCCCTCCACCCCACAAGCCTCATCAATCCCTTGGAGAAAAACATGACCGACCTGACACTCGCTGCCGCCAACACCATCATCGCCGCAGCCTTCGCCAAGGGCGCTGAAGCCGGGATGAAGCCGCTGACGGTCGCCGTGCTCGACGCCGGCGGCCATCTCAAGGCGTTCCAGAAGCAGGATGGCGCCTCGATGCTGCGTTATGAGATCGCCTCAGGAAAGGCGTATGGCGCGCTGGCAGTCGGCATGGGCTCGCGCTGGCTCGACCAGACGGCGAAGGAGCGGCCGCACTTCATGGAAGGGCTCAACGCCGTCTCCGGCGGCCGCATCGTGCCGGTGCCCGGCGGTGTGTTGATCCGCGACCAGGCCGGCACACTTCTCGGCGCCGTCGGCATCACGGGCGACACCTCGGACAATGACGAACTCGCGGCCATCGCAGGTATCGAGGCGGCCGGGCTCAGGCATCAGGCCGCTTGAACGACGGACGCGCATTCTTCCGCTTGACAATTCCCAGTGTGATCATAAAGTGTGATCAAACTGATTGATGACAATCAATTGGCGCGAGGAACGGGGAGGAGTACCTGTTCCGAGCATGACGTCGTGCGGCCGGCAAGCCGTACCTCGGCCCCCGGAGGAGAAAATGAAAGTTGCAGTATTAGGCGCGGGTGCGGGCGGTGCAGCCTCGGTCGCAGAATTGGTCCAGGCCGGGCACGACGTGCACTTCTGGGCGCGGTCGGCGGAAACGCTGGAGCCGCACATCAGGTTGGGCGGCGTCGCCTATGAAGGCAAGCTCGGCGAGGGTGTCGCCAAGCCGGCGCTGATCACCACCGATCTCAAGGCGGCGATCGCAGGCGTCGATGTCGCTGTCGTCGTGCTGCCGACCTTCTCGCATTCGGCCATCGCTTCGGCGCTGGAGGCTGCCGGCTGGTCGTCGAGCAGGCCGGTTGTGCTCAATCCCGGCCACACCGGCGGCGCGCTGGAATTCGCCGAGACTTTTTCGCGCACAGGTCGTGCGGCACCCCCCGTCGTCGAATTCTCGACGCTGACCTATGTCGCCCGCAAGTATCGTCCCGACGGTGTCACCGTGTCGGGGCGTGCCAAGCAGCTCAAGGCCGCAGCGCTCAAGGGTGGGGCCGAGGTGCTGGAGATCGCCGGCAAGCTCTATCCAGGCCTGACGCCTGTGGCCGACGTGATCGCGTCGGACCTGTCCAACGTGAACATGATCCTGCATCCGCCGGGCGCTGTTCTGGCGGCGGCGTGGGTCGAGGCGACGGGCGGAAACTTCACCTTCTACGTCGACGCAATGACCCCCGGCGTCGCCCGCGTGATGAAGCAGCTCGACGACGAGCGCCTGGCGGTGGCCAAGGCCTTTGGACATGATCTGCCCAATCTGGTCGAGGAGATGAAGCTGCTCGGCACCGTCGAGGCCGACGTGACCGACACCAGCGATTTCCGTGCCGCGATCGCGGGCGGCGAGGCCAACAAGCGCATCAAGGGCCCGGATTCGCTCGAATACCGCTACTACAAGGAAGACTTCGGCCACGGTCTGCTGCCGTTCCTCGAATTCGCCAGGATTGCCGGTGTCGATACGCCCGTGGCGCATTCGCTCTACAGCCTGGCGCAGATCGCCGTCGGTACCGACTATCGCAAGGGTGGCCGCACCGCCGAGGCGATGGGCATTGCCGGCATGAGCAAGGCTCAAGTGATCGAGAAGGTGAGGGCGAAATGAGCTGGAAAAACACCACCATCGCCGTCGTCGCCGGTGACGCCCGCGAACAGGAAATCGCCCGCTGCGCCATGCGTGCCGGCGCCACCGTCCGCGCCTTTGGCTTTCCCTGGCCGGAAGAGGGTATCGAAGGTGTCTACCACGCCAAGGATGCGGCGGATGCGCTGAAGGGCGCCGATATCGCTCTATTCCCGATCCCCGGCATCACCGCGGAAGGCGCGCTGTTTGCGCCGAAATGCCCCGAAAAGATCATCCCGACCCGCGCGATGCTTGATGGCATGAACAAGCCTGCTCATATCATCCTCGGCTGGGCCGACGCCAATCTGAAGGCTCATTGCGAGGCACTCGGCATTACGCTGCACGAGTATGAGTGGGACGTCGATCTGATGCTGCTGCGCGGCCCGGCGATTGTCGAAGGTGTGCTCAAGGTGATCATCGAGAACACCGAGATCACCATCCACAAGTCCAACATCTGCCTGGTCGGGCAGGGCACAATCGGCTCGCTTTTGACCAACACGCTGGTGGCGCTCGGAGCCCATGTCCATGTCGCGGCGCGCAATCCGGTTCAGCGTGCAGCGGCTTACGCGGCGGGCGCCGAATCGCTGACGCTCGAACAGTTACCCAAATTCCTGCCGAAGATGGACATCGTCATCGGCAGCGTGCCGAAGCGGCTGCTCGATCGCGAACAGCTGCAGCTGCTGCCCAAGCACGCACTGCTGGTCGATGTCGCGGCGCCGCCCGGCACCATCGACAGGGAGGCGGCTGCCGAGCTGGGGCTGAAGGCGATCTGGGCTCGCGGCATGGGCGCGCGCGCGCCGATCACCGTCGGCCGCAGCCAGTGGAGCGGCATCTCAAGACGCATTGAAGGCATTTTGGAGCAGAAGTGATGAAGGCGGATCTGGTCATCAAGAACGCGCGGGTGGTTCGCCACGACGGCGAATTCCACGGCGGCGTCGCGGTCAAGGACGGCAAGATCGTGCTGACCGGTGCCGACGAGGTGCTGCCGGACGCAACCCGCACCATCGATGCCGAGGGCAAGGTGCTGATGCCGGGCCTGATCGACCCGCATTGCCATCTCGGCGTGAAGTTCCCCTATCCTGAGGACATGCGCACCGAGACGGCGGCAGCTGCCTCAGGCGGTGTCACCACGGCGCTGCTCTACATCCGCAACCTCAAGGAGTCCTATCTGCCGTTCTACGAGGAGCGGAAGGCGTTGGGCGAGGAGAATTCGGTCATCGATTTCGGCTTTCACTTCGGCATCCAGCGCGAGGAACACATCGCCGAGATCCCCGAGATCGTCGCCAAGACCGGGGTGAAGTCGTTCAAGTGCTATTTCGGCTACGAGCCAGACAATCCGATCGGCATCGTGCCGGCGACGGATGGCTGGGTCTATGCGGCGATGCGCATCCTGTCGAAGATTCCCGGCGGCGTGATCAACGTTCACTGCGAGAACACCCAGATCGCCTCTTGGATCAAGAAGGAGATCGCCGCGACCGGCCGCCAGGACCTCGGCGCTTACACGGAATCGCGTCCGGCCTTCTGCGAGGTCGAAACCATCAGGCGCATGATCTTCCTCGCCGAGAAGACCGGCTGCTCGTTGCATCTGGTGCATACGTCTGTCGGCATGGGACCGGTGCTGGCCGCCGAGGCGCAGGCGCGCGGCGTGCATGTCACCGTCGAGACCTGCCCGCATTACCTGACGCGCACTTGCTATGACGAGGATCTGGACATGCGCGCCAAGATCTCGCCGCCGCTGCGCGACCGCAACGAGCTCGAAGGCCTGTGGGCCGGCATGCTCAACGGTTCGGTCTACAGCCTGGGCACCGACCATGTGCCCTTCCTGCCCAAGAAGCTCGAGGACCTGTGGACGGAATTCCCCGGTGTCGTCAGCTTCCCATGGGAGCTGTCTTTGATGCTGCATTTCGGCGTGCACCAGCGCGGGCTGCCGCTCAGTCGCCTGGTCGAGCTCAACTCGTTCAACCCGGCGCGCCGCTTCGGGCTGTGGCCACGCAAGGGCCATATCGATGTCGGCTTCGATGCCGACCTCGTGCTGGTCGACCTCGACGAGGAACGCACGGTCGAGCACACCGGCAAGGGCACCTGCATCTATGAGGGCTGGAAGCTTAGGGGATGGCCTGTCATGACCATCGCCCGCGGCGACGTGGTCTACGAAAACGGTGTGGTTGCCGAGAGCAATTATGGCCGCGGCCGCTGCGTGACGGTGCCGTCATGACCCAAGGGGTCTCCGACCAACTCGACCTGGCCGGTCGCATCTCGCTGGCACCGGCGCGTCTGCCGGTGCGCGAAGCGGTCGACAGGATCGTCGCTCGCAAGGCGACGATCCGCCAGGAGAGGCTGTCGGGGATCCACAACCCATGGGGCCACTGCATCGGCCTGACCGATCCCTGGAGCTTTCTCGACCTGTGCGAGAGCGATCTTGTGATCGATGCCGCGATGAAGGTCATCGGAGCTGACGTCATCCTCTGGGACAGTGAGCTGTTCGCCGAAGTTGGTCACTACGGCGAGTTTGTCGCCCAGGGCCGTGAAGGCCGCTACTGGCCGGTGACGCCGCTGGCGGGCGTCGTGGTGCTGGTCGCTGTCAGTAGGGAGAAGCCGGAAGTCAAGGCAGTCCGGCTGGAGGAGATAGATCCCGACGTGCTTGCTGGTTTCGCCCCGTCGGAGCCGCTCTACGTCGTCAGGCTGATGCCGGCGACGAGCCGCTTCGAGCGCGATCCGAACCATCCGGCCAACCGTGCCTGCATGGAAGAGCAGGTGCTGGTCAATTATTCGAACCGCCCGCTGTGGCTGCTCTCGGGCGCCGACCGGGCCAACAACGATCTGGTTTCGGGTTTTGCGCCCGCCGTGCCCGTCTGGGCCTCCGGCGCCATGCCCAGCGCAAGAGAGGAGAAATAGCAATGCCGTTCGTCGTCGTAGAGATGTGGGAGGGGCGCACTGTCGAGCAGAAGCGCAACCTCGTGAAAGCCATCACCAAGGCCATGGTCGAGGAGGCCGCCTGCAAGCCCGATCACCTGCATGTGGTGATCCATGAGACGCCCAAGGACAGCTGGGGTCGCGGCGGCGTGCTCGGCATCGACATGGTGGAGCACAAGTGATGGCGCTCGACGTTCTCGACTATCGCAAGTCGGCGCTGCTGGTCATCGACCTGCAGAACGCCTTCATCCACGAGAAGGGCACGCTCGGCGTTTCGGGCGTCGACACCAAGCGCCTGTCGGCGATCGTGCCGCCGTTGGCCAAGCTGATCAAGCGCTGCCAGGACACCAGCATCCCTGTCATCTGGACGATGCAGGAACACTTCGCGGTGGACCAGAACCGCGCCAAGAAGAAGCTGCTCGGCCACACCGCCCGCCGCAAGCAGGTGTCGGCGCTGGCCGGCAGCTGGGACGAGCAGATCATCGACGAGCTGAAGCCGCTGGCCGATTTCGATCCGGCCTTCGTCATCCGCAAGCATCGTTTCGGCGCCTTCTACGAGACGCGTCTCGAAATGATGCTGAAAATGCTCGGCACCCAGCATCTGTTCGTCACCGGTGCGACCACCAATGCCTGTGTCGAAACCTCGATCCGCGAGGCCTATCTGCGCGACCTCGACGTGATCGCGGTCGACGACTGCGTGTCGGGTGTCAACGCCGAGTGGGAAGCCACCGCCAAACAGGTGTGGAAGCAGTATTTCTGCGAGATCGCCCACTCGTCCGAAGTGCTCGACTGGATCGGCGAACAGATCAAGCCGCGCGTCACCAACTACGGCCACCAGCTGATCATGGTCAACGATATCGAGACGTCGGTGGCCTTCTACACCAACCAGCTCGGCTTCACGATCCGTCCGGCCAAGCCGCTGGCCGACGGGCGTCCGTTCACCGCCTTTCACCAGGGCATCGCGCTGATCCACGGCAAGGCCTCCGACCATCGCCAGCTCGACCACATCGCCTTCGAGGTCAATGATGTTCGCGCCATGGACGCCAGGCTGAAGAAGGCGGGCGTGAAGTACTACACCGACCTGCATGACGGGCCCTATGGGCTGACGATCTATATCGCCGACCCCGACGGCACCAAAGTCGAGCTCTACCAGGTCGGCGCGACCGCCTGATCTGGGCGCTACATTGATATGAAAAGGCCGCCTGTTCTCGGCGGCTTTTTTGTTTTTGTTCAGTCTCGCTTTAATCGAGTGCCAGGCCTTCCAAATCATCGAGTTCAACATAGGCGGGCAGGGAAGTGACAACAGGCGCGCCATTGCGGACGACGATGCGATTTCCCTCCGCGCGTGACAGCACCTCCGACCAACTGCGGCCTTCGTAGAGTATGAGGTCGGCCGGCTGACCCTCGGCGATGCTGCCCTTGCCCGCGATACCCATGATCTCAGCCGGAGTTGTCGTCACGGCACTGATCCAATCACCGGTGGGGTGGTCGAGATGGAGCACGCGCGTTCCCAGCCGGAACGTGTCGAGCATGTCGAGATCGCCGTAGGAGTGGAACGGGTCGCGGGTGTTGTCGGAGGCCAGCGCTACCGGGATGCCGCGCGCTTTCATCTCGTGCAGCAACGTTACGCCGCGCCATCTCGGGGTGGTGCCATTGCGGCGATCCTGGAGATAGAGATTGCATGTTGGCAGCGACACGACGGCGACGCCTGCTGCCGCGACCGTGTCGAGCGTGGCATCGACGATCGATTTTTCTTGCATCGCCAGCGAACAGCAATGACCCACCAGCACCTGGCCGCCGAAGCAGGAGCGGAGCTTGGCCTCGGCGATGCGCAGCAATGCGTCGGCTGCGGGGTCCGCAGTTTCGTCGGCGTGGAAATCTAGGTTGAGACCATGCCTGGCGGCGGCGGTGAACATGCGGTCAAGCAATTGATCGATGTCGGGGGCTGGATAGGCAACCGTCCCCAGTGCGCCACCCGCAGCAGCCATTCGCCGCGCCATGCCATCGAGAAAGATGTCGTCGCGGGCCATGTCGATGGGGAACAGGCAGGAGGCCTGCAGGTCGATGCGGCCGCGCCAATGCTTCCGGAGTTCCATGAACACCGGCCAGGAAATGGCGTCCTGCGGCGGCTGCGAGTCGATGTGGGTGCGTATGGCCGAGGTGCCGTAGTGGAAGGCCGAGCGCAGGGCGAAATCCATGCGCTTGAAGACGTCTCCGCCAGACCAGTTGGCGTTCCGATCGGCGCGGGTCGCGGCGAGGGCGCCTTCGAAGGTGCCGTTCGCCTCCGGCGTGCGCGCCAGGATATGGCCCTTGTCGAGATGGGTGTGACAGTCGACGAAGGTGGGCAAGGCAACGCGGCCGCCTGCGTCGATGATGGGCGCGCTTTCACTTGTTTCGGTGGAGCGGCTGCGCGCTGCAGTTGTTGCCAATATCCTGCCGTGCTCTACAGTCAGGTCAGCAAGAAAGAACCCTGCGGCGTCCATGGCACCTGTTCTTGTCACTGCACTGTTGAGGCGCACGTTGCGCAATATGTACCGGCCCGTCTCGGCGCCGCCGGCGATCCCTTCGCGCAAGGCGGCCTGGTCGACGACGGGTGCAGTCATTGGCGAAACTCCGGAAGGCTGTGGTGACAGCTGCACGCGTTGCGCGACGCTGGCTATCCTGGCGAAACGGCGTGGCAGTTAAAGGTTGCCGTCTTCGTTAAGTTCATTTATTGATCACAATATGAGATCACAGATCGCGGCCTGTCAACTTCATGCCCCCGGCCGGTGCGACTGCAAGAGATCAGCGGGATAGGCTGTTCCTGTCGGATCGCAAAACTCGAATAAAAGAGACGGAGGCTAAAGACAGGATGCGGATCGAAAAGCCGGAAATCGAGCCCAACGGCGACGGCGCAAAGCCCGCGCGTGGGCATGTGCACGAACACGTGCTGCGCTACATGCGACGTGGATTGATGGTCGGCGCGTTCCTGCCCGGCCAGGTGATGAGCCTGCGCAAGCTGGCCGCTGGTCTCGGCACCAGTCCGATGCCGGTGCGCGAGGTGCTCAGCCGCCTGGTTGCCGCCAACGCACTCGAGGAAACCAAGGGTGGCTCGGTACGCGTGCCGAGACTCAATCCGGAGAAACTGAGCGATCTCTTCGCCGTGCGCGAAATGCTCGAGGGCATGGCGACCGAACTTGCAGTCAAGAAGGCAGGGCCGGAGCTGATCAGCGAACTTTCGGCGATCAACAAGCAGCTGCTGACGGCAATCGAGAAGCGCGACATCCTGAACTGCCTGTCGTTCAATCAGAAATTCCACTTTACGCTCTATGAGGCGGCCGCCTCGGAAGTGCTGATGCCGCTTATCGAGTCGCTGTGGCTGCAATTCGGCCCGACCATGTACATGTCGTTGTTGATCCCTTCGATGCCCTGGAATGCCTCCGATCACGAGGACATCCTGGCAGCGCTCAAGGAAGGCAACGCGGCGGCGGCCAAGAAGGGCATCGTCCACGACATCCGCACCACCTGCAAGGCGCTGCTCAGCGTCGCCGGTCCACAAGGGTTGGAGCTGCCCTTCGCCCACGGTCCCGAACTGCAATTCGATTACTGATTTTCTTCTGGGAGGAGCTCGCCATGGCGGGAAAGATCGAAGACAAGCTGGCGAGCCTGGGAATCGTGCTGCCGGCAACGACTGCGCCGCTGGCCAATTACGTTCCGGCACGCCGCCACGGCGGCCAGGTCTACATTTCCGGCCAGGTGCCTGCTGAAGGCGGCAAGGACAAGTTCACTGGCAAGCTTGGCTCCGACTACTCGGTCGAGGAAGGCCAGGCCGCGGCGCGCCTGTGCGCCGTCAACATCCTCGCCCAGCTCAAGCAGGCGCTTGACGGCGATCTCGATCGCGTCGTCGGCGTGATCCGCCTTGGCGGCTTCGTCAATGCCGAGCCCGACTTCAGGGATCATCCCAAGGTCATCAACGGTGCCTCCGACCTGATGGTCGAAGTGTTCGGCGACGCCGGGCGCCATGCCCGTGCCGCCGTCGGCTGCTACTCGCTGCCCCGCAACGTGCCGGTCGAAATCGACGCGATCTTCGAGGTCAACTGATCGTGTTGCCTACCGCTCCCGTGTCGGACGACAGGATCCCGGTCCATGTGCTGACCGGCTTCCTCGGCAGCGGCAAGACAACCTTTCTCAGGCATCTGCTCGGCGAGCCCGATCTCGCCGACACGGCCGTTGTCATCAACGAGTTCGGCGAAGTCGGGCTCGACCATCTGCTTGTCCGCGAAGTCTCCGAAGACGCGGTGCTGTTGTCGTCGGGCTGCCTGTGCTGCGCCGTGCGCGATGACCTTGTCTCGACGCTTGCCGATATGCTCGAGATGGTCCGCCGCGGCGAGGTAGCGCCGTTCAGCCGCGTCGTGGTGGAGACCAGCGGGCTTGCCGATCCCGCACCGATCATGCAGGCCGTCATGAGCGACCTCAAGCTCAGGCGCGGCTATCGTGCCGGCATCATCGTCGCAACCGTCGACGGTGTCGGCGGCGCCGGGTCGATCGCCCAGTTTGCCGAAGCCGTGCAGCAGGTGGCATTGGCCGACTGTGTCGTCGTCACCAAGTCAGATCTCGTCGAGCCCTGGCGGCTCGATGCGCTCCAGCTCGACATCGCCAAGGTCAATCCGTCGGTCAGGCGTCTTGTGTCGAGCAAGGCAAGCAAGCCGCGATCAGCCGAGGTCTTCGAACACCCCGACGAGTGGCAGCCGCGCCATATCGAATTCGCCGACGTCCCGATGGCCGGCAAGCACAGCGCCGGCGTCGAGACCTTCACCGTCACCGTCGACAAGCCGGTCGACTGGCCGGCCTTCGTCGACTGGCTCGAAATTCTGCTCGCCGGCCGTGGTCAGTCGATCCTTCGGGTCAAGGGGCTGCTCTCGGTGGCAGGCGATCCACGCCCGGTCGTCATCCACGGCGTGCAACACGTCGTCTACCCGCCTGAGTATCTGCCGCGCTGGCCCGAGGGGGCTGAAGGTGGCTGGCTGGTGTTTATTGCCCGCGATCTGAGCCTGCAGGCCATCGAGAACTCGCTGCCCAGCACCTTTGCAGCGGCTCACTAACTTACATTTCCTGTCATCAACTTGTTGCGACCTCGCGGTCGATCTTCGCTTCCACGCAGGTTGCGGCGACGCGACGCGTGGTGAATCCACGAGCGATTTCCGATGCTTGGACAAAGCGTCGCAAAGGGCGTCGTGAGTGGTGCGACGATCCGAAAATCCCGGTCGCCGCATCCCGATTCATTGCTTGACAATCACCAAATGTGATCACACTATGAGATCAAGAATTGAGGTTGAGGGTAGGAGCCTCGGGTTCGGTTCTTGGGGAGAGAGGCAGGCCTTCGGGCCAATTGGGCGCTGGAGGGCGTCCGCTAGGGAGGAGTGATATGTTGTACGCCACAGGTGTCATTCGCGGTGCCGCGCTTGCCGCGACAGCCGCCTTCGCCACGCTCATGGCCAGCCAGAGCGCCATGGCCGAAGACGTAAACGTCCGTTTCAGCTGGAAGCTCAAGGGTGAGTACGGCTTCTTCTATCTGGGTGAGCAGAAGGGCATCTACAAGGATGCCGGCGTGACCTTGAAGCTTGGCGAAGGTGCCGGCTCGCAGGCTGCACTCGGCTCGCTTATCCAGGGCCAGGAAGATGCCGTCATCCTGCCCGGCATCTTTGCCATTTCGGCGATCCAGAAGGGCATGCCGGTCAAGATCATCGCACTCTATCAGCCGGAGTCGCCGATTGCGCTGATCTCGCATCCCGACAAGGCGGTGAACACGCCCAAGGATCTCGAGGGCAAGACCATTGCCCATGCCGTCGGTGAGACCGGCACCTCCTATCTCGGCGCCTTCTGCGAGATCAACAAGATCGACTGCAGCAAGGTCTCCAAGGTCCAGATGGACTCGCAGTCGCGCGTGCCGCAGTTCCTGCAGAAGCAGGTCGACGTCGTCAGCGTCTACAAGACCAACGACCTGCCGGTGCTCGAGGACAAGACCGGCCAGAAATTCCCGACGCTCGACCTGACCGAATTCGGTCTGGCTGTGCCCGGCATGGCGGTTGTCGCCAGCGACGACGGCATCGCCAAGAAAGGTCCGGCGCTCAGGAGCTTCCTGGCAGCCAATGCCAAGGCGATCGAATTGACCCGTGCCGACCCGGCTGCCGCCACTGCGGCGCTCAAGGCCGTCTGGCAGGCGGGTCCTTCCGACAAGGTCGTGCAGGAGCAGATCGAGGCAACCTCGGCATCGATCCATTCGCCTGCCGGTACGCCCACCGGCTACATCGACGAGAAGGCGATCGCCGACGCGCTCAAGCTGATCGGCAGTGTCGAGGAAATCGGCGACGCCAAGCCGATCTCGGCTTTCTATACCAATGAACTTCTGACGCAGTGAGGCTACGGTGGCGAGTACGGATGTAATCGGCGCCGATCGCGCGCAGGCAAAACAAGGCAAGAAGATGAGCAGGAAAAAGTCGCGAGGACCCTGGCTTGAGCGTTATTCGGCGCTCATCCTCGCAACCATATTGCTTGGCGCCTGGCAGGTGCTGGTTCCGTTGTCGGGCCTTTCGGAATTCGTCCTGCCGACGCCGCTGGCCATTGCCAAGCGCATCGTCAACGAGCTTCCGCTGCTTGCCACCCACGCCTACGTCACCTTGTTTGAAGTGGTCGCCGGCTTTGCCATGGGCGTGCTGATCGGCATTCCCCTGGCGCTGTCGATCTTCTATTCGCGTGCCTTCGAGCGCGCCATCTATCCCATCCTGGTGGCACTGCAGACCGTGCCCAAGGTGGCGCTGGCACCGCTGCTGGTGCTTTACCTCGGCTATGGCTGGGCACCCAAGATCACGCTTGCCTTCCTGATCTCGTTCTTCCCGATCGTCATCTCGACAGTCGTCGGCCTGCAGTCGCTGGACAAGAACCTGGTCAATCTCGTCCGCTCGATGGGCGCCAGCGAGTGGCAGACCTTCTTCAAGGTTCGCCTGCCGGCGGCATTGCCGAACATCTTCGGTGGTTTCAAGGTTGCTGTGTCGCTCGCCGTCATCGGTGCGGTCATCGGCGAATACGTCGCCGCCGAACGCGGCCTCGGCTACCTGCAGCTCCAGGCCAATTCTTTGTTCGACACAACGCTCAACTTCGCCACCGTGGTCACCATCTCCGGTCTCGGCGTGATGTTGTACTTCATCATCGACACCATCGAATCCCGCGTCACCTACAAGCGCGACGCCGCCAAGTAGCCACGCCGCAAGCAATCAGCCGGCCGCTGGTGCGGCCGAGCAACGACAACAGGTTCAGTGAGGCAATCCCATGAGTGCCACTACCCAGACGGGCGCGGCGGTCGACATTTCGCGGCTTTCCAAGATCTACAAGACGCGCGAGGACGACGACGTCCTCGCCCTCGACAAGATCGATCTCAAGATCGAGCCCGGCAGCTTCGTTGCTGTTGTCGGGCCCAGCGGCTGCGGCAAGAGTACGCTGCTGTCGCTGCTCGCCGGCCTGACCGGCGCCTCGACCGGCACGATTTCGATCGACGGCGACGGCGTCAGCAAGCCGCATCCCAAGACTGGCGTGGTCTTCCAGTCGGACCTTCTGCTCTACTGGCGCACGGTGCTCGACAACATCCTGCTGCCCATCGAGATCAAGAAGCAGGATGTGGCGAAGTTCCGGCCACGCGCCGAGGAACTGCTGGCCCAGGTCGGTCTCGCCGGCTTCGGCAACAAATATCCCTCGGAGCTGTCGGGCGGCATGCGCCAGCGCGTGGCGATCTGCCGGGCACTGATCCAGGAACCGGGCCTGCTCCTGATGGACGAACCGTTCGGCGCGCTCGATGCGCTGACCCGCGAACAGATGATCATGGACCTGCAGGCGATGTGGCTGCGCCTGCGCAACACGGTGCTGTTCATCACTCACGGCATCGACGAGGCCGTGTTCCTAGCCGACCGGGTGCTGGTGATGTCGCCGCGCCCGGGCCGCGTCGACCTCGATCTCAAGATCGACCTGCCGCGTCCGCGCCAGTGGAGCAAGACGCACGAAGACAAGGAATACCACGCCTATGTCCGGCAGATCCGGGCGATCTTCGAGGCCAAGGGCATTCTCGTCGCTCATTAGAGGCGACGCCTCCAGATTGCCCTGGACGGTGCGACCGGGGGCAAATCTGTAGCAGCGGTCAATGGGATCTGAGCGCCGCCGGGACGTGTCCCGGCGGACGAGTTTTTGCGCGGAGAGGGACAGATGTCCGGAACCATTTTCATACCTAGAGAGATTGATCCGATTGAGGGTCGTGTTGGCGGGTCACCGGATACGGTGAAACGCCTGGCGGCACTTGGCTTCGATGTGATTGTCGAGGCTGGGGCAGGGACCTTGTCGCGCATCACCGATGCCGATTACCAGGCGGCGGGGGCAAAGATCGGCAAGGCTGCGGATGCGGCCAGGGCCGATGTGGTGCTGAAGGTGCGGCGGCCGAGCGAGGCCGAGCTCAAGACCTACAAGTCGGGCGCTGCCGTGCTCGCCACCATGGACCCTTATGGCCATGACGCGGCGGTTGCCGCGATGGCCAAGGCAGGCGTCACCGCCTTTGCCATGGAGTTCATGCCGCGCATCACGCGGGCCCAGGTGATGGACGTGTTGTCGTCGCAGGCGAACCTCGCCGGTTACCAGGCCGTCATCGACGGTGCTTCCGAATATGACCGGGCGCTGCCGATGATGATGACCGCTGCCGGCACGGTGCCGGCGGCCAAGGTGTTCATCATGGGTGTCGGCGTCGCCGGCCTGCAGGCGATCGCCACCGCGCGCCGCATGGGCGCCATCGTCACGGCCACGGACGTGCGTCCGGCGGTGAAGGAACAGGTCGCCTCGCTCGGCGCCAAGTTCCTCGCCGTCGAGGACGAGGAGTTCAAGGCCGCCGAGACCGCTGGCGGCTACGCCAAGGAGATGTCCAAGGAGTACCAGGCCAAGCAGGCGGCTCTGACCGCCGAGCACATCGCCAAGCAGGACATCGTCATCACCACCGCCCTGATCCCGGGCCGTCCGGCGCCGAAGCTGGTGTCGGCCCAGGTGGTCGCCTCGATGAAGCCGGGTTCGGTGCTGGTCGACCTTGCCGTCGAGCGCGGCGGCAATGTCGAGGGCGCTGTGGCCGGCAAGGTGGTCACCACGGCCAACGGGGTCAAGATCGTCGGCCATCTCAACGTGCCGGGCCGGGTCGCAGCGTCGGCGTCGCTGCTCTACGCCAAGAACCTGTTTGCCTTCCTCGAGACGCTGATCGACAAGGGCGCCAAGCAGATCGCCATCAACCGCGACGACGAGCTGGTCAAGGCGACGATGCTGACCGACGGCGGCAAGGTGGTTCATCCCA
>Ga0209793_1000338_pt1 | contig 61284 bp, 59 predicted proteins | sample EBPBio122009_DNA_FD_185863 | JGI IMG/M metagenome (GOLD analysis project Ga0209793, IMG submission 185863) | Wastewater treatment Type I Accumulibacter community from EBPR Bioreactor in Madison, WI, USA - Reactor 1_2/2/2009_ DNA (SPAdes) (version 2) | ecosystem: Engineered > Bioreactor > EBPR >... | reverse complement strand
GTCTTGCCCGCGCCTCTGCCACCCATGATGACCCAGGTCTTCCAGGCCCCCCGCGGCGGCAGCTGGTGCGGCAGCGCCCAGAACTCGAACACCCAGGGCAGCGCCAGAAGCGCGTTCTGGCTCAGCCCGGACAGAAACTCATCCACCTCCTCCGGCGTTGCGGAGGCAAGCCAGGCGGCGCCCGATCTCAGCTCGGGCCTCGTCAAAGTCGAGCGCCCCTCCGGCTCCGACGTGGCCGGCAATCTGCTTGCGGAGTTGGTCAACTTTTCCCCTTTCCTGCAACACGACCAGAGCCGTCGCGCGGAGATCGCGGATGGCTGTCTGGGCCGCCTTCACTTCGTTGAATTCCCCGGCGCTGAGCGCGCTGATGGTGCGTTGCAGCTCCATCACGGTCAGTGCGTAGAAGTTTTCCGTCGCCCCCAGCAGATCCTCTGGCGTGGGAGCTTCCCCCGTGAACCTCACCGTCATCTAGTCCGACACCCCTCATGCCGCCCCCGCACGAGAGAAATGAAAAAGCGGCCAGCGGGGTCGCCCCCGGGCCGCTTCGACACTTCTTCTAGCATGCCACGATACCTACATCGGACCGCGCGGAAAGTCAAGCACAAAACTAAATACAATCAAATGCTTACCGCGCGCAGACTTCACGCTTGGTTAACCATCACTCGCCCTGCACGCCGCCTTCCTCCGCGGCTCCCCGCTCCGCCTCGATCCTGCGCCACTTGGCGACATTCTCGTTATGCGCCTCCAGCGTCTTGGCAAAGGCGTGCCCGCCGCTGCCGTCGGCCACGAAGAACAGGTAGTCCGTCTGCTCCGGGTTCACCGCCGCCTTGATCGCCTCGGCTCCGGGATTGGCGATGGGGGTCGGAGGCAAGCCATTGATCACATAGGTATTGTAAGGCGTCTCGCGCCGCAGCTCGCTCTGCCGCAGGCCCCGGCCCAGCACGCCCTCGCCCTTGGTGATGCCGTAGATCACCGTCGGGTCGGTCTGCAGCCGCATACCTTGCTGCAGCCGGTTGATGAAGACGCTTGCCACCCGGGCCCGCTCTTCCGCGACCCCGGTTTCCTTCTCGACGATGGAGGCCATGATCAGCGCCTCTTCCGGCGTGTCATAAGGCAAGCCTTCCGACCGCCCGGCCCAGGCCTTGGCCAGGATCGCCGACTGCCGCGCCGTCATCTCGGCGATCAGCGCTCCGCGCTCCGTGCCGCGCTGGACCTCATAACCGCCCGGCGCCACCGAGCCCTCGGGCGGCACCGTTTCCAGCGGGCCTTGCAGGAAATCCGCCTTCTTCAGCGCATCCGCGATCTGCCAGCTGGTCACGCCCTCGGCCACCGTCACCCGGAAGACAAGCGCCGGATCGTCCGACACCTCAAGGTACTCCGCCGGCAGCGGGTTGGCCCCGGCATCGAAGCGCGCCACTTCGGTATAGCTGTTCGAGGCGAGGTCGAGCTCGCTCAGCACCACATCCGATTTCGTTACCCCGATCCGGTAGTTGATATCCCGCCCACAGGTCGACTTGCCCGTCGCCGTGATCGCTTCCAGCACCTCGGACATGCTGGCCTTGGCGGGAACCATGTAGCTCCCGAATTTCAGGTCGCCCGCCCGGTCGGCATATTCCGCCCCGATCCGGAAGATGCGGGCGTCGGTGATCGCGCCGCGCTCCTCCAGGTTGCGGCTGACCGCAGACAGGCTGGCGCCCCGCTCCACCTCCAGGCAGATCGGCTGGGCCAGCGGTCCCGCCGCGAAGAACTCGTTCCGCCCCCAGGCCACCAGCGCCGCCATCGCGATCAGGATCACGATGAACAGCGTCAGCGCGTTCGAGGCGATGGACCGCCACATCGCTCAGCGCACCTTGCCGAGAACGAGGCTCGCGTTCGTGCCGCCGAAGCCAAAGCTGTTCGACAACGCCACGTCGATCTTGCGCTTCACCGCCTTGTTCGGGGCGAGGTCCAGCTTCGGCGCCACTGCCGGATTGTCCAGGTTGATCGTCGGCGGGGCCACCTGATCCCGCAGCGCCAGCACGCAGAAGATCGCCTCCACCGCGCCCGCCGCCCCCAGAAGGTGCCCGATGGACGACTTGGTCGACGACATGGTGGCGTTGGGGGCATGGTCGCCCAGAAGCCGCTCCACCGCGCCCAGTTCGATGGTGTCGGCCATCGTCGAGGTTCCATGGGCGTTGATGTAGTCGATGTCCTTCGGCTCCAGCCCCGCCCGCTTCAGCGCCGCGGCCATCGAGCGGAATCCGCCATCCCCGTCCTCGCTGGGCGCGGTGATGTGGTAGGCGTCGCCCGAGAGCCCGTAGCCCAGCACCTCGCAGTAGATCTTCGCGCCGCGGGCCTTGGCGTGCTCGTATTCCTCCAGCACGACCACTCCGGCCCCCTCGCCCATCACGAACCCGTCGCGGTCGGCGTCATAGGGGCGGCTGGCCTTCTCCGGCGTGTCAGCCCGCTTGGTCGACAGCGCCTTGCAGGCGTTGAACCCGGCGATGCCGATCTCGCTGATCGGGCTTTCCGTCCCGCCCGCGACCATCACGTCGGCATCCCCCCACATGATCAGCCGCGCCGCGTCGCCGATGGCATGGGCGCCGGTCGAGCAGGCTGTCACCACCGCATGGTTCGGCCCCTTGAAGCCGAAGCGGATCGAGACCTGCCCCGACACGAGGTTGATCAGCGCGCCGGGGATGAAGAAGGGCGACACCCGCTTCGGGCCCTTCTCCTTGATCAGCACCGCCGTCTCGGCGATGGAGTTCAGCCCGCCGATGCCGGAGCCAATCATCACCCCGGTCCGCAGCTTCTCTTCCTCGGAAATGTCGTCCCATCCGGCGTCCCGCACGGCCTGCACCGCGGCGGCCATCCCGTAGATGATGAAATCATCGACCTTGCGCTGCTCTTTCGGCTCCATCCAGTCGTCGGGGTTGAAGGTCCCGTCCGAGCCGTCGCCCGTCGGGATCTCGCAGGCGTACTGGGTCACGACGTTCGAGGTGTCGAATTTCGTGATCGTTCCCGCGCCGGACTGGCCGGCCAGCAGGCGGGACCAGGTCTCTTCCACGCCGCAGGCCAGGGGTGTGACCATCCCGAGACCAGTGACCACGACACGACGCATGCTCTTCCTCCCACGGATCAGGCTTTTCCGGGTGATACACGGCCCCCCCGGCCCGTGCAACCTTGGGGCAAGCCGATCGGCGGGGGAAAGGGGTGCCCGCGCGCGGGCAGCTTTGCGAGAGCAATGAAATCAACCCCTTGGCCGTGGGCGTTCATGCGGCGTTAACCAAGCCGCCGCGCAAGCGGGCGCAGCATGGCGGCGGCCGGGGTGCCATCGGCGGCGGTGCCCCCGACCACCGTCTCGATCACTGCACCGGAGGCGGCCTTGGCCAGCAGCTCCGGCGCGATGTCGTGGATGTCGATCTTCATCCGCCGCGACCAGGGCGAGGCCGCATCCCCCGCAAGCTGGCCGATCCGCACATAGACGAAGCGCCGCTCCGGCCCTTCGCGCTGCACCTGATCGCCCGAAAGGCGCGGACCGGGGGCCAGCAGGACCGGCACGTCGAAAACCAGCGCCTCGCCCGCCTGCGACGCCTTGGCGTCCAGCGGCGCACCATCCTTGGCCTGCAAGCTGTGCAGCACGCCCGGAACCGGCTGTTCGATAACGATGCGCAGGGTGATTGGCGTCTGGTCCGCCCTTGCCATCCGCATCAGCCCTGCCGCGCCACGATCCCCATCACGGCGGCCAGCAACTGCGCGGCCACCGCCGCACCCTGCCCGTCGATGTCACGCTCGGGCATGAATTCCACCATGTCGAATCCGACGATCCGGGCCTTTTCCGCCACTCCCGCGATCAGTTCCAGCACCTGCCAGTAGCCGAGGCCCCCGGCAGTGCGCCCGATCACCGCGGGCATGACCGCCGGGTCCAGCGCGTCGAGGTCGAGGCAGACGATCACCTCGGATCCCTCGGCGATCAGGTCGAGCGCGCGGGTGGTGCCGTAGCGCGCGACCTCGCCCGCCGGAACGAAACCCACGCCCCAGCTTTCCGCATCCGCCACGTCCTGCGGGCGCGCCGAGCCGATACCGCGCTGCCCGACCTGGATGATCGCGTCGATATGGTCCATCTCGGAGGCCCGGCGCATGGTCGAGGAAAGGCCCAGCCGTTCCCCCTGCACCTCGTCCCGCCAGTCGATATGCGCGTCGATCTGCAGGATGGTGAACCCCCGCCCCCGCGCGCCATAGGCTTCCAGCATCGGGATCGGCAGGCTGTCGTCGCCGCCGATCAGCATCGGTACCCCGTCACGGTCAAGGATCTGGCTGACCGCCCCGAAGATGCGCGCCCGGTTGCCCGCCGGATCGGCGAGATCCTGCGGCAGGTCGCCCACATCGACCGCCGAAACGCCGCCCGGGAAGACCGGACCGCCGAGATCGAAGTTCATATGCGCCAGATTTGCCGCATAGGCGGCACCCGCGCCCCGTATCGCCGCCGGGCCACCGGCGCAGTAGAAGCCGACGGAGGGGTAAGGCGTGCAGCCATCCGCCCCGATGAGGGCCATCTTCGCCGAAAGGCGCGACAAGTCGCGGCAGCGCGGCAGCCCCATGAAAGTGTCGACGCCACTTGCGCCGAACATCGTGCCGAGGGCTGTGTTGCCGGTCATGGATGCCTCCCCTGTGACTGGGGCCAGACTGGCGGTGGGGAAGCGGGCTGGCAAGATGGCAAAGCGACTGTGGCGACAGATCGCCGGGAAGGCGGGATCCTTCTTTCATCCCCGCACAGGCGGGGACCCATGCGGTGGGTGGCCAAGGTGGGTCCCCGCTTTCGCAGGGATGACCGAGACGCCTCCACACCACCGTCCTCAGCTGCTGGTGGGTCCCCGCCTGCGCGGGGATGACAGGAAGAGCGGGGATGACAGGCAGAGCGGCGGTGACAGGCAGAGCGGCGGTGACAGGAAGAGAACTTCCCCAAACGCAAAAGGCACCCCGAAGGGTGCCCTGCTGTCCCGCGAAGGACGAATGCCGTCAGGCGGCTTCCGAGATGAACTTCACCGCGTCGCCGAAGGTCTGGATGGTCTCGGCGGCGTCGTCCGGGATCTCGATGCCGAACTCTTCCTCGAAAGCCATGACCAGCTCGACCGTGTCGAGCGAATCCGCGCCCAGGTCGTCGATGAACGAGGCCGATTCCGTCACCTTGTCGGCTTCGACGCCCAGATGCTCGACGACGATCTTCTTCACGCGATCAGCGATGTCGCTCATGTCCGTTCCTCTATACTGCGGCAGGAATTGCCCCTGCCTTTTTCGCTTAGCCCGGTCCGGGCGTCAATCCTGCGCGCCTATAGCAAGGGTCAGGGCGCATGGCAAACGCTTTAACCCGACTTGTGCCGGTTCGGTTTCACACCATGTCCATGCCGCCGTTGACGTGCAGCGTGGCCCCGGTGACATAGGCGGCTTCCGGCGCGGCGAGGAACAGGACGGCGGCGGCGATCTCTTGCGGGCTGCCCATCCGGCCCGCGGGCACGGCGGCGAGGATCGTGGCGCGCTGCGCCTCGTTCAGCTTGCCGGTCATCGCGGTCTCGATGAAGCCGGGGGCCACGCAGTTCACCGTGATGCCACGGCTGGCGACCTCGGCGGCGAGCGATTTCGACAGGCCGACCATCCCGGCCTTGGACGCGGCATAGTTCACCTGCCCCGCGTTCCCCGTGGTGCCGACGACCGAGGAGATGTTGACGATCCGGCCCCAGCGGGCCTTCATCATGCCCCGGATCGCGGCGCGGCACAGGCGGAAGGTCGCGGTCAGGTTGACGTCGATGACCGATTGCCAGTCCTCATCCGACATGCGCATGACAAGGCCGTCCTTGGTGATCCCGGCGTTGTTGACCAGAATGTCGACCGCGCCCATCGCCTCGGTGGCGCGCTTGACCAGGCCTTCCACCTCCTCGGGGTTTCCAAGGTTGCAGGGCAGCACATGGGCGCGGCTGCCAAGCTCGGCGGCCAGCGCCTCAAGCGGTTCGACGCGGGTTCCCGAAAGACCCACGGTGGCCCCGGCGGCGTGGAGCGCACGGGCGACGTCGGCGCCGATGCCACCGCTTGCGCCGGTGACGAGGGCGCTTTTGCCGGTCAGATCAAACATGGGCTGTCCTTTCAGGCCTTGAGGGCGGCGATGTCGTCGGGCGTGCCGATGGCGCGGGTCGTGGCACCCTGGGCGATGCGCTTGATCATGCCCGACAGCGCCTTGCCAGCTCCAATCTCCCAGAATTCGGTGACGCCCGCCGTCTCCATCCAGAGCACGGATTCCCGCCAGCGGACCGAGCCCGTGACCTGGGCGATCAGCAGGTCCATGATCCGGTCGGGTTCCATCACCGCCTCGGCGCGGACGTTGACCACGACGGGGACGCGGGGCTTGGCGATGGGAACGGCGGCCAGCGCCTCGGCCATCACATGGGCGGCGGGCTGCATCAGGGCGCAGTGGAAGGGGGCGGAGACCGGGAGCATGAGCGCGCGCTTGGCGCCCCTGGCCTTGGCGATCTCGACCGCGCGTTCGACGGCGGCCTTGTGGCCGGAGACCACGACCTGGGCGGGGTCGTTGTCGTTGGCGGCCTGGCAGACCTCGCCCTGCGCGGCTTCGGTGGCGACCGCGATGGCGGTCTCGAAGTCGAGGCCGAGAAGCGCGGCCATCGCGCCGACGCCCACCGGCACCGCCTCCTGCATCGCCTGGCCGCGGATGCGCAGAAGGCGCGCGGTGTCGGAGAGCGTGAGGGATTCGGCGGCGCAGAGGGCGGAATATTCGCCAAGCGAATGCCCGGCGACGAAGCTCGCCTGGTCGAGGCCGAAGCCTTCCGCCTCCAGCGCGCGCAGGGCGGCGATGGAGGTGGCCATCAGCGCGGGCTGGGCGTTCTGCGTCAGCGTCAGCTCGGCGATGTCGCCTTCCCAGATCAGCGCGGAGAGATTCTCGCCCAGCGCGCTGTCCACCTCGTCGAAGACGGCCTTGGCGGCGGGATAGGCCTCGGCCAGGGCCTTGCCCATGCCGATGGTCTGGGCGCCCTGCCCCGGAAAGACGAATGCGCGGCTCATGTTCCCCCCTTTGTTGTCATGGGGATACCCCGGTCGGGCCGGTCATGCAATCAGGGTCAGACGCTGCGGGTGATGCCGCCGTCGACGCGCAGGTTCTGCCCGGTGATGTAGCCCGCGCCGTCGGAGGCGAGGAAGGCCACGGTGGCGGCGATCTCCTCGGCGCGGCCGTAGCGGCCCATCGGCACCGACTGGCGGCGCTCCTCGGTGGCGGGGAGGCTGTCGATCCAGCCGGGCAGGATGTTGTTGATGCGGATGTTGTCGGGGGCGTAGGTGTCGGCGTAGATCTTGGTGAAGGCCGCCAGCCCCGCGCGGGCGACGGCGGAGGTCGGGAACATCGCCGAGGGCTCGAAGGCCCAGGCGGTGGAGATGTTGATGATCGCGCCCGCCTTCTGCGCCTGCATGATCGGCGTGACCAGGCGGATCGGGCGGATGGCGGAGAGGAAATAGACATCCATGCCCCCCTGCCAGTCGGCGTCGGTCAGTTCCAGGATCTGTTTCCGCGGCCCGTGGCCCGCGCTGTTCACCAGCACGTCGATCCGGCCCCATTTTGCCATCACCGCATCGACCACGCGGGCGACGTCGTCCGGGGTCTGGTTCGAGCCCGTCACCCCGATCCCGCCCAGCTCGGCCGCCAGCGCCTCGCCCTTGCCGGAGGAGGAGAGGATGCCGACCCGGTAGCCGTCCGCGGCCAGCCTGCGCGCCGCTGCCGCCCCCATGCCCGACCCACCCGCCGTGACCAGTGCCACCTTTTCCGCCGTCATGCTGCTCTCCTCTGGCTCTGCCGCCCCGATACATGCGCCAGCCTACCGGACCAATGCTGAAGTTGCGAGCCGTCTTCTCGGAGCCGCGCCGATGCGACTGCTCCCGCGAGTGCGGCCCTGAAACCATCCGGCGATGACAGCGGGATCGGGGCGGGATAGCTATCGGGCGCGCGGTTCCCCCAGCCCGCCCAGTCTTCGGATCTCGGCCACGACTTCGGCGACGCCCTCTCCGGTCCGCAGCGAGCAGAAGCGCACCGGGCGCTCGGCGCGCTGTGCGGCGGCGTCGCGGGCCATGCGGGCGCGGTCACAGCCGACAACATCCGCGATGTCGATCTTGTTGATGACCAAGAGGTCCGAGCGGGTCACCCCCGGCCCGCCTTTCCTTGGAATGTCGTCGCCCATGCCGCAGTCGATCTGGTAGACGGTCAGGTCCGCCAGTTCCGGCGAGAAGGTGGCCGAGAGGTTGTCGCCGCCGGACTCGATCAGAATGACGTCGAGATCGGGTATGCTCGCCACCAGGTCATCGACGGCGGCAAGGTTGATCGAGCAATCCTCGCGGATCGCGGTATGCGGGCAACCGCCGGTCTCGACGCCGCGGATGCGCTCCAGCGGCAGGGCCTGGACGCGCATCAGGTATTCGGCATCCTCGCGGGTATAGATGTCGTTGGTGATCGCGGCGACAGACAGGTCTTGCGACAGCGCCCGGCACAGGGCTTCGGTCAGGCGGGTCTTGCCCGCGCCGACCGGGCCGCCGATGCCGATGCGCAGGGGGCCGTTCGGGCTGGTCATGTGCGGTAGATCCTTGGCTGCAGGGTTTCGTGGCGGATCGCGGCGAGGTCGGCGCGGAAGGTCGATGACCCGAGGTCGTCCAGCGTGGCGGCCTGCGCCTCGGCCGTGACCTGCCGGATCAGCGGCAGGAGGTCGGAGAGGACGCGCTGGCCCTCGGCCGGGCCGATGGGGACGGATTTGATGCAGGCGGTGATGAGGTTCATGGCGAAGGCTTGCAGGAAGATCACCAGCGTTTCCGGCAGGGGCAGTCCCGCGCGGGCGGCGGCCTGGCCGATCACGACGGCATAGGGCGCAGCGGGCAGCGCGCCCTCGACCGCCGACAGGGTGCGGGCGAAGCTGGTGCCCTGTTCGGCGGTCTCGCGCCGCCGTTCGGCGCAGCCCGCCAGCGCCAGTGCAAGGTCGGTCACATCCTCGCCCCGCCAGGCATGGGCCAGCAGGATCGTGTCGTTGCGGCCCGCGCCATGGTGCAGGATGTCGGCGATCCAGTCCCGCACCTGTTCCGGCCCGGTCAGCCAGCCATCGGCGATAACCTGCTCAATCCCATGCGAATAGGCGAAGCCGCCCACCGGATAGGCCGGCGAAAGCCATGAGAACAGGCGTTGCAGTGCGCCGAGGTCAGTCATGGGGATGGGGATGGGGATGATGCCCATGCGAATGATCATGGGACTGGCCATGCGAGTGCCCCATAACCTGCACCGGGCCGTAGGCACCGCCCTCGGGAATGAAGGGCCGCCGCGCCTCGGTCACCGTCGCGCCAAGACCCGCCAGCATGGCGCGCAGGACGTGATCGGCGCGAATGATCAGGTGGAAGGGCTCGATCTGGCAGGGCGTGTGGCGGTTGCCGATATGCCAGGCAAGGCGCGGCAGGTCGCCGGTGACGATCAGGACGGGTTCGTCGGCGGCGATGACGGCGATGGGGCCGGAGTCGGTCAGCAGCGCGTCGCCATGCGACAGCGCCGTGACCTTCGGCAGGTCCACCAGCAGGTCGGCGCCCGCAGCGGTGCGCAGCAGCTTTCGCCGCAGGAAACGGGCGTCGTAATCCAGTTCGACCCGGTCGATGGGGGAACGGCCAAGCGGGGGGTGAAGGATGGATGTGGCCTTCATCATCAGAACAGGAAATAGCGTTGCGCCATCGGCAGGCTTTCGGCGGGCTGGCAGGTCAGCAATTCGCCGTCGGCGCGCACCTCGTAGGTCTCGGGATCGACGTGGATGTCGGGCGTGGCATCGTTCAGCACCATGTCCGCCTTGCCGATGCCGCGCGTGCCCTTGGCGGCGACGCAATCCTTGGCCAGTCCCAGATGATCCGTTTCCCCATCACGGCTGACGAAGGTCACGGCGCTGCGTTCGACCGAGCGCCCGAAAGCCCCGAACATCGGCCGCGAATGCACCGGCTGCGGCGTCGGGATCGAGGCGTTGGGATCGCCCATCTGCGCCATGACGATGGTGCCGCCCAGAAGGACCATCTCGGGCTTCACGCCGAAGAAGGCGGGATTCCACAGCACCAGATCGGCGCGCTTGCCTTCCTCGATGGAGCCGATCTCATGAGCCAGCCCATGCGCGATGGCAGGGTTGATCGTGTATTTCGCGATATAGCGGCGGGCGCGGAAATTGTCCGACGGACCCTCGCCCAATTTGCCGCGCTGCACCCGCATCTTGTGGGCGGTCTGCCAGGTGCGGATCAGCACCTCGCCCACACGGCCCATCGCCTGGCTGTCGGAGGAGATGATCGACATGGCGCCCATGTCATGCAGGATGTCCTCGGCGGCGATGGTCTCGCGCCGGATGCGGCTTTCGGCGAAGGCGATGTCCTCGGGGATGGAGCGGTCGAGGTGGTGGCAGACCATCAGCATGTCCAGATGCTCTTCCATCGTATTGACGGTGAAGGGCCGGGTGGGGTTGGTGGACGAGGGGATCACATTCGCCAGCCCCGCGACCCGGATGATATCGGGCGCATGACCGCCGCCCGCGCCTTCGGTGTGGAAGGCATGGATGGTCCGGCCCCGGATCGCGGCGATGGTGTCCTCGACGAAGCCGGATTCGTTCAGCGTGTCGGTGTGGATCATCACCTGCACATCCATGCGGTCGGCGACGCCCAGGCAGCAGTCGATGGCGGCGGGGGTGGTGCCCCAGTCCTCGTGCAGCTTGAGCGCGCAGACCCCGGCGCGGACCTGTTCCTCAAGCGCCGCGGGCAGCGAGGCGTTGCCCTTGCCCGCGAAGGCGAGATTCATCGGGAAGGCATCGGCGGCCTGCAGCATCCGCCCGATATGCCACGGCCCCGGCGTGCAGGTGGTGGCGAGCGTGCCATGCGCCGGGCCGGTGCCGCCGCCCAGCATGGTTGTGATGCCCGAATGCAGCGCGTCGTCAATCTGCTGCGGGCAGATGAAATGGATATGCGCGTCCATCGCGCCCGCGGTCAGGATGCGGCCCTCGCCCGCGATGATCTCGGTCCCCGGGCCGATCAGCACGGTGACGGCGGGCTGGGTGTCGGGGTTGCCTGCCTTGCCGATCCGGGCGATGCGGCCATCCCGCAGCCCGACGTCGGCCTTGTAGATGCCGGTGGCGTCCAGGATCAGGGCATTGGTGACGACGGTGTCCATCGCGCCCTCGGCGCGGGACTTCTGCGACTGGCCCATGCCGTCGCGGATGACCTTGCCGCCACCGAACTTCACCTCCTCGCCATAGGTGGTCAGGTCACGCTCGACCTCGATGATCAGGTCGGTATCGGCAAGGCGCACGCGGTCGCCGGTGGTGGGGCCATAGATCGCGGCGTAATCGGCGCGGGAGAGCGTGGTGGGCATTCAGAGGCTCCCCATGACGGCGGCGCGGAAGCCGAAGACGCGGCGGTCGCCCGCGAAGGGGATCAGGCCCACGTCGCGGGTCTGGCCCGGCTCGAAGCGGATCGCGGTGCCCGAGGCGATGTCGAGGCGCATGCCCCGCGCCGCCTGCCGGTCGAACTCAAGCGCCGGGTTGGTTTCGGCGAAATGGTAGTGGCTGCCCACCTGCACCGGGCGGTCGCCGGTATTGGCGACGGTCAGGGTGATGCGCAGGCGGCCCGCGTTCAGGGTGATCTCTCCCCCGGCGGGGAGGATTTCGCCGGGGATCATCTAGGCCACCGCCAGCATCAGGCCGGCGGCAGCCGTCGCGGCCCCCAGCCAGCGAACCGGGGGCAACCGGCCAAGCGCGATGCCCGCCAGATGCAGCACCGTTGTCGCAAGGGCGAATCCCGCCGCATAGGCCATGAGGCCCTGCGCCGGGCCTTCGATCCCATGCGCGTGGCCATGCATCAGGCCGAAGACCGCGATCACCGGCAGCGTGGCCGCCAGCCCGGGCTGCAGAGCCAGCGCCACCGCCGCGCCGATGAGGACGGAGGAGGCCAGGATCATCGGCTCGACCAGCGGCAGATGCGCCCCCGCCGCGCCCAGGGTGCCTCCGGCGAGCATCGCGCTAACGAAAGTCAGCGGCAGCGCCCAGACCGCGCGGCCGCCGATGCTGGCGGCCCAGAGGCCGACCGCCAGCATCGCCAGCAAATGATCGGCCCCGCCCATCGGATGCGACAGGCCCGCCGCGAAGGGAGAGCCCTCGACATGGCCCGGATGGGCCAGCGCCGTGGTGGGCATCAGCAGGAGGAGGGCGAGGAGCTTCTTCATGGTCAGGGCCTCTCAGCGGATGGGATGGTGGACGGTCACCAGCTTGGTGCCGTCGGGAAAGGTCGCCTCGACCTGGATCTCGGGGATCATCTCCGGCACGCCCGCCATGCAGTCCCCGGCGCGCAGGATTTCCCCGCCCCAGGACATCAGGTCGGCAACGCTGCGCCCGTCGCGCGCGCCCTCGACCACGGCATCGGTGATGATGGCCACCGCCTCGGGGTGGTTCAGCTTGACGCCGCGGGCCATGCGGTTGCGCGCGACGATGGCTGCCATGGCGACCAGCAGCTTGTCCTTTTCGCGGGGTGTCAGGTTCATTCCTGCCTCACAATTGCCAGACGCGCGGCGGCGGGCCCGCGCGGAAGTGCCCGATGAGCGGGATCAGCACCGCGCGCAGGGCCTGCGACGAGGGGGCGAGGAAGCGCGCCACCAGCATATCCGGCAGCGCGCTTATCCCGGCCTCGGCCCCCTGCGGGATCAGGGCGCGGGCGGCGTCCAGCCCATCCCCGGCCCCCGGCGCGACCAGGATCAGGGTCGCCACGGCGCGCACCCCGTTCAGCGTTGCCTGTCCCGTTGGCATCGCGTCCAGCCGCACAGCCTCGGCATGGATCAGGCGGGCGCCACGGTGGATGCGCCAGTGATCCCGCAGATGCAGGTGCTGCAGCACCTCGCCATGCGCCGCCCGCCCGAAGACGAGGCTCTCGACCGCCAGCAGGGTGGCGCTTTCCGCCATGGTCACGGTCAGCCGCCGTTCCAAGGACGCGCCCTCGAACAGGATCGTTTCCTGCGGCAGCCAGTCGATGCGCGCCCCATCCTCCAGCGCCAGGAGGTTCGACACCCGCCCCACCGCACCCGTGCTGCGATAGACCCGTTCCGCCGCCTGCGTCGTCAGCGTCAGCCTCTCCCCACTACCTGCGTGGATCTCGGTCGTCAGCCGGTCACCGCCCGCGATCCCCCCGGCGGTGTTGACCAGCACGGCCTCGGCCCGCCCCCGGGGCATGAGAATCCTCATGCAGCCCTGCTGGTGGAGCCGCCTCAGCCGCCCGTCAGCACGGGACAAGCGGGCAAGTCCATGGCTGCGCGGCACGGCGGTCGAGGTGGAGATGCCAAGGGACATGGATGTTCCGATCTGCTTCCCCGACCAGGGTCCCGAAAGGCCCAGGGATCAACGGGTGGCCTCCGTCCCGGCCTCGGACAAGCGATGATCACAGGGCGATCCGCCCGGTTCTTCATCGGAGTGATCGTTTTCTGGGCATTTTCGGCTCACGCGATCCGGCTGCGTCGAAGCAGCTGAGTGAGCGGGCTCTCGGTCCGAATTCTATCGACATCGCGCGGCGAGATGCTCAAACAGAGGCGCCACCGCTTCGGCCGACCGGGTCTACCCGGCAGCGCAAGTGGGTTTTCATTCAGACAGGCGGTAGTCGGCCCGACCCACATCGCACCGCCCGATCTGATCAGGGACGCAGCGGCGGCGCGCTCCCGCGCAACTTCTCGTTGCGCGGGTACCCTGAGACCACTGAACTGAAGTCCCTTGCCGCACTTTTCTGGCGGGACAAGGGCCTGACGGGTCCGGGCCTACTCCCCCTCCGCAGGCAGGACGCTTTGCGCGATGCTCCGGTCCAGCGCCTCGAAGGCGTTGAGGCCGATCACATCGTAAAGCTCGGCCCGCGTTTGCATGTCGGGCAACATCGCGGTGGTGGCCCCGTCGCGGGTGAGCGCGGCGTAAAGCTTTGCCTGCGCCTTGTTGGCGACCCGCAGCGACGAGACCGGCCAGATCACCATGTCGTAGCCGAGCGCCTCGAACTCCTGCGCGGCCAGATCTTCGCCTTCCAGCGTCTTTCGTGAAAGGAAACCCGATGCTGCTGCGTGTCGCCCTGCTTGCCTGCCTGATGCCTGTCGCCGCCCTGGCCGAGGTGCATGAGGTGAAGATGCTCAACCGCAACGACACCGGCCCGATGCCGTTCGAGCCGGACTATCTGGTGATCCAGCCCGGCGACACGGTGAAATTCATCGCCGCCGATCCCGGCCACAACGCCGCCACCATCGCCGGGATGATCCCCGAGGGCGGCGCAAAATTCGTCGGCAAGATCAATGAGGAGATCGAGGTCACGCTGGAGGCGCCCGGCATCTGGGGCATCAAATGCTCGCCGCATTACACCATGGGCATGGCGATGCTGATCCAGGTTGGCGACACGCCCGCGACCGAGGCCGACCTGCCCGCCGACCTGCCCGAGGCCGCGCGGCAGCGCATGGTGGAAATCCTGGCCCGCCGGGATGCCGCAGCAGAATAGCCCCATGCACAACCGCGGCCTGAAGGATGACATCCGCGACTATTGGAGCATCCGGGCCGCGACCTATGACCTCAGCCCCGGCCATGGCGCGATGACATCGGCCGAGGCCGAGGCCTGGCTTGCCCTGATCCGCAGCCACCTCGGTCACGGCAAGGGGCGGAAGGCGCTCGATCTGGGCTGCGGCACCGGGACCATGTCGCTGCTGCTGCACCGGATGGGATTCCAGGTGACGGGCCTCGACCTGACGGAGCCCATGATGGAGCCCGCCCGGCGCAAGGCGGCGGAAGCTATGGCCCCGATCAGCTTCCTGGCGGCCGATGCCGAGAACACGATGGAGCCCGCCGCGGCCCATGACGCGATCCTGGCGCGCAACCTGTTCTGGACCCTGCCGGACCCAGAGGCCGCCCTGCGCGACTGGTTCCGCATCCTGCGGCCCGGCGGGCGGCTGATGATCATCGACGGCGATTTCGCGCACCTCAGCTGGCTCGAGCGGTTGGCACCGGTGCTGGACCGGCTGTTCGGAAAGCTGGAGGATGGCCACAGCCTGGTGACCGAAGATCAGTGGCGGGAACACCGCCGGATCATGGCGCAACTGCCCTACGGCAAGGGGTTGCGCGACGGGGATGTCGCAGCCTTGTGCGCCCGCGCCGGATTTACCGGACTCCGTCGCGAGGGGCTGGGTTCGGTGCTGAACAGCCGCCACCCGAACCGGCTGTCGCGGGCGGCCCTGGTCGCCCGCAGCCAGCACCGTTTCGTGGTGTCGGCGGTGAAGCCCCGGGCGTAGAGTTGCAATGCCACCAGTTGCGCTGACAGGACTTGGGATCATCCGCCCATGGAGGAGCTTTCCCCCCTCCTATGCACTTGGCTGGCAGATTGACCGTCATGTCCGGATCGCGAGACTCCTCCCCGATGGACCTTTGCCGGAAGACCGGCTAGCCTGCCCTCATGACTATGCTGATCCCAGGATGCAGAGGCCGGTCAAGGACCGAAGCAACGCAAGGGCGCTCCTAAGCCCCGGGCGCTCTCGCCGGTCTACGGACCAGCCCCCGGGGATCGTCAGCTGTCCATCTCATCCCGTTCCACCGCCGCCGCTTGCCCGGCCGCGCGCAGGAGTTGCCCCCATGTCCAGAATCCGCCGTCCACAGATCACCATCGCCCAGGAAACGCTCGGCCATCTCGAGGCCCTCGTCGAAGGTGCCGCTCTCGTGACGCCGGCGCTTGCCGATCGCCTTCTGGAAGAGCTCGCGCGGGCCAAAATCCTGCCAGCGGCCCGCATGCCGCTGGACGTCGCCGGGATCGGCAGCCGTGTCAGCTGGCGGGATGAAACCACCGGCCGCGTGCAAACGGCCGTGCTGGTCTGGCCCGAGGATGCCGACATCGATGCCGGGCGTGCCTCGGTCCTTACGCCGATCGGGGTTGCCCTTCTGGGTCTGAAGGTTGGCGCCCGCTTCCCGTGGCAGACCCGCAGCGGCGAAACCCGCGAGCTCGTGGTTCTGTCGGTCGACCAATCCGCCAGCGCAGGCCAGGGAAACCGGTCATGACCCCGACTCGTTGATCCTGGGACCGGCCACCTTCGCCGCCGGGTTCCCAACACCGGCGCGGGGGGCGGTCCGTTCCTGTCGTTCCCGGCACTTGTCCTTGCGGGCGCCCCGCCGGTCGCGGCCAACGCAACCAGCGTCGTGGCCGCGACCAATATCCACCCTCAAGGTCGGGCTGCTTCAACCGCGGATCCTGTCCCCTTTCGGGTCGTATAGCGGACCGAGGGCCAGGTTGGCCGGGGTTTCGTCCCCGGCGATGATCAGGCTGTAGCGGCCCCTGGTCAGCCAGTCCTCGGTCACGCCGCCGGGGTTGCGGACATAGCCGTAGCCGATGCTTTTCCCCAGCGTGTAGCCGTAGCCGCCCGAGGTGAGGTAGCCCACCGGCTGTCCGTCGCGCAGGATCGTCTCGCGCCCGAGCAGGACGGCCTCGGGGGCCGACACGGTGAAGCCCGCGAAGAGCTTCGGCATCGGCTTGCCCTGCAGCGCCTCCAGCGCGGCGCGGCCCAGGAAGGGCAGGCCGGACTTCAGCTTCACCGCCCAGCCCAGGCCAGCCTCGAAGGGGGTGTCGTTCGGCGTGATGTCCGAAGACCAGGCGCGGTAGCCCTTTTCCAGCCGCAGGGACTCCAGCGCGCGGTAGCCGACCGGCCGCAGGGCGGGATCGGCGGCCATCAGGGCATCGTAGACGGTGGCGAGGGCCGCGACCGGGACGTGCAGCTCCCAGCCCAGCTCGCCGACATAGGTCACTCGCAGGGCGCGGGTGGGGATTCCGGCGATGGTGATCTCGCGCGCCGATCCGAAGGGCAGCGCGGCGTTCGAGACGTCGTCGGCCGTGACCCGGGCCAGGATCTCCCGCGCCCGGGGGCCCATCAGCGAGAGCGTGCCCCAGTCCTCGGTCACATCGCAGAAGCTGGTGCCGGTGGCAGGCAGGTGGTCGGCAATCCAGCCGAAGTCATGGGTGCGGAAGCCGGTGCCGGTGACGATGTAGAACCTGTCCCCGGCCAGCCGTGCGACGGTGAGGTCGGCCTCGATCCCCCCGCGCGAGTTGAGAAGCTGGGTATAGGTCAGCCGCCCCACGTCCCGCGCGACACGGTTGGCGCAGATCGCCTCCAGCGCCTCGGCCGCGCCGTGGCCGGAGAGCTCGTATTTGGCGAAGGAGGACTGGTCGAACAGCCCGGCATGGTCGCGCACCTTACGGTGCTCCTCGCCCACCGCGTCGAACCAGTTCTGCCGGCCCATGGAATAGACGTCCTTCGGCTCCACCCCGGCAGGCGCGAACCAGTTCGGGCGTTCCCAGCCGAGTTTCGAACCGAAGACCCCGCCCTTCGCCTTCAGCCGGTCATAGAGCGGCGAGACGATGCGCGGGCGACCCGAGGTATATTCCTCATGCGGGAAGGCGACGGTGTAATGCTTGCCATAAGCCTCCAACGTGCGCTCCGCCACCCAGTCGCGGTCGCGGTGCAGGGTGGAGAAGCGGCGGATGTCGACCGCCCAGAGGTCCAGCGGCGCCTCGCCCCGCATCACCCAGTCGGCCAGGACCCAGCCCGCGCCGCCGCCCGAGGCGATGCCGAAGGCGTTGAAGCCTGCACCCACATACATGTTGGCACATTCCGGGGCGGGGCCGAGGATGAAGTTGCCGTCCGGCGTGAAGCTTTCCGCGCCGTTGATCATCTGCTTGACGCCGATATCGGCCAGCGCCGGGACGCGCGCGATCGTCTGTTCCAGATGCTGGCCGAAATGGTCGTAGTCGTCGTCGAAGAGCCGGAATTCCCAATTCGGTGGAATTTCGCCCGTGACCCAGCCCTGCGGGTTCGGCTCGTAACCGCCCATCACCAGCCCACCGACCTCTTCCTTGAAATAGGTGCGGCGGTCGGGGTCGCGCAGGGTGGCGGCATCGGGGGCGAGGCCGGGGATCTTCTCGGTCACGATATACTGGTGCTTGACCGGATGCAGCGGCACCGCCACCCCCGCCAGAGCGCCGATCTGTCGCGCCCACATGCCGCCGCAGTTCACCACGGTCTCGCAGGCGATCACGCCTTGCGTCGTCTCGACATGGGTGATCCGGCGGCCGTCCATGCGGAAGCCGGTGACGGTGACGCCCTCCTCGATCCGCGCGCCGTGCATCCGCGCGCCCCTGGCGAGCGACTGGGTGATGTCCGAGGGGCTGGCCTGCCCGTCGGTCGGCAGCCAGGAGGCGCCGATCAGGTCGCCGGTCTCCATCAGCGGCCACATCCGTTTCACCTCATCTGGGCCGATCAGCTCCATCTCCATCCCGAAGCTCTTGGCGGTGGTGGCGAGCCGCCTGAATTCGGTCCAGCGGTCCGGCGTGGTGGCCAGCCGCAGGCAGCCGGTCATCTTCCAGCCGGTGTCGAGACCCGTCTCGGCGGCGAGGCCCTTGTAGAGATCGACCGAATACTTCAGCACCCGGGTGATCGAGGCCGAGGAGCGAAGCTGCCCCACCAGCCCCGCCGCGTGCCAGGTGGACCCCGAGGTGATCCGGCCCTGCTCCAGAAGCAGCACGTCGGCCTTGTGGTCGCGGGCCAGATGATAGGCCGTCGAACAGCCGATGATGCCGCCCCCGATGACGATGATCTGGGAATGGGAAGGCAAGGTCATGATCAGGGTGCCCCGTATTTCTGGGTGAAGTCGGAAAGGGCCGCAGCCAGCCGGTCCAGGTTTTCATGCGCATAGGCGCGGTAATCCGCGCCCGGCGCGGCAAGGTGCAGGTCCGACACCATGGCCCACATCGCCTCACGCAGAAGGCTGGCGCATTGCATGGCATCGAAGGCACGCAGAAAGTCCGGGCCGGGGGCATGGCCAAGATAGGCACGCAGCAGGGCGGCGGTCTCCCCGCCGTCCATCCCGGCGTTCGAGGCCGCGCCCGCAAGATCGAACATCGCGGTCCCGAACCCGGCATATTCATAATCGATCAGCCAGAGTTTTTGCCCGTCGTCGAGGAAATTCGCAGGCAGGAGGTCATGATGGCCGAAGACGATCGGCAGCGGCACCTGCGCGGCTTCCAGTCGGCGGGAGAGCGTAAGGAACCCCTCAAGCTCCGGGACGAAGGGGCTCTTGCCCGCAGCGATGGTGCGGGCATAGTCGCGGATCACATGGAAGGGCCAGAAGATGAACCCCGCCCCGCTGACCTGCACCGGCATCGTGTCATGGAAGGTGCGCAGGAAATGCCCCACCCGGTCGGGCGCAGCCCGCAGGTCTGCCGCCCCCCAGGTGCGTGAGGGAACGAAGGCGACGACCGTGACCCCTTCGGCGGCGTATTCCACCGCCGGGCCGAAGCCCGCGGCATGGGCGGCGCGGGCGGTCATCACCTCGCGCGCGCGATAGACATGGTGGAAGGGAAAATCGCGGCCGAAGCGCACCACATGCACGCCCGCCGCATCCGAGACCTTCCAGCTTTCGTTCGACAGCCCGCCCTCCAGCGGCTCGGCGGACACCGTGCCGGTCCAGCAAGGCAGGGAAAGGACATGGGCGGGCGCGCTCATGCCGCCTCCAGTCCCAGCCGCTGGCGCTGTGCGCGGGCGGCGGCGGCCAGCAGCCGGTCGGCGATGATGGCGATGAAGGCGATGGCCAGCCCCGCCACGAGACCATTCCCGGGATTGGCCTTGGTCAGCGCGATATAGACGTCCTGGCCAAGGTCGCGCGTGCCGACCAGCGCGGTGATCACCAGCATCGACAGCGCGAACATGATGGTCTGGTTCACACCCAGCAGGATCTCGGGCAAGGCGAGCCGCAGGCGGATGCGGGTCAAAAGCTGCCAGTCGGTGCAGCCCATCGCCCGGCCCGCCTCGATCAGGCGCGGGTCAACGCCTTGCAGGCCCAGCACGGTATAGCGGATCACCGCCGCGACCGCATAGGCGACCACCGCGATCATCGCAGTGAAGTCGCCCACCCGGAACAGCATGACCACCGGCATAAGATAGACGAACGAGGGCAGCGTCTGCAGCGTGTCGATCACTGTGCGTGTCACCGCCCAGGCCCGCTCGCGCCCGGCCACGGCGATGCCGAGCGGGATGCCGATCGCCAGCGCGATCAGGGTCGAGATGCCGCAGAGATAGACGGTGATCATCGCCTTCTCCCACTGGCCGGTGGCCGCGATCAGGAACGACAGGCCCGCCGCCAGCGCAGCAAGACGCCAGCCACCCAGCCGCCATCCCGCGAGGCCGAGCAGCGCCACCGCCACGGCCCAGGGCATTCCGACCAGAAACCGCTTCACCGGCACCAGAACCCACAGCAGGATGGTGTTCTTGATCGCTTCCAGCGTGTCGAAGAAGGTGACGTTGATCCACTCGACCGCTGCCGCCCAGAAGGCGCTGGTCGACAGCCGCGCCGCCTCGGGATAGGTCTGCACTGCGGGCAGGACCAACCCCAGAGCGAAGCACAGCAGGATCAACGCCAGCGCCGCCGTCAGATAGGGGTGGCGCGCGATGATCCCGCCCGGCAGCGGCGCCCGGTAGCCGCGCCGCGCGACCGCCTGGCTCAGCCGGTCCAGCGCAATGGCCAGCGCCACGATGGCAAGGCCCGCCTCCAGCCCGGCGCCGAAATCAAGTCGCCTCAGCGCCGTCAGCACCTCGAACCCCAGGCCTCCCGCGCCGATCATCGAGGCGATTATCACCATGTTCAGCGACAGCATGATCACCTGGTTCACCCCCACCATCAGCGGTTCGCGCGCCGAAGGGACCAGCACCCGCCACAAAGTCTGGTGCGGGGTGCAGCCGACCATGCGGGCCAGGTCATGCGTCTCGCCCGGCAGGCGTTGCAGCGACAGGGTGGTGACGCGGGTCATCGGCGGCATGGCATAGATCAGCGTGGCCACCACCGCCGCGGTGGGACCGAAGCCGAACAGGATCAGGATCGGCACCAGATAGGCGAAGACCGGCATGGTCTGCATCAGGTCCAGCACTGGGCGCAGCAGGCGTTCGAACCAGGGATGGCGCCAGGACAGCACCCCCAGCATCAGCCCGCCCGCCACACCCAGCGGCACCGCGACCAGGATCGAGGCCAGCGTGACCATGGCGCTGTGCCACTGGCCGAAGACCGCGACGAAGGCAAAGGCCGCGGCCATGAGTGCGGCCAGCCCCGGCCCGCCCGCCCAGAGGCCCGCCAGAGCGACGATGCCGATCACGGCCAGCCAGGCCAGCGGCGGCACCACCTGCCGCGCAGCGCCGCCTTCGGCCACCTGCCAGCCATCGGCCAGAAGCCCGAGGGCAAGCTGGTAGGGCTTGTCGATCGCCGCCGCGACAAACCGGGTGATGTCGGAAAAGGCCAGCGGCCCGATGGCCGCATCCTTGACCAGCCAGGTCACGAAACCGCCGATCCAGCGCGCAGCGGGAATGCGCCAGCCCTTGGGATAGTCGAAGGCGAAAGGCAGCAGCGCCTCGCCCCAGAGCCAGACCACGGCGGCGATCACAAGGGCCGCCATCCAGATCAGCCATCCGGCGAAGGGACTGTCCGCCCTGCCCGTCACGTCCCGCCCCCCAGAAGAAGCCGCACCACCGCGTCGCGGCCCACGGTGCCAAGGAAAGCACCCTCATGCTCGACCCCGACCCGCCCGGCGCCGCCAAGGAAGGCGGGGCCCGCCTCGGCCACGGTGGCGCGGGCGGGCAGGCATTCGATCCCCTCCGGCCGCGGACCCGGCTCGACCAGTGACGACAGCCGGACGACCTTGGCCTTCGACACGGCGCGGGTGAATTCGCGCACGTAATCCGTGGCGGGGTTCATCACCAGTTCCTCGGGCGTGCCGCACTGCTCCACGCCGCCGTCCTTCATGATGGCGATGCGGTCGGCCAAGCGGATCGCCTCGTCGAAATCATGGGTGATGAAGACGATGGTCTTCTTCAGCCGCGATTGCAGCCTGATGAATTCATCCTGCAACTCGCGCCGGATCAGCGGGTCCAGCGCCGAGAAGGGTTCGTCGAGGAACCACAACTCCGGCTCCACGGCCAGCGACCGGGCGATGCCGACACGCTGCTGCTGGCCGCCGGACAGCTGGCGCGGAAAGGCGCCTTCACGCCCGGCAAGCCCGACAAGCGCGATGATCTCGCGGGCCCGCGCCTCGCGTGCGGGCCGGGCGATGCCCTGCACCTCCAGCGGGAAGGCCACGTTGTCCAGCACCGTCATATGCGGCAGCAGCGCGAAATGCTGGAAGACCATGCCCATCTTGTGCCGCCGGATCTGCGTCATCTCGGCCTCGGAGGCCGCAAGCAGGTTCTGCCCGTTGAACACGATCTCGCCTGCCGTCGGCTCGATCAGCCGCGACAGGCAGCGCACCAGCGTCGACTTGCCGGACCCGGACAGGCCCATGATCACAAAAATCTCGCCCCGTCGCACCGTCAGGTTGACCGCCCGCACTGCCGGGACCAGCCCCAGTTCAGCCAGCCGCGCAGGGTCCGGTTCGGGGCCGAGGGTGGCCATATGGTCCGCCGCCCGGTTGCCGAATACCTTCCAGACATTCCGGCAGATCAGGGTGTCTTCGCCTGTGGTCATCGCATTCCATCGGGCAATCGCTGCAAGGCGGGCCGGGTCACCCCGGCCCGGGATGGTGGTGCGCCGGGCTAGTTGGCGATCCAGGCGCTCCAGCGCGGCTCGTTCGCGGCCATCCAGTCGGCCACTACGGCATCGACGGCCTTGCCGTTCAGATCGACCTCGGTGATCATCTGGCCCATCTCCTTGTTGTCGATGGTGAAGGCGCCGATCGCCTTGTAGGCGCCCGGCCATTTGTCCTTCAGCCCCGACCAGCCGACCTTCCAGATTTCGCCGAAAGGCTTGCCGCAGTCATAGGCCATGTCGGGATTCAATCCCCATGCCGGATCGGTGTAGCATTCGGGCGTGTAGGTCGGGAACTCGACCCATTCGCCTTCGTATTTCGCGGGCGCCCAATGCGGCGCGTAGATCCACAGCAACACCGGGGCCTTGCGCTGGTAGGCGCTTTCCAGCTCGGCGAAAAGCGCCGCGTCGGTGCCGGCATGGATCACCTCGAACGGCAGGTCCAGCGCCTCGATGCGCTCTTCGTCGAAGCCGCCCCAGGTGACCGGACCGCCCAGATACCGCCCCTTTGGGGCGGTTTCCGCGGTGCTGAACGCCTCGGCGCAGGCCGGGTCCTTCAGGGCCTCCCAATTCGGCAGACCGGGGCATTTCTCCTTCATGTAGGAGGGATACCACCATTCCTCCTTGGCCTGCATGCCGGTGGATCCCAGCACCTCGACACTGCCGGTGGCGGTCGCGGCGTCCATCGCCTCGCGGCCGGTGGTTTCCCAGATTTCCATGGCGACATGCAGGTCGCCGGTCTCCAGCCCCGCGAACTGGGCCAGATAATCGGCCTGCACATATTCGACATTGTAGCCTGCCTTCTTCAGCACCTCTCCCATGATCTGGGTGGTGATGAGCTGGCCGGTCCAGTCGTGCAGCGTCAGTTTGATCGGGTCGGCGGATTCCTGTGCCAGGGCCGCCGATGCGGCAAGCATGGCGGCCAGGCTGATCGGGACAAGTCGCATCGGTAACTCCCTCTTGTTGGACAATGCCGCGGACGCGGCCGGGGCAGTAGGCCGGGCGCTTTGGCGGCCATCCGGGCCGACGCGCCTTCTGTCATGCCTCAAGTTACGCGCGTGGCCCGGCAGGCTGTCAACGAATTTTCGGGGATTTTGTGGAGTTGATGTCCGTTTGTTTGTAATTCTTGCAAAAATCAGTCAGCATAGGAAAGAATACCCACACAGGACGGACGGCCATCCGATGCTGACCCGACGCCACGGCGCGATTCTGAAACTGCTCGAGGCGCGAGGCGCGCTGACGGTGGGCGCACTGGCGCAAGAGCTCGGCGTCTCGACCGAGACGGCTCGCCGCGAGATTCGCACGCTGGTCGAGGCAGGGGCGGCAGTCCGGGTCCATGGCGCGGTGGGGCTGGCAGGCCAGATCGGCGAGGCCCCGTTCGAACGGCGCATGCGCGAGAATGCGGCGGCCAAGGGCGCCATCGCCCGCGCCCTGGCCGAACGGATCGGCGACGGCGATACATTGATGCTGGACACCGGTACCACCACCAGCTTCCTGGCCCGCGCCCTGCTGGATCGCCGCCGCCTGACGGTGGTGACCAATTCGCTGGATATCGCCCGCACTCTGGCCACGGTGAACGGCAACCGCATCTTCATGGCGGGGGGCGCCTTGCGGAGCGATTCAGGGGCGGCCCTGGGGGCGACCGCGCTGGAATTCATCCGCGGTTTCACCGTGCAGCATGCGATCATCTCGGCCGGGGCGATCGATGAAACCGGAGTGATGGATTTCGACCTGCAGGAGGCCGAATTCGCCCGCGCCGTCCTGGCCTGCGGCGAACGGCGGGTGGTGGTGACAGACGCCTCGAAGTTCGGACGCCGCGGCTTTGTCCGTGTCACGGGCTTTGAGGGCCTTCATGACCTGGTCACGGACCAGCCGCCCCCGCCCGACATCGCCGCCACCATCGCGGCGGCCGGGGTTTCAGTCACCCTGGCGACGGGCGACGACGGCCACTGAAGTCAAGGTGGCTATGGGGCGGCCCGCACGATCCTTGCTCGTCCGAACCAGCGTCACGAACCCTATCCGGCCTGCGCCAGCAAAAGCTCGGATTGATGCCCGGCGGGTAGTGCGGTCGAGCAGCAGAAAGGCGGCCGCAATTCTGTCGGAGGGACGGCGGGACAGGACTGCCCCGCCGCGTCGTCACTCGGCCGCGGTGCGGAGCGGCGTCTCCTCGCTTTCCAGCCGGTCGCCGATGCCAAGGCCGCGGCTTTGCAAGAAGGCGGCAGCGGTCAGCTTCTCGCCCGCGGCGGTGCGGACGCGCGTGAATTCCACCATGCCGCCCTGAAGCGCGATCCATGCCGTGCCGCCGTCGATCCCCGCGCCCCCAATCCCCGCTATGGTGCCGGGCTTGCCCTGCACATCGGCGAAGCGGCGGGCGGGGATCAGGTGGCTGTCGTGCAGTCGCACCTTTTCGCCCTGGACCAGCGTCCAGGCACCCGGCGCCGGGTCGCAGCCGCGGATCAGGTTGTGGACCTGTTGCGCATGGGCCGACCAGTTGATCCGCGCCTCCGGGTCGCGGCACCAGCCCTCGTAGCTGGCCTGCGCTTCGTCCTGCACCTCTTCGCGATGCTTGCCGGCCAGGATCAGGTCGGCGGCTTCCAGCATCGCCTGAACCCCCATGGGGAACAGCCGGTCGAAATAGACCGTGCCAAGGGTGTCGTCGGCACTGATCGGCGTGCGCTTCTGCAGGACGATATCGCCCTCGTCCAGACCGTCGTTGGGCCGGAAGATGGTCAGCCCGGTCTCGGTCTCGCCCCGGATGATCGGCCAGTTGATCGAGGACGGCCCGCGATACTTCGGCAGAAGCGAGGGGTGATAGCAGATCGCGCCATGCTTCGGGATGGTGACGAAGCCCTGCGGCGCGAATTGCAGCACATAGGCCATCACCGCCAGGTCGACCTCCAGCGCCCGCAGCGCATCCGCCGCCTCGGGGCCGGTCAGGTTGGGAAGCTGATAAAGCTTCAGCCCCTTCTCCTCGGCGGCCAGCCGCAGCGGGTCGGGGCGGGCGCCCGGCTTTTCCGGCGCGCAGAAGACGGCGGCGACATCGTCGCCCCGGGCGAGGAAGGCATCCAGAACGGCCTTGCCGAAGGCCTGCTGGCCAAGGATCGCGATACGCATTGCGGGCTCCTGTCATGGGATTTTGGAAAAGACGGACCCGCCCCGCCGCAAGGTCAGCGGCGGGTCCGCAGTGATGCCCTCGGGGGTGAGGGGCCGAGAAGCAGCGCGCCGCCCGGGAGCAGGGCAGGCGCGCCTTTCGCCGGGGACATTCCCTTCCCCGGCGCTGCCCTGGTCAGGCGGGGCCGGTGTTGATCCAGACCACCTTGGGTTCGGTAAAATTGTCGATGGCTTCCTCGCCATGTTCGCGGCCGAAGCCGGAATCGCGCACCCCGCCCCAGGGCAGGCGGATGTCAGTCGGGCCGTAGGTGTTGACCCAGACCGTGCCCGCCTTCAGCTTGCGGGTGAAGCGGTGGGCGCGGGTCATGTCGGCGGTCCAGACCCCGGCAGCCAGGCTGTAGACGGTGCCGTTCGCCAGCCGCAGCGCCTCGTCGTCATCCCTGAACGGGATCACCGCGGCGACCGGGCCGAAGATCTCTTCCTGCGAGATGCGCATCTCGTGACGCACGCCGGCAAAGACAGTGGGTTCGATGAAATAGCCCCGGTCGCCGTGGCGCGCGCCGCCGGTGACGATCTGCGCCCCCTCCTGCCGGCCGACCTCGATGTAGTTCAGGATGCGGTTCATCTGCACCTCGGAGACGACCGGCCCCATGCTGGTGCCCGTCTCCTGCGGATTGCCGAGGCGCATCCCCTTGGCCCGGGCGGCCAGTTTCTCGGCCACCTCGTCATGGATCGACTCATGCACCAGGATGCGCGATCCGGCGGAACAGACCTGCCCAGTGTTGAAGAAAATCCCCGATCCGGCCGCGCGCACGGCGGCATCCACATCCGCATCGGGGAAGATGATGTTGGCCGACTTGCCGCCCAGTTCCAGCGTCACCCGCTTCAGGTTCCCGGCCGAGCCCTGCAGGATCTGCCGCCCGACCACGGGAGAGCCGGTGAACGTCACCTTGTCGATGTCGGGATGATCGGTGATGGCCTGCCCCGCCACCTTGCCGAACCCCGGCACCACGTTCAGGACACCCGGCGGCAGCCCGGCCTCCAGCGCCAGTTCGCCCAGCTTCAGCGCGGTCAGCGGCGTGATCTCGGCCGGTTTCAGCACGACCGTGCAGCCGCAGGCCAGCGCCGGGGCGATCTTCCACATGCCGATCATCAGCGGGAAGTTCCACGGGATGATGGCGCCCACCACGCCAAGCGGTTCACGCACCGTATAGGTCAGCGCATCGGGGCGTGCGGGCACCACGGTCCCGGTGATCTTGTCGGCCCATCCGGCGTAATAGGTCAGCGTGTCGATCACCGCAGGCAGGTCCTGGCGGCGAATGGCCGAAACCGGCTTGCCGGAATCGAGGCTTTCCAGCTCGACCAGTTCCTCGCTGTGCTGCCGGATCACCTCGGCGAAGCGCAGGAGAGCCGCACCGCGGTCAGCGGCGCGCATCGGGCCCCAGACCTCCTCGAAGGCACGCCGGGCCGCGGCGACGGCAAGATCGACATCCTCCACCCCCGCCTCGGCCACATGGGCCAGAACCTCGCCGGTCGCGGGGTTCAGCGTCTCGAATGTACGGCCCGACAGCGCCGGCCGAAACTGGCCGTCGATCAGCAGCAGGTGTCTTTCGCTGGCCCTGACATCAAGCATGGCATCCTCCAAGTTATGCAGTTTCATTCATATTCTCTTTGGTACAGGCGTCGGATTTCCGGCTGCACCTGACGAAAACATGCTTACTCAGAGGAAATTTTTTGGGAATATGATACGTGTTTCCGGTATCTGGTGCCCCAGTCATGAAATGCGCCGCCGGACCTGCACAGCGAATACATGAACAGTACTTCATAAGGTGACGAGGATGATCAAGGTCGAGATCGCGCCGGTCTGGCGGTTCCAGCGCAGCGGCGAGACCCGGGGGCTGGAAATCACGCTTGACCTTCTGTCCGACATCCGCAGCACCGGAAAGCTCTCGGTCGCGGCGGCGCGGGCGGGCATGTCCTATCGCCACGCCTGGAACCTGATCGAGAAGTGGTCCGCCTTCTTCGAGGCCCCGCTGGTCGAGCGGCGGCAGGGCAGCGGCACCAGCCTGACCGCCTTCGGCGACAAGCTGGTCTGGGCGGCGGAACGGCTGGAGGCGCGGCTCCGACCCTTGTTGCAGAACCTGAGCCAGGAGTTGCAGACCGAGGTGAACCAGACGCTAAGCTCGGGCCGGCTGGTGCTGCGGGTCCGGGCGAGCCACGGTTTCGCGGTGCCGAAACTGCGCGAACTTCTGGCGCGGGATTTCGAAAGCGGGGTGGATTTCCGCTATGTCTCCAACTCCAACTCCCTGGTCTCGATGGTCGAGAACACCTGCGACCTGGCCGGCGTGCATCTGCCCCAGGGCGAGTTGCGCGCCCGTACCATCGCCATGAGCCGGGGGTGGCTGGACCATGCCGACCACCGGGTGATCTCTTTCGTCACGCGCGAGATGGGGCTGATCGTGAAGAAGGGCAATCCGCTGGGCATCCGGTCGGTGGAAGATCTGGCCCGTCCCGAAGTGCATTTCGTCAACCGCGATCCGGATTCCGGCACGAGGATTCTCCTGGACCAGATGCTGGCGCTGCGGCAGGTCGCGCCGGCGTCGATCAACGGCTATACGCATTCGGAATTCACCCATGCCGCGGTTGCCGCCTATGTCGCCTCGGGCTTCGCCGATGTGGCCTTCGGGGTCGAGGCGGCGGCGCGGCAGTTCGGGCTGGATTTCGTGCCGCTGTTGACCGAGGACTATGTCTTCCTTTGCCGCCGCCAGATTCTCGATCACCCGGCGATGACACGAGTGCTGGCGGTGATGCGCGGCCCGGAATTCGCCGCAGAGGTCTCGGCCCTGCCCGGCTATCAGGTGCGCGAGCCCGGGGTCATCAAGACCATCCGCGAAGTCTTCCGCGCCCGGGGCTGACCGAAGGCCGCTGTCCCCCGTCGCGACGCCGGGTGCGATGTGAGCCAGAATGAAGAGCGGTCGTTCGTGCAACCGCAGCGTGACGGGCCGCCGCGCCCCTAGCCCAGAATGTCCAGTTCTTCGTTGATGTCGTCGATCAGGCTGGCGCGTTGCAGGGCCGTGTCGCCCACCAGCCCGACATGCGAGATCGCCAGCAGACGAAGCACGCTGACCAGCGTCGTATAGCTGGGAATCAACCCGTAGCTTGAGATGTGGCAGCGCAGCGCAAGGTCCGAAAATCGCTTGGCCTGAGCCAGATTCCCATGATCGGTCAATGAGATGATGCTGGTCCGTGTCGTCTTGGCATAGGACAGGATCGCCTTCAGCTCGCGGGGCTGCGGACCCTGCGCCAGCACCACCATCACGTCGCGCGGCCCCATCATCGCCAGATCCTCGGCCACGGCACCGCTGGTAATCCCGACGGCATGAACATTGGGCCGCAGGCGCGAGAACAGCACCCGGCCGTAATGTGCCAGCCAGCCATCTGCCCCCAGACCCAGGAACCACAGGCGGGGCGCATCGGCGATCAGGCGTGCTGCCTGACGCAGGGTGTCCGGGCTCATCTCTTCGAAGGTTCGGGTGATGTTGGCAAGCTCCAGGTCCAAATGCTCGCCGATCTTGCGCCCCAGCACGGTGCTGCCCGGCGCCGCCGCCAGGTAGCTATAGGGCTGGGTCCGGTTGCGCTCTTCGCGCGCCTGCAGCTTGACCTCTTCGAAGTCGGTATAGCCCAGTGCCCGGAAGAACCGCGCCGCCGTGGCCTTGGACACATCGGCGATTCCGGCCAGTTCCGTTGCAGTATGTGTTTCAATCAGCCCCGGCCGGTCGAGAATCACACCCGCCAGTTTCTGCTCACTCTTGGTCAGACGGTCGAACCTTTCCTGGATCCGAAGGGCCAGACGAGTAGACATTTACTTTCCTTTTCAACCAGATAATTTTTCTTTGACAGAATGAAACAAGCGTTTCAGTATTGTGAAACATATGAACTCAGTTTCCGAAATCCTGAAACACCACTCTGAAACAGTAGGGGCGCAGCGTGTCGAAATCAAACATCATCCGGCAACAGATCTGGGGCAAGCTGAAGGACGTCGCGCGACCCGACACGCGCTTTGACAAGAACTTCGCCGAGGTGATCCCCGATTTCGAAGGGTCCGAGATCGCCAACCGGCGCGTGCTGGACATGGAGGCCTGCAAGAATGCCGAATTCCTGTTCATCACCCCCGACAACTGCCTTGTCGAAATCCGCCGCGCCCTGATCGAGATGGGCAAGCCCTTCTTCATGTCGACCTACGGCATCTATCGCGGCTTCCTCTACATCGAGCCCGGCTCGGTCCCGAAAGGGCACGAGCTTTACGCCGCCTGGCTGGACGGGATGGAGCATTTCGGCCGCCCGATCTCGCTGGAAGAAGTGGCGAAGAAGGGCAAGATCGACTTCCTGGTCACCGGCGCCTCGGCTGTCTCGGTGGACGGTGTCCGCTTTGGCAAGGGCCATGGGTTCTTCGATCTGGAATGGGGCATGTTCACCGACCTCGGCCTTGTGGGCGAAGAAACTCCGGTTGTGGCCGTGGTCCACGATTGCCAGGTCGTGCATGAAAAGCTGCACCCCAGCCCGACCGATATCCTTGTCGACCACATTGCCACGCCGGGCGGGCTGCACACTGTCGACCGACGCGCCAAGCGGCCGCATGGCGTGATCTGGGATCTTCTGGAGCCCAAGCAGATCGAACAGACACCGCCGCTGCAAGAGTTGCGGGTGATCCAGGGACTGGCGCCCTCGGCCTGACCATAACGACAACGACACAACAGGAGGTTTGAATGACACTGACGATTGGACGTCGCGGCTTTCTGCAGACCGCGTCCATGGCCGGCGCAGCCCTTGCCCTGCCCCGCATGGCCCGGGCCGCCACCCCCTTCACCATGCAGGCCGCATGGATCAACGATGCCGAGTTCTCCGGATATTTTCTTGGCATGGACAAGGGCTACTATGCCGAGGAAGGCCTGGAGCTGACCTATCTTTCCGGCGGCCCCGACGTGATCCCGGAAAGCGCGATCATCGCCGGGCGCGCCGACCTGACGCTGACCACCCCGGACACCACGATCCGCGCGATTTCCGAACAGGGCGCCAAGTTCAAAATCATCGGCGCCCAGTACCAGAAGAACCCCATCGGCGTGGTCTCGCTGAAGAAGAACCCGATCAACTCGCCTGCGGATCTGGTCGGCAAGACCATCGCCGTGCCGCCGGTGAACATCGTCACGATCGAGGCGCTTCTGGCACTGAACGGCATCGACAAGGCGCAGGTCAACATCGTGCCCTACGCCTATGACCCGACTCCTCTGGTCAAGGGCGAGATCGACGCCAGCCTCGATTTCACCACCAACGTCCCCTTCACCATCGGCCAGCTGGGCGAAGAGGCGCATTCCTTCCTGCTCTACGACCACGGCGTGACGCTTTACAACGACACCGTGGTTGTCACCGAGGAAACCCTTGCCACCAAGCGCAAGGAACTGGTCTCCTGGCTGCGCGCCAGCCGCAAGAGCTGGACCGAGGTCCTGGCCGATCCCGCGCTCTACCCGCCGCAATGGGAAACGACCTGGTTCGCGGGCACCGGCCGCTCCATCGACAATGAAATCTATTTCAACACCGCACAGAAACCGCTGATCGAGAGCCCCAACGGCATTTTCTCGATGACCGAAGAGGATATCGAGAAGAACATCGCCGCTCTGGCAGCGGTCGGGATCACCGGCACGCGCGATATGTTCGACACCACCCTGCTTGCGGAAATCTGATGGCAGAAGTTCCGGGCATTTCGCTGCGCAATGTCTGCAAGACCTACCGGAGCCGCGGGTCCGAGGTCGTAGCGCTTAAAGATCTGACTCTGGATTGTCCTCCGGGGTCCTTCACGGCGCTGATCGGCCCCTCCGGCTGCGGCAAATCCACGGCGATGCGGATTGCTCTGGGGCTTGAGGATCATGATTCCGGTGAGGTGCGGATCGCGGGGCAAGCCCCCGCGACCGCGACCGCCAGCGGCATCACCGGCGTCGCGTTCCAGGACGCGGCGCTGCTGCCCTGGCGCTCGGTGGCGCGGAATGTTTCGCTGCCGCTTGAGGTGCTGGGGCGCGATCCGTCGCGCTACAGCCACGAGATCACCAAGCTGATCGAGTTGGTGGGCCTGAAAGGCTATGAAAACGCGCTTCCCGGCCAGTTGTCGGGCGGGATGCGGCAGCGGGTGTCCATCGCCCGGTCGCTGATCACCTCGCCAGAGGTGCTGTTCATGGACGAACCCTTCGGCGCGCTGGACCAGATCCGCCGGCGGCAGATGAATGTCGAATTGCAGCGCATCTGGCTTGAGACCAAGTCCACCGCCCTTCTGGTGACGCATGGCATCGACGAGGCGGTTTTCCTGGCCGATTATGTCGTGGTGATGCATGCCAATCCCGGTCGTGTGGTCGAGGCGATCGAGATCCCCTTCCCCCGCCCACGCCGCGACGAGCTGTATTCGACGCCCGAGTTCCACGCTTTGACCGACCGCATCGCGCAGGTGCTGCATGGCCAGTGACCGCAGCATCTGGCGCAGTCCGGCACTACGCAACACGCTGATCCTGCTTGTGCTGTGGGAGGTTGTGGGCCAGCTGAAGCTGGTCGCGGGCGGGGCCTTGCCTCCCATCAGTGACATCCTGATCCGCCTCTGGGCGGACAGAGCCGATTATCCCGGCCACGTCGCCGCGACGGTCTGGTCCTCGACGCTGGGCTTCCTGGTCGGCAATGTGCTGGCCATCGTGGCGGGCATCCTGTTCGTGCTGTTCCCCCGGCTGCAAAGGCTGGCACGCGGGGTGAACATCGCCGTCTTCGCCCTGCCCGCCATCGCCATCGCGCCGATCCTCGTGCTGACGCTGCAGGGCATCGCACCCCGTGTGGTGCTGGCCGCCCTTGGCGTCTATTTCGTCACCATGACCGCGACCGTCGTGGGCCTGTCGCAATATGACACCCGTTCGGCCGACGTGGTCCGTGCCTATGGCGGTGGCAACTGGATGGTGATGAAGCTGGCCCGCCTGCGCGGCGCCATTCCCGACATCCTCGGCGGCCTGCGCATCGCCGCCCCCAACGCCGTCCTTGGCGCCATCCTGGCCGAGTTCGGGGGCGGCGGGCGCTGGGGGCTTGGCACCTATCTTCTCGGCTCTCTCGGGCGCGGCGAACCGGCCCGGCTTTGGGGCATCGGCCTGATGGCCACGCTGATCGCCGGGCTCAGCTATGCCATCTTCGCGCTGATCTCGGCGCGGGTTCTGGGAGCGACACGATCCGTCACCCTCAACACCGCGCTTCCGCCGGGTGATGGCGATGCCGATGCGCCGCTGGCCCTGCGCCTGGCGCTGACGATTGGTGCCGCTGCCCTGCCCTTTGTCCTGTGGTGGGCCTTCATCCGGCTGACCGGGGTGCCAGAGATGATCGCCAAGACACCATGGGGCGTGATCGACTATCTCTTCCTTGCCGATGCCTCGGGCGTGGCGCGCGCCAAGCTGGGGGCAGCCCTGATGCAGACCCTGCCGATCACCGCCCTCGGCATGGTGGCGGGTCTGGGCTTTGCCTTCCTGCTCGCCATCTCGTCCCGGATGATGCCGGGCTTCATCCGGGCCTTCATGCCGATCGCGTTGGTGACGCAGACCATGCCGCTGGTCGCGCTGACGCCGCTTCTGGTGCTGATGCTGGGGCGCGGGATATCGGTCACCCTTTGGATCACCATCTCGGTCACCTTCTTCCCGGCCTTCGTCCTTCTGGTGCAGGGCATTCAGCGGGTGCCGCAATCGGTGCTGGACCTGCCCCGGGCCTATGGCGCCTCGGCCTGGAAAGAGCTGCGGATGGTGTCGATCCCCGCCGCCCTGCCCTATCTGTTCGCCGCAACCCGCCTGACCGTCCCGCGCGCCCTTCTGGGGGTGATGATCGCCGAATGGCTGGCCACCGGGACCGGGCTGGGCAACCTGCTGAACCAGTCGCGCGGCTATCTGGATTACGGGATGATCTGGACCGTCGCCTCGGTCTCGGTGCTGTTGTCGGTGGCCTTCTACTACATCGTCCTGATGGTGGAACGCCGGACGCTGACACGGCTGGGAATGCAGGTGGTGGAGTAGCAGATGCCCGGGTCCCGTCCCCTTCTTTCCGACGTAATCGACCAGGGCCGGGGTCTCAAGCCTGCGGATCTGGTGCTGAAGGGGGGTCGGGTTTTCGATCTGATCACCGGGGAGCTGGTGGAGACCGATGTGGCGATCTGCGGCGACACCATCGTGGGGGTGTTCGGCAGCTATTCCGGGCGGCGGGAGATCGACGTTTCGGGGCAGGTGCTGGTGCCGGGGTTCATCGACACGCATCTGCATGTGGAAAGCTCGCTGGTGACGCCGCACGAGTTCGACCGCTGCGTGACGCCGCGGGGCGTGACGACGGCGATCTGCGATCCGCATGAGATCGCCAATGTCTGCGGGATCACCGGGATCCGATATTTCCTCGACGCCGCCTCGCAGCTGGTGATGGACCTGCGGGTGCAGCTCTCCTCCTGCGTGCCCTCGACCCAGATGGAGACGACCGGGGCGCGGCTTTCGGCCGCCGACCTGGTGCCGTTCATGGACCATCCCAAGGTGATCGGGCTGGCCGAGTTCATGAACTATCCCGGCGTACTGATGAAGGACGCAGGCTGCCTGGAGAAGCTTGAGGCGTTCGCCGGCCGCCACATCGACGGCCATGCGCCCTTGCTGCGCGGCAACGACCTGAACGGCTATATCTCGGCGGGCATCCGGACCGAGCACGAGGCGACGACCTACGAGGAGGGGCTGGAGAAGCTGCGCAAGGGGATGCGGGTCCTGATCCGCGAGGGGTCGGTGTCGAAGGACCTGCACGCGCTGGCGGGGCTGCTGACGGAAAGGTTCTCGCCCTATCTGGCCTTCTGCACCGACGACCGGAACCCTCTGGACATCGGCGAGCACGGGCATCTCGACTACATGATCCGCACGGCGATCGGACTGGGCGCGCCGGTGCTGGCGGTCTACCGGGCGGCCTCGCTGTCGGCGGCCGAGGCCTTCGGGCTGAAGGACCGCGGGCTGATCGCGCCGGGCAAGCGGGCGGATATCGTGGTGATCGACGGGCTGGAGGGCTGCCATGCGAGCCTGGTGCTGGCGGGGGGCGTGGTGGCCGAGGATGCGGCCTTCGCGGCCCGCGCCACGACCCAGCCGGTGGCGCGGGGGTCGGTGAAGGCGCCGCGGGTGGCGGCGGGGGATTTCCGCACCGGCGGCAACCGGGTGGAAACGCCGGTGATCGGCATCCTGCCGGGCAAGATCATCACCGAGCACCTGAGCTTCGAGATCGCGCCGCAGGATGGCGACAAGAAGCCGGACCTCGCCCGCGACCTGGTGAAGATCGCGGTGATCGAGCGGCACGGGGTGAACGGCAACCGGGCGACGGGGTTCGTCAAGGGGTTCGGGTTGCAGAAGGGGGCGATCGGGTCGACGGTCTGCCACGACCATCACAACATCGCGGTGGTGGGGGTGGACCCGGCCGACATGGCGCTGGCGGCGAACCGGCTTATGGAGATCGAGGGCGGGTTCGTGGTGGTGGAGGGGGGCCGGGTGCTGGCGGAGCTGCCGCTGCCGGTGGCGGGGCTGATGAGCCTGGCGAGCTTCGAGGCGGTGCGGGAGGAACTGGTGGGCCTGCGGGCGGCGGCGCGGTCCTTGGGGGTGGTGCTGGAGGAGCCCTTCCTGCAGCTGGCCTTCCTGGCGCTGCCGGTGATCCCGCATCTGAAGATCACCGATATGGGGATGGTCGACGTGGACCGGTTCGAGATCATGCCCTGACCTGCCCACGCGCGGGCAGGTTTTAGATTGACGTGAAATCAAGGGCTTGGCTGCGGGCGTTAGGAGGGCGTTCACCATGCCGGCGGAGGCCCTCCTCCCCCCGGCCCCCACCCCCGGCCCCTCCCCAGGGAGGGGAGGCGCCTGGGGCGCGGGTGGCGCGCCCAGGGCCGGAGGGGGGGTGCGGGTTGGGACGGCTACTGGCCCGAGCGCGTTCCGCGCGAAGCCCCTTGTCTCGCCTCTGCGCGCGAAGGGCGCGCAACCGGCTCGGGCGCCGGGGGCGCTTCGCCCCCCGGACCCCCCGAGGATATTTGGGCAAATGTGAAAGGCAAAGGGACGCCCTGCCCTACCTCCAGCGCAGCTCGGCCATCAGGGGGAGATGGTCGGAGGCCTGCGGGCCCTTCTGCCAGGCGCAGGCCAGGGGCACGAGGTCGAGGTCGGGGGAATGGACGATCCGGTCGAGCGGCAGGAAGGGGCGGCGCGAGGGGAAGGTGGCGGCGGTGGGCAGGATCACGAAGGGCGTGGCGATCCGGCCAAGACCCACGCGCCGGGAATGTTCGTTGAAATCGCCGAGGATCACCGTCGGCCGCGCCGGATGGCGCTGCAGGGCCGCGCGGATCGCATCCAGCTGCCGACGGCGCGCGGCGCGGAGCAGGCCGAGATGGACGGCCACCACCCGCAGCGGCGCGGGTGTGTCGAGATCGACGATCACCGCGCCGCGCGGCTCATGCCCCGGCAGATCCAGCCGGTCGAGCCCCGCAAGGCGGATGCCGGGCCGCGCCAGAAGCGCATTGCCATGCCAGCCAAGACTCACCGCGCTCTGCCCGATCGGCAAGGGAGAAAGACCCGTCAACGCCGCTATCCGCTCACGCGGGAGGGCGGAGGGGGGGGTCGCTCCCTTAAATCAACGCCACCATAGGATCGGACAGGTCTGCAACTGATCTCAACGACGCGAGCCGCTGGCGCAACCCGACTCTCCGCCAGCGGCATCAGTGCGAAATCGGTTCAAGCCCCGCCCGATCAATGCCCGCCCATCTGGCGGCCGATGCTGTCCCGGCTGGTGGACTCGACCGGCGCGGCGGGGCCGAGGCGGCCACCGGACATCACGGCAACCCGGTCCGACAATTCAAGAATCTCATCCAGATCCTCGCTGACGAGAAGAACGGCGGCACCCCGGTTGCGCTGGTCCATGATCTGCGCCCGGATTTCCGCGACCGAGGCGAAGTCGAGGCCGAAACAGGGGTTGGCGACGATGAGCACGTCCACCTCGCCCGAAAGCTCCCGCGCCAGCACGGCACGCTGGACGTTGCCGCCCGACAGCGTCTCGATCGGCGCATCGGCAGAGCTGGTGCGCACATTGTAGCGGCGGATCAGCTCTTCGCCCCTGGCCCGCATCCTTGCGGCTGAAATCAACCCGAGGCGGCCCGCCAGCGGGGCCTTGTCGAAGCTGCGGAAGGCCATGTTCTCGGCCACGCTCATCCGGGGCACGGCGGCGTTGCGCAGAGGCTCCTCCGGCAGGCCGAAGACGCGGAAGCGGTCCAGATCGGCACGGCGCGGCGCGAAAGGCGCGCCATCGACGGTGATCTGCCCGGAGGTCATCGGGCGCTGGCCCGACAGCATCTCCACCAGTGCCGACTGGCCGTTGCCCGAGACGCCCGCGATCCCGACGATCTCGCCCGCGTTGATCGTCAGCGACAGGTCGTCGACGACCCGGCGGCCGGTCTCGTCCTCGGTGCTGACGGCGGTCAGGGCCAGACGCGGCTTCGCCTCCGTGCGGCTCTGCCGGGGCGCGCGTTCCCGCAACTCGGTCTCGCCGATCATCATCCGGCTCATCTCGGGGACCGGGGTGGACTGCGCATCGCCCGTGCCGGTGACGCGGCCGCGCCGCAGGACGGTGAAGCTGTCGCAGAAGGCCTTCACCTCGCGGAACTTGTGCGAGATCATCAGAACGGTGATCTCGCCCCGCTCGGCCATGCCGCGCAACAGGGTCAGCACCTCGTCGGCCTCGCCCGGGGTCATGACCGAGGTGGGTTCGTCCAGGATCAGGAAGTGCTGATCCAGATAAAGCAGCTTGAGGATCTCCAGCTTCTGCTTTTCGCCCGCCGACAGATCCGCCACATGCCGGTCCAGCGGCACGCGGAAGGGCATCCGGTCCATGAAGGATTCGAGCGCGCGCTTCTCGGCCCGCCAGTTCAGGACCGAAGGCGCGTCCGAACGGGCGATCACCAGATTTTCCGCCGCCGTCAGGCAGGGCACCAGCGTGAAATGCTGGTAGACCATGCCGATGCCATGCGCCTGCGCCTGCCGGGGAGTATGGACAGCGATCGGCCTGCCGTTCAGCTGCACGGTGCCGGCATCGGCGCCGTAAAAGCCCATGATGCATTTCACCAGCGTCGACTTGCCGGCGCCGTTCTCGCCCAGAAGGGCGTGGAACGACCCGGCCTCGACCTGCATCGATACCTTGTCCAGCGCATACATCGGGCCGAAGATCTTGGTGATACCTTCGGTCGCGAGGGAGGGCGCGCGGCGGGGGTGTTCTGCTGTGGCCATCATCGCCCCCTATTTCACGATGGAGAGTTCGCGCGGCGCCTCGGCCGCGGCGGATTTCGAGCGGGAAGAGGCGATCATGATCCCCAGCGTCAGGATGTAGGGAGCTGCGTTGAAGAAGTGGTAGCCGTAGCTGATGCCGATGGATTGCAGTGCCGGGCCAAGCGCCCCTGCGGCCCCGAAGAGCAGCGCCGCGAGCACGCAGCGCAAGGGGTTCCAGCGCGAGAAGATCACCAGGGCCACGGCCATCAGGCCCTGACCGGACGAGAGGCCTTCGCTCCAGCTGCCGGGATAGGACAGCGACAGGAAGGCCCCGCCGACCCCGGCCATGAACCCGCCCGCCGCTGTGGCCAGAAGCCGCACCAGATCGACGCTGACCCCCATGGCGCGGGCCGAGGCGGCGGAATCGCCGACCATCCGCACGGTCAGCCCGGCGCGGGTGTTGGCCAGCATCCACCACATGGCGATGGCCAAGGCGATGCCGACGAAGAACAGGGGGTTGACCTGCAGGGCCTGCTGCACCTGCGGGTTCTGCGACCAGCCGCCCAGCGGCAGCGATTCCAGCCGCGGGGCCGAGGGCTGGATGTAGGGCTTGCCGAAGAAGAAGGCGAGGCCGGTGCCAAGGCTCATGAAGGCCAGACCGACGGCGATGTCGTTGACCTTGGGCAGCTTGCAGATCCAGCCGTGCGCGGCGCCCATGCAGGTGCCCGCGATCCCTGCCGCCAGAACGCCGACCCAGGGCGATCCGCTCTGGAACGAGGTGGCGTAGCCGACCATCGCGCCAAGGATCAGGCTGCCCTCGAGGCCAAGGTTGATGCGGCCCGATTTCTCGGTCAGGCATTCGCCCAGCGCCACGAACAGGAACGGGGTCGAGACCCGGATCGCCCCGCCGATCAGGGCGTAGACGACGATCATCAGCTCGGCCTGGGTCATGTCCGGTCTCCGCTGCGGTTGTAGTCGAGGAAAGGCAGGCGGCCGTAGAAGGTGTCGCTGACCAGGAGCACGATGAAGATCATCCCCTGCAAGACCAGCATGGTGGCGTCCGGCATCTCCATCCGCCGCTGCAACAGCCCGCCCGAGGCATCGAGCGCGCCGAAGAGGATGGCGACCGGCACCACGGCAAGGCCGTTCTGCCGGGCCAGGAAGGCGACAAGGATGCCGGTGAAGCCGTAGCCGGCGGCCAGCGAGGCATTGGCCTGGCCGTGGATCGCCGCCATCTCGAAAAAGCCCGCCAGCCCGGCGCAGGCCCCGGCGATGGCGCAGCAGGCGATCATCAGACGGCCGACCGGCAGGCCCTGGCCCTGTGCGGCCCGCAGGTTGCCGCCGGTCATCCGCGCGGCGAAACCGAAGCTTGTGCGTTCCATCAGCACCCAGAGGACGACCGCCAGCACCAGCCCGGCCGCCAGCCCCCAGTGGACCGAGGTGCCCCAGATCTCGCCCACCCGCAGGTCGGGGCCAAGCGGCAGGGTCGACGGCTTGTTGGCCGAGCGCGGGTCGCGGAACGGGCCTTCGATCAGGAAGCTGACGATGGCGATGGCGATATAGGTGAGGAGGAGCGACGAGATGGTCTCGTTGACCCCGCGATAGTGCTTCAGCCAGCCGGCAAGGCCGACCCAGAGGGCCCCGATGATGACGGCGGAGAGCACCATCACCAGCATGATCAGCGGGGCGGGGAGCATGCCGAGGAAGGGGATCGCCACCACGGCGGCGGTGAAGCCGCCCAGAACCAGCGCGCCCTCGGCCCCCAGAAGGGTCAGGCCGATGCGGGCGGGGATGGCGAAGGCGAGGCCGGTCAGGATCAGCGGCGCGGCCCGTTGCAGCGCATTCTGGATCGAGAACCAGGATGAGAAGCCTCCGGTCCAGACCAGCGAGAAGAAGGTGACGGGCGATTTGCCCAAGGCCAGCAGGAAGACCGAGAACAGGATCACCGCGGCAAGCAGCGCGGCCAGCGGGATCACGGCGGCCTCGATCAGGCGCGGGTTGCGCAGGTGCCGCCCGGAGCCGGTCACTGCGCGCGAGGGGGAAGCTGAGGACATGGGGCTTCGGTCATCCTTCTGCCGGCCGCGCCGGGATCGCAACATCTGACAAGGCCGGGTCCGGCCCGGAAGCCGGACCCGGAGGCAAGAGCGCGGAGCGGGTCAACGGGAAGAATACCCGCCCGTCGCCCATCCGGTCAGTTGGTCGATCCGATCACGCCATCCAGCAGATAGTCCATCGATTCCAGCTCGGGCGCGTAATTGTCCAGCGTGGCGGCGATGACGATGTTGCCCTTGTTGTCCTTCAGCTCGCCGACATAGATCGGCTGCCCCTGCTTCAGCGCCTCGATGGCGGCAGTGGCGGCGGCGACGGCTTCCGGCGTGGCACCCGCACCAAAGGCGGTGTTGCGCAGCATGTCGTTGTGATAGCCGCCCGCGATCAGGTTCGGCGGGGCTTCACCGGCGGCTAGGGCGGCGGCATAGATCCTGTAGGTGGTTTCCCACTTGCTTTCCGCCCCGGTGATGAAGCCCTTCGGCGCCAGCGGCGAGCAGTCGGCATTGTGCCCGCAGGTCTTCACGCCCCGGCCCTCGGCGGTCTCGATCACGACCTTTGGGCTGTCGACATGGCAGCCGATCACATCGCAGCCCGCGTCGATGAGCGCGTTGGTCGCCTCGGCTTCGCGCACGGGCATCGACCATTCGCCGGTGAAGATCACCTGCACCGTGGCATTCGGATTGACCGACCGCGCGCCCAGAAGGAATGAGTTGCAGTTCGAAAGGACGGTCTGCACCGGTTTGGCTGCCACAAAGCCCAGCTTCCCCGTGGCGGAGGACAGGCCCGCCGCGACGCCGTTCACATAATGCGCCTGGTTCAGATAGCTGAAATAGGATCCCGCGTTCTTCGGATCGGTCTCGGCATTCCACAGGGGGGCGCAATGGCGGAACTGTACGGCGGGATACTTCATCGCCGCCTCGACCACGAAGGGCGTGTAATAGCCGAACGACGTGGCGAGGATCAGGTTCGCCCCTTCCAGGTTGATCATCGATTCCATCGTCTGGGTGACGGCGTTGGTCTCGGGGACGTTTTCCTCTTCGACGACGGTCACGCCTTCGACACCGCGCAGGATGTTCATCGCGGCGGCGTGGGACTGGTTCCAGCCATAATCGTCACGCGGACCGACGTAGATCGCGCCGATAGTGACCGGGTTCTGGGCGCGGGCAAGACCTGCAGGCAAGACCGAGGCGGCAAGCGCCGCAGCACCGGTTTGCAGAAGATTGCGGCGGGACAGGGAAAATGCGGACATGTGAGCTCCATCTGTTGGGAATGCCGCCATTGTCTGGCGGTCGGTTGAGGCAGGTCTTGCGGCGGGGTCTCCTTTCCCTGCCGGGCCGGGAAGCGCGGATTTCGCCGCGATCCCCGATGTCACGCTCCTCCCCTTGCCGTCAGGCCGGGGCCTTTCCGGCTTTTGCGGCCAGGATCTTCTCTTTCAGCGCCGGAAGGAACCAGATGTCAGCCAGTTGGTCCGGCTGCACCAGATCCCAGACCACGCCGCCCGGCTGCTTGCCGCTGGGCCGGGTCTCGATCACTTCCTTCTCGGTGACGATCCAGTTCAGCAGCGAGTCATGCGCCATCACCGGCAGGCGGTCGTCCTCGACCACCATGCTGGAATGGACGGTGGTGACAATCGGCGTCTCGTCGGTGATCTTGCCGAGATCGCGGAAGAGGCCCAGTTCAAGATCGGCGAAACCGCCGCCCTTGCCGGTGCGCCCGCCGGCGCGGGTCACCGCGACACAGCCGCAGACCGCGATGTCCAGCGGTTCCATATCCTCGAAGCCCAGCTTCTGGCCGACATTGACCGCCCCCTGCGAGGTGGCGGCCAGTTCGAACTGCACGCCATCACGCTCCAGCTTCACCGGGTCCAGGAGGACCCAGGGCAGCTCTCCGGTGCCGAATTCGGGGACCGGCATGTAGAGTTTCTTGCCGTCGTAAAGCGCGCGCAGGCGGACAGGGATCTGCGGGGGATCGGGGTTGCATTTCACCACCTTGGCCCGTTTCCATATCTCGAGATCCGAAAGCCGCTTGGCCGCGTCCTCTGCACCAACCCAGTTGGAGATCCGGCTCCAGACCGGGCCGATGTTCATCCCGCTGACTTCCAGATTCTCCCAGATTTCGGCGCGCAGCCGGTCCTTGTCGGAATTGCGGCCCGCCCAGCGGCCAGCCCGCTCTTCTGCGGTGGATTCAAGGGAGGAATTCAGCGTTGAATGCGACATGGGCGTTCCGATCAGACAAAGGTCCGCCGCCTGGGATGAGGCCGGCAGAGGGCAGGTCATCTTGCCCATTACCCAAGGCTAGCATCGCGACCGAAGTCGGAAAGACAGCGGCGGGGTAAGAAGTCTATATCAAAATGCTTATAGTTATTCCCGCAGCGTCCGGCTGGCTTCCAGAGATCGCGCAACAGCGGAAATTTGCCCGCGCAGCCAGATATTTCGGGCATCCGAATGTGCCCTCTCATGCCAGAGCAGGAAGAACTTCAGCGTTCCGAACTCGGATGGAGCGGGCGTCCAATGAAGTGGCATAAGCGAACTAAAATAGGCTGCAAAACGGGCACTTGAGGTAAAGATCAGGTCGGAGCCCAGCAGCATGTGCGGAATCAGGTTGAATTCGGCCACCATGGTCCGGATCTTCCGGCGCAGCCCCCGCTCGGCGAGTTGAAGGTCTATCGGGCCCGGATCGGCCCGCGACCGCGCCACGGGGGCAATATGGTCCGAGGCCATATAGTCCTCGATACTCACCCTGCCGCGCCCGGCCAGCGGATGCTGCGTGCCCATCAGGCAGACGATGTCTTCCGTCATCAGATGCGCCGTCTTCAGATGGCCGGGCGAACCGGGCCAGTTGCAGATGACAACATCCAGCTGATCGCGTTCCAGCGCTTCGGCATAGTCGAAGCTGGCGTCGATACCCCGCACGATCACCGATGCGCCCGGAACCTGCTGCTGAAGATGCTGCACCAGCGGCGGCAGGAAGATCGCCTCCATGCAATCGGCCGAAGCGATGCGAAACGGGGCGGTCGACGATCTGGGATCGAAAGTCGGCGACGTGCCGACGATCCGGTCTATTCCGTCCAGCACGGCGCGCACCTGGGCCAGAAGGGTTTGGCCGCGTTCGGTCGGAACCAGTTTCGAGCCGCTGCGCACAAGGATCGGATCGCCGATGATGTCGCGCAGCTTGCGCAGGGTCAGGCTGACATTGGGCTGCGACAGGTCCAGTTTGCGCGCGGCCTGGGTGACGCTGCACTCTTCCAGCAAGGCCCGCAGCACGCGCAACTGGCGGGTGTCCATCTCTTTCAGCATCTCGTGTCCCCGCCTGCACGCAACATGGCCTCACCGGCAGGTGGATTTCCTCGGCGATGCCGCCGGGCACCGGCCTGCTGCCGTCGCTTTCGGTCAGGTCCTTTGTATGGCGGCCGCGCCGTTCCGTGTCGATCAGGATTCGCCGCACCAGATCCGAGCGGAGTGCGGGGAGGGGTCAGCCGGGCGGCAGGATCAGGATCGCGCGGAAGTCGTTGACATTGGTGAGGGTGGGGCCGGTCACGACCTGAGCGCCTGCGCGGGCGAAGAAGCTGTGGGCGTCGTTGCGGGCGAGCGCCTCGGCGGCGCCTGGGGTCCTGAGCGTGTCGGGGCCGATCACCGCGCCCGCAACCTCGGCGGCGCCATCGACGCCATCGGTGTCGCAGGCGAGGGCGTGGATCTGCGGATGGCCACTCAGGGCGAGCGCGAGGGCGAGGCAGAATTCGGCATTCGGACCCCCTACCCCGTCGCCCTGCCGGGTCACGGTCAGCTCGCCACCGGAGAGGAGGAGCACGGGGCGGTCGTCGGGCGTCAGGCTGGCGGCGATCTCGACGGCCATGGCGGCCTGGTCGCGGGCGACCTCGCGGGCTTCGCCTTCCAGGCGGTCGCCGAGGGTGCGAATCTCGCAATGCGGGGCAGCCAGGTCGGCCGCAGCGGCGAGGGATTGGGCGGGGGCCGCGTAGATCACGTTTTCGGTGCGGGAAAGGCGCGGGTCTGCAGGCGCGACGACGCCGGACTGCGCGAGGGCCGCCTGGGCGGAAGGCGGGACGGGGATGGACCAGCGGCTCAGCAGAGCGCGGGCGTCGTCCGGCGTGGTGGCGTCGCCGACGGTGGGGCCGGAGCCGATGAAGGCGGGGTCGTCTCCCGGCACGTCGGAGATCATCAGGGCGAGCATCCGGGCCGGGAAGGCGGCGGCGGCGAGTTGGCCCCCCTTCACCCGGGACAGATGCTTGCGCACGGTGTTCATCGCCGAGATCGGCGCACCGCTGGCCAGAAGGGCTGCGTTGACCGCCTGCTTCTCGGCAAGCGTCATGCCGTCCGCCGGAGCGCAGAGCAGCGCGGAGGCGCCGCCGGAGATGAGGGCGAGAACGGTGTCGTCTTCCTTGAGCCCTTGCGGGAGCGCGAGCATCCGCCGCGTCGCGTCGACCCCGGCCTGGTCGGGGACCGGATGGGCGGCCTCGACAATCTCGATCCCTCGGCAGGGGCGGGCGTAGCCGTAGCGGGTGATGACGAGACCTTCGCAAGGCCCCCATTCGGCCTCGACCGCCTCGGCCATACGGGCGGAGGCTTTCCCGGCGCCGATCACTAGCAGGCGGCCCTTGGGCCTTTCGGGCAGGAAGCGGGCCAGCGAGCGCATCGGGTCGGCGACCTCGACGGCACGGTCGAAGAGCTGGCGCAGGAAGGCGGCGGGGTCTGGGATCATCGGGGCTGGCTCGACGCACGGGGGATCAATGTCACCGGTGTAATGGTTTCCGGCGGGGGGCGATGGTCTTCTTCCAGCCATTTCAGCACCGTTTCCGCCATCTGTCGCCCGAATCCGGCGATGTCGCAGCGGACGGAGGAGAGGGTGGGAAAGGCCTGGGCGCAATCCTCGATATCATCGAAGCCGACGATCCTGAGCGCGGTTCCGACCGGGCGGCCAAGCTCGGCACAGCCGGTGAGGAGGCCGAGCGCGGTGAGGTCGTTGAAGCAGAGGACGGCATCCACGGCGGGATGGTCGGCGGCGAGGCGGCGGGCGGCCTCGCGCCCGAAGGCGCGGCCGGGGCGGCCGGGAAGGTGGAGGGGTGTCAGGCCCTGGGCGGCGAGGGTGGCGAGGTAGCCCGACATGCGAAGTTGCGTGACGGCGCGGCCTTCGAGGCCCCCGACAAAGGCGATGCGCTGCGCGCCCTGTTGCAGCAGGTGTTCGGTGGCAAGGCGGCTTCCGGTCGGATAGTCCGGCGCGGCGAAGGGGAAGCGGGCGTTGTCGGCGACCTGGCGCAGGACCTGCAGCGCGGGGACATTGGCGCGGGCAATGGCGTCGAAGGTCGCGGCCTCTTCGCCATAGGCCGGAGAGACGATCAGGGCGGAGACGCCGTGTTCCAGCATCGCGCCGACGACCTGGGCCTGCAGCGCGGGGTCTTCATCGGTGTTGGCCAGCACGGTGGCATAGCCGCGCGCGGACAGCGCCATCTGCAACGAGGTGGCGAATTCGGTGAAGAACGGGTTCCTGAGGTCGTTGATGACAAGGCCGATCAGGCCCGCGTTGGCGGAACGCAGGTTGGCGGCGGCGCGGTTGTAGACATAGCCGAGGTCGGCCATGGCCCGGCGCACGTCGTCGCGGGTTTCCTGTTTCACCAGCGGGCTTTGTTGCAGGACAAGGCTGACGGTCGATTTGGAGACGCCCGCCAGCGTCGCCACGTCGATGATCGTCGGCCTTTTGTCCATCAGCTCTGGTCGATGCCGTGCAGGGAAAGGAGGGTGGTCATCCGCGCTTCTGCCAGATCGGGACGGGAAAGCAAGCCCGCCTTGTCCGCCAGCCGGAACACCTGGGCGTAATGGGTGATGTCGCGCGAGGACTGGAACCCTGCGGGCATGATGAAATGGGTCTGGTGGCCGTTCAGCCAGGAGAGGAAGGCGATGCCCGCCTTGTAGAAGCGGGTTGGCGCGCGGAAGATTTCGCGGCTGAGGGGGACGGTGGGGGCGAGGAGGCGGTGATAGGTTGCGCTGTCGCCTTGCGCCAGAGCCTCCAGCGCCTGCGACGCAGCGGGGGCGATGGCCGCGAAGATGCCGAGGAGCGCGTGGGAATGGTGCGTGCCGTCGCCCTCGATCAAGGGCGCGTAGTTGAAGTCGTCGCCGGTGTAGAGACGGACGCCTGCGGGGAGGCGGGCGCGGAACTGTTCCTCATGGGCCTGGTCGAGGAGGGAAATCTTGATGCCGTCGACCTTGGCCGGGTTTTCCCGGATCAGATCCAGCACGAAATCGGAGGCTTCGGCAACATCCGTGCTGCCCCAGTAGCCGGTGAGGGCGGGGTCGAACATGTCGCCCAGCCAGTGCAGGATGACGGGCTGTGCGGCCTGGTCGATCAGGCGGCGGTAGACGTGATGATAGATCTCGGGGGTGGCATTGATCGCGGTAAAGGCGCGGGAGGCCATCAGGATCAGCTGCCCCCCCGCGGCTTCGATGGCCTCGGCCTGGGTGGTGTAGGCGGCGAGGATCGCGTCGGAGGTGGCAAGTTCGGCGGCGGCCTTGTGATCGGTCCCCGCCCCGCAGGCGACACGGGGGGTGAGCGGATGGGCCTTCGCGGCGCGCATCGTGCGCTGGATCAGCTCCAGCGCGGTCGGCCAGTCGACACCCATGCCCCGCTGCGCGGTATCCATGGCTTCGGCAAGGCCGAGGCCCTGATTCCAGAGCTGTCTGCGGAAAGCCAGCGTCGCGTCCCAGTCGACGGCGGGGCGGCCGTCCCAGGGGCTCCGCTCGCGCAGGGGGTCGGAGACGACATGGGCAGCGGCGAAGGCGGTGCGGGTCAGGGGGACTTTGGGCGCGCGCGGCGTGAGCGGAGTACCGGTGAGGCGGTAGGGTTCGACGCGGGCGTCTTCGGTGGGCAGCGTCAGCATGGGCAAGCCTCTCGGGCGGGTTTTGAACAGAGCGCTGGCGCGCAGGCCTTCTGTCTCGTCGGCGCGCCTGCGCGCTTCTCCTCGGTCGTTGGGGGCGCTTCGCCCCCCAAACCCCCGGAGGATATTTGAAGACAGAAAATGGTCATGGGATCGGCAGGTCGAAGACGAGGATGCCGTCGATCCCGCCCTGTGCGGCCGCGACAAGGGCGGCGCCCACGCGCTGGTGGTCGGGGTGGGACTGGTAGACGGCAAGGGCCTGCCAACCGGTGAAATCGACGGTGAAGCCGTGCAGGTAACCGCGCTCGATCTGCTCGGGGCTTTCGCTGCGACCGGCGTGGATGGCGAGGATGCCGGGGAGCTTGGCCTTGATGGCGTGGAGATCGGCGAAGATGGCGGCGATCTGGGCTTCGCCGACTTCGGGCCGGGCTTTCAGCAGGACGATGTGGCGGATCAACTGCGGGCTTCCTTGATCAGGTCGGCGACTTTCTCGGCGATCATGATCGTCGGGGCATTGGTGTTGGAGGAGACGACGGTGGGCATGATCGAGGCATCGGCGACGCGGAGGTTTTCGATGCCGTTGAAGCGGAGTGTCGGGTCGACCACGGCTTCGGGGTCGGCACCCATGCGGCAGGTGCCGGCGGGGTGGTGGTCGGTCTTGGCGTTGCGGCAGGCGTAGGCGATGTAGTCCTCGTCCGTGCGAACCTCGGGGCCTGGCAGGCGTTCGGCAAGGACGAAGGGCTTCAGGGCGGGCTGGCGCATGATCTCCTGCGCGAGTTTCAGGCCCTTGATCGACATCTCGCGGTCGTAGGGGTCTTGCCAGTAGTTCGGGTCGATCAGGGGGGCAGCCTTCGGGTCGCTCGACGCGAGGCGGACGGTGCCACGCGACCTTGGGCGCAGGAAGGCGGAGTTGAGGGTGACGCCGCCCTGCGGCATGGCGGCGACCCCGGCCTCGATCCCGGAGCCGAGGCCGAGGTGGAACTGGATGTCGGGCGAGCGGGCGGAAGGGTCGGCATACCAGAAGCCGCCGGTCTCGAAGAGCGAGGAGGCGACGGGGCCTTTCCGCGTCAGCAGGTATTGCAGGCCCGCGAGCGCCGACCAGTGCGGCTTGGCATAGCGGTCATAGGTATGGGGGCCGGTGCATTCGGCGATCACGAAGAGGTCGAGGTGGTCCTGCAGGTTGCTGCCCACCTGCGGGCGGTCGAGGACAACGGGAATGCCGAGGCGTTGCAGGTCGTCTGCGGGTCCGATGCCGGAGAGTTGCAGGAGCCGCGGCGAGCCGATGGCGCCGGAGGCGAGGATGACCTCGGTCGTGGCGCGGAACGTGCCTTCGGCGGTTTCGACGCCGGTCGCCCTGCCCTTTTCGGTGACGATGCGCAGGACCTGCTGGCCGGTTTTCAGGGCCAGATTGGGGCGGTTCAGGGCGGGCTTCAGGAAAGCGGTGGCTGTGGACGAGCGGCGGTACCAGCGCTGGGTCAGCTGGTAATAGCCGAGGCCGTCCTGCGCCGCGCCGGTGAAGTCGCGGTTGCGCGGGATGCCGATTTCGGCTCCGGCGGCGAAGAAGGCTTCGCAGATCGGCAGGGGCGCGCGGGGCTGGCTGACGCCGAGGGGGCCTTCGGTGCCGTGGAAGCGGTCGGTGTGGGTGTCGTTGATCTCGGACTTGCGGAAGTAGGGCAGCACATCCTCGTAGCCCCAGCCGGTGCAGCCCATCTGGCGCCAGTCCTCGTAATCCAGCGCATTGCCGCGGGTGTAGAGCTGGGCGTTGATCGAGGAGCCGCCGCCGATCACTCTGGCCTGGGTGTAGCGGATCTGCATTCCGCGCATGTGGCGCTGGGGCACGGTCTGCCAGCCCCAGGAGCCGATGCCCTTGGTCATCTTCGCGAAGCCCGCGGGGAGGTGGTAGAAGGGGTGGCGGTCGCGGCCCCCGGCTTCGAGGAGAAGGACCCTGGCCGTCGGGTCCTCGGTCAGGCGGGCGGCGAGGACGCAGCCTGCGGAGCCGCCGCCGATGATGATATAGTCATAGCCTTCGGTCATGGATCACAGTCTTTCGATGGAGAGCCCGCCGTCGACGGGGATCACCGCGCCGGTGGCGAAGGCCATCTGGCCGGTGACGAGGGGGATCACCGCCTGGCCGATGTCGGCGGGCTGGCCCCAGCGCCCGGCGGGGACGAGGCCGTCGGCGATGCGGGCGTCATACTTGTCCTTCACGCCTGCGGTCATGCCGGTCTCGATGATGCCGGGGCGCAGTTCGAAGACGCCGATGCCCTGAGGGGCAAGGCGGACGGCGAGGGTCCGCGCCGCCATCGAAGCGGCGGCCTTGGAGATGCAATAGTCGGCACGCTCAGGGCTGGCCATTTGTGCCGATACGGAGGTCACGAAGGTGATCGAGCGGTAGTGCGGGCTGGGGGTCGCCAGCATCCGTTTCGCGACCTGCTGGGCCAGGAAGAAGGCGCCCTTCAGGTTGATGCCCATGATCCAGTCGAAGTTTTCCGGCGTGATCTCCAGCAGGTCGCCGCGCACCTTTGCGGCCACACCGGCGTTCTGGATCAGCGCGTCGATCGGGCCCAGATCGTTTTCGATCGTTCCAATCAGCACGGGGATGGCCGCCAGGTCGGAGAGGTCGTGGCGGTAGTAGCGGGCACCGGGGCCGAGAGTGGCGAGGGCCTCGCGGACGGTCGCGTCCGAAGAATCGGGCAGCGACGCGATGGCGAGGCGAAAGCCCTGTGCGGCAAGCGCCCGGGCGATGCCAAGGCCGATGCCCTGCTGGCCGCCTGTGACGAGGGCGAGGGGCGCCGTCATGGCAGGGCTTTCGCGATATGCTCGCCCGCCCGCAGCGCCAGGGCGGCGATGGTGAGCGAGGGGTTCACCGCGGCAGAGGTCGGCAGGACAGAGGCGTCGCAGATGTAGAAGTTGTCGAGATCGTGGGCCTTGAGGTTCGCGTCCACCACCGACGCGGCGGGGTCGGCCCCCATGCAGTTGGTGCCGCATTGGTGGCTGGGCTTCGACTTCGGGAAGCCGCGCGACAGGGTAATGGGCCAGCCCGCCCTGCGCATGGCCTGCTTGAGACGCCCGACCAGCAGATCGTGGGCGCGGGTGTTGGTTTTCTTCCAGTCCAGCACGACCTCGCCGTTCCGCCACAGCACGCGGGAGTTGGGGTCGGGCAGGTCTTCGGACATGGCCATGATGTGGATCGACCGGTCGGCAATATGGCGGGAAAGCCAGAGCGGCAGGCCGGATTCGCCCGCGAGGATCGGGCCGGTGATGCGACCGAGCATCTGGATGTTGCCCAGTGGTTCGCCATTCGGGCCGCCGGTCAGGTAGAAGTCGTTGACCTGGATGGTCTTCTCATAGGTGGTGCGGTTCCGGCGGAAGGGATTGTAGGCGACCATGCCGGTCAGGTTGTGGTTCATGAAGTTGCGCCCGACCTGATCGGAACGGTTGGCAAGGCCGGCCGGATGATCGTCGTTGGCCGAAGCGAGGAGGAGGGCCGAGGAGAGGATCGCGCCCGCCGAGAGAACGACGATGGGGGCGGAAAGGGTTTCGCGTGTCCCTGCCCTTTCGACCTCCACCCCGGTGACGCGACGGCCTTGCGCGAGGATGCGGATGACCTTTGTGCCGGTTTGCAGGGTGACGTTGGGGTGCTTCAGCGCCTCGGCCAGGCCACAGCTTTCCGCGTCGGACTTGGCGCCGGTGGTGCAGGGAAAGGCATCCCAGCCGGTGGACGCGCGTTTCAGCCAGGCGTCGATGTCGACACCCAGAGGCAGGGCGGAAACGTGGAGCCCCTGGGCGGAAAATGCCTGGCGGAGCGCGGCGATGTCGGGCTCGTCCGGAACCGGCGGGAAGGGATAGGGGGCGGAATGGGGCGGCTCGCTGGGATCGTTCGCGACATCGCCGCGGACGCGGTAAAGCGTTTCAGCGCGGGCGTAGAAGGGTTCGAGGGTGTCGTAGCCGATCGGCCAGCCGGGGGTGGTGCCGTCAATGTGGCGAAGCGGCGCGAAATCCTCGGCACGGTAGCGCAGGAGGACGGCGCCGTAAAACTTGGTGTTGCCGCCGACATAGGCGTAGTTGCCGGGGTGGAGGGGCGCGCCGGAGATGTCGCGCCAGGTCTCGTTCGGCTTGAAGTGGCCGCGCTGGAAGATGGCGGCGGGATCGCGGGCCTCGGGGCAATCGGCGAGCCGCTCACCGCGTTCGAGGATCAGGACGCGGCGCCCGGTAGGGGCGAGCGCTGCTGCCAGCGTCGCCCCGCCCATGCCGGAGCCGATGATGAGGACGTCAGGTTGCATCAGGCGGTGATCCGGTCCTCGGTCGCGGGATCGAAGGCGACGGCCTTGTCCATGTTCACGGCGAAGTCGAAGCTCTCGCCGGGGGTGACGGCGGCATCGGCGCGCATCCGGGCGATGACATCCTTGCCCGACAGGGTCATGGTGACGAAAGTGTCGGCCCCGGCGGGCTCGGTGACGGTGACGCGGTTCTTCAGCGCGACGATGTTGCCGGACTTGCGGTCGGCGCCCTCGGGGTCGGTGATCGCTTCGGGGCGGATGCCGAGGAGGATGGGCTTGCCCTTCCAGGCGGCAAGGCCGGGCTGGCTGAAGCGCAGGTGCTGGACCGCGCCATCGGCACCGGTGACGGCAGCATGGGGGTGGCCGCCCTCCATCACCACAGTGGCGGGAACGATGTTCATCGCGGGCGAGCCCATGAAAGTGGCGACGAAGACGTTGGCAGGGGTATCGTAGATTTCCTTCGGGGCACCGAGCTGCTGGACATGGCCCTTGTTCATCACCGCGATGCGGGTGGAGAGGGTCATCGCCTCGATCTGGTCGTGGGTGACATAGACGATGGTGGTCTTCAGGTTCTGGTGCAGCTTCTTGATCTCGGTCCGCATGTCGACGCGAAGCTTGGCGTCGAGGTTGGAAAGCGGCTCGTCGAAGAGGAAGACGTCGGGGTTCCTGACCAGCGCCCGGCCCATGGCGACGCGCTGGCGCTGGCCGCCGGAGAGCTGGCCGGGCTTGCGGTCAAGCAGGTGGTCGATCTGCAGAAGCTTCGCCACCGAGGCGAGGGCCTTGTCACGCTCGGGCTTCGGGACACCGTGCATCTCAAGCCCGAAGGTCATGTTCTGGCCGACGGTCATGTTGGGGTAAAGCGCGTAGGACTGGAACACCATGGCGATGTTACGCTTGGACGGATGGACGCCGTTTACCACGCGGTTCTTGATCGCGATCTCGCCGCCGGTGATGGCCTCCAGCCCGGCGATCATGTTCAGAAGCGTGGATTTCCCGCAGCCCGAGGGGCCGACGAGGACCAGGAACTCGCCCTCCTCGACCGCGATGTCGACGCGGTGCAGGACCTGCACGTTGCCGTAGGATTTGGTGACGTTGCGGATATCGAGAAAGCCCATGGGGTCAGCCTTTCACAGAGCCCGCCATCAGCCCGCGCACGAAGTAGCGGCCTGCGACGATGTAGACGAAGAGGGTGGGAAGGGCGGCAAGGATCGCGCCCGCGAAATGGACGTTGTATTCCTTCACGCCGGTCGAGGACTGGACGAGGTTGTTCAGCGCCACGGTCATCGGCTGCGAGGTGCCGCCGAAGGAGACGCCGAACAGGAAGTCGTTCCAGATGTTGGTGAACTGCCAGATCACGCTGACCACCGCGATGGGGCCGGAGACGGGCAGGAGGATGCGCCAGAAGATGCGGAAGAACCCTGCCCCGTCGATCTGCGCGGCGCGGATCAGCTCGGTCGGGAAGCTGGCATAGTAGTTGCGGAAATAGAGCGTGGTGAAGCCGATGCCGTAGACGACATGCACGAGGATCAGCCCGGGGACCGAGCCCGCGAGGCCGAGCTTGCCCAGGACCACCGCCATCGGGATCAGCACGATCTGGAACGGGATGAAGCAGGAAAAGAGCATCAGCCCGAAGACCCAGGTATCCCCCCGGAAGCGCCATTTGGTCAGGACGTAGCCGTTCAGCGCGCCGACGACGGTGGAGATGGCGACCGCAGGGACCACCATCAGGATCGAGTTCAGGAAATAGGGGCGCAGCCCCGTGGGCTCGACGCCGATCTGCGCGGTGGACCAGGCCGACCGCCAGGGGTCGAGCGTCCAGGTGGACGGCAGCGCCATCATGTTGCCGCCGGTGATTTCCGGCAGCGGCTTCAGCGAGTTCACCCCCATGACGTAGAGCGGCAAAAGGTAGAACAGCGCGAAGAGGATCAGGATCAGGTACAGGAAGACGCGGGTCGCGCGGCTGGTGGAAACGGCGGTGTCCTGGGTGACGGCGCTCATGCCTTCTTCTCCTTCAGCTCGGCGTAGAGGTAGGGCACCATGATCGCCGCGATGGTCATCAGCATGATCACGGCAGAGGACGCCCCGATGCCCATCTGGTTCCGGGTGAAGGTGTAGGAATACATGAAGGTCGCGGGCATCTCGGTCGCCCGTCCGGGGCCGCCGCCGGTCAGCGCGATGACGAGGTCGTAGGACTTGATCGCGAGGTGGCTGAGGATGACGAAGGCCGACAGGAAAGCCGGGCGGAGAAGCGGGATCACGATCCGCCGGTAGAGCTGCCAGTTCGACGCCCCGTCGATCTGGGCGGCCTTCAGGATTTCATTGTCGATGCCGCGCAATCCGGCCAGGAACATCGCCATCACGAAGCCCGAAGTCTGCCAGACGGCGGCGATGACGATGGTGTAAAGCGCCATCTGGCCGTCCTTGATCCAGGTGAAGGTGAAGCTCTCCCAGCCCCACTGGTGCATGATCCGCTGCAGGCCGATGCCGGGGTCGAGAAACCATTTCCAGGCGGTGCCGGTGACGATGAAGCTCAGCGCCATCGGGTACAGGTAGATCGGCCGCAGCATCCCCTCGCCCCGGATCTTCTGGTCGAGGAAGATCGCCAGCATCAACCCGATCGCGGTGCAGATGACGATGTAGAGCGTGGCGAAGATCGCGATGTTGACGATCGCGGTGTTCCAGGCGGGCAGCGCGAAGAGCTTCTGATAGTTCTCGAACCCCACCCAGTCGTAGCGCGGCAACATCTTCGAACCGGTGAAGGAAAGGACGATTGTGAAGAGAATGAAGCCGTAGACGAAGAGAAGCGTCACGGCGAAGGAGGGCGCAAGCACCAGCTTCGGCAGCCAGTCCTGCAGTGTCGTACGGAAATCGGCCTCGGTCGTGGCCATGTCATCCTCCCTGCCGCCAGCCTCGGGCAGCAAAAGTTTTCGAGAACTTTTGCCAAATTCCTTCGAAGGAATTTGGGTAGGGGGCGACCAGGGCCGCCCCCCTTTGTCGGGTCACTGCGCGGCGGCGACCGCGTCGGCAAGGGCCGCGGCAGCAGCGGCGCCATCGGCATATTCGCCGTTGAAGGCCGCGGTGATCACGTCATAGGTGGCGTTCTTCACCGCAGCAGGCGCGGCATGGCCATGCGCCATCGAGCCGTAGAGCGTGCCGGCCGTGTTGGCCTCGGCCAGGTCGGCCATGCCCTTCTTGCCGCAGTCGTCGAAGGCGTCGTTCGGAACGTCGGTCCGCGCCGGGACCGAGCCCTTCACCACGTTGAAGGCCGACTGGAAGACCGGGTCCATGATCGCCTTGGCCATCGCGACCTGGGCTTCCTGCTTGGCGGGATCGGTCTGGTTGAACATCGCGAACTGGTCGGAGTTGAACGTGACCGAGCCTTGGGTGCCCGGGAAGCGGATGCAGACGAAATCGGTGCCCGGCACCTTCCCGGCCTTCAGGAACTCGCCCTTGGCCCAGTCGCCCATCATCTGCATGCCGGCCTCGCCGTTGATCACCATGGCCGAAGCCAGGTTCCAGTCGCGACCCGAGAAGTTGTCGTCGACGTAGGAGCGCAGCTTGATCAGGTGGTCGAAGGCGGTGGCCATCTCGGGCCCGCCCAGCGCGGCGGGGTCGAGGTCGATGAACGCCTTCTTGTAGAGATCACCGCCCATGCCGAGGACGATCCCGTCGAAGACGGTGGCGTCCTGCCAGGGCTGGCCGCCATGACCAAGCGGCGTGATCCCGGCTTCCTTCATCTTGTCGAGCACGGCGACCAGTTCGTCCCAGGTCTTGGGTTCGCCAAGGCCGGTGGCATCGAGCGCGGCCTTGTTGATCCAGACCCAGTTGGTCGAGTGGACGTTGACCGGCGCCGCGACCCATTTGCCGTCATAGGTCGAGAAGGCCTGAAGCGCGGCGGGGACGACCTTGTCCCAGCCCTCGGCCTGCGCGGTCGCGGTCAGGTCGGCAAGCGCGCCTTCCTTGGCCCAGTCCTGGATGTCGAAGCCCAGCATCTGCACCGCGGTGGGCGGGTCGCCTGCGGTGACACGGGCGCGCAGCGCGGTCATCGCAGCCTCGCCACCGCCACCGGCGACGGGCATGTCGACCCAGCCGGTGCCGCCAGCGGCCAGATTGTCCTTCAGCACGTTCAGAGCGGCGGCCTCACCGCCGGAGGTCCACCAGTGCAGCACCTCCACATCCTCGGCCTTCACGAGGCTGGTGGTGGCAAGCAACATTGCCGCGGCCGCGAACCCGCGTTTCATGATCGTCATGTCTTCCTCCCTTTGATTTGCCCTCTGGGGACAGTGGATTTAAAACGTTGCAACGTTTCTGCCGTCAACAGATTTCTTGCCGGATTCATGTTTCCTGTTGAAAACCGGCGGTTGACGGGGCAGCCTAGGCCGGGCAGCGGCGCGTGATCCAAGCGGATTTGCATCGTTGCACAGCGAATCGATTCGCGCCGGGCGCAGGGGGCGGCAGTCATATCGTGGACGAGATCGGCATCAGATCCGGGGGGCGTCAGCGGGCCACTCTGCGCACGGTGGCACAGGCGACGGGGCTTGCGATCACCACTGTGTCGCGCGCTCTGGCGAAGGACCCGCGCATCGCCGCCCAGACGCGCGAACTGGTGGCCGAGGCCGCGCGCGCGCAGGGCTATGTCCCCGACCGCGCGGCGCAGCGGTTGCGCACTGGGCGCACCAAGGTGGTGCAACTGCTGCTCAGCCTCGACCACGAGTTTCTGGGCTTCACCCATGATCTGCTGGGCGGCCTGACCGACGAATTGCAGGGCACCGGCTATTCCGTGACGCTGTTTCCCGACGTGATGCACACAGACCGGATGACCGCCGTCCGCACCATCGTCGAGAACCGGCTGGGCGACGGCATCGTGATCAACCGGACCGAGCCATTCGATCCCCGCGTGCGCTATCTCATCGAACAGGGTTTTCCCTTCGTCAGCCATGGCCGCACCGAGTTCACCACGCCCCACCCCTGGGTCGACTACGACAACGAGGCCTTTGCCCGCGCCGCGGTGGCCCGGCTTGCGAAAAAAGGGCGCAGCCGGATATTGATGATCCTGCCCGAGGCCCGCTTCACCTTCGCCCAGCATCTGCGCTACGGCCTGGTGGCGGCCTGCCGCGAACGCGGCCTTGACTGGGAGACGACCGAGACCGTCACCCTCTCGACCCCCGCGACCGGCATAGCGGCCTTCTTGCGCCAGCGCCTTGCCGAACCCGATGCCCCCGACGGGGTGATCTGCGTCGGCGAGGTCGCGGCGATCGCCTGCCTGTCGGCGATGGCCGACCTGCGTCTGACCCCCGGCGAGCAGCTGGACGTGATCGCCAAGCGCGCTTCGGCGATCTTCGATCTGCTGCGGCCGACAGTGGACACCGTCTTCGAGGACCTCTGGGAGGCCGGGCGCGCGATGGGGCGGACATTGCTGCGCTCGATGCGCGGCGAGGCGGCCGACGCACTTCATGTCCTGTATGCCCCGCAGATCGAGTTCGGTCCTCATCCCTGACCTTTCACCCAAGGCGCCCGCGTGCGACCGATCCGCATCACCAGCGACTTGATCTCCATGAACTCGTCCAGACCATAGCGGCCGATCTCGCGGCCAAGGCCCGATTGCTTGACGCCCCCGAAGGTCACTTCGGGGAAGCCGTCCATCCAGGTGTTGGTCCAGACCGTGCCGGCCTGCGCACCGCGCGCAAAGGTCAGGCAGGTGTGAACGTTCTCGCTCCAGACCCCGGCAGAGAGGCCATAGTCGGCATCGTTCACCAGTTTCAGCGCTTCGTCCAGTGTGCGGAAGGTGAGGACGGTCAGGACCGGGCCGAAGACCTCCTCGCGGGCGATGGGCATGTCGGGGGTGACGTCGGTAACTACGGTCGGCTGGTAGAACTGGGAGCCAAGGCCGGGGACTTGCAGCGAAGCGCCGCCGAGCGCGACTTTCGCCCCGGCCTTGCGGGCCGCCGTCACATAGCCGTCGATCTTCGCGCCGTGTTCCGGGCTGACGATGGCGCCGACCTGCGTGGCGGGGTCGAGCGGGTCGCCGAAGGCCACCTGCTTCGACAGCTCCACCACGCGGGCGGTGAAGGCCTCGGCAATGTCTTCGTGCACGATGATCCGGCTGCCCGAGTTGCAGCACTGGCCGACGTTGAAATAGACCCCGAAGACCACGGCATCGGCGGCGCTTTCCAGATCGGCGTCGGGGAAGATCACCTGCGGGTTCTTGCCGCCAAGCTCAAGCGCGACTTTCTTCAGCGTGCCCGAGGCCGCCGCCGCGATCCCCTTGCCCACGGCGGTGGAGCCGGTGAAGGTGATCATGTCCACGCGCGGGTCGCTGGCAAGGGTTGCGCCCACCGGCTGGCCGTAGCCGAGCACGATGTTGACGACCCCTGCGGGGAGGCCCGCTTCGGCAAGAAGATCGCCCAGCATGACAGTGGTGGAGGGCGTAAGCTCCGAGGGCTTGACGACGCAGGTGCAGCCCGCCGCCAGCGCGAAGGGCAGCTTCTGGCTGAGGATCCAGAAGGGGAAGTTCCAGGGCGTGATGATAGAGACCACGCCGATGGGTTCCTTCAGCACAACCGCCAGCATGTCCTGACCAAGGCTGTTGTGGCTGTCGCCGTGCAGCGTGCGGGCCAGCGAGGCGGCATAGCGCCAGAGATCGGCGGCGCCGGAAACCTCGCCCCGCGCCTGGCTGATCGGCTTGCCGGATTCCAGCGTCTCGATCAGGGCCATGCGGTCGGCGTTGGCTTCGATCAGGTCGGCGACTTTCAGCAGGACCGTGGCACGGGCCTTGCCGGAAAGCGCGCTCCAGCGTCCGTCGTCGAAGGCCGCGCGGGCGGCGGCGATGGCGGCCTCCGCCTCGGGCTTGCCGCCTCTGGCCGCGCGGCTGACGACCACGCCATGCGAGGGGGAGAGGCGCTCGGAGGTGGAGCCGTCGGAACTGTCCCGCCACTGGCCGTCGATCAGGTGGCGAGCCTCGAAGACCGGCGGAAGGGTCGCGTTGGTGGCGGGGATCAGGGTCAGGTCATTCATCTCAGGTCCCCGGAAATTCGGCTTTGCGTTTCTGTTGGAAGGCGACGACGCCCTCTTGCCGGTCGGCACTGGCGGCGATGGCGGCCGATCCCAGCGCCTCGATCAGGGCCGCGCTGTCCTCGCCCTGCCCGGCATGGATCATCGCCTTGGTGATCTCGGTCGCGCGGGGCGAGAGGGTGACGGCCTTTTCGGCGATCTCCTGCGCGGTGCTGCGGACATCCTCGGCGATCTCGGCGACGAAACTGCAGGCCAAAAGCCGCTCCGCCCCGATCCGGCGGCCGAAAAGGGCCATCTCCTTGACCATGCCTTCCGGGATCAGCCGGGCCAGCCGCTGCGAGCCAGACCAGCCGGGGACGATCCCCACCCCGGCCTCGGGAAGCGCGATGGTGGCTTTCGGGGTGATCACCCGGATGTCGCAGGCGGCCGCCAGTTCCAGCCCACCGCCGAAAGCATGACCGTTCAGCGCCGCGATGGTGGGCTTTGCCAGCCGAGCCAGACGGTCGAAGATGCGATGCCCGCCGCGCACCCAGTTCCGGGCGAATTCGGCGGGGGAAAGCCCGCCCCAGGCGTTGATGTCGGCGCCCGAGCAGAAGGCCTTCTCACCCTCGCCGGTGATGATGACCGCGCGCACTTCCGGGCGGCCTTCGACCACCTCCAGATGGCTGGCGAGCTGCCCCAGCATCTCCACCGTGAAGCAGTTGAGCTTGGCCGGGTTGTCCAGCGTGAGTTCGGCCACGGGCCCGGCGATATGCAGGCGGACGCCAAGAGTTTGGGGGGTCATGGGCACCACCCCATCGGGCCTTCGGCAAGCAGGGACAGGGGCATAGTGCTGGCGTTCTCTGCCACCGTCACCCGGCCCTGGCTGGCCGCCACGATGTCCCGCGCAGGGTCGATGCCCGGCATGATCTCGGTCGCCACCAGCCCCTTGTCGGTCAGCCGGATCACGCAGCGTTCGGTGACATACAGCACCTCCTGCCCCTGTTCGCGAGCGCGATTGCCCGAGAAGGTGACGTGTTCCACCTTCTCCACCATCTTGCAGAACTTGCCGGGCGCGGCGACCGTCAGGCCCCCCGCCCCGAGCCGCACATCTGCCCCGGCCTCGAACCAGCCGGAGAAGACGATCTTCCGGGCATGCGCGGTGATGTCGACGAACCCGCCGCAACCGGCCGTCAGGTAGGGCTTCTTCCCCAGCTTCGAGACGTTGACGTTGCCCTCCACGTCGATCTCCAGGAAGGACAGGAACGACATGTCGAACCCAGCGCCCTGGAAATATATGAACTGCTGCGGCGAGGGGATATAGCCCCAGGCGTTCGAGGCGCAGCCGAAGGCGAAGCCGGTCAGCGGCATCCCCCCCACCGCGCCCTGTTCGATGGCCCAGGTCACGGCCTCGGGATGGCCTTCCTCCAAGAGGATACGGGGAACCATGGCGCTGATGCCGAAGCCGAGGTTGGCGGTCTGCCCCTTGCGCAGCTCCAGCGCGGCGCGGCGGGCGATGACCTTCTCCACGCCGTGCTCCGCCAGGGTGAAGCTGGACCAGGGCCGCATGATCTGGCCGGAAATCGCCGGATCATAGGGCGTTTCGGTGGTCTGGCGCTGGTCGGGGTCCAGCACGATCAGGTCGACCAGATGGCCGGGCACCCGAACGTCATGCGGGCGAAGCGAGCCTGCGGCGGTCAGGCGGCTGACCTGCGCGATCACCAGCCCGCGGTTGTTCCGCGCGGCAATCGCCTGTTCCAGCCCGCCCAGATAGGCGCCTTCGTGTTCATAGGTCAGGTTGCCGTTCTCGTCCGCCGTGGTGGCGCGCAGGATGCAGACGTCGGGCTGGATGTTGGGGAAGTGGAGCCAGGTCTCGCCGTTGAACTCCACCCGGCTGACGATGGGCTGCGAAGCCCCCCGCCCGTTCATCGCACAACCCTCGCGGATCGGGTCGGCAAAGGTGTACATCCCGACCTTGGTCAGCACGCCCGGACGCCGCGCGGCAGCCTCGCGGTGCATGTCGAAGAGGATGCCCGAGGGGACGTTGTAAGCGGCCACCCGATCCTCGACGATCATCTTCCAGATTTCCGGCATCGGCAGGTTGGACGAGCCCGAGGGGTAGGACCCCGCCAGCACGCGGGCCAGAAGCCCGTCCTCGGCGATCCAGTCCATGCCCTTGACACCATACATGTCGCCCGCCGCGATCGGGTGCAGCGTTGTGATGTTGCGCGGATGGCCCTCGGCGCGGAAACGGTCGCCCAGCGCCTTCAGCACAAGGTCCGGGCAGCCCAGCGCCGAGGAGGACGAAACGGTGACGACTGCCCCATCCGCGATGCGGGCGACGGCTTCGGCGGGCGAGACGAGCTTCGTCATGCCGCACCGCCGTAGTTGACGGTCTGGCGCAGGCCGCTGCGGGCGGCCTCGCGCACCGCCAGCGCCACGGCCAGCGAGGCGACACCGTCTTCGCCGGTCGCGGCGGGGCGGCCCCGGCCTTCGACCGCGGCGACAAAGTCCTGCACCGCCTGCTCATAAAGATTGTGCGGCGAATAGGGCACGGCCTCCCGCCCCTGGGCAGTGACCAGCGCGATCTCGCCCGCTGGGCGCTGGGTCATCACCCCGGTCGCGAAGATCGAGCCTTCGGTGCCATGCACCTCTAGCCCCGATCCGGCGAAGGGATGGGTGAAGCTTTCATGGGACAGGACCATCGCGCCCGAGGGCATGGTCCAGACCGACATCGCGCTGTCCTCGACCCCCTGCCCCATGCCGGACGCCGACATCTGTGCCACCACCGTCACCGGGTCCTCGCCCAGAAGGAAGCGCGCCACATCGGCGTCATGCACGGTGATGTCGGGAATCACTCCGCCGCCCGCGTCCGGGTTGTCGATCCGCCAACCCTGAAGATGCGGCGGCAGGTGGACGGCATGGAAAAGCCGCAGCGACAACACGCGCCCGATCCGGCCCGAGGCGATCAGGTCGCGGACGGCGCGATGGCTGCCGGAACAGCGCAGGTGGTGGTTGGTGGCGAAGACCAG